>SDBT01005802.1_pt1 | contig 20656 bp, 25 predicted proteins | sample 2277101 | NCBI WGS metagenome assembly SDBT01 (sample SAMN10404973, study PRJNA504765) | marine sediment metagenome | isolation source: marine sediment core GS10_PC15, 103 cmbsf | place: Arctic Ocean: Southern Knipovich Ridge | collected 2010 | reverse complement strand
TATTAAAACAAGGAATATCGCAAAATCAGTTATGTATTGGATGCTGCCAGATAGGCACAGAAAATCCAGTAATAAAAGTAGGAAAAGTAAATAACCTGTTAAAAAAGAAATTTAATAAGTTTCCTCAATGTCTGATTATACCCTCTAAACTGCACTTTACAGAAGAAGAAGCCTTAAAAAAGTGGGAATAATTTAAGCACATTTACCATTACTGCATTCATTAGGGCATCTCAGATTCTGGTTTGCAACATCATCTCCATCACAATAACGCTCTATCAACAAGCCTGCAACACACGCATCGGCATAATACTCGCCACCAACACTTACTATTCCCTTAACATCCTGTCTATACCACCATCAGAATCCTTGCATTTTTCAATCAATTTATCCACCACAACTGCTCCCCCTGTTATTGACTCGCTTCCACAACCAACCAAAACAAAGCTTAGAGCAATTAATGCTATTATCAATAGCTTTTTCATAATAATAGCACCTTAGAATAACTAGTATAAATATTTTTCTGAATGTAGTAAGGGACACAAATTATAAGAGTTATCCACTTGTCGCTTACTATTAAAAATAGAAGATTAATTGGAAATGTTTCATTTCTAAGAGGCCGTGATTATCCAATAAATAACATCCTTTTCTAAAGGATAATTTTATAAATTGCTAATTATTTCTTAGGATTATAGCCCCATAGTGTAGTGGTCAATCATTCAGGCTTTTGGTGCCTGAGACGGCAGTTCGAATCTGCCTGGGGCTATTTTTTATTGGTTTGTAGTTGGTGGTTTGTGGTTAGTGGTTTGGTTAGTTTGGAGCATGATTATGGCTCCAATTGGTACAAAGAAAAACCATGCAGTAGTCTGGAGCAAAAACATCAACAGGAACTTCTCAGATGAGGAGTTAGATAAGTTCTTTAGTGTTGTGAGCAATAAGAAGCATTTGCTTTGTTTTAAGTTGCAGGCTTACTTGGGATTGCGCATTAGTGAGGCAGTAAAGGTCAATTTGAGTGATATAGACTTTAACAGAAGAAAGATAAGGGTTTATGCAGAAAAGACAGAACAATTGGACTTCCTGCACTTGCATGAGCTGGCGTTCGAATCCATCCAGAAATGGGTTCGAATCCATGCCAAAGAGATTGAAGAGCATCAGGGATTTTTGATTTTTTCTGAGCAAACAAAAGGACATCTAAGCAAAGACAGGATGAGGAATTATTTTAGGGCTTATTTGAAAAAAGCTGGGCTTGATGATTGTTATGTAGAGATTTCTACAGTTGGAAAACAATGCTATGGCAAGGCTGGAAGCAGAAAGTTACATCGGTTAAGTACACATTCGTTAAGGCATTACTATGTAACAAAAGTCTACAAGGAAACAATGAATCCAGTTGTAACACAAAAATGTGCAAGGCATAGAAGCTTTAAATCTACTTCGTGTTACATAAACATTGATCCTAAGGATTGTATTGATGCTTTGGATAGGACTTTTGGAAGCAAAGAGAAGAAAGAAGAGCCACAGCAGAAGAATATGCAGGAGTTTGTGGAGATGTTTAAAGCGTGGAAGGCCACTAATTAATTTTTTTATTTTTTCTATTGTTAACAACATCATTAACAATAATTTTTACAACACCATTAACAACGTTGTTGACAATACAGGCTAAATGTTTAAACTAAAAACTAAAGTGAAGCAAAAAGTTTCAATATTCAACGTTAAATATATAAACCAGAAATATAGAAATGTATACTATTATTAGGATAGGAAATTTAATAACCAGTATAGTAAAAAAAGAAAATTCAATAGAGGTGTAAAAAAGAAAAAATATTGTAAAGAACATTGTTCTTATGTTTGGGGTGGTACGTAAGAGTTCTAATAAAAAACAAAAAACGAGGTGCCCAAACATGAGAAAAATAAAATATATGAGATATCTTATTCTGTTGGCTGTATTAACATCAGCAATGGTGTATATGATTTCATTGCCAACAGCAGTATTTGCAGCAGTTAATGTTACAAATGAAAATATTACAACAAATGTTACTATTTCTAACACAAACCCAACTGTTGATACAGTGACATTAAAAGACGCAGATGGTAGTGATCCATTGGACCTAAGCGCAGACACAAGCGTAGTAATGAATTGCTCAGGAATTGCAGGTGATTTTGATGGAGTTGGAGATATAAGTTTAAATGCAACACTATATCATACTGATTCATCATCAGGATTAACAGACGATTTTACAAAGCATTACACATCAAATGGTTATTGTACTGAACTTAGTGATATAAATACAACCCATCTAAATTATAATTGTCATTTTGATGTTGTATGGTTCCATGCAAATACTGGCACTTGGACTTGTAATGTAACAGCATGGGATAGTGATAGTGGTCAGGGTGATAACCAAGATTCAGCAGAAATGGCACAATTACTGGCAATAGATGTTGATAATGCTGATGTTGACTTTGGCAGCATGGCAATTGGAACAGATAAAGGAACTACTGATTATAATGTGACAGTATACAATGATGGAAATGTTGACTTAGATTTAAACGTTCAAGCTTGGGGAGTAACTGATGGCGATGGCTTAATTATGAATTGTGATGACAGCAATATATCTGAAAGGTTCCTTAGGGTTGGATGGACTTCAGGTGAAGACTGGGATAATAAAAAGATAGTAAACAACACTGGATTTGATAATAGTACTTTTGATTTAGCAGAAAGTACAGTTACAAGCGGAACTGCAGGCAATTCAGCAAACAAAACAACATACTGGGGATTAGGTATCCCTACTACTGACACTAATAAATACTATTTACCTAGTACTGGTGTCTATAATTACACTAATAACGTTTCAGTAGATGGAGACTGCTCAGGTACCATATCGTTTACAGCATTGGTTGGCGAATAAACCTGAATTTTTTTCTTTTTTCTTTTTTACCCAAGTTCTAGCTTTAATTCCTTTGCTCTGTTTATTAACGCTAAAGCCAGTTCTCTACAGTGTTTATTCGAAAGCCCATCATTGGCTTCTAAACATAATATGCGAACTATTAAAGTATCAGTTAAACCAAATGTATATTTATGTATGCTGTAAGGATTGCCTGTTTGATTGTTTACACCAGAAATACGGCATATCTGCACATTTTTTTCAAATAAGGATGAAAAACTGCATTCAGTAGCTATCTCTTCTTTATTATATTGAACAGTTTTATCTCCAAAATAAACATTCAACCATGCGTTATAATCTTGTTTTTGATATTCTGCTATAGTCAATATATATTTAGCATTTTCTCTATTATTTGGCTCATAAACAAGGTAAGCTACATCCTCTGCATGCCATTTAGTTTTTAATTCAGAGTTCTTTTCTGGATTATTTTCAACAGTGATACGGTACCCTTTAGGGACAATAATAAGATCTTTAACATTAAATTCTTTGGTTTTGCAACTACTAATTAAGATTATTAACATCAGCAAAAAGAATGTTACATATCTAATTTTCTTGAAAACTTCCATAATAAATACCTCATAATCCCTTAGGAATCTGCTATTGCTATAAACATTATTGTCCCAGAGCATATTCCATCAACAATTGGTGATAAGGGTATACCCATTCCCCAATAGATGTTTTTAGTAGAAGCTACTCCTTTTGCTAAATCAAAATTAGGCACATCAACGCCTATTCCATCACCAACAGATTCATTTTTAAGTGCATACTTTGTACCTTCTGTTAGGGACCATCTTTCATAGCTTGCATTTATTTCTCCATCAGTACAGTCCATTGATAGATTATCACCATAATTAGAACCATATACCCTTAAATTAAGGTCTATAGCTATATTGCCTATGTTTGTGATAGTTTTAGTTTTGTCAGCAGTTACTGTATTCTCGCCAAGCTTTAAGCTGCCAAAATCTATATTGCCATCCCCTATATCTATTCCTATTAGCTGTGTTATTGTTGAGTTGTCAATCTTTGAGTTAACTGCTTTTGTACTATCATTAACAGTTACATTACATTCCCACAGACCTGGATTTGCATAAAACTGAACATTAAAAAGGCAATTGTAATGTATGGTATTTGGATCAAGGGCAGTGGTATTACAACTGCTATTTGTGTAATGATTACTACCATTATCTACTCCACTAGAGTTTGAGGTCTCATTATGATATAATGTTGCAAACACAGCATCTATCTCTATTATATCATCTGCATCACTTACTGTACCACTACAATTAATTAATTTAGTTGTTCCTATATTAAGATCAAGCTCATCTGTTGGTGTAGGATCATCATCTTCTAAAAGAACAGAATCTACTATTGGTGAAGCAGCAAAAACTATATTGCAGCTTAATATTAAAAGAATAAAAAATCCCCAACTAAAGTTAGGGTGCGAAAAAATGTAAAGCATTTTTTGTATCCCTCAAGCCTAAAATGAATATTTTTTTCTCTGTTTTTTCTTTTTAATTATTATCAAGATTAAAATAATTATTATGATAATTATAGAATAAATAATTATTTTTGGAATTTTTGATTTTCTTTCCACAAATTGGCCTGTTTTATGATCAAATCCTTCTGGATTTACATTTATAATAGAGCCTTTTTCAAAGCTTTGCTTTTTACCATAAAAAACTCTTCCATTAAGAATATACCTGCCTGGCTTTTTTGGGGTGAAGTGAACTAAAAATTCAACAGTCTCTCCAACCAAAACATTTAATTCCTCTGTTTCAACTAATTCTATTAATTCATCACCTAGCTTAATATTTCCTTTGAATTTTGCAGAATAACTTCTTTTCCCTGTATTCTGGAAAACAATTGTTATAGGAATTATCTCATCAACATAATTCCAGACTTTATTTCTAATCTCAATTATTTTGCCAGATACTGTTAAAGAGCCAACTTCCATCACATCAAATGTTAACAATCTGTTTTGCAAACTGCATTTATTTATAGATATCTCTGCAAAATACTGTCCAATCTCTAGGTCATTAGTAGATATATCTACTTTAATATCCTTCTTTACAGTAGGCTTTATCTCTTCTTTATTGTATTTGACTATTTTGACTATGTTTTCTTGATTTTTATCCCAAATATCAATAGTTATAGCTGGCTTAAATCTAACATTGCCTTCATTGACTATGCTTATTGTAGCTGTTGCAATATCCCCTTTTTCTACACTATCAACATCAGCGCTTAATGCACTGCATTCAAGGTTTTCAATATCTACTATGTTTATATATAAATCAGAAGCTACAGCAGTTTGAATAATAGAACCAGTTCTGCCTTCAAATGTAGTTAAAGCTACAGTTCTAAAATTTACCCTTCCATGATAAACTCCGTTCCTAACATCTGAAGGCGGATTAATGATTACCTTAAGATTAAGAGGATTGGTTTTTGAAATCGTATAATTTTCAGAAGGATCAAAGCTCAGCCAACCTTTTATTTCACTGTCATCTACAACTTTAACAATAGAAATATTATCTTCAGAGTCTGTAGTGATTTTTATAGTTCGTTCAGCATAACCTCCTCTTAACATACCAGTAACATTCATTTTTCCAGGGCTTAAACCTATACCTATTGCATAAACAGGAGCAGCTAAAATTAAAAAAAATATTATATATATTATTTCTCTTTTGATGAAAACCACCTCTTCTTACTCATTCTTTTTTGTAAGGCAAGCTCCTTAAATTAATCAATTTTCTTGAATAAATGCCATGCTGTTCCCAGGCACAACTCATTAACTCCATTTCATCTTCTGAAACATCCTCAGCCAATTTATTATAAAACCCAGTAATGTGGTTTAATACGTATCTTAGATTTACATGATCATCCCTTCCTACATAAGAGTGGGCCTCATTTATTTTAGCATACAAAGATAATTTATGATACAATCTCATTAAGTGATCCTGGATTTTTTCTTTTTCTTTTTGGTCTTTACCCTTTAATGTTTTACAATGTTGACTAACTAAAAAATAAATCTTATTAGCAACATCAAATTCCATATTATTTATATGCTTATGGGCTTTATTTAGCAATACCTGTAATTTTATATTCTTGAGGGTTGTTAGGCCAATATTGGAGTATTCTTTTTCTGCATAATTATGATGGTCAAAAAGGCCAACAGTGCTTTTATCTTTCTTCCTATAGCTTGTTATTTTAGAAATGCTATCAGCAGCATTAGCTACCAAATTATTTAAGAAATTCTTATGTGGCTTTTTATAGACAGTTTTTATACTGATTATTTTAGATTTTTCCTCTTTACCCATAAAGACAAAGTAATAAACTAATAATCCTGCTATCACCAATATGCCCATAATTATTAGTACTATATCCTTTATCTTTGAACCAAAAGATCTGATTTTTGAGGTAGCAGAACCAGTTATTTTAATTGTATCTTTATCATAACCCTCTTTTAAGATATCAGGATCAAATAATATTACTGATTTAACATCTTCTATGTTTTCCAGATTAACTTTCTTATTGATAACATAATTCAATAAGCCATTTTCTAGTTTATTATATTCCCATTTTACTAAAGGATCCTTTTTAATTACAGTATAATCTGTATTTTTAAATTCAATTTCATTAACATTTTCAGCAACATTTTTAGGTATACTCTCTACTAACATTAGGTCTTTTAGTTCTGTTGCTTCAATTGAAATTTCTTTCTGAACTAAAGTTACATCTTTTTCTGACTCATCTAAATATCTTATTTTAATTAGTTTAGCACTTGTCTTAACTTCAACAAGCTCCTGAAGCTCTTCGTTTTGCTGGATAAAATCCTGTTTCTTATTTTCTTCTACTTTACCCATTCTTTTAAGTTTTAACAGTTCATATATTGCAGTCTGCACATCTTCGGTAGTAGTGTCTATTTCAAAATCCTTTTCTTCTGTTACACTAATGCTTTTAGGAATATCTTTTTTAACAGCCTCTTTTTTAACATTAATTTGCTTAAGCTTAAGGTCTAATGCAGCTTCGCTTAAGTTTTGTAATTTTAATTCTTCTAATTCCTCTTTTAAATTATCAAGCCTGTTTTTTTCACTATTTATTTGTTCTATAATCCCTAAATGTTGGATCTCTTCTTTATCACTATTTTCAAAATCTAAGAGAATTTCATCTATTTCAATAATTAGGTCATCAATTATTTTAGTTGAGTTATCAACCTTTTTAGCTAACTCTGGCGATAAAGTAGCAGTTTCTGTAGTAGGGTTCTGAGTGGTTGCAGTTGTTGTAGTTGTCTTAACTGATTTTATAGATACTTCATCTGAAAGAGTTCCCTCGTTTCCTGCATCATCTACAGCAGAAACCTTATAGTAATATGTTGTTCCTATTGTTGTTGAGGTATCAATAAATGATTTAGTTGTTGCTGTTATATAAAAATCTAACTTATCAACACCTTCTGCTGTTGATTTGTAAATATTATAATAATCCACGTCCTCTCCATCATGATACCAGGATAATTTTATATTGCCATTTGTTTTGCTAGCTGCAGTTAATAGTGTAGGCGTAGACGGTGCTATAGTATCAACCAAGAATAGATTACCGCTTGTAATAACAGTTCCAGTATTGCCTGTTAAATCAATGCCTGAAAACTCAAATGAGCCTATTTTATCATTATCTGACGACTGGATAATCATATAACCTTCCCATGAGCTGCCAGACCCTGAAAGGGGAATATTTACATCTGTTGAGCCATCAAGAGAGTATTTTAATGATGGTGTTGGCTTTACGTCTTCAGATGTTGTTAGGGTAACTGTTATTGTGCCTGCCTTAACTGGTGAAGGATCACTTAGGCTAATTTGTGCTGTTGGTGCTATATCCACTTCAAAGCTTGCATCATAATCTGCTGTAGCTTTATTTCCAGCTATGTCTTTGCATTTTACATAATAATGGTAAGTATTGTCTGTTAAGCCTGTAAGTGATTCTTTATGTGCAGTTTTTCCTGTTGTATCAAATGTTCCGTCCATATTATCATAATTTACGCCACTTGCAGTACTATACTTACAAGTTGCATTTTCATTTGTTGTTACATTTAATGTTGCTGAAGATGCTGTAATCTTGCCTGTTGGTGAATGGCTTGTAATAATAGGAGGGGTTGTGTCATTAGAGGAAAAAACTGCTATAACGCTGCTAATGCTTTGGTCTAGTGAAGAGCCATTATACCCATTTGAGCTGGTATAGTTGACATATAGCAAATAGCTGCCAGGAAAACTTTCATCGCATTGGATTGTCCAGTTTGGATCAATAGGCGATTGGCTTAAGGCATTAATACTGCCAAGATTAACTATCTGATTTGTTAAAAATGTTAATCCTGAACTGTTAGCTATTAAGGTTGCATTTATGTCAGTTAATGTAACACTTTCACTATTCCAGACATTAGTTGCCGTTAATGTAAGGTTATTTGTGTATGATCCGCATAAATTTGCAGTTGAAGGAGATAATGCCCCAGTCCAAATAGAGCCACCAGCATATACAGTTGGAACTATTAAAATCAGTGCAATAATCCAAATATGATTAATGTTTTTCATCTTTTATGTTTATAGTTTTTAAAACAAATTTATTATCTGATGTTACCATTATATAATCTTTAGATGAGCATTCCTCATTTCGTATAATAGGTAATGTAATGATTTTACTTTCACCTGCTCCTAAGTTGGAAATTGTTTGTTCTAATTTATCATCAGTAGTTAAACAAGGATCAAGCATTATATTGATAGGAATATTATCTAAAGTAGTTGTTCCATAATTTGTTAATATAATCAATACATCAAATTTATTTTTTTTAATAACAAATAAAGGAGGAGTACTGATTATGATGTCTAAATTACCATCTAATTCTTCTGTTATGTTTATATATTCTGCAGAAAGGCCGCCCCAATCAGAATAACTAATATTAGCATAAGGATGTTCTATGTTTAAATCGTAATCTACATGGATAACTTTAGCTGACAGTATATTGTTGTATGTTGCCCCATATTTACCATAATTGCCATAAAAAATTTCATCCCAATTATCTCTGCTAGAAATTAAATTTACAAAATTACAGCACTGCTCTGAGCCATAGCAGACAGTAGTAATTTCATTATTATCAAGACTATAAGTTTCCCATAGTGTACAAAGCTTATTTTCATCAACATCCCAACTAAAAACACTATTCTCAACAGTAAAATCAATAACACCTTTAATTGTTTCAATTCCATCATTATCAGAATCCCACATTGTTCCTGTTTTATAGTCTAACTTTATTGTTATTGTTTGTTCTGTTGATATTTCTTCTATTGAAGCATTTACTAATCTAATTAAAGAAAGGGAGAATATAAGCATGATTAAGATAGATTGGATTATCCAAAATGCCTTTGGTTTGCCTCTTTTTTGTTCCATCTTTTTAGATCAACTTCTTTTGTTTTCTGATTTTAGTGAATAAACCTTAGCCATGCCAATTCTCCTAAATTCAGTTTTTTCAGCGCCTTCTAATTTTGCAAGAATAATTCTTACTGCGGATCTTGATAATTTAGAAATTCTAACTAATTCAGTTATAGTTAATCCTCTGTCATTCTCTTTAAGAATACTAATTATTTTTTCTTCCATTGTTAACTATATTATTAATAATGGTATTAACAATCTTTTTTGTAATGTCATTAACAATATTGTTAACAGTATATAAGTTTAAGGTTGAAACTAAAAACTAAGATAAAGTAGAAAGTTTAGGTATGAAACGTTAAATATATAAACTTATAGAGTTAATTAAATTTATAAATGAAACTAGACGAAAAAAAACCTTTAAAATTATTAGACGATTCTAGAGTATTGGATAGTTTCTCAAAAGCGGGGGGGGGGGGTACCGCATATGAAGCTGACCAAAAACGAGAAAAAAACTTTAAAATTATTATTAGATAATTCTAGAATACCAGACAGTGAAATATCTTCTAAATTGAATATATCCTCACAAGCAGTGGGAAAGATAAGAAGAAAATTAGAATTATCAGTAATAGACTCATATAGTTTAAATTTGAATTATTCTAAATTAGGAATACAGACCTTTGCAATAGCAGTAGCAAAATTAACAAAAGAAGGGTTAGACAAAGGGGAACTGGAGGTAGAACAAAAGTTATTAAAAAATCCCCATATAATCAATGTTTATAGGATACCTAAAGGAAGTTCTACTCATATTATTTTATATGGTTTTCAAGACATGACTGAATTAGATAATTTTTTTCATTCAGCTAAATTAAAACAAGAACTTCACAATTTTATAGAAACTCAGGATTTATTCACTTTTTCTCACAATAGCTTAATCAAAAACAGTCCAATTCAATTATTTCATAAAGTGATAGATAATTTAGGAACTAAGGTTTCACAAATAATGTTTAATGAGATTGAGAATTTTAAGAAGAGGTTATGATGACAAATAGTTCTAAAACCAATAAACTTAGAATACCTGGAATAAATATTGTGGGTGATGTTCAATGGGGCACACACCTATGCCATTTCTATAAAACCAAAGAAGATTTGATGGATATTTTAGTGCCATATTTCAAAGCTGGACTAGAAAATAATGAGTTCTGCATGTGGGTTACTTCAGAACCCTTAAATATTGAAGATGCCAAAGCAGCAATGGAAAAAGCTGTGCCTAATTTTAATCAATACTTAAAAAAAGGACAGATAGAGATACTTGATTACAGCCAATGGTATACCAAAACTGGAAAGTTCGAAGCTGACAAGGTTTTAGGGGGTTTGGTCAAAAAAGAAAAACAAGCTATACAAAAAGGATTTAACGGGCTTAGGCTTACTGGAAATACATTTTGGCTTGAGAAAAAAGATTGGAAAAAATTTGTTGATTATGAGGAAATAATAAATAATGTTTTACATAAGTACAAGATGATTGCTATTTGCACTTATTCCCTTGATAAATGCGACGCATCAGAGATTATAGATGTTGTCGGCAACCACCAATTTGCCCTTATTAGGCGGGAAGGTAAATGGGAGATTATTAAAAGTAGTGAAAAAAAGAAAGCAGAAGAATCTTTGAAAGAAAGTGAAGAAAGATTCAGACAATTCTTTGAAAACGAGCCAGAGTACTGTTATATGATTTCTCCGGATGGAAAAATATTTGATGTAAATGAAAGTGCACTTGAAACACTTGGCTATAAGAAAGAAGAGATTGTTGGAAAACCACTTTTAACAACAATATATGCGCCTTCTTCTCAAAAGAAGGCTAAAGGATTACTTACGAAATGGAAAAAGGTTGGTAAGCTTAGAAATGAGGAATTGAACATAATCACAAAGACTGGCAGAGAAAGAACAGTCCTGCTCAGTGCAGATGCTGTTAAAAGTGCTGATGGGAAGATAATACATTCAGTTTCTATACAGAGAGACATCACAGAAAGAAAGAAAGCAGAAGAAACTATTAAAAAACAACTTGAAGAATTGAGAGAATTAGATAAAGCAAAAACAGACTTCTTAAATATAATATCTCATGAATTAAAAACTCCTTTAACAGCAATGTCTGCTCACTTAGATGTGTTAGATGAATTAAAATCAAATCTTACTAAACAGGAAATAAAAAGTTTAGAAGCTTTAGAAAGAAACAATAATCAATTAAAAACCTTAATTGATAACATTTTAGAAATTTCAAGAATTGAATCCAAAAGATTTAATTTGAACATTAAAAAAATAAATTTAGAAGGGTGTATTGATGATGTTATAAGAGAATTAAAAATATTTTCAGATAAAAAAGGCATAAAGTTGATAACAAAAATAGATAAATTACCATTAATAAAAGATGATGAAGAAAGAGTAAAAGAGATATTAAATAACCTAATTGATAATGCCATTAAATTCACAGAAAAAGGCTCTGTTACAATAGAAGCTAAAAGGCAAAATAAGTGTATTTTAGTAACAGTTACAGATACAGGAATCGGTATTCCAAAAAATAAAATACCTCAATTATTTAAAAAATTTTACCAGGTTGACGCTTCTTTGGGAAGAAAATATGGTGGAACGGGTTTAGGATTAGCAATAACCAAGCAATTGGTTGAATTACAAGGTGGAAGAATAAATGTAAAAAGCGTTTTAGGAAAAGGTTCATCATTTTCATTTACCCTACCTGTAATCGGGGGGGGGGGGCGATAAGAAAATTAAGTTTTGGTTTATGAAAGAGGTGTAAAAATGAAACTTTCAAAAAAAGGTGTTGAAAAAGCAGAGGTTTTTCAAAAAAAAATACTTTATGTAGAGGATCACGAAGATACTGCAGAAGCAGTAAAAACAATATTATCAAGAAATGGGTTTGAAATAGAGGTAGCTTTATCAGGAAAAGACGGCATAAGAAAGGCAAAGAAGCATTTTGATTTATTTTTATTGGACATAATGCTGCCTGATATGTCTGGATGGGATATTTTTCAAACATTAAAGAAAAATACTAAAGGCAGTAAATATATTTTTCTTAGTGTTATCCCAGTATCTACAGAGAGAATGAAGGAATTAAAAAGAGCAGGAATTTCAGACTATATAACAAAACCTTTTAAAAAGAAAGATTTAATAGCAAGGATAAAAAAAGCATTAAAATGACTTCATTATTAGTAATCACTTCAGTAGAAGAATTACAGAGTAGAATAGACTCTGTAGTTAAATCTTTCAAAAATATTCCTGGAATCTATGTTTCTTTGAATAAAACTCAAAAAAGTACAGAAAATATTCTTAAAAAAGCTGGAATAAATACAAATAAATTATTCTTTATAGATTGTGTCACAACAGAAAAAACCAGGAATGATGTTTTACACATTGCTCCAGATCAATTACATTTACTAAGTCCTGCTATTTATGCATTTATGAAAGATATTAAAGGAGAAAAATTTCTAATTATAGATGCATTATCAACTTTATTAATCTATAATGATGAAGATAATGTGGCTAAATTTGTTAAAGAAGTAACAGAATATGCTTCTCAAAATGATGTAAAAGTAGTAGCTTTCAGCCCTAAAACAAAAGGAGAAGAGCTGTTAAATAAAATATTTAATTTTTTTGATAACGTAAAAAAATCGTAAATTTTTTTCCGGAACAGAAAATTTTTAATTTTCTGTAAGGTAGAAAAGAGGTAAATATGGGAAAGATAGTGTTTTTGTTGTTTATTGTTTTATTCTCTAGTATGGTTTCTGCACAAGAAGCATTATTTGATATACAAATAACAATTCCTGATGATTATAAAATAATATACCCAGGAGATGAATTATTAACAAGTATAAGATTAGTTAATCTTGGAAGTGAAGGAAGAGTTGATGTTTTTTTAGATTATTGGATTACTGATTCTGAGCAAAATGTTATATTAAAAAAGAAAGAGACTGTTGCTGTTGAAACTCAAGCTAATTTTGTCAGGACTTTTGATATTTCTAAAAACATAAAACCAGGAAAATATCATCTTTATGCAAAGATAACTTATGCAGATGGAAGAGAGGCTGTTGCAGAGCATTCTTTTGATGTAATAAAAAAGCAGATTGATAAAAGGATTTATTATATTACTGGAATAATATTAGTTGTTTTACTTTTCTTGTTATCTCTCAGGAAACTTAAGTCTTTTCTCAAAAAGATGATGATAAAAGAAAAAGTCTATGCTATTGTTAAGAAAAGAGAGAGATGATTATGTTTTTCTCCTTTTTTATCCCTTTATTTTTCTGTTCCCCCCTTTTTCATTAATTTCTCAATTTTTTTCTTTTGCTTGTCATAAGTATCTTTGGTTATATAACCTGAGTCTAAATCTGTTTTTAGTATTTGTAATTGCTTATCTAATTCATTTCTAGTAAATTTCTTTTCCTTTTTTATTAATTCCTCAATCTTTTTCGTTTTATACTTTTTATGCAATATTAGGACAATAAGTATAATTATTATTATTAAGAGTAGATATTGTATTTGTCTCAGTGGGGAAGGCATCTCAATAGGTTTTTTAATTATTTCAAATGAAGCACTCGAACTAGCAGTAATGTTATCATAACGTAATTCCGCAGAGATAGTATAATCACCTATTGCTATACCAGAAGGCAGTTTGAATGTTTTAATGAATTCCTTTTGTGTTTCTACTTTTGTGGTTTCAGTTTCTTTTAAAACTGCATTATTATTTGAATCTTTTATTGCATAATATAAACTAACATTTACCCTTCCAGGAACGCCAAAATTGATTAAAGTAATTTTTACATTTAAATCCTCACCCGCAAATATTTTTGATTTTATTAAATCTAAAATAATGTCAAATAATACTTCTTTGGCTTCTTCTGTTGGTTTTGAGGTTGGTGGTTTAGGTGTTGGTTTTGGAGTTGGTACAGAAATTGCAGCTCCTCCACCGCCTCCTCCACCTCCAGCAGCAGCAGCTCCAGCCGGAGAAGGTGCTTCTGGCTGAGTATAAGATATTTGCCTAATACCTGAATGGCTTAAGCCCTGGATTTTGTAATAATTAGAAGAACTATTATAAGTACATATATAGCCATTTTGTGTTGTTCCATCACATTCTACCTCTTCTTCTCCACTTCCACTACAATCAGATGTTAATTCAGTAATAGATGCTATTTCTTTATCTTCAATGCATACGGCATTTTTACTGCTGTCTAACCTATTAAGGTAAATTGTTTTTGTTTTTCCTTGTGTTGTTAAGTCAATGCCAAAAACAAGGATACCTGCAGTATTATTAGTTTCATCTTCCTTTATTATTATATTACCTAAATCAAGTTTGGTATCATTGCTAAATGTAAATTCAAATATAACTAAGTCTTGCATTGTTCCACTTTCAGTTACTTTTTCCAATTCAACAGGCAATGTTCCACTAGGAACTTCATTAGGATTTGTTGTTTCATTAATCTTAAGTCTAAGTGGAACATTAGTTTCAACAAAATTAATTGTCCCAGAAACAAAATCATTACTATCATTAACACCATCTCCATCAGAGTCATCTGCACTACAACTATTACTAGCATCAAAAGGACAGTCATCTCTATAATTAGGTATATTATCTCCATCAGCGTCCCTTGTTCTATTAACTATTAGTTCCCAACTATGACTAACTTCATCTGCAAGATTATCAGTTACAATAACACTAACAGTGTGGGTTCCTGCATTAGACTCTTTATCAGTGAAGTTGCCAATAAAGGTATAATTTTGATTAATCTCATTAGCTAAAGCAACACCATTAAGATACCATTGTGTTGATGGTATTGTTCCATCTGGGTCTGTTGCAGTTATACTAAATGTAGTTGAGTTATCCTCTTTCATACTTAGTGATGAAGAAATTGGGCTGTAGCTTGTTATACCTGGAGCTCTATTTGTACTTAGCACAGTCAATTCTACTACTTCTGAATCTGATAATTCGTCATCAGTAACGGAGAAATTAATAAAATAAGTTCCTGTATCTGCTGAGATTGCATCAAAAGTAATAAGCCCTGTCTGGCTGTTTAAAGAAATAAATGTTTCTGATTCATTAGAAGAGTAAATTAAAGATGTGCTTTCTTCATCAGATGCAATTAATTGATAAGTAGATAATGATCCGGTTTCTACTGTTAATTTTCCAATATAATCTAATATGGGTGCGTCATTAACAGCATTTACTGTCAAGATAAATGTCTTGGAATCATAATAGCCTGTGAGTTCGTCTGTATGTTTATCTATTTCAACTACTGTGATTTTGATTGTATAATTCCCTGCTTCCTGACTTGTTGTTGGGGTATAACTAATAGCTCCAGTTGAAGGATTTATATCAAATAAAGAGGTGTTATCTAAATACATTAATGGATCTTGGTCAACATCAGTTGCTACGTCATTAAGAGTCCATAACTCATCTTCATTGATAGTATAGTTTGCAAGTAGGTTTATTACAGGAGGTGAATTAATTATTGAAGTCCTAGTAATAACCCACCCAACAATAGCAGGTTTAATAAATAATAATGAGATAAATACAAAAACTAATAAGGTGACTAAAATAATGATTATAAGGTTGTTTTTGTTTAACATTTTCAGGGATTTATTATGTTATAAAAAAAGAACTATTTAAATATTTGTTTATTAATTCGTAAGGATATAATTTAATTAATTTCGCTCAGCCATTCATTAAATCATTATCCCTTCGCTCAAAGACCAAAATCTCAAATACTATTTCTTATGGGCTCACTACACCGTTAATTTCAATTGCACAAGTCCAATCAAAATTAAAGTACCTCCGTTCGTAACAAATTTTTATATACGCAGAGCTATAAAACCGATTTGAATTTTGTTAAAGGGGCATAACTAAAAATAATTGGGGGCTGGGGGTAAGAGGGCGCTATTAATGAGGTTAGTAATGAAGAACAAAGTGGGGGGTTCTCGACGACAAATGTGCTCTAAACTATATATTAAAACACCGAAAAGTTTATATAGTTGCTATACTTACATATACGTATAAATACGAATGACAAGAAAAAAACTAACAATAACTATCGACGAGAAAATTTTGCAGAAATACAAGAAATACTGTGAGGACAATGATGTTACGATCTCTAGAAGATTGGAGAGATATATGAAAAAAGATATGGAAAAATAAGTTGAGCCAAAGGTGCGTTAACACCTAAGGCTCGGAGAACTAAAATGAGCCGTGAAGCACAAAATAGTTCCCAGAGTGCAGTTAATTCTGGGATAGATAAAAGACTTTCGGTTGGACATACCTGTGAGTTTGACCCATTTGATTATGGAACAGACTTTTATGGTAATGTGATTACAACCTGTAAAATATGTGGTAGATGTGAGAATAGGGGTTTCTTCAGATGACTCAAGATTTTAAGAAACTAGAAGTTTGGAAACTAGCACGCCAACTTACATTAGACCTCTATAGATTAACAGCTAATTTCCCAAAAGATGAAAGGTTTGGAATGATACAGCAGATAAGAAGAGCATCATCATCAATTGGCGCAAATATCGCAGAAGGAGCTGGTAGGAAGAGTAATAAGGACTTTGTAAGAACCCTTTATTTTAGCTTTGGTTCAATAAAAGAGATAGAACACTTCCTTTTGCTGGCTAAAGACCTAAACTACATTGATATCTGCAATTTTAACGCATTTAATCAACAACTAGAAACTATAGGGAAGATGCTTAATAAGTTCATTCAGTGCTTAGATAAGTGATGCTCATCCATTAAATGAGGGAGGTGATAATAAAGTAACTAACTAGATTTCGGAGCGAGAAAAAGAGGCGAGATTTAACTATTTGGGAGACTATCAAAATGCCCTATTAAGTCACCATCAAGACTCGGCTATTTGGTAGTGCATTAAATCCCAACATTAAGATTCAACTAGTCCTTACCCTTCAAAGATTCTATTTACACGCCGTTTTATAAAAAATTGAACCGATTTTTCGTAAGAAAAAATTTGTTCCGAGTGGAAGTCCGTTTGTTTTGATTAGACTTGTGTAATTGAAACAAACAGGAGAACGAGCCCTGAAGAAATAGCGTGATAATTTTTTTCCTTTTTGAAAATGTGAGAGTGACGTCAGGAACGGATTTTCAACTTTACTTCTAAATACTTTTAATTACTTATAATACTTCTAAAAGTAATTACAAATGAATAATGTTCACCTTACCTCCTAACCCTTTAAAAAACTCAGATAATAATCTTCTGTGGCATTTATCTGCTTCTGCTTCTGAGCAAAGCAAACAAACCTTTTCTTTCGTATCTAACACAACATCTTTAAACCTTTCAAGTTTTCTTTCCTCAATTAATTCTAAAAAACCTTTTTCGTATTTTTCCCAATCTTTATCTTTTTGGTATGTCTTTAAAAGTTCTTTAGTTGGTGAAAATTCAGGTATAACCTCATATTTAATCTTTAAATTTTCCTCCAGAATATATTTAAGATCTCTGCTTTTAGCAAAGCCTGCCAATTGAGAATCCTTATTCAGCCTTATGTCAATCACTTTAGTTATTTTATTCTTCTTTAACAAATTAACAAACTCTTTAAGAGATTTTTTAGTAAATCCAATAGTATAGATAGTTGCCATTTTCAGAAACTTAATATTGTCCTTTGATCAACCTTTTTAGTGCCCTTACTTATATCTTCAACATCAAATCCCTCATCAGCGAGTTTTGAAGCTATAAATCTTCTATGACACTTAGTATAATCAATCTCTGAACACATAATAGCTGCTATACTTCCACTAATTCCCTCTTGGAGTATTGTAATTCCTTTTTTAAATTCTTGAGAATCCTTATACTTATCAAAACCTTCTGGATGTCTCCCCCCTAAGATGCTTCCCATATACACATAATCTACATCATTTTTTAATAAATACTCCTTTAACTCATTTTGATTAAAATGGGGAACATGTTTGCTAAAAGGAACACTTCTAACATCAACGAGTGTATCAACTTTTTTTTCTTTTAATATGCTTAAAAACCCATTTAACTGCATATTTCCATGTCCTATTAGATATATTTTTTCCATCTTATAACTTATTATAATCTATCTCAGTTTGATAATCTGGGATTGTATGCATTCCTATTATCATATCATAATAATCTTTCTTTTCCTCCCACCACCTGGCTAACCCAATAGCAAGGAATACTTTTTCAATTTTTAATTCTTCCTTTAATTGAGTCCAATTCATCACTAATTCATCATTCTCTTTTAAAACTCTCTTGCTCAATGATCTCAATTTAAAATCAGTACAAGGAGTATATCTGCTCTCTATATTAATTCCTGGCAAATCATATAATACCTTTGGACCTTTATCTTTTTTAAATACAACACACCGGATATTGACTGGTCCGATTAATATTAAGGACCTATTTGCCTCTTGTAATACTTTTCTAACTGGTTCACCTTCATGATTAGCAAAAAAATTATTTTCTGTATGGGAATTGAGAAACTGCCCTCTTTTTTCTGAAGGAACATCCCCTACAACCTTGGGTTCCTTACTTTCATTTATAACATGATCTTCTGAATGGGGAGGGTTATCTAACTTCTTAGTAAAATCAATTTCAACAATATTAAAGTTTTTATAAATAATGGACCCCTCCTTACTGGAAATGTCTGCCTCTTCAAAATGTCCAGGGTAATCTTTAACAGGCCTAACCCATTTTCCTTCTTCATTTATCCCAGCAATGCATATCCTTTTTTCCTGCATTCTTGTAACAGCCAATATTGTAAGTTTCATTTTATTATTGAGGTAGTATACTTTCCATTTATTTAAATATTGTTGTTTTGAGTTTAAATAAAAAAACCGAAACACATATTAACTTCCTCATCTTAAAAAATAAAAAATATGTGAGGTGGTACAAATGAGTTCGACACCTGGGTTCGAATCCGGGAAATCTGTTGAACCACAAACCACTTACCACCGACCACAAACCAATACCGACAGCAGTTCGAATCTGCCTGGGGCTATTTTATTTCTAAAAATATAAGAAGGCCCGTTCGTACTATCAAGCGTAGCGAGATAGTACTAATAGTCCACAGGGGTCTAGCGGGCGAAGCCCTTAGGTGGGAACCGACTCGGGGCTATTTTATTTCTAAAGATATAAGAAGGCCCGTTCTAGCCTGCAAAAGGAAGACCGGTTTATTGTATGGAATGCTTTAATAAAAGAAAAAGATAAAGAAAAATATTAGAAACCCTTAAATATAGATTTACATTACTTACCTTTAAAATGGAAAAGGAAATAATAATGGGTGCTTTTGGATTGATTGTTGGTTATTTCATATTCAAATTTATAACCAGAAAACAGAAGAATTCAACTAAGGTATATTCTGACATATTAACAAGCGATAAATATAAAGTTAAAGGCCAGTGGGATAGGTAAGAATGGGAAGTAAGAATATCTCACTAATTGGCAAAGAACTGGATATATTTCTTAGCACACTTGACAAACATATTAAAGTTGGAGCTATTAAATTGTCTGAGAATGATGTTAAATCAGAAGCTAATTGTATTGGAGCATTGCAAAAGGTAATGAACAACTTGGATAATGGAATTTATAGCGTGCATAATGATGGTAGTTTATTTGCAAGATTTGATGTAAGGAATAAACAAATAGTAAAGCTTCATAGATGGTCTAAAAACACTGGAGTGCTTATGCCGTGCTGGGATTATTTTAAGGAATAAAGTTCTTAGTAACCTATAAATTTGCTTTATACATCTAACCAACAGATTTCAAGATTGCGTCCTGCAATAAAAACATTATCTAATTTTCTTCTTTTTCCCTTGTTGTCTTCTTCACAATTTTCAAGGACTATATTTGTATGAATATCAAAGGCTTTTAACTTGCCATAATAGGTTGTTCCATTCTTTAAAACAACACTTACCTTTTTACCAATCATTTGATTTATGAAATCCCTGGCTTTTGATTCTTCCATTGTAATGGTGAACTATTAAGTTATATTTAAAGGTGTTTGTAAAAAGTAGTATAGTAAATAAGAATATTTATAAACTTGTTATTGATGTAATTAAATTGTGAGAATATGGGGCAGCAAGAGGTATTCACTTTCCTAGAAAAGAATAGAAATAAATGGTTCACAGCCAGACAAATAGCCCAAAGGCTTAAAGTATCATTCGGCTCTGTTGTAGTTAATCTGAAGAGGTTAAGGCAGAGTAAAGAAATTAAAAACAAAATAATCAGGACAGATTCTCAAACTCCGGGAAGAGGGAAGGTATTTGTTTATAGATTCAAAAAGTG
>SDBT01005801.1_pt1 | contig 20658 bp, 11 predicted proteins | sample 2277101 | NCBI WGS metagenome assembly SDBT01 (sample SAMN10404973, study PRJNA504765) | marine sediment metagenome | isolation source: marine sediment core GS10_PC15, 103 cmbsf | place: Arctic Ocean: Southern Knipovich Ridge | collected 2010 | reverse complement strand
CCATCAGGAGTTGATCCATAACATGCTGACCGGCGCGACGCAGGCCGGGGCCGCCATCCTGGTGCTGGCCGCGGATGAAGGCGTACAGGATCAGACCCGGCGCCATGCGCTGCTGCTGTCCCTGCTGGGCATCAACCCGGTGATTGTCGCCGTCAACAAGATGGACTTGGTTGATTACCGTGAAAATACGTTCCGGGAGCTTGCCGCCGCGGTTGCTGGATCGTTAGCACAAGCTGGAATCAGTCCTGTGGGAATCGTGCCCGTGGTGGCGCAAGCCGGGGACAATCTGATTGAACATTCCAGCCGGATGCCGTGGTATAAGGAGAAGACACTGCTTGAACTGCTCCATGAACTGGAACCGCCGGCAGCCGGGCTCGACGCCGTGCGCTTCCCGGTGCAGGATATTTATGAGGTCAATGGAAAATCAGTGGTAGTCGGCAGGTTTTTGTCCGGCTGCGTAAGGGAAGGTGACAGCCTGCTGCTCTGTCCAGCTCGGGAAGCTGCCACGGTCGCTGAAATCTGCCGATTCCCCACAGACCACCAACCCGGCGTGGCCGGAGAATCACTCGGCTTGGTGCTTGATGGTGTGCAAGCTGAACGCGGCGACGTGCTGGCCGACCCGGATAACCTGCCCGTGATAACGGACCGCTTTCAGGCGCGGGTGTTCTGGCTGGCTGAAGAACCGCTGGCTGCCGGTGATGAGCTCACCTTTCGTTGCGCCACCCAAAAACTGCCGGTCGCCATCGAAAGTATCCAGGAACGTCTCGATACGGCCACGCTTGAATCTTTGCCGCCGGGAGCGCACCTTGCTCACCTGGAACTGGGCACGATTACTATCCACGCCTCTGAACCCCTGGTCATTGAGCCCTTCTCCCGAATCCCCGGCCTTGGCCGCTTTATCCTCGAACGCCACGGCCGACCCCTAGCCGCCGGCATCGTACTGCAAGGGTAAGTCACAATATGAAAAAGCGTCTTATACTCGGCCTGGAGAAAAAGCGCTTCTGGCAACTGCCTTTGATTGCAGCACTGCTATTCCTATTTGCTCTGGGAGTACGTTGGTGGTATAATTCGCGGGCAGCACAGATGTTGAAGCTGGTAAAGCTGGTTGAGATAGGCGATATTGAGGGTGTACGGTATGTGTGTAAGTGGGATCGCGAACAACTGGACCGGGAATGTACGGTGACGATTCTCGGCAAAACTTGGTCTGGAAAAAAATCAGAGAAAACCGCCACCCCACTACTTTTTGCCGCGTTCTGGGGCCGTGCCGAGATTGCTCAAGTCCTGATCAAGGCCGGCGCGAGCGTGAACGCCAGGGTAAACTCCGAAACTGAGAGAGGCCAAACACCGCTCCATTACGTGGCAATGAACGGCGACACTGGCATTGCGAAAGTGCTGATTGAAGCTGGAGCCGAGATCAACGCTAAAGCAGGTCAATGGCTGCGGAAAGACTTGACGCCGCTTTACTGCGCCGCAGAGAATGGCCACAAGGAAACGGTTCAGGTGCTGCTTAAAGCCGGGGCGGATATTGATGCCAGGACTGGCGATGGTTCCACGCCATTACATGCAGCCGCAACCAAAGGCCACACGGGCACGGTCAAGGCACTGGTGGAAGGCGGAGCCAAGCTCAATGTCCAGGACAATACCGGCGCGGCCCCGTTACATGACGCGGTGTTCTGGAACCATATTGAGACAGCCAAAGCCCTGATTCAGGCTGGAGCAGACCTGAACGCCAAGAAACAGAACGGCTGGACAGCCCTGTTCGTTGCGGCCCGGTTGGGACATACTGAAGCTGTCAGAGTATTGCTTGCGGCTGGCGCTGAGGTACACAGCAAAGATGGACCCGGCCGGACGGCCTTGCACATTGCCGCCCTGGGAGCTCGGATAGAGGTGGTCAAGACATTGCTTGCGGCCGGGGCCCATGTCAACAGCAGAGATAATGATGGCAACACGTCATTGGACCTGACAAAGCACTGGGGATGTCACGCCAGCCCGAAAAAGCAAGACCAGTGTGCAAAGATGCTGAGGCAGCACGGGGCCAAGACCAATAGGGAACTCCAGAAGGAAGCAAGAGGACAATGAGAAGGACTGCAAAGCAGCTTGATTTTGATGGCTTCAGTGCATGTAGCCCAAGGCTTTCAGCTTCTTGAGAATCTTGGGGTCGACTTTGCCTTTGGCAGTCTTTTTTTCCCTGGCCTTTTGCATGGCCTTTTCCCAGGCTTCAAACTGCTTGCGCAACTGTTGAAAACTACGTTCCTTTCTGGTACCGGCGAGATTACGCTGTTCTTTCGGGTCTTTCCGCAAATAGTAGAATGCCAGCGCCCCGGTCTCCAAGTCTCGGACGATTTTCCGGGTGGATGTCCGGATGCCCCTGAGCTTTTCTTCAACTTCTGTCTCGAGGAACGCCGGACCTTGGACAAAGCCCTTCTTATTACCTGTCAGCAGCGGCAGCAGGCTTTGCCCGCGGCACTGTTGCGGCACCGGCACACCGGCCATGGCCAGAAGCGTCGGCATCACGTCCAGATGACTTACCTGTTCTGTAATTACCGTGCCGGCCTTGATCTTTGCCGGCCAGCGGATGACCAGCGGGACCTGCACCAATTCGTCGTAAAGCGTATGATCATGCGCCAGCGAGTTGTGGTCCCAGAATTCCTCGCCGTGGTCCGCCACGACCAGGATAATCGTGTCATCGTAGAGTCTCAGCTTTTTCAGTTCCCCGATGATCTTGGCGATATGGTCGTCCGTATAGCGGACCTCCGCGTCATAGAGATTGATGATATGTTGTTTCTCGGCTTTGTTGATTGTCGTTCCTCTCAACTCCAGGATGCCGGTGCCGTCCTGTTTGCCGTTGTATTTCGGATCTGTAAACAGCCGGGCGTATTTCTGCGGCGGGGTGTAATCGTAGTGCGGATCAAAGTAAAACAGATGCAGGAAGAACGGCCTGGTCTTGTCCCGTTTCTTCTTCAGCCATTGCAGTGCCATGCGGCTTACGGTCTTGTTCGTAATGGTTTGGTGAAAAGGGAGAGGCTTTTCATGTTCCTCAAAGACATTCAGGTCAGTCACCAGAAACACCGTGAAATCGTCGTAATGGTCAAAGCCGCGGCTAAAGCCGAATTTGCCGTAGCAGCTCGGGTTGGAGGTGATTCCGGCGGTCTGATAGTCGGCTTTCTTCAGTTCCGCGGCCAGGGTAGTCAGGCCAGCCAGCAGTTTGTGGTGGTAGTCAATGGCCTGGTGTTCGCTGGGATGGACACTCGTGAACATAGTCATCTGACTTGGCATCGTCCAAGGGGACGCGGCAATGGCCTGAGTGAACCGCGCGCCTTCCCTGGCGAGTTGGTCAATGGCCGGGGTCGTGTTCCGCCTGTAGCCGTAACAGCCGACGTGGTCGGCCCGGAGGGTCTCGATCGTGATAAACAGGATATTCGCTCTGGCTGGTTTTTTCCCGGCCAGGGCCGGAAGCGCCAACGTGAGCGCGGTTAATGCCGTCCATAGTCTTGGCATATCTTATTCCAGCCTCTTAAGTAATTTTTGTGCTTTCTTGGCGTAAGGTGTCTCGGCATGGTTCGTGACGATGTCTTCTAGATAGGCTGTCGCCTCAGCATTTTCGTTGTTGGTAAGGTATACCCAGGCCGCCAGAAACTTGGCCTGGGCGCAATACTGCGACTCCGGATAAGCTTTGATCATAGCCTTGAACACTTCAACAGCTTTCTCGTCCTCGTCCTGCCGAAACAGGCACAGCCCTTCCAGCAGAGCCAAGCGGTCGCCGCGGTCTTTATAGTCCTGCCGGTATTGCCTGATGCATTTCCAGGCCAAGTCGAATTTGCCAGCCCGGTACAGATAGCCCACCGACTGAAAAGCGATGTTTTTTTTGTGCCCACGGTGCCTGGGTTCCTTTGCCCACTCACGCAGCCAAGCCAGCTTCTCCTGGGCGCTCTTCCCTTCAGCAAGTTCCACCATGGCCCCGAAGGCTTTCGCGGCTCGTCCCTTATTTGCTGACTCGCGCAAGTGTAAGGCAAGCTCAGAGAGCAAATCGGCAGTATCAAGTTCTCTGGCCCTGATCATGGCCAGGGTGTTGCTCATAATCTCCTCGGCAATAGCGTCCCGATCCTGGTCGCTGAGTCCACCGATCTTCACGGACGGCTCCAAGAGCGTTACACTGGGCCGCGGAAATTTCATGGCAAGCTTGAACAGTGGCATCTTTGGCCGCTGGAACCTCGCGGAAAGCTTAAAGGCAGGGATATTGATTCGACGGATTCCTGCCGGAAGTCCGAAGGCCGTACAAGAGACCCGTTCGATAGTGACGGCAAGCTTAAGGGGCGACATCGGGGTCTTCACCGGGTTGACAGGCGGCAGGTAAGGCGGCAGCCTGTCGAGGTCGCCGGAGGCCGTGAAACTGCGGACCCGCATGACGGCCCGCCAGGGTCGCAGGGCGAAGCGACCGGCTAGTTTCTGCTTCTGTTCACATTCGTAGACAGTCTTGCCTTCCAGCCGAAAGGATATGTGTTCTCCTTTGCGAATGGCCTCAAAGTAGAACGGCTTGAGATATCTGATGAATTCCCTGGCATTGCCATAGACCCGTTTGCCGAACGCGGGGCCTTCGACGAAAAACCGCCGGTCGGCCGCGCTGAAGCCGAAATGATTATCTTCGCCCAGCACCAGCGAAGATGAGGTGTCGCCCAGCGGCGCCAGGCTGAGATGGGCGCGGATATGAAAGTCACCGCCCGCTTTTATTACCTTGGTGGCATACAGGTAATTTCCCCGGCCGCCGCATTCCAGGTAGCCGTTTACGCTCCGCCACTTCCTGCCTACCTCAAACACCGACAGTTCCCGGCCGTTCTCGACAAAAACATGTTCGTCTTCACCGCGAGGCGGTGGCTGGAACGGCCTGAAATCTTCCAGTTGGCCGGACACGGAAAAATCATAGACCCTGGTCATGGTGGACCACGGCCGCAGAGCAACACTGCCGTGCAGCGGCTCCGTCAGGGTCTGGGAATAGACCTTGGTGCGATTTAACCGAAAGGAAAGCTCCTTCCCCTGACGCGACGCTTCCAGCGTAAAAATCCTTCCCGGTCGCAGGACGATCTTCTTCGCCGCCACGGTCAGGTGCTGACGGCGGAGCATCGAACCCATCACGAACAATCGGCCGTGGACGTCGCCCAGTCCGAAGTAGTCCTCCTCACCCAGAACCAGCGTCGTGGAACTCCCCTTCGGGTCTCGCAGGCTGAGGCGGACTTTGATCCGGAAATCTGTGTCCGGCTTGATCGCCTTGGTGGCGTAAAGGAAACTTTCGATGCCCGACCCCTCAAGAAAGCCCTTGCCCTGCTTCCAGGGATTGCCGATCCACACGCAGGATTTCGCCTTGCCCCGGTCAACTATCAGCGCTTCGTCGCCACGGACCGGGAGTAGGGCAAAGAGGAACGCCGCAACTAGCGAATGAACCAAGTATTTGCGCCTGCTCATTTGGAAGTCCCAGGATCTGGAGGATTATTCCTCTTCGAGTTCGCCGAATCGGAGGATCCGTTCAATTTCAACTGATGGGTCGGCAAGGTCGTCTTTGGTGCCGGCTTTCCCGTCCCGACCCGCCTCACCGTAAACCATGAACTGTAGTTTACGCTCCGCCAGCTTGCTGTCCCCGCTGAAGCGATAGACGTATTGGACCACGGCATCGGCCGCGGTTTGAATATTGCCCTGATTGCTGGGACAAAGGGCGAATGCTTTGGTCAGAGACTGATAAGCCGCTGCCGGCTCCTCGAGGAGAAGATGATAAACCGCCCGATGGCCCAGCCCCTGCCAGTCCTGTTCGCAGCGGTCGAGAGCTTCCCGATAGAGTCTCGTGCGCTTGGCATTGTCGAGCTTCGAATAGCTGGCAAGGACATTATCCAGATCGTCTTCTGTTCCCCGCTTGGCGTCAGCGCCGGCCGGACCTGCGGTCACAAAACGCAGAAACCGGTTGACATTGACCAGGGACTCATCCTTGGCCTTGAGCGCTTGGGCAACCTTGTCCGCCGCGGCCCTGACCTGACTTGTGAGACAGATGTAAAAATACGCCCGTGCCTCGGCCAGCGCCTCGTCCGGCTTGCCCAGGCGTAAAAGAACATCAACCAGCGCGGCCTGCCGGGTCTGGGCCAACAGAGGTGAGAGGGCAATTATTTCGCGCAATTGCCAAGCGGCGCGTTCCAACTCGACCGGCTTGCCATTGGTAAGCAGAATCGGGATGATTTGAAGGGACTGCGTGTGGTCCTTCGACAGTAAACTCAGTAGCATCTCCACGCCATCCTTGCGCCTGCCCGTCGCAATCTTAAACTCGGCCCACTGGGAAGAAGCCTGACTATAATGCCTTTTCCAATCGTGGGCCTTCGTCGTCTCGATGATGGACAACAGCCGTTTGTAGGTGGCCTCGGCCCGCGCGTTGTCCTTCAGGTTAAGATGGTAGACTCTCGCGATCATGAGATACATCCGGCTCAGGATGCTCGGGTCGCTCTTTCCTGCCTTGGTCGCCAGGATTTCCCGGCACAGACTGAGTGCTTTGTCATATTCCTTGCGCCGGACGAAGATTTCAACCATTCTCTCGGTGGCACCGAAACGCGGGGACAGGCGATTGGCCAATTGACATATCTCAAGGGCTTCTTCATCACGGCCTTTTTTAGCCAACTGCTCGGCGAACTGTGCCCAGTAATAAGTGCACATCGCCTGACGCAAATTCGTCGTCAGGTGCCGGCCGTTATCAATCTTGATGGTCTGTCGCAAGCAATTGATCGACTCGGCGACTTTGCGTTGGCTGCAGAGGATTTGTCCTTCGTAGGCGAGACAGTTCAACCGTAGCAAATCCGTCGCGCCGTCGGCATTTCTGATGCGCGCCAAGGCGGCCAGGACCTTGGCCTGGTCCTCAGGCTTCTTGGAAGCACCCAGCTTGACCGCCGCCGCAATCTCAGGATATGAAGCCGCCCCAAGCGGCGTGGCTCCCAGCACCGCAACGATACATACAAAGCCAGTGGTAAGAGCGCGTTTCTTCATTTTATCTCCCGTCGGTTTTAGAAGTTACATTTGACAGCCAAGATCAAGACGCCCATGTTCTGGCGGCATAGACGTTTCACCCGGCAATTTAGCTGCAAAAGCAGCGGTAGCAAGGCGAAAAAGAAAAAAAGAATGGGTGGTTTACCAGGTGGCCGCTTGAAAGGCTAATGGTGGACGCTGAAGCATGCCTTGGTGAGCTTATGACCCCTGGGAAGATTTCCCGCCGCGGACAGTGTTCAAGCCGCTTAAGCGAACCATCAAACCTGACCGGAAGTTTAAGTTGTCGCCGTGGCCGGTGGCGGCAAGACAGTGACCAACACATATATCGCTCACTGGCGGCTTGCTGCATTCTCAACAGGCGCGTAGACCCACCCGTACTTACGCGCCATGCTCACCATATCTTTGCCTTTCACGGTGGTCATGTTCCCAGTCAAGAAAACCACGTTGCACCACCCGTGCAGAAGTTCCGGTTTCGAGTGCAATATGACGACGGACGCGGCAGAAACTGACCTCCCACCTACTTCTGTTGAAAAGTCCGCTAGCTCTGCGGGCGCTGGAACGCCGATATGACGAACTGTGGGCTGCCACGGCGGCAGCCATGTCATGCGAAGACCGTCACCGACATACACGAAATCGAACTCCCCGCTGGCAATGTCATCCATAGACGGGTCTCTGTGTGTATATGGGGCGAAGAACAGCCCACTTAGCGGGATTCTGGGGCAGTAGGCTGGGACCGGGCCGGTCCACGATGTTTCGGCAGGATCATCGACAACTGCGGCCAGTGTGTCAGGCAGATTACCATCATGCGTGTATGCATAGTCCCAAAGGTCCAGATAGACGAGCTTGAAGGTTGCGCGTTCGAGCGCTCTAGTATGCCTTCGGTATTCCTTAACACCAACCAAGATCAAGATACCTGCGACAAGGCAAAAGCAGGCAACGCAGACCACGCGCCACGGAACCCGCCCCCCCTGTCCTCTCCGTCCCACCGTAACCGCCAGGACGAGGAGGACGGCAGACACCCCCACCAAGCCAAGCGCCGCGCCAAAGACCAGGTTGGAGGACCAATCGTGATACACCAACGCCGCCCACAAGATGTAGCCTAACGCTCCGCACGCTGACGCGGCAAGCACGATGGCCAGGGCGCCCAAGGCTTTGGGCCACCCTCCTGCCCCGCGAACACAGTCTTTGACCGGCGCTTCTGGCATCAGGACGCCTCTTTCTAACGCTACCAGGGATAAACGCTTGGTTCTGACATCGATGCATCGTAGAGTATCAAAACGCCTTGGGTGTTCGTGCCATAGCCACCCTTGTCCAGTTGCCATCCGCCCCACCGTGGAGTTGCACCGTTGTGAAATACCTTCTTCTCGTAACGGGTCCACACCGGGGACGGCACGCACGGGCAATAAAGAAACACCGCCCGGAACTTCAACCACATCCACTCTCCTTTACCTGTCCCGTACTTGAAATTTATCGGAATCGCTGACATCGTGATTGCACCCGTCCCCCGGATATCCGGTGCTTCACCAGCAACGTTGAAAGCTAACCCGACGTCCCGATGGCAAGTATCCCAACTGGACCGTAGCGAGCTTATTGCGCCGGTTGTTGTTATACTGGAGACCAACGGGATATTATTCTCGTTGTCGCCGGTTGCTTGAGCAGTCGCAGCAAACGTAAAAGCGCCTGGGCCGGGCCCTAGTGGCGGCTCACAGGATGTATTTTCACCTGGTAGCAGAGCCTCGGTGTAATCATTCAGGTAATCCCGAGTGATCCGCGTTTCAGGTGGCGACGGTGCTACCGACTTCCAGAGCCCAGTCGGATCCGTCACAATCCTTGATGAGAAGTGCCCGGCATACAGCCCCATCCCATCAACATAACCCAGTGGATCGCGGGCAGTGAAGACGCCGAGAGGGGGGGAGTAGCTGCGGTACCGGAAGTAGAGATTGCCGGAGTAGGGGTTCAATTCGCGGCCAGTGTAAGTGTAACGTTGCGGAATGGTTACAGACGTGTTCGGTGCGTAAGATTCGCCGAAGGCCGTGTAGTCGTATTTGTTTTCGACCGTGCCCGTGGACTCGGTAAGGGTCCTAATAGACTGCCGTTCATCCTGGCTGTAGTAATGAAGACTGCTATCAGCGGTCACGGATATGTATTCATCAAGGAACGGCGTCACGTAAAACTTAGCCACGCTCCCGCCAACAATGTCAGCCAGCACGTTTGCGCTGCTGTCCGGCGACCTCGCTAACGGATTATTCACTCCTTCCGGCGTCGGCACCGCATCATAAAGGAAGTTGACGCCATTGGCGCTCTTCCGATGCCACTCGGCGCCGCGGTAGGCGAATGACTCAGTTCCGGCCGGGCCTGTCCAGTTGGTCATGCGGTCAAAAGAATCGTAGGTCATGGTCTTGGTGGCAAGAGTGGTGATGCCGGCTGTCTCCACGATCTTGGTCTGGTTGCCGTTCGGGTCGTAGGTATAAAGCGCCTCCCAGTTGCCGCTCGTGGACTTGGTCAGCTGGTTGGCACTGTTGTAGTAGTAGTTGACCGTGGTCTCGTTGAGTTCTTCACTCCGGTCGGCCTTACTGATGCGGACCTCGTCAATCAGCCCGTCAAAGCTCTGGTTATCGCCCTGCGGCGGGTAGTTGCCGATGGCCAGCGGGGCCGTGGAGTCCTTCACCGAGCCCGTGAAGGTGTCCGTAGCTTTCGATTCGCCGTTGACGTAAACCGTTACCGTATTGCCATCCCGCACCGCCGCCACGTGCACCCACTCGTCCTGCGGCAGGTCGGTGGACCCGTAGAGACTCCAGTTGCTGCCGGACGAGTCGCGCAGGTAGAGCTCGAGCTTCTTTGAACGCGCCGGAAACATCCTCTTCACCGTTCACGTAAAGCGTCACCGTATCCCCGTCCCGGCACGCCGCCACGGTGGGGACACGGCCGTGCGCTAGACCTTGCTGTGCAGGGACGTCCTACCGCTAGACCTCAGCGTTCAGGGCGCCCTTTACTTGGCGCCGATCTTGATCGGCGCTTTCGCTGAGTATCTTGACCAGACGCCACCCCATGCTTCTCGCACAGAAAGGAAACAGCTTCAATGTACTTGGGCATAGCCCCTCCTTGGATACCACTACTTGATCCACCTCCAAGTCCAGCCACATAGCTCACTATCCCTTCATCCCGAGACACAAAGATCATTATTCCTCCAACTGAGAGTCGATCTCTGTTGCGCTTAACAGATGACTTGCTCGGATAGAGAACCGAGAGAAGCTCTCCCCCTTTCCCCTCTCCTTCATGGTTGTAGAAACGCTTCGTCTTCAGAAAGAATCGCCGATCAAAGGTTCTCTGCAGATAAGCGATTTCCTTGCCATCTTCGATCAGAACCTTTGCTTTCGTATCATGGTTCTGAATAATGACAAATGGAGGATCGACAAGTTCATCGGGCAACGCCCGAGTCCCAAGAGACTTACACGAGAACGAAGAAGCCGCAACTAATAACATACAAGCCAGTAGTATTCCACACATTGCGAAAGGTCTCCCAATCGTCCAAGCTGAACAAGAATGGCTCATTGGTGGTTGCTTCATCCAGCTCACAGCTCCTCAGTCTTCAAATTTCTGATAGAAAAAGATTTTCGACTCGATGAAGAAGTCATCTTCACAGAGACACCTACACCAGGCTTCCACCTTTAGTTGCTGATCAAATGTTGGTGCATCAGTATATGATCCAGCTCTCCTGCCAGGCAGACCGCTCTTCCCTTTCCTATCCTTATCTAGATAGCAGTGCTGCCTGGTGACGTTCTTGCCAGTCCGGGGGCACTTTTCAGTCCAGTTCGGCTCATTAGGATCCGGAGTCCATTTTTTCTTAAACACCCCTTTCAACAGGAGTTGTTTCAGTACAACCTGTCCTGCGCTTCCGTCGGCACATGTACAGCCACCTTCGTACCATACCTCTATAGCTCGTGCTCCAGGAAGGTTTAGTTGCTGAATAATTCGCGCGTCAGTACGTCCACGTTTATGTTTAGCATAGCGGTTCGCTGCCTCATCTCCTGCAATATACTCCCACTTTATCCCTAATCCTTGTGGATCGGTCTCCATCCATTGAGCAAAATACCCGGCATACAGTCCTGTGCCATTGACATATCCCAACGAATCCCTGCTGGTGAAGGCGCCGAGGGGCGAGGTGTAGGTGCGGTAGCGGAAGTAGTGGTTGCCACTGGTCGAATTCAGTTCGCGGCCGGTGTAGGTATAACGTTGGGCGATGGTAACACTGGTGTTTGGTCCGTAGGTCTCACCGAAGACGGTGTAGTCGTATTTATTCTGGAGAGTACCAGAAGAATCGGTCAAGGTCCGTACCGACTGGCGCCCGTCTTGAGAATAATAATAGGTGGCGCTGTCAGCAGTCATGGACACGTTTTCATCCAGCGATGGCGTGACGTAGAACTTCGCCACGCTTCCGCCCTGTTTGTCGGCAATAACATTGTCGCCGTCGTAGAGAAGGGCGGTGCCGCCGACGGACTTGCGGTGCCACTCAGCGCCGCGATAGGCGAAGGATTCGGCGCCGGCCGGGCCAGTCCAGTTGGTCATCCGGTTGAACAGGTCATAGGCCATGGTCTTGGTGGCAATCGTGGTGGTGTCGGCCTTCTCGACGATCTTGGTCTGATTGCCGTTGGGGTCGTAGGTGTAAAGTGCTTCCCAGTTGCCGCTCGTGGACTTAGTGAGCTGATTGGCACTGTTGTAGTAGTAGTTGACCGTGGTCTCGTTGAGCTCTTCACTCCGGTCAGCCTTGCTGATCCGCACTTCGTCAATCAGGCCGTCGAAGGACTGGTTGTCGCCCTGCGGCGGGTAGCTGCCGATCACCAGCGGGGCGGCCGAGTCGTAGAGCGCCTGGGTGAAGGTATCCGTAGCCACCGATTCACCGTTCACGTATAAGGTGATGGTGTTCCCGTCACGACAGGCCGCTACATGGCTCCACTCGTTGGCCGGCACCGCGCCGGCGGCCGTGAGCAAAGTAAAGTCTATCGGTCCGGCCCCGTCGCTGTCCAGACACAGCGCCAGCTTGCCGCCGTACTGAATACGTAAGAACCACGCCCGCTGATTGCCCGTCCCGTCCCAGTGACACGCCACCATCCGCATCGCGTCCACCGCATCCGGCTTGACCCACGCCTCGATCGTAAAGTCGCTGCTGCCGAGCGTGAAAGCCGAGTCGTCCTTGATCCGCACGAAATCATCCGCGCCGTCCAGCTCGATAGCCCGGCTGAACCGGCCCTGGTCCGCAATCCTCGCATGACCGATCAGGTCGCCGTGATTCGCATTGCCCGAAGCATCCGGCGTCTGGGTAGTCTCATACCGCGCCACCGTGCTCAGCCGCACCTCGTCTATCTTACCTTCAAAAGCCTGCATAGCCCCGACCTTGTATGCTCCCACGTGCACCGGCTTGGAGTTGTTGAAGATTGCCGCATCCCAGAGCACGGACATCACTCGCTGGCCATTGGCAAACGCCGTCACCACGTCATCCTTGCGCACCAAGGCCACGTGATTCCATTCATTCACCGAAATCACCGCCTCGTTCGAGGCTATCTCCACCTTGCTGGCGGCCGTACCTGCGGACGACAGGCCGAACGCCAGCTTGCCGCCGTACTGCACCCGCAGGTACCAGCCCCGCTGATCGCCGGTCCCGTCCCATTTGCAGGCAACCATCCGCAGACCGCTCAGGTCCGTGGGCCGAATCCACGCCTCGATAGTGAAATCGTCGCTGCCGAACTCAAGGCTGGCGTGATCCGCCGCCTCGATGTAGTCGTCATCGCCGTCGAACTCGATGCAGTCATTGAACTTGCCGGTCTGCAAGGTGCTTGGCTCGCCGGACAAGGTCCCGTCGTTCTCATTGGCTGAGGAGTCCAGGGCTTCATCGGATTCTTCGAGGTGGTATAGCAGAGCCGTATCGCCATCGCTGGTGAATTCACTGCTCGGTACATCGAACCCGGCGCCGCCCACGTCCAGATGCCAGAGACCAGCGGTGTTGGCGTCGGACTTGTACTCGGTGACCTCTTTGCCGACCATCTTGGTGCGGTTGCCCACATCGTCGTACCAGAAGGCCTGTTCGTAGTGCAGCTCTTCTTCTTCGCCGCTGCCGCTGGCGCGTTTCTCCTTGGTCAGGCGATAGGCTTCGTCAAAGTGGTATTCGCTCCGGGAAGCGTCGGCATACACTATCTTGGTGCGGTTGCCCGTGGCATCCAGGCTGTAGCTGAAGCTGGCCAGGGTAGTGGTATCCTTCTTGGTCTCGAGCTTGGTGAGCTGGTCAGTGCCGCTGTAGCTGTAAACGGTCTGCACGCCATTTTCGAGCGCGAGCTTGGTCCGTCTGCCGCCGCCATCATAATAGTATGCTGTGCCCGTGGTCTCGCCGTTCTTCTTCACCAGGGTCAATCGCATGGCGTCGTCATAAGCATACTCGACCGAATGTCCTCCAGGCGCGGTCATCTTCGTGCGTAGCCCCCGCAGGTCGTAGAGATAATCAATCGTGCCGTTGGCCGAGTCCACGGCCCGGGTCATCCTCCCGAAGCCATCAAAGCCGTAGGTCATGGTGACCACGCTGTCATCAATCCCGGTTATCGCCCCGGCACTGTCCCGCGTATACGTCGTGCCCCCGACGGTCGCCAAGGCCCCGGCGCCATTGTACGTGTAGCTGATGGTGCTTGAATCAGCCTTGGTCTTTTTAGTGACCAGTCCGCCGCCGTCATTCAGATAGCTTTCAACATCATTGTTGGCATAGGTCATCTTGGTCAGTCGGTTGGCCGCATCAAACTGATAGCTGGTGTTGTTGTTCTCGGCATCGGTCAGTGCGGTGCGGCGGCTGGCCGCATCATAGGCGTAGGTAGTAGCCTGATCCATCTCGTTGGTCTGCTTGGTCATCCGGCCCAGGGCATCGTACCAGGTGCCCCGGTCGCGATTGTTCGCGTCAGTTACCTGGGTCATCCGGCCCATGTTGTCGTAGGCATAGCTTATATCGCCTTCCGGGCCGCCGGCGCTCTTGGTAAGCTGCCCGGCTGCGTCAGAGTAGGATTCCCGGTACGAGCCGTTGGCAAGGGTCATCTTGGTTTGGCGGCCCACGCCATCGTAAGCATGGTCCGTGGCCTCGCTCTCGGGATTCACTTCCCGGGTCAACCGGTTGGCGTCATCATAATAATAATTGGTGGTCTTGCTCGCCGGGTCCGTGGAGGTCAGTACGTTGCCCACGCCATCCACGGTCCGGGTGGTGGTCAGGGTGACCAAACCGCTGGTCTGCTCGGTCTTTGTCAAGTGGTTGGTATCATTGTAGAAGTAAACTATCGCCGCCCGGCCGGACACCGTCATCTTGGTTTGGTTGCCCACCAGGTCATACTCATAGCTGGTAGTGGTTGCCCCGTCATTCGTGGAGGTTATCCAGCCGCGGGAATTGTACGCCGTGCTTCGGCTCCGGCCCCCGCCGTCCGTAACCTTCGTCCGCCGGTTAACGTTGTCATATTCAAAGGTTGTGTTGTGGCTCAACACATCCGTCAGCTTTGTCAGCCGGTTCGCCGCATCGTACAGGTAAGTGGCGGCATGAGCAAGCGGGTCTACGGTCTTAGTCAAGCGCCGGCCTATATCGTAATACGAAATCGTTTCGTGGTTCAGCGCGTCAATTGTCTTGGTGATCCGGTAATCCGCGTCGTAAATGTACGTGACGGTCGTGCTGTCCGCGTATGTCACCTTGGTCCGGTTGCCCGCCGCGTCGAACAGATAGCTCGTGGCCCGGTTCAAGGCATCCTCAGTCCTCGTCACCCGACCCAGGGCATCGTAGTAGGTCTTGGTCGAGCCGCCCTCGGCATCGGTTTCCAGGGTCTGCCGGCCCAGGGCGTCGTAGGCATACATGGTTGAACCGGCCGGCGCGGTCTGCTTGGTCAAGCGGTCGTCATTATCGAAGTAATAGCTGGTGGCGTTGCCGTTGGCATCCACGGTCCTGGTGATGTTCCGGTTTGCGTCAAGATAATAGCTGGTAGCGTAGTTCCGTGCATCGACTGCCTTGGTTCGCTGCCCGGCGCTGTTGTAAAGGTACGTAGTCGCGTGGCTGTTCAGGTCCACGAACTTCGTCAATCGGCCCCCGGCATCCCAGTAGTAATCCCCCGGCTCGCCGCTGCCACCAGACGCGGCGCCGCAGCCTGCACAGCCGCCCCCGCCGCCCGAACCGGCAATCTTCGTGCATCGCCCGCCGGCGTCGTAGTACCATTCCGTGCTCGCGCCCGTGGCATCGGTCTGTTTGGTCTGCCGGTCCAGAAAATCGTATTCATACGTGGTGGAATGACCCAGCGCATCGGTCATGTTGGTGAGCCGGTCAGCTCCATCGTAAGAATACGAAGTCGAATTATTATTCGGATCCGTAACCTTGGTGCGGTTGCCCCAACTATCGTAGTAAGTCAGGGTGATGGCGCCGAGTGGACTGATTTGTTTGGTCACTTGGCCCATGCCGTTGTACAAGTACTGGGTTTCGCTCAGCAGCGGATCCTTGACCTTGGTCGCCAGCCCGTTGCTGTCCAGGTAGTAGCTCGTTGTGCCGCCAAGGGGATTGACCTCTTTGGTCAGCCGGTTGTTACTGTCGTAAGAATAGAGCCAGTTGCCTTCCGGCATGGTGTTTTTCGTCAGGTTCTTCTTGCTGTCGTAATACCGTGAGATGACCACATTCCCTGGCTGAGTTCTTTTCGTCATGTACCCCCGGCTGTCATATTCAAAAGCATAGGTATTTCCCCTGGGATCCTGAAAGGCGACCATCTTGCCCTGTACGACGGTCATTCTGCTTTCCTGGCCAAGGGAATTTTTGATGACCCCCTCGCCCCGGGTCACGGTGCGCCCGCCCGGCCCGGTCTCTATGGTCTTGCCGGTCTCCCAGTCATAGACAAAGGTCCAGACTGCGGCGTTCTTCGTCACCTTAGTGCGGCGACTGGAGAAGGACTCGAAAAACTGTTCTACCACCACCTCGTCCGCGCCCTGCGCCTGCTTCATCTTGGTCACGCGAAAATGGCTGTCCAGCCAGGTCTCGTGGGTAAAACTGGTCTGACCGTTGGTTTCCTTCAGATACCCGCTGCTGTATACATAGGTCCAATCACGCCCGCCCACGGAAATCTTGCTGATCACCCCTTCGGCATCATGGTAAAGCACGTAATCATGACCTGAAGCATCGGTGATGGTCACATTCGTAGTGTTGTGGGTTATTGTGGTCCCAAACCCTTCTTTGGTCGTGCGCTTGGTCACCCGATAAACCACCCAGTCCGGCGGCGTGCCCGAACCGCTCTCCTGCAACTCAAAGTCCCAACTCTCACCATGCGGCCAGGTCAGATGAAGGGTCTCTGGATAAGCCTCGGTCCCGCCTGAACCTATCAGCGTTGCCCCTCCCCATGCCGAAGGGCTCGCCCAGCTCCAGTCTGTCCCCCCGGTAAACGTGTCGTCGGCGTCGGCGCTCAGGATCGCCACGCGGGCTGAGGTATACTTGCCGCCGCTGTAGCTGGACAGCCGGACCTTATCAATGTAATTGCATTCAAACTTGTCGCCGAACGAAATGTGGTCGCCCCACTGCGAAGCAATCCAGTTAGGCCTGGGTATGCTTACAATCTGCACGGGCTTGCCAAGGCTCGGCATTGAGCCCGGCGCGTCGCAACTGCCGCAATTCCACTCCGGTTCATCGAAGCAGAGACATTCGTCGGGAATGCTCGGCTTATCCGTGGGTATATCGGGGCTTCCGCTGGTACAGCCGACAGGCCTTTCCTCGATATTCTTGCAGGTGTCCGGGAGACCGGCAGCGCAATCGCTGTCCTCGGTGATCCCATACGTGCAGGTGGCTGTCTGATTGTCGTTAACGGGATCTGTGCACTCATCGGCCCAAGCCAGATTAGTCCAGCCGCACAACCCCGCGGCCGCCACTAGCGCCAGCACCGTCCGCTTCCAGCCCTTGAACTCATTCACGTATATCATTTTTCTCCTCCGTAGTAAAGATTTTCAGACCACAGATTAAATTTCAGCTTGCTCAGCAATTATAGAGCATCAATCGGAAGCTATCAAGGCATTTTGAGAATTTTTCGCTTTTTTGTTGTTTCACGTTCAACTACGCCAGGACCTTAGCTGCGACAGCTGGCGATATAGCGACTCCTCCCCTTTTGCTTTCCTTATAAAATAAGTCGAAACCGATCTGCCGATTACAACCATCGACCGTCAAAAAAATCCACCATACGCTCACAATTATTTTGCCGATGGTCGGTGTAATAAGAGAGAACTGGTCTCCACGGCAAAGTCCGGCCGGGCGCTGGTGATGGATGATTGGCTTTCACCGGGAGACCCATCAAGGGAGAGATAACAAGCGCCCGCTGCGGACGTTGCACCGTACCGTCGATTCAATGGTTGCGTACTCTTTCGTCTATTTCAACTGGTCTTTACGCTTTTGCAGGATCTCCTGAATGTCGGTTTTCAGCCGGGACACGTCAGAACCCGAACAATTCCAGTAACCAGTCACGTCTGCCCCCTGGAAGAACTTCTGCTCCTTCATCTGGACTGCATCATTCGGTCCTCTGAAAACAACGTATAGCCAACAACCATTGGGTTCAAACTCGAAGCTCTTGCCCTTCAGACCGGTGATGCGGTGCTTGTACTCGAACCCTGTATCCAATTTACGCTTGAGTGCGGCAGCATCGAACCCGCCCAACTGGGGATGCGTGGGCTTGAGCGCGGCGATATCGTCAATTATGGCCGACAGGGCCGCACGAAGGCGCTGGTCCGGAATAGAGTGCGCCTGCGACTTTCGAAGTTCCTCCTGCAAGGCCTCACATCTCTTGATGATGAACCGACGGATTGCATCAGCCAGCCCTGCGTTTTCTTTGCCACGAATCAGGATGCGTGCATAGATTCTGGCTCCCAGCGCGGGGAATTGGCAGGCGCTTTCATCTTCAACGTCGTTCGAATACTTGAAGCCTTTCGTAATCTTGATAGGCCCATATCCAATGCGAAGATGATCAGGTTGCTGAGGAAGAGGCCCTTTCTTTTTCTCCTCCGGCATATAGTCAATCGTTAGTTTACGGAGAACCGTCGGGCCAGAAAGGAGGCACTTGTCGTCATAGGATGATAGCCAGCGATGTTGAACACTTAATGCCTTGAAATCGCGGTGAAGCTGGGCGATTACGCCGTCCATCTCGGGAACTCGCACACGTGTTTCTTGTTGCGAAGCCGACCGGGATGTTGACTGGCGAGAGGGAATCTGCTTGCATGATGGCAAGGCCAGGATCGCAAGAGCTAAAATGAGGCGTGCGAGCAGCGCCGATCTCATCTTCGTTTCCTTTCCTTACAGCTATATACTTAAGACGTATGACCTGCACAGTCCTTAGCCGATATCTCTCATTTGGCCGGTTCACGCTCACCCTACACCACCGCCGCCCAATATCAAGGTCCCTATTGAAACACACTTGATTCAGCGCCAGCACCGGATATACTTGCAGAGAAACAGTAAAGGTGAAAAGAATGAATCGGCTGGGAAAGATACTGACGCTGGGCCTGGAGAAGAAGCGGGCCTGGCAATTACCGCTGATTGCTGGATTACTGGTGCTGTTCGGCCTGGGTGTCCGGTGGTGGTATAATTCACGGGCAGTTCGGACGCTGGACTTGGTCAAGCTGGTTGAGATAGGCGATATTGACGGGGTGCGATATGTCTGTAAGTGGGATAAGCAACAGGTTAATCAGGAAGGCGAGATTTCGAGAGCATACAAAGGCCTCAAGGAGCCATACACTTCGGAGTACTACCCCTTACTTCTGGCGGTGAGAAAAAACTATACCGGGATAGTCAAGGCACTGATTGAGGCCGGCGCAACCGTTAACTGCAAGGACAAGTATGGTAGAACGCCGCTGCACTGTGCGGCAGACTATGGCCATATCGAGACGGCCAAGATGCTGATTGAGGCCGGGGCCAAAGTCAATGCCAAGGACAAGGATGGCTGCACACCGCTGTACTGGGCGGTACTTCATGGCGATACCAAAATGGCTAAGGTATTGATTGACACCGGGGCCGACATCAATACCAAGAGTAGATTGGGCAACACGCCGTTGAATATGACCAGATATGCCCGACCTTTCATTCACCCGAAAGACCTGGCCAAATGCACCCAACTCCTCCGCAAACACGGCGCAAAAAAGAGCTTGGAAATAGATTATCCTCTGCATTATGCGGCGCAGATTGGCCGTGTGGACATCGTCAGGACCTTGGTTGAGTCCGGGACCAATGTCAATACCAAGATTAAATCCGGTAGTCATTTGGACGGCCAGACACCGTTGCACAAAGCGGCGTGGTACGGCCAGATCCAGGTTGCTAAAGTACTGCTCGCGGTCGGAGCCAAAGTCAATGCCAAGGACAAGGATGGCAGGATGCCGCTGCACGACGCGGCAATGCAAGGCTATACCGAAGTGGTCAAGATTCTGCTTGAGGCCGGAGCCGACGTTAATGCCAGGGACAAGCATGGCCGTGCGCCGCTACACTGGCCTCACGCAGAAGAAATGAAAGACCTCCTCCGCAAACACGGCGCAAAATATGGCTGGGAACTACGTGCAGAAGAAAAGCAGGGCAAGCAATGAATCGGCTGGGAAAGATACTGACGCTGGGCCTGGAGAAGAAGCGGGCCTGGCAATTACCCATTATCGCCGCGCTTCTGCTGCTGTTTGGCCTGGGTGTGCGGTGGTGGTATAATTCACGGGCAGCAAAAGGCATCCGCTTACTCGACATGGTGGATATAAACGATATTGAGGGTGTGCGGTGGATACTGAGGTGGGATAGAGGGCAAGTGAATGAGGTGGGTGAGGTTACAAAAGCGCAGAAGCATGGGAAGCGACTACACACTTCGAAATACTGTCCTCTGTCTCTGGCGGCACGCGCAGGCCATACCGAGGCGGCCAAAGTGCTGATTGAAGCAGGGGCCAAGGTGAATGCCAAGGACAACGATGGCTGGACGGCGCTGCACTGGGCGGCACGGTGGGGCCATACCGAGGCGGCCAAGGTGCTGATCGAGGCCGGGGCCAAGGTCAACGGCACGGACAACGATGGCGAGACGCCGCTGCATTGGGCGGCATACAAGGGTCAGACCGAGGTGGCAAAGATACTGCTTAAAGCTGGGGCAAAGGTCAATGCCAACGCAAGCTATGGCAGGACGCCGCTGCACGAGGCAGTACAGTACGGCGGCTACACCGAGGTGGTCAAGGTACTGCTTGCGGCCGGGGCCGAGGTCAATGCCAGGAATAAGGCTGGCGACACGCCGCTGGACGAAGCCAAGGAGAAAAGAACTTCGATTAACCCGAAGAAGCTGGCCAAATGCGCCGAACTCCTCCGTAAACACGGCGCAAAAACCAGCAGGGAACTGAGCGCAGAAGCAAAGCAGGGCAAAGAATGAAGCGGCGGGGAAAGATACTGACACAGCGACTGGAGAAGAAGCGAGCCTGGCAACTGCCGAATATTGCTGAATTGCTGGTGGGATGGGAGCTGTTGCCAGGGAGGGTTGGTGGTGGCCTCGGGGACGCCCGAGGATGTGGCATCACGTCGCGATTCCCACACCGGGAAAGCCCTTCGCGAACTCTTCGCTAAGAGAAAGCGCAGAGGCCGGCGCGAGGTTACACCGCGGCGGCGCGCGCGTCCCA
>SDBT01005800.1_pt1 | contig 20659 bp, 19 predicted proteins | sample 2277101 | NCBI WGS metagenome assembly SDBT01 (sample SAMN10404973, study PRJNA504765) | marine sediment metagenome | isolation source: marine sediment core GS10_PC15, 103 cmbsf | place: Arctic Ocean: Southern Knipovich Ridge | collected 2010 | reverse complement strand
CTAGTATCATTGAAGAAGATTGTGACATTTGTTTCTGGAGAATGTTCCCTTGTCACTACTCCCTCTTTTGCCATGTACATGCAACAAAACTTTGAACAATATGGATAAAATGATTCACTTCTAGAACCTACACATCCTATAAAAGCAACTTCATGAACATGTTTCTTGTCTGAAGGACGTAGTAATTCACCTTCAGTAGGGCCTGAAGCACTAAGTAATCTTTCGTATTGCATAGAAGTAATAACATTGGGGTATTCAGAGTAGTGATACCGAGTTAAGGGAGCAGGGTTAAAAACATCTATACCCGTTGCTACAATAATTGACGCAACATTATAGTCAATTATTTCATCTTCCATCTCAAAATCAATTGCCTCCGCCTCACACGCCTTCAAACACAATTTACATGCTCCTTTTGTTAAATAGAGACAAGTTTCCTTATCAATAGTTGCTTTTCTTGGAACTGCTTGAGGAAATGGAATATAAATTGATGTTCTTAAACCTACTTTTTCTTCAAATTCACTTGGAATCTTCTTCATCGGACATTTCTCGCTACAAGCGTTACATCCTGTACATTTATCGATATCAACATATTTTGATTTTTTTATAACCTTTACGTTAAAATCTCCAGATTCACCAGATACTTCTTGTACTTCAGAATAGGTAAGGAGTTCAACATTTGGGTGTCGAGCCACTTCTACCATTTTTGGAGCAAGAATACAAATAGCACAATCCAAGGTTGGAAAGGTTTTGTCAAGTTGAGCCATCCTACCTCCAACTGAGGGAGATTTTTCAACTAATATAACTTTGTATCCCTGTTCCCCTAAGCATAGAGACGCCTCAATTCCCGAAATCCCCGCGCCAATTACCATTATATTACTATTCATAACTTTTCGATTTCTTTTGATTGATTATTAAGATTATGTTTCAGATTATTAATTTGTACGAAATACTCTGTCACATTTGAAAATTATTTTTAATTATGGTAAAGACGTAAAAATTATAAGTATTATTGTTATACGACTTAATTTGGTTATTAATAAAGAGAATATTCCAGTAAAAGTTGCTGTTCAAAGAAGTCTTTTTTTATCTTGCGAAAACTTGAAATGAAGAGTAGGTTTATTATATTTTAACCATAAAAATATTAAGAAATTTATAATAAATACCACAAAGATACATGTGTTATCTATATATATTATTATTTTAAATTAAAAATATTAATTTAAAATATGTAGTAATTTTAAAATTTTGGTGATTTTTCATAAAGATTGTCGTTTCGGGTCCATTACAATCGGGCAAGTCAAGTTATATAAGATCGTTAGATCCGGGTGCTTTAAATGTAGAAGCGAAAGGTAGGGACCAAAAACTATATACTGTAGGGATGGATCTAGGGAATGTTAAATTAAATGGATTTGATTGTTCATTATTTGGAACTCCCGGACTATTACGATTTTCTGTTATGAGAAATATCATTATTGGTGGTAGTGATGGAGTAATTTTCATCTTTGACTCAACTGCTCCTGAAAAGGACGATAGTGCGATTGTAATACTAAATTCTATAAGAAAATCATTGCCTTCTAATATTCCTATTATTTTCTTAGCTAATAAGCAAGATGTTGAAGGAGCACGTCCCCCAGAAGTAATCCGTTCACAAAATTACATATCTAAAGATAGTAAAATCTTTCCAACAAGTACGAAAACTGGTTTGAATATAAGAGAATCTATTACATTTATAGTAAATAACGTATATGAAGAATATTCATCATTACTTCCAATCCTGCGGGCTCATGAAAGCGATATAGAAGGACTAGCAGGGAAATTAGAGAAAGATAAGGTTCAAATTAGAGATTTTTTAAACAATTTAGAAATTAAGCGTTTCATTGAAATTGACAGGATTAACAAGACTTACCAAGTTAGAGCAGGATTAAAACACTTAGTCTAATCAATTTTATTGAAATTCTAATGGTGAAATTTCGTCTTCAATATAACTTTCTCTTAACTCAAGTAAATTAGATCTTTGCTGATTGACGATATTCCAAAAGAAATAGGGAATGTTTTTTTCAGCTCTAAACATTTTTTCTACACGATCTAATTTATTGAACAAATTTGAAACCCTGATTTTAAATTGCTCGAGGTAATCATTTTCAGTATATATTTTATTTAATTCAATATCAAACAAATGGTTTAAATCCGCAAATTTTGGTATTAAGCCTATGGGAGTTTTAATAGCATCAAAATCATTATGAGTGCGTCCCTCTGCCCAGATGAGCCATATTTTTTTGTCAAGCATTCCATTTAAGTACTTACCATCTTTCTTAAGAAAGTAATTTGTTGCAAAAACTTTTGGACAGAATTCCAAACTATTTCCAAATTTTTGATGATTTTTAAGATATTTCCCGAGAGGAATTACCAGGAAATCAAGATTTGCCATCGGGTTTGCTTTCCGTACACCGACGGTTCCAAGCGTAGCTGAAGTTGTTTCAGATTCAATGGATGCGCCCATAAAAATCCCATGCTCCCAATTTAGGCTTTCGAGTATGGGAGGTAATGTATCGCTGTCGCGTCCTCCATAAAAAATCCCTCTAACTGGAACTCCATTTAGATCTTCTAGTTTTGGATCAGCGTTACTTAACTCATTAATTCTAAGTGTATACCGTGCATTTGGATGAGCATAAGGAATTGAATTTTTTTTTTCATCTTTTTTGCCATCTTGCCAATTACCTGAAAAATTAATGCCTTTTCTAGGATTTTTTTGACCCATACCAATCCAATAAGGCTTTCCATCCTTAACTAAAACATTTGAAAAAATTGCCTCCCTTGGGGTTGTTAAAGCATCATAGATTACAGGATCATTTTTAGAGCTTACATCTTTAATAATTCCAAAAATACCTTTCTCAATGTTAACTGTATGGGCATATCCATCGTCCCACTTTCTTAAGTAAGCAATGTCATCTCCTATAATAAGTTGACCAGGAAGCATCGCTGTAGAAGTTTTTCCACACGCACTTGGGAATGCTCCGCAAAAATAACTGATTCTATCCTTACCTGTTGGACGAATACCTAAAATAAAATAATGTTCAGCTAACCAATCTTCATTATTGGATTTATTTATTGCTAATCTAAGAGCTAGCTTTTTTAAACCTAAACTGTTTCCTGCATACTGATTATTTACTGTTAAAACCCTATTTTCAAGTAAATCAATATAAATTCTTCTCTTATAAACATTTTTTGAAACATAACCATCAAGTTCCCCAGCAGAATGTATAAAATAAAAAAAGTTTCTTGAACCATTTAATTTTTTGAATTCCTCATAACCCGTACGATAGAGCAAATCCTCAGAGTGAGCAACGTAAAAAGAATCTGTAAGTTGTAAAGCACAAATAGTAAATTTTGAATCTTTTGGACCTAAACAAAAGAATCTTACTAGGCATTCCTTTCCGCTCATTACTCCATCCATAATATTCAAAATCTCTTTCAATCCTTCATCCCGATCAGCCGTATTTATCCAAGGGCTGGCATATTCGCCTTTAGGAATAAGGACTTTAGTTTTTTCTTTATCTCTAGCTTGATCATAGAATCCATCAAAATGAATAGTATGACCTTCCGTTTCTAATTCTGTTTCCTCCCCAACCTCAATTGCTTTCTGACGACAGTATTCAATATCTTCAAATATATCTGTTATAACTGTAACTTTAGAAGGTTTACATAATGTAATGAAATCTTGAACAATTCTTAAGATATGAGTATTATTTAAAGCTTTCAGTTTTTCTAGATTTTTTTTGTCAAGAATTTCCATTTTATCTTTCATTAAATTCTTTTCTTAAATATTAAAATACACGATTATGGATGTGTTACAGAAAATTCTAGAACCTTTTTAATTTTACTTTTTTAATATTTAGGCGTTTTTTAAATAATTATTAGAAATCTGAGGAGATATTGCCTTAATGATAAAAAGGAGTTATGTTAAAGATAAAAAGAAAAAAAATTTTAAAACTTTATAATCCTGCGGGTTTAGACCCCTTTGCGCTAATAATTCTATCTACTCTTAAAATCAAATTAGCTAACTCACTACCCGCTTTTATAATATGATTTACCAGTTCTGCAGGTTCTACAATACCTTTTTGGAAATTATCCCCAATAGTATTTGTAATAGTATCAATTCCAATCCATTTATCGTCATCAGTTTTATGTGCAGCTCTTAATTCAGTTATTTTCTCGATCTCTTCTAATCCAGCATTTTGTATTAAAGTCTTTGGTATTTCTTCAAGTGCTAAAGCGAAGGCATTAACAGCTAATTGTTCTTTTCCGCCAATTTTATTAGCATAAGCTTTAATTCTTTTAGCAAGTTCAATATAAATTGCACCTCCTCCCGCAACAACCATTTTATTGTCCATTACCTTGGCAATAACTGATAAAACATCATTTAAAGAGACTTCCGCTGTACTAAGTATTTTATCAAGACCACCCTTGAGTAAAATTGAAACAGACTTTGGGTTTTTACATCCAGTAAGTAAAACATAATCGTCATCACCAACTTTTTCAAATAGAACTTTTTCAGCAAATCCCAAATCATCTTCAGAAAGCGAGGTTAGATCATCTACTAATTTTGCATCGATTGCTTTTAAAATTGATTTGTAATCACTTTCTCCGACACTTTTAATAGCAGCGATTCCCTCTCTAGCTAAAAATGCGCCAAATTTATCAGATATGTCACTACTGTTCACAATCAAATTAACATTTAAATCTTTAAAGATTTTCAAGTAATCTAATAGCATTTTCTCTTCTTGATCAAGGAATTTTTGAATTTCTGAGGGACTTGAAATTCGTACTTGAGCATCGAATTCTGTTTTTTTCACATCCAACTTTCTTCTTATGACTGCAATTTTTGCGTTTTTTATTACGTCGGGCATCATGGTGTTTACTTTATCTTTTTGAATATACACCCCTTTAATTAACTTCGAATCATGTAAAGACTTACCTGGGGCTTTTACGATTTTTACATTACTTACCTTATTGAATGTCTTGCCATCATCATCTGTAACTTGTCTCATCGCTTTCAATGCTAAATCTGCGAAGAAATCTTTTAGTGGGGCAATATCCTTTCCGTTCATAGCAGTTTTAGCAACATTTTTAAAAACAACATCATCTTCATTAGAAATTTTTGTTGCTATTTCCTTGATGATCGCGAGTGCTTTATCTGCTGCTAATTTATATCCATGAGTTATAGGTTTTGGGTGAATTCCTTGTTCAATCAACTCTAGCGCGTTTTTTAAAAGAGTAGCAGAAAATATCACCGCTGACGTTGTTCCGTCACCAATATCTTCATCAATTGATTTTGCAATATTGACCATCATATTAGCAGCGATATTTTCAATATCAAGAGTTTTTAGAATTTCTGCTCCATCATTTGTTATTGTTACTTCTCCTAAGGAATCAACTAGCATTTTTGACATTCCTCTTGGTCCTAAGGTAGAACGAACGGTCTCTGCAATAGCAACCATTGCTGAAATATTCTGTTTTCTAGCTTCTCTTTCACGAACTTCCTCAGTTCCTTCCTTTAGTATTATAATTGGTACATTAGACATATTAATCCACTTTTAATGTAGTTTTGAATTTAGATTTTAAATATACTATTTATAGATCTCTAAGTCATAAAAATTTTACCGATTTTCGATCAGAAGTAAATAGAAATATCATAAAAAGGCTAAATTTCTACAGATGATGTGTTTTAATACTCATATTCTAAAAAAAACTATAGAAAATACCTTATAAAATTCAATATTTTATTAACATATAATTTAATTTAGCTTGAAATTTTCTACTTTAAAAGAATGTTTTAATTGTAGAAGATTATGAACACAATAAAACCTATAAATAGAAGTTTCGATAAACGACTTTTAATAATTTTTCTTATAATTTTTACTGAAACATTAGGGTTTAGTATTGTTTTACCTGTTCTTCCATTTTTAGCGTTATCATTAGGTTTGAATATGTTTCAGGTTGGTTTGGTAATGAGCGTGTTTAGTTTTTGTCAATTATTCGCCAGTCCGATTACAGGCAAGCTCAGCGATCGCTTTGGAAGAAAGCCACTTTTATTATTTAGCCAAACCAGTACTTTAGTTGGATTCCTTCTTCTTGGGCTTGCGAATAACGTCTGGTTATTAGTTTTAGCACGGTTTGTTGATGGTCTTTTAGGAAGTAATATGACAGTGAGTCAGGCGTATATTAGTGATACAACTGATCCGCGGGATAGGACTAGAATTTACGGATATTCAAGCGCAGTCTTTGGGGCAGCACTTATTTTTGGACCGTTAATTGGGGGTACATTTTCAGCAATAAATTACTCAATTCCGATGTTTTTTGCTGTAGGGATAAGTTTATTATCTATAATATTGGTGGTTTTATTTCTACCAGAATCATTAGGAGAGAGAGAAAAACACGTCAAAATCAAGTTTGAAGATATAATACCTTTTAATGACATTTCAAAATTTTTCAAAAATTCTAAGATTAGGGGGATTTTAGTTATTTTTTTTACTTATACATTTGGCTTTATGCTTTTTATATCAAGCTTTGCTCTATTGGCAAAAAGTCAACTTCAAGTCACCCCACTAGTACTTGGTTTTTACTTAGCATGGGTAGGAATTCTTCGAGTTGTCCTTCAAAGTTTCCTAATCTCACCTTTGCAAAAAAAATTTGGCGAGAATAAAACTTTAGGAATGGGGATTTTTGCGATGCTAATTTCTATGATAATGTTAATATTTACCACCAACTTTTTGTTCGTGTATATTCCACTTATTTTTTTAGCATTTGGGACAGGTGTGAGTCGTCCTATTTTAACGAGTAAATTAACAAAAAATGTTAAAAAAGAAGAGACAGGTAGTCTTTTAGGTGTAAACAATTCACTCAGTAGTATTGCCCAGATTATAACCCCTATTTTAGGTGGTGCAATAATCCAATATTTACCTTCTCAAATACTCCCCGCGAGTTCTGCTATATTCTTCCTCCTCATATTTCTCCTGTGGAAATGGGGATTAACTAATCCCGTTCAAGAAGAGAAGAATATAATTTAAACCAACAAAATCACATTTTATTTTTTTAAGAAAAAAGAAGACTTTTCATTACATCCATCAAACCATAACATTCCGCTTTAGATTTCGACGAAGATTGTGTTTTTGTACTCCTTAAGAACCATATTAGAAACGGTTCGTATAATATATTCTCTTTTATTAAGCGTCGTTATAAAGTCATGGACTTGTTCACTCTCTTGAAACCTGCAAACCAAAGCAGCTGATTGTTCTCCTGTGGTATGAAAGATTGAACATACTTCAGGAATTTTTTTAAGGTCTTCTAAAAGTTCTTCTGTATGCTTCCCATCAATATTGATTCTAATTAAAAATGTAAGTTTATATCCTAATTTTACGTTATTTAGTCTCAGAGTATATCCTTCAATTATACCATTCTCCTTCAATTTTGAGATACGGTTATGTATAGTTCCTATTGAGATTCCCAACTGTTCTTGAATCTCTCTGTAAGATGTTCGTGCATCTTTTTGGAGTATTCGTAGGATCTGTCTGTCTATATCATCTAGTGATTTTTCTTTCTTCATAGAGAAAACAGCTAAAAAGTATTATATTGTAAGATTGTAATATCAATATAATTTATTTTGAGAAATATATAAAATTTTAGAAATTTTAAAATGAAACCCAATTTTTTATGAAAAATGTTTAGAGATTTGTATTTTTATTATTATCTAATTTTAATAAGTCTTGGACACTCAATAGATAGATATATTTAAAAAATGGAAAAATATCGATTTTTTTTTACCAAATGATTTTGTGGAACTAATAAGAGACAAAAGTAGTTTAAAACCACGATCATTTGAGTTCGATGTTGGTTATACAGGTGATCTTGGTTCAGCAGTGGATTGCATCCGAGAAGTGTTAAAATCTTTAAGGGATGAGAAAATAAGCTTTTGGAAGGAAGTTTTTGAATTGTATAAGGAAGATAAAGAAGCATTTGATTTAGAATTTAGGACAAAGCAAACTCAACGCGAGGAGGATTTAGACAAGATTTCAAAAATAGATATCGAAGATTATAAAGACAAATTAGGATCGATAGGAAATAAGTAATCTTAAACGAGACCGGTTTCTAAAGATTTCCTTAGAATTAAAAGTTCATTAGGTTTATGATCTTTTGAGAATTTCATCATAGATATCAAAATTTATTATTTTGTATATATTTTTAATATTAAAAGATGTGAAAAGAGTGAAGAAAAGCATGGATAACGATTTCAAAATAGACCCTTGGGGGAGTTCAGCGCTCGATGATGAGGATTATATTAGATTAATGAAAGAATTTGGGATCGTGGAAATTACAGATTCACTACGCCTTAAGATGGAAAAGAATCGCTTCTTACGAAGAAAAATAATCTTTGGTCACCGTGATTTAAATCTCGTTTTTAAAGCTATTGATGAAAGTCAACCTTGGGCGGTTATGAGTGGGATTAAACCGTCTGGACCATTTCATTTAGGAACTTTAACTACAGCTTTGGAAATTATTGAATTTCAGAAGATGGGAGCAAAAGCATATTATTGTATTGCTGATATTGAGTCCTGGGAAGATAATGGGATTTCTTATGAAGAAGCGGAAGAAGATGCTGTTGATAATTTAGCAGATATCTTAGCACTCGGTCTAGATCCAAAAAAAGCATATATATGGCGTCAAAGTAGAGAATCGATTGTTAAAGATGTCGCATTTAAAGTTAGCAGGCTTGTAACCCAGAATATGTTAAATGCAATTTACGGTGAAAAAACTTTTGGACTTTATCTTGCGGCTCTTGTGCAGTGCGGCGATATAATCCTACCACAGTTATTAGATGGGATACAACCAACTGTAGTTCCAGTAGGTATTGATCAAGATCCACACATACGTCTAACGCGAGATCTAACGCGTCGGTACTACAAGAATTTTTTCTTACCAGGAGCAACTTACCATTACTTATTAGCAGGCATAGACGGATCAGAAAAAATGGCAAAACGAAATCCTAATAGTCGGTTTAGTTTTAACGAACCGTTCGAATCAGTTGAGCGTAAAATTAAAGGAACTTTAACTGGAGGTAGAAAAAATAAAAAAGAACAACAAGAATTAGGTGGAGAACCTAGAAAATGCATGATTTATAAGATGCTTATGTATCACTTTGAAGAAAATGATGAAAAGTTAGCTAAAGACTTTGAATTGTGCATCAAGGGTGAATTGTTATGTGGAGAACATAAACAAGAGTGTGTAGAAAAAGTATTGAAATTTATTAAAAATCACCAAGAGAAAAAAGAAACCTTAATTGATAAAGCTAAAGAACTTTTAGATATTGCATAATTAATTCTTTTTCTTCTAGAAATAATAATTTTAGACTAATAGTCTTAAAATTTTGGATAATTCTTCTAGAAATTCAGGAAATTTAATTAAAAATTCATCTTTACGTTTTTCTTTAATTACAGCTGAAACAAAAAACGATTCTTTATCTAAATTCAATCTATGTAAGTAGGATAATAATGTTCCTTCTATAGTTGAGAAGTTATAATCAGATGTGAATTTTTCTTCTTCCAATCGTTTTAGTAAAAAAAGGTGCTCTTTGATGGATTCTAATAACTCCACATAGACTTCAGGCTCTATATCGCTATAAAACTCGGAAACAATTATTCCATTCCGATCAAATACAATTAAAGCTTGACTTTTAAATAAATTCAAATATTTCTCTAATAATTCTGTAAGTTCGAAGAATTTTTTATCAAAAACTGAAAGTCCATATGACACAAGTTGAACTATGGAAATGATATCATAAATTGAGGTTTGTTGAAAAAGGATGTTGAACGTCTGATATTTTCCTGAGATCTCTTCTCTTAGTTTTTCAACGTTTTCCAATATCTTCTCATCATACCTCAAATCAGGATCGAATTTATGAAAAGTAATTATTATCGGTATATACATATCATTTTTCGTAAAAAATTGTAAAATAGCGTCGAGATACTCTAATGAATTTTCAAATCGCTCTGAATCTTGAATATCAATAACATATATCAGAAGATCAGTAGCATCGAAATATACATCTTCATATTGTTTGTAAATCTCTCTGTAAGCCTCTTGGCCCCCCATATCCCAAAAGATCGTATTATTCTTCAAGAAATTCATTTTATGATATTCTACTCGGATTGTGGGCTTAAGTTGAACAATATCCTTTTGAAAATCATATTTTCTATCTAAAGCCGTTAATATAGAAGTTTTACCGGCATTATCTAAGCCTGAAACGATAATTTTAAGCAACGATTCCATTTATTCCATCTCGATTCGATTTAAACTATGTTTAAAATTTGACAAAAGTCTTTTTTATTATAAAATAAATAACTTTAATATTTTTTAATTTAAGCAAAAATATAGAAATTTAACTAATAAAATTTCATCCTATATTTATTGAAGATTTGTTAAAATTGCCTTTAAACATAAGAAAAATTTATTAAAATTATATCTTAAACAAAAAACTAAAAAAAAATTATAAAAGTCTAACTTAAAAGTTTAGAAGATCTAAACAAACTGAATTAATTTTTACTAATTTAAGCTTGCTTCTTACGATAATTTAATAAATTAGAATTAACCTCAAAAGGATTTATTAGACTTTTCTCTGAAAAATCTTCTCTAATATTTTGATGTCATGCTTGTCTCGAAATCGGGAAGCCCTTCAGTGTTGGATTTATAGTTAGGCCATACTTTACTAAATACCAAATAAATTCAATGAGATTATTGTTAAAGAAGTCGTAATGGGGTTGAATTTGTCTTATTTTAAAAGTCTGGTGAGTTTATTCAAGTTAAATTAAAACTCCTGCGAAAACATAATTAGAGATTATTAAGAACAATATAACTATGCTGAGTGATATTATGTATTATAATATCTAGGTATTATCTATATGATATTCTTTTAATTACAAATTCTACAATCTATGAGATAGGATTAAGAGATTATTGATCCATAAGGCTTTTTAATGACATTTGTATGATATACCAATTATTTAACTATTATTTAGTGATTTTACTCAAGGATATAATTCTTAAAAGAGGAAGAGGTATATGATAAATGTAAATATTTGTGCATTTTTAGAAAATTTAGAGTATCAGATTAGTCTAAAAGAAAAAACTTATAAAAATTTTAAAAAAATTCCTGTTTTTACTGAACAAATTAAGCAGTTTGATAAAGCCGTTTTAAATCTTGAAGTTAAATTCGAAAAAATCCAACTCCGAGACAAATATAAAATAATTATAACCGAATTGGATAGCTTAATAAAACAGGCAGGATAACACAAAATTCTTCTTATTTTTTTATTTAAAAGAAGGGCTCTAATCTCCTACAATCATACAATATATTGTTCTCGATCTTGGTTTTTCATCACATTCAATGAAAATAATTTGTTGCCAAGTTCCCAAAATTAACTGTTGGTTCTTAAATGGAAAAGACTGAGAGGTTTTGATTAAAAAACTTCTTAAGTGCCCTGCTCCATTGTAATCATGCCATGTTTTATGATGTGCATAATTTTTGTCGTAAGGAATTAGTTTTTCAAACAATTCTTTAATATCTTGCTTCACAAGACCAGGTTCATATTCTACAGTCGAAATAGCCCCTGTAGATCCGGCATTATGAACATTAACAATTCCATCATTAATTCCACTATTAATTATTGAGTGTTGGACTTGTACTGTTATGTTGATAACGTCACAATATGCTTCAGTTTTCAAATTAAACGATTTTAAAATGGCCGTCATTTTCTCTAACGTTTTTTCTTGCATTGATTTCTATTTAAAATTTGTTTTAAAATTGAACTGGGGAGGGTATTCTCATTTCCTTCTTTTAATGCAAGAACTTTAGAAATGAAAAGAAGTTCTGGTTGTTTAAATTCCTCTATATTAGTCCAACTCTTAGAATCTGCTTCAATACAAATAAAATAGGGAGAGTCTTTCTTATTAGGGCATTTTCTATTTTTACAATTCTCACAAATTATCGGAGAATAATATACATTACCATCTTTTATAAAAATTGAGAAAGTCCCAAATATTTTATTTCTAACCTTGACCCAATTAAAATGATCGAGTTCTACGTCAAAGTCTAACTTTAGAATAAATTTAACCAATTTTTCTGTATTTATAATTTGTTTAACTTTTGAATCATTAGATTGAGGTTCAAAATAATCATTACACTCATCAGTGATATATAACTTGGGTAATAAAGAGCTTTTCTGTATAAAATCAATGATATATACATTATTGACTTCCCTGTGCTCCATTTTGTCCAAAAAATTTGAACTTATTTGGTGTATTATCGAAATTGGTCTATCAATACTATTGATCTGAAACTTGTAATTTTCAATAAGTGAGTTTAATTCTTCATTTTTGAAATAATTATTTAATAGGGTATTTTTTTTAGAGTTTTCAAGGATTACGCAAAATAAAATATTTACGTTTTGGAGCTGAGTTTGAATTTCATTAAAATATTGGGGGATCTGATCGAGTTTCGATTCAGAAATAAAAATTATAACAGCTTCGGAGCCATTATAGAAAATATTCCTTAGACATGCTCTTCTTTGTCCACAGTCAATATTCCATAAAAGATATTCTATTTTCGGTTCATCTTTATATAATTTATCAATTTTGCTAATGTTAACTCCTATATTTTGCTTATTTTCTATTTCTAAACAACTTGAACTTATGAATTCTTGAAAAACATCCTTATATTTTTCAAATCCTCCTAGTAATGCGATTTTTTTCTTGAGGGTAAAAGTCTGTTCTTTATGTAGAATTTCATAAGTACTCAATATGCCAGCCTCTATAAATTAAAGAATATAGGATATAACCATTAAATAAAAAAGTTATTTATGAATTTTAATTTATTCTTTTTATATATTAAAAGATATTCTTAAAACGATGAGTGAAAAACTCAAAGAATTTTTAAAAAAAATTCATTCTCCGAAAAATAATATCCCAGTATACTGTAGCGTTATCGTGAGACCTGGCAAGAAGCTCTTAGATATTAAAATCAAAAAAGAAGATGCAAACATCTTAAGAGTTATTGCTCATGAAGATAAGAAGCCTGGTTGGTTTTTACATTCTGTTCACATTCCCCTTAAAAACTTAGGTTTATCTTATAATACAAAAGATAAAGAAATATTGGAATACTTATCTAATCCAGACAAGATCACAAGTAATAATTCAACTAAAAAGTTTATTGAACAGCTTCTCAGAAAATATATAGATATCCTTCCAGAGAAAAAGCGTCATTTCTTCAGAACTGAACGATTTAAGAAGAAAAAGGAATATAGGACTGGTGCTCAATTGAAGGGTTTTTAACTATTTTATTTTACGACTTGGGGGGAATTGTTCTCCTTTCATCAATCTTTAGTAAAAATATTTTTTCGTTAAGGACAGTAGCTAAAAGCATCCCTTGACTTATTAAACCCATAATTTTGTAAAGCTTTAAAAGTCACTCGTATATAAAACTTATAAAATTTATAACAATCAACTTCCATAAAGTTTTAACCTCTCAGGGGCATCCCGTCAAAGTTAATAATTTCTTGAGACTTACCTTTTCTTTCTCGATAAGGATTTTTCAGGTTTTCGATTTTCCTTCCAAATGTTAAATAACCCGAATGTGAAATCATTCCCTCAGGTCGAGTAGCATTTTCTTTAACTTGTATCCTTCTTTTAATTAATTCGTACGTATTAACCTCAAAAAAATCATTTTTTTTCAAAGCGAAAACTGTTTTCTTTACTTGTTCAATTGTCGGAGAAAAAGAAGCTAGCGTACCACTAAATTTTAGGTAAGCTCTAGCTTTTTCAATCGTATCCCAAGGAGTTGCTAAATCTAGAACAACAGCATCCACATTTGTGTGCTCAAGCTTATCATTTATAATATCTCCATATTGAATCGTAATAACATCATCTAAATTTGCCTTTGTTACATTTGATTTTGCTCTTTTGAGAGACTTTTCTCTTATATCATAAGAGTAAACATGCCCGGTTGGGCGGACGTAAGTCCCTAATATACAAGTTAATGCTCCCGAACCACAACCCGCCTCGATAACGATACTCCCAGGATTAATCCCTGAGTAGAGTAAAATCATCCCTGCATCTTCGGGATATATAATCTGAGTTTTTCGAGCCATATAAATTACATAATCCGAGGGTAAGGGCTTTAAAATAAAGAATTTATATCCTTGTGTTTTATAAGGCCTTGAAAAAATAACGCTTCCATATTTTTTTCCGATTATATCATCGAATTCAATAATCCCCTTATGTGTGTGAAAGTCTCCTCCGGATTTAACTTGAATTAGCCATCTTCTTCTTGCATCTAGAATTAAGAAGATCAAATCATTTTCCTTTATAATTTCAGAGCACATGTTAGAGGACACCTTTTAATTTTTCTAATGATTAAAGATTTTATTTCGTTATGAAATACCCTTCTTATCTAATTAATTTAAAATTACTAAATTTTAAAATGTATATAAAATTGTCTTTAATTAAACACTTTTAAATAATTCCTTTTTATAAAAACCCCTTAATGAAATAATATATGAGTAGAGAGAAACCAAACATTACTCAAACATCTAAAACTTCATTTAAAGACTTTCAAGTTCAAATTGAAGATTTAAAACACAAGAGAGACGAGTTAAATAAAAAAACAAAAAGTTTTATAAATGAACTTATAGAGGTAGAAAATGAAATATCAAATTCTCTTAAGGTAGCAAAAGAAAATCACAAAAAAAAAAGAGATTATTGGAATAAGAAAGTTAAACTATTGAAAGACAAAAAAATAGAATATAAAGAACTTCTAGATACATTATTTGAAGAAAAGAAAAAAATTCAGAAAATAAAACACGAGAAAAAAGAAAAAAAACAAATATTTTCTATAAAACAAATAGAACGTAAAATCGATAATCTAGAAAGAATAATCGAAACAGAAAAACTAGATATTAGTGAAGAAAACGAAATTGTCGATAAAATTCGAGAATATACTGCTATGAAACAAGAGTTTTTGTCTCAAGATCGGAATAATGAACTCTTTAAAATTGAGAGAAAAATAGAGATTGTAAAGATAAACTTGAATAAAATATATGAAAAATTAAATAAGTGGTCAGATAAATCTCAAGAAAACCACTCTAAAATGCTGGAAATGTTTCAAAAAGCCGATGATCTAAAAGAGAAGAAAAAAAGGTTAGAAGAAGAATTAATAGAAAACAAGAAGACTGCCGATCGTTATCATGAACAATATATAACATTGATGAATCAAAGAAAGAAGACTTATAAAGGAAAAGGCCGCTATAACACAAACAAAAAACATTTTGTAAGGAATTTCCAGACGACCAAAAGGCATGAAATGATGGCAAAAATTAGGGAAGAAAAACTAGCAGTAGCTTTAGAGAAACAGAAATCTGGTCAGAAATTAAACTTATTTGAAGCGAGATTAATTTTAGAAAAAATTAAAGACTAATCTTCACATCATTCAAGATCTTCAAAAAATTACTCAAATTTATGTTTAAGCAATTTTCCATTAGACAATTAATTGAGATAACAAATTTCAATTCAACTGATTAGGAAAACTGTCATAAGATTTAAAATCAATTAAATTTTATTTATCCTTAAAATAAAATGTTGGATTTGATTTAATTTGAATAAGAAAATAGTTGAAATCAGAGAATTTTTAAAAGAACATCATGAATTGTTTAAAAATGCTATTCCCTTAATAGCTTCTGAAAATATCACTAGTCCTGCCGTAGATGAAGCTTGTAATTCTGATTTTAGCCACCGATATGCTGAGGGGTGGTCTGGTCAGAGAGTTTATGCAGGATGTGAGTACATAGACAAAGTAGAAGATATTTGTATGGATCTAACTAAAGAATATTTCAAATGTATCCATGCTGATGTTCGTCCAATTTCAGGAGTTGTGGCTAATTTAGTTATGTATAATGCATTTACATCTGGGAACAACGGTAAAATGTGTTGCATGTCAATAGTTAGGGGAGGACATATATCACATGGGCCAAGATTTGCAAAAAGTGGGAGGGAAATTTTTGGTACAGCTGGAACAACGAGGGGAATAAATGTTGAATATTTAGCTTTTGACAATGATGAGATGAATCTCAATATTGATGCTTCAGCAAAAGTCATTCGAGAATTTGAACCAGAATTAGTCTTATTTGGGGGTTCAGTTTTCTTATTCCCGCATCCAGTTAAAGAACTCGGAGATGTAGCTAAAGAAGTTGGAGCTTATGTTGGGTATGATGCTGCTCATGTAGCAGGGTTGATTGGTTCCGGATTTTTTCAAGACCCCTTAAGAGAAGGAGTAGATGCGATGACTTTAAGCACACATAAAACACTTCCAGGACCTCAACACGGTACTTTAATATCAAATAGGGAAGATTTAATTGAAACTTTAAGATCCTGTGCTTTTCCAGCTTTACTTTCTAATCATCATTTGCATAATGTAGCAGGATTAGCAATAGCTTTAGCTGAAATGTTAGAATTCGGAAAAGAATACCATAAAAATGTAATTGAGAATGCTCAAGCTCTAGGGCAAGCCTTATACGAAAGAGGATTTAAAGTATTAATGGAACATAAGGGTTTCACTAAATCTCATCAGATTGTAGTTGATATTACAGATTTTGAGAAGACTATTGGATTAGGGGGAGATATTGAGAGACACTTAGAAAAAGCTAACATTATACTCAATCGAAATCTCTTACCATATGATCTTACAGAAGGTAGACATTATCAGAATCCAGGTGGTTTGAGAATTGGAACTTCGGAAGTCACTCGACTCGGGATGGGAAAAAGTGAAATGATAGATATTGCTGAATTTATTAGATCGTTGTTGATTAAAAAGAAAGCTCCAAAAATAGTAAAAAATGAGATTTCAGAATTTAAAAAAAGTTTTCAAGAAATTAAATACTGCTTTCAAACTACAAATAAAGCATATGAATATTTGAACTTTTATTAATATCATTTAGTTTTTTTTTTCTATTAGAACAATAAAACTTATCTTACAGTCTTCATTTACTCATAATTATAATTTCAATAAATGAGAGTCATGAGTCTAGAAGTTCTTGAAAAAAATGATCGAAAATTAGTTTTTTTAGTAGAAGGGATATCAGTTGAAATGGTAAATGCTATTCGCCGAATAATATTATCTGAAATTCCGGTAATGGCTGTTGATGAGGTAATTATACTAAAAAATGATTCACCATTATATGATGAAATTATATCACATCGATTAGGGATGATTCCTTTAACAACTGATTTAGAGGTATATAAATTACCACGAGATTGTAGTTGTGGGGGTTATGGATGTCCAATTTGCCAGGTTTCCTTAACGTGCGAAGTTACAAATACCACAAATGCACCTCTAGAGATTTATTCTGGGAATTTAAAGTCAAATGATCCAAAAATAGTTCCGGTGGATCCCAATATTCCAATTGTAAAAATAGATAAAGATAAGAAAGTCATAATTGAAGCTTACTCTATCTTAGGTTTAGGAAAAGAGCATACTAAATTTCAGGCTGTTTCAAATATATTCTATAGATTTTATCCGCAAATAGATTTTGATAATAAAAAATGTGCTAAATGCCAAGACAAATGTTTGGTCGCACGGATGTGTCCGGAAAGACTTTTTGATTTTTCTAACAAAGAGACTCCAATACTCACGGAAGATTTTTGGAAAGAATGTGTATTATGTAACTCATGTGAGAGGGACTGTTTAGAAGGAGCGATTAAAGTTGGTTGGAAAGATAAAGCTTATATCTTCTCTATTGAAAGTGATGGAGTTCTTCCCTTTGATGTAATAATAAAAAAAACTTTTGAAGTATTTCTAGAGAAGATTGATGAATTTGTAGAAAAGCTTGAAGCTATCGACTTGGAATTAATGATTGATCAAAAATTTATTAAAATATCAAAAATTTAAGAGATCATGTCTCATCGAGTTTCAGGTCCTAGTAACTTTTATCATAGAAAGTTAATAAGAGATTTATGGAAAACGAAGATAAATATATGGAAAAAAATCAGCAAAAAATTAAGTGGACCGAGACAGAATAGAATCAAAGCAAATCTATATCGTATTAATAAAAAAACAAAAGAGAATGATATTATCGTGGTACCTGGAAAAGTTTTAGGAATTGGAGAATTAGATCATCATATCACGATAGCGTGTTTAGAGTATTCGAAATCAGCAAAAAAGTTAATTGAATCTTCAGGGAGTAAGATAATTTCAATTGAGGATTTATTAGAACAAAATCCCAAAGGCAGCGGAATAAAAGTCTTCTATTAAAATAATATAATTTTGAGAAAGTGTGTTGATTTTATGGTAACTGAATATAAACTATATAATGCTTCAAATAAGATTTTAGGACGTTTCTGTAGTCAAATTGCTAAACGGGCGTTGTTAGGAGAATATATTGTTATAGTGAATGCTAAAGACGCAATTATAAGTGGTAGCAAGGGAGATATTCATACACGTCATTTGGCGAAGCTGAATATAAGCACCGCAACGAATCCTCGGCGTGGGCCGTTCCACGAGAGAAGACCTGATACATTTATGAGAAGAGTAATAAAACAAATGTTACCACGTAAAAAACTTAGAGGTAAAGAGGCATTAAAGAGGGTACATGTCTATATTGCAGATATCCCTGAAAGATTTAAAATCAGGTATCAAAATTTGGAGCCCAATGAAATTTTAAATGCTGACAAACAGCGCCTTTCTTATTATAATAGGTATATAACGTTAGAAAATTTATGTCATCGAATAGGTTGGAAAAAAACTGAAGTTGAGGTTTAATAAATGTCAATGAAAATAGTCCAAGCATCAGGTAAGAGAAAATCTGCGATAGCAAGAGCTGTATTGCGTCATCCTGCAAAGGGTCAAATTATAATTAATAATGTTCCATTGCATCTCTATGAACCCGAAATTGCCCGATTAAGAATCCAAGAAGTTCTTGAAATTATAACTCACCCAAAAATTGAAAAATGTGATATCAACATTAGGGTTAAAGGTGGTGGCATCATGGGTCAATCTGATGCAGTTCGAATAGCCCTTGCTAAATCTATAAATAAATTTATAGGAACAAAAACAATAGAGAGAGCTTTTAGAGAATATGATGTTTCTCTATTGAGTGGAGACTCGAGAAGAACAGAACCAAAAAAATTTGGTGGTCGGAAAGCGCGTGCTCGAAGACAAAAAAGTTTCCGGTAAGATATAATCATTCTTCTTCTATGATTACGCCCAATTCTTCCAGATCTTTAAAAAAAGTAGGATAAGAATCATTTACAATCTCACTATTTTCGATGGAAGAAGCAGAGGTTGCATTTAATGCTGCAATTACGCACGCCATAGCTATTCTATGATCGTTGGCATGATTGACTTTAATTCCTTTTATTTTTTCACATCGAAAAATTGTTAACTTATTATTTTCTTCAATAAGTTTTACTCCCATCTTTCTTAATTCCGTAGTTATACTTGAGATTCTATTACTTTCTTTATTTCTTAGATTGGAGATATTAAATAACACAGTTTTTCCTTCCGCAAAAGCACCGACAACAGATAAAATTGGAAATAAATCAGGAATATCAAGACAATCAATTTCAATTCCAGTTAAGGGATATTTATATCGATTACTGTTAATGATAATTTGATTTGATTTGTCAATATATTCAATGTGAGCTCCCATTCTAAGTAGTATATCAATAATTTTTTTATCTCCTTGAAAATTTTTAAAACTTAAGTTATTAATTGTAATGTTGGATTGGTATGAAGACAGAACTGCTGCTACAATTAAAAATGCTGCTGAAGAAAAATCTCCTGGAATTGTATATGACTGTGATCTATAAGATTGTTCATTTGTAACGTAGAATGTATTATTTTCGAAATCCTCTTGTATTACAATTCCAAATGATTTCAAAACATCTATAGTTATTTCTACAAATGGTTTAGATGTTAGTGGTGTTATAAGTTCAATTTCAATATAATCTCGATTTTTACACTTCAATAAAGGGCATATCATTAGTAAAGCGGTTATAAACTGTGAGCTAATATCTCCCCGAATCTTTATTTTATTACAAGAAAATCTTTTTCGTTTTATCCTGACGCCATCTTTTAGTCTAAATTTTCCTCCTAAATTTTGTAGAGCTTCCAAAAGGGGTAAAATTGGTCTTTTTAATTTAAAGAATTCACCTGTTAAAGTTAATCCTCCCTTGACTAACAAGCTTAAAACACTAAATATCCGAATAGATGTCCCAGAGTTACCGCAGTCTATAACCTTCTCAATTGATTTTAGTTCATTCTTATTGGGGTTAACAATATACGTGTTTTCATCTTTTTTTTGTATTTTTATACCCAATTTTTCTAAAGTTTTCATTGTAATCTTAACATCTCCAGTTGTTAATGGATTTTTAATAATTGAAATTCCATTAGCAAGACCTGCAGCAATAAAAACTCTGTGGGAATAACTTTTTGAACCTGGTGCTGTAATTTCACCATTTAAACCATTTGTTAACGGATTAATTTTAAGATTCATCAAATAAAAAAAGAAATTTAAAGATATAATATTAATTAAATAATAATGTAGATTAATCCTACTAATAA
>SDBT01005799.1_pt1 | contig 20660 bp, 24 predicted proteins | sample 2277101 | NCBI WGS metagenome assembly SDBT01 (sample SAMN10404973, study PRJNA504765) | marine sediment metagenome | isolation source: marine sediment core GS10_PC15, 103 cmbsf | place: Arctic Ocean: Southern Knipovich Ridge | collected 2010 | reverse complement strand
TACAGTTCTTTCCCGCACCATCACGGGCGTCGTTAGCATGGTGCGGGGGTGCGGGCCACTATAAGCCCTTGAAAACGTTACAAACACGAAAAAAGTGGCCCGTAGTGGCCCAGATGGTCCGGGCCGTGTAACCCCTTGATCTATAAGTGCTAACAGTCTCTTTTCGTCGATGCCCGTTGTGGGGGTAAGTCAGTGGTGTGAGAATCTTTATAATAGCTAGCGGCTACGTAGGGGGCGGCTAGGAACGGTAGCGGCTACCCCCCGGCCCGTGGGCTGGCGACTTGAGATCGGGCGAAAACGCGTTTTTTTCGTTCTAAGTCATTGAATCCGTTAGGGTTTTAGTGGCCCGATGGGTAAATCCGCCCGTAAGCAACTTCAATGAAATCAACGACTTACGAGGCCCGAAGGAAAAGGGTACGGGCATTTCCAGTTAAATCAAGGGGTTACGAGGGTGTCCAAAATTGATCTCTAACGAAAACGCCCCGCCGCACCGTTGACTAGCCGTAGCGGTGTGTTAATATGTCCGCTATGACAGCATATCAAACAACATCGAGCGCTACCGACGCCCCGTATGTAGCGGGTACCGGGTCTATTGTAGTCTATGCATACACGGGCCGAACAGCGCCCCTAGCGTTACGGCGCGGGGCGCGGGGGACGCGGCCGCGTAATCGGCACGGCCCCTACGTACAGGTGTGTAGATGTCAGACAACCGCGTGTAGGTGTGGTGGGCAGCGGTTCTTATGACCAGACCTAGACTTACCCAAAATCAGAAAGAAGCCGCTAGGGCGCTGTCCCCGGAAGAACTGCGGCTAGCGGACCTGGAGCTAACCCGCGAACGGCACGGTATACCCCGGGCCGATTGCCTGGTGTTAGCGGGCTTTCCCGCTAGGGTTAGTAGGGAAGCGGACGGTGCTACGGCGGTTAAGATACTGGCGTATAGAAAAGTTACCCGCTACATGGACTGTATGAAGCGGGAATCCATTAAGCGGGCGGATCTATCCCTAGAGTACATAGATCGTCAATTGGGCGCGATGATTCACGAGTATGACATTGCTAACATCATCAAGGCTAACGGTACGTTAAAAGTCGATAGCCTGGACGACTTGCCGAAGGAAGTACGCGCCTGTATAACGGGTATTAAACAAACCCGGTACGGTTTGGAGATAGCTATAGTACCCCTCTTGGACCTACATAAGTTAGCTTATCAACGGTTCGGCGCGCTGTCCGAGAAGCACATACTGGTAGGTGACGCGGCCGCGCCAATTGCTTTACGGGCTATGGATCGCGGCGAATACCAGGAAGCCCGGGCCGCTATGTTAGAACTGGATGACGTATGAAGATTATTCGTGGCGAGTACAACGGCAAGGAGTACACGACCGGGCGGGTCCTGTCCGGCTTTACGGGCGGTGTGGTTATACGGCTTCGGGGTCGTTGGTGCCGGTCGAAACTAAAGGTACCTGGTGATCTTACCGGCCTGGTCCTGGTCAACCAGGAGGAGCGCTGGTCTATCGCCGTTCTGTTCCTGGTTGTGCTGCTAGCTATTAGCGTGGTGGGTGTGTTGCTGGCGGTGCCGTTACTGTTCGTTGCTAAACGCCAGGAAACTCTCTTTAGGATCGCCACACCCAGGGGCACGTTCGACGCCCTGGCCGACCGGGCCGAATGGCGGAAACTATCCCGGTACATCTGTTAGTGGTACCATGATCGACCATGGCCGCCAACCCCCTAGAGATACAAAACGCCCGTAAGTTGGAATGCGAGATAGACGGGCTGTACTTCGCCCGCTACTTCATGAAGCAACGGCTAGGTTTCCGCTTCATAGTTAGCGCCCACCACTACCTGATTCAGAGCGCCCTGGACCGCGTTATGGCCGGTGAGATCACCCGCCTTATTATCAACATTCCCCCGGGATACACCAAGACGGAACTAGCGGTTATCAATTTCGTGGCGCGTGGGCTGGCGCTGTACCCTACTAGTCGCTTCTTGCATCTTAGCTATTCGGACACTTTGGCACTGTTGAACTCTACTTACGTTCGCACCGTCGTACAGTCTGAACAGTTTCAAGCCATGTGGCCCATGATTGCCCGGGACGACACCGACAGTAAGAAGCTATGGTGGACGGAAGCGGGCGGCGGCCTCTATGCGACTAGCCAGCGCGGCCAGGTGACCGGCTTTCGGGCGGGGCACATGGAGCCTGGTTTCACCGGGGCGCTGGTGATAGACGACCCTATTAAGCCGCGCGACGCCCTGTCGCCTAAAGTGCGGGAAGGGACGAACGACGAGTATAGCGACACCATAAAGAGCCGGATAGCTATCGAGAGTGTGCCTATCATCCTGGTCGGCCAGCGGGTAGCGTACGGCGATCTGTCCGGGTACTTGTTACGTGGTGGTAGCGGGGAGTTGTGGCACCATCTGGATCTACCGGTATTGATCGATAACGCGCCGTACCCGGAAGAGTACACCCACGGCATACAGATAGAACACGATTTACCAGACGGGTGGCTTTGGCCGTTTAAGCATAATGAAGAACATAAGGTAGCGTTAAAGAGCCACAAGCGATCATTCCAGACACAGTACATGCAACGGCCGAAACGGTTTAACGCCGAAGGTGCGTTATGGACGGAAGAGCTAATAGAAGCCGCCAACAATATGAAACAGCCGTGGGAGCGAAAGCGGCGCGTCGTGGCGGTAGACCCGGCCGGAAGTAACGACCCGGATTCTGACGATACCGGTATAGTGGGGGCTACCGAATATACGGACGGTAATTTTAGCGTAGATGCGGACCACACGGTAAACGATACGACGGACAAGTGGGCCGATAAGGTGATATGGGCCCACAATGAGTATGATTGTGACGCGGTAGTGGTGGAAGTGAATAACGGTGGCGACCTGGTAGAGAACGTTCTGCGCTTGAAGAAGTTCACTGGTCGCGTTATCGCGGTTCACGCTAGCCAGGGTAAATACGCCCGGGCGGAACCGATATCAGCGCTTTATGAGCAGTACAGGGTTAAGCACGATCCGGACGGCGGGCTTTACGACCTAGAGGTAGAACTGCTAGAGTATATACCGTCTGAATCGAAGAAATCGCCTAACCGGCTAGATGCTGTGGTGTGGGCGCTAACCGAATTATCGAATCCGCAGAAACTAGCGGGCGTATGGGGCTAATGATGAAGAAACCGGCCTGGTTATCACGTAAGGGCAATAGTACAGAACTATCCCGTTTGAGTATGTTTCTTAATATGGCCGCTACTACGTTACGGCGGACTTCGGGTGCCTTTTCGTTCGGGGTGTCTCCTGATGGTACCCGGGACTATAACGCCCTGTTCGGGTACGGTGCCGATTTGAGCTATTCCGATTACTACGGTATGTACGCCCGGCATGGACTAGCGCGTACAATCATCACCAAGTTACCTAAAGCGTGCTGGCGTGATATCCCGTTGATCCAGGTAGGCGACCCGGACGACCCCGAAACCATACTAGAAGATGAAATGGAGATCCTACGTAATCAGGGATTATTCAAGGCCCTGGAGCGTGCGGACATCCTCAATCGGATAGGTAACTTCGCGGTACTGTTTACCGGTGTACCCGACGGTCTGGCGCCTACAGAATCGGTCGGTTCGGGGGGCCAGTTAACATCGCTGTATTGGAATGCGTATAGCTATGACGGGATTGAAATAGCGGAATTCGATAAGGATGTGATGTCGGAACGATTCGGCAAGCCCGAAAAGTACCAGTTACAGACAGCACCGCAGGGCTTTACCCGGAAGGATTCGGCCCTGCGTCACGTTCAATCGGACTGGTCGCGGGTAGTCCACATGGCCGAAGGTGCGTTAGATTCCACGGTAGAGGGTAGCGCCACGTTACAACCGGGCTGGAACATCTTGATAGATCTATTGAAGTATCGTGGGTCGGGGGCGGAAAGTTTCTACCGTGGGTCCAGGCAACGGACCGAACTACGGGCTAATAAAGACGCGAAGATTGATACGAGTACGGCCGGGCAGGAAGCATTTGAACAGGAAGTAGCTGAATGGCATAGCGGCTTTAAGGATTTTTTCCGCACTCAGAATATGGAGATGCACGGGATAGACGTTACGTTAGAGTCGCCCCTGGATGGATTCACTATCTGTGTAGAAGAACTGGCCGGAACCTACAGTATGCCCGTACGGGTGCTAACGGGTAAGGGCGGGGGGCAGTTCTTAGGCGCAGAAGATCGGGCTAGCTGGAACACCCTGGTAGCGGATCGACAGTTACAGGAATGTACGCCGTGGTTATTACGCGCCCTGGAGATTTTGAAGACGGCGGGCATGTTGGATTTCCCCGACAATGTACGGGTGGTATGGCCGGTTAATCCGGTGCTGAACGAATCCGAACAGGCGGAAGTAACCAGTAAGCGGGCGGGTGCTGTGAAGGCGATAGCGGACGCCGCTAGCACTATTGCAGGTAGTGAGATTGTCGTAGAATCAGCCTTACGTGAAGTCGGGCTGGACGGCATTGAAATTATTGAAATTGAAGAGGACCGGGACGATGTATAGAACAGTTTCTAAGGATGTAGCACTGGTAGCCACTAACGGCGAAATTATCTTTGATCAGTCGGACGAGGCCATAGATAAAGTGTGGCCCCAACTGCGTAATAATCAGTTTGATATTATCAGTTTGGACGGTGTTGACGGGTCCCCCGCGTTACCCACAACAGGGGACTACGTTACGCTCGTGGAGACATCACCTAACGGCGGCTTTAAGAACGTTACGGCGGGCGGTTCTATAGCCGCTGAAAAGACGGGCGGTACAGCACAAGCGGCCAACATCAATTTAAGCGGGGCGCATACCGGCAACATCAACCGTTTGAAGATTACGGCCACGGGAATCGACGTAGCGGTAGCGTTCCGTGTGATCATCCGTCAGAACGATTAATGGCCCTCTCTCGCGACCCCACCAGGACCCGCCATATCGAGCGTAGGTGGTTGCGCGAAGTTACGGAGCGGTGGTCGAATTTTACGCGTACGGTTATTGACGAACTGGACATAGACCAGCAAGCCGCTAACGATTATATGTTGTTTTTCACGGCGGCTATAGAGCGGATATTGATAGAATCTCAAGATCCGCCCGACTGGCAAAGTAAGTACCAGCTACAGGCGTACAGTCAAGCCATACGGATGACTAACGACCAAATGCGGCGGCAAGGTTTCCGGATTCCGCAAATGCAGGAAGAGGAAGAAAACAACCTGCTACCGTTTCTATTATTCGGGCTGGCGGCTACCATCGATCACCCCCGTTTAGCGCCCGCTTCGGTGATACCTTTCACGGACCTGGTACACACTAACGAACTGGATTTTTTGTTTACCCGGTCGCATGACGCACTGGTAGATGCCGGTAGCCTGTTAGATCGTCAGACCCGGCAGATTTTGGTCGATGGGGTACGTACTGGGCGTACCGAAGCGGAATTGATAGCGGCCATTAAAGAACGTATAGACGTTAGTAAATCCAGCGCCGAACGGATAGCCCGTACGGAGACTATCCAGGCGTTCCAAAGGGGTGCAATCAATCAGTCGGCGGTACTGGCCGCCCAGCTTGATGAAGACGTGGGCCTGCGGTGGGTAACCCAGAATGATAACGTGGTGCGGCCGCTTCATCGTAGTTGGCACGGGAAAATATTCACACGGGAGCAGGCGTTAATAAACATCCAGATTAGCCCCTGGAATTGCCGTTGTAGCTTGATTCCAGTGGTTGTACCGGCCGTTACGGCCGTTCGTAGGTGGCGCCAGTTCAAGCGGGATAATGCCCGGTTCAAGCGGGAGCGTAAGACGCTGGTAGCGCGAGGACTTGCCAAGGCCGCATAATCCGTGCTAAATTCCTATTCCCATAATGCTGAACATTCAAATAAACACACGGACTAGCGGTAAATTCGACCGGATCGACATAGACGGACGGTCGCATATTATAACTTCTGCGATGCCCATTCGGGGTGATATTACGATGAATGGGATACACTACCCGGACGCGGAAGTTGCCAGTAGTTTTCGTCAATTGAATTTGCTACCCGCGCCTCTCGGGCACCCTTTCGTAAATGGCCGACCCACTAGTATCCGTCATCCCGTAGCGAACAATAAACATAACATCGGCGCGTTCTTACGAAACCCCCGGAAGAAAGGTAAGCGGGTGTTCGTTGACTTCCTATTAGACGAAACTGTGGCGAACCAATCCGATGAGGGAAAGGAAGCTATCCGGAAAATTGAAACGGGCGAAAAGATCGGGTTATCCACGGGTTTATCGATTGAGCATATTACCAATAAAACGGGTACTGACGATTTCGGTAAGCCGTTTAACCGGGAAGGTGGCGGGTTTACCTTTGACCATGTAGCGGCTTTGTTGAACGATACGGCGGCCGGTGACCATGCCGGTACTGAATTGATTTTAAATCAGGGTAAAGACGATGAACTGTTTGTAACTAACCTGGCGCTTAACGAATTGTCGGCCAATGAGCTACATGAAGAACTTAACGATTTGATACGTGTATCCGGCGATAACTTCACATGGGTACAGGAAGTTTTCTTTGACTCCCAAACGTTCATTTACAGCCGGGAAGTGGGCAACGATAGAAAGCTGTTTAAACAAGGATTTGCAATCGGGCCCGATGACGAAGTATCATTAACTGGCACGGTGGAAGAAGTAGACCGTAAAACTGAATTTGTACCAGTCACTAACGAAGATAAAGGGGATGGTGAAATGGATCTTGACAAGCTGGTTTTGTTGCTCGTAGCGAACAGTGCCTTTGGGTTTACAGTGGCAGACACTAGCCGATTAACGGCTATGTCTGAAACGGAACTGGTAGCGGCCATTATGCCCGCCGATGTCACCGAAAAACAGGCGCGGGAATTATTGACAAATGCCGGTACGGATCTGGAAGGGTACGCCGCTTATGTGTCCAATAAGGAAGACTTCGACGCGTACTTAACGAACAAGGAAGAACGGCTTAAAACGCTTCGGGATTCTATCGTTAAGGGCACCGATTTTACGGACGAAATGTTAACCAATAAGTCCGAAGACGAATTGAATCTGTTAGCGAAAATGATCAAACAACCGGTCCACGTTGCCGAAGGTAACGGGCCACCCGCCGCACCGTCGTACAGTAATGCAGAAACGACCAATGACTACAATTTTAAGGGGTAGGAAAATGTCACAAGCCGTACAAAGTATCCAACTGCTAGCCGGAACGGCTGGCGATCCTATTGTACTTGAACGCGTGGCCGGTGCTGCTAGTATCGTACCTGGCGACCTGTTAGAGGTTAATAGCTCTAATGCGCTGATCGTTCATAATTCGGCCGCTGAAATTGCGGAAAGAATGTTCGCTCTGGAAGCGCTATCGATAGCGGGTAGTATCGATACGGCATACGGTAACGGTGACACCCTACGGGCTGGCATTTTTCACGCGGGCCAGTTGGTTAACGCACGGCTGGCGGCGGCGGCTCCCGCTGTTGTGGTCGGCGATAAGATCGAATCGGCCGGGGACGGTACGATACGTAAAGCGGTCCCCATTGTTGTACTAACGGATAGTTCCGGGGGTACGGGTAACGATGTAATTGCGGAGATTACGAACGCGCTTACCGGTGTTGTTGATTTAACGGATAATTCCACTGGTGCGGCTAACGATGTTATCGCGGCCATTACGGCGGCCACCATTGTTGCGTTAACGGATAACGGCGGTGGTGCGGCGACTGACGATGTTATAGCGTCTATTACAAATTCGGCTAACGCGGGGTCGGCTGACGTTGCGCCCGTTGCTGATGCCGTAAAGGAACTGTCGACAAAGATTAACGAATTTCAAGCGGTAGGCGTAACACCGACCGCCGCAATCGCCGACGCGATAGCCGATCTGGCCGCGAAGATTAGCGAAATCCTGGCAATTAGTATGCCTGATACGGCCGCCGTCGCTAACGCCGTCGCGGACCTGGCGGCGAAGGTTAATGAACTCTTGGCACAGTCGCCAAGTCAAAACGTTATCGCTATTGCAACTGAAGCGGTAGACAATTCGGGCGGCGGTACTAAGGTCCGTCTTGAAATTCGGATCATATAGGATAGGGGCTTAATAGCTATGAACTTGAACCAACTGCATAATTCCATGGGTGCTTCACGAGCCGAACAGGTAGCGATCTTGTCGATAGCCCCCCAATTGTGGGCCGGTTACGAACGGATGCACGAAAATCAGTTTAAGGACGCGGGGCTCCAAAAGTACCTGGTTCTAAACGCCGAAGATGACATACTCGCACGGGCCGACGCCCCGTACAGTGCGGAAGCGTACAACCTGATCACGAACGCTACCAGTCTGCGCCACGAGGATTTTCTGGTTATCCGTGATGAAGTGTTACGGGTGCGGCGTCGAGAGTTGCACGGCATTCAGGACCTACGGGACGCGGGGGTTTCCTTCAGTGTGTCATTAGGCGAGCAGTTGGTGGGGTTTGAGAAGTTGAACGAATTCGCCGCCGCTGGTCAAGATATGAATCCCAATCCCGGTACGCAGGATAAGCAGAATACGGTTTTCACCGAGGACTTCGTGCCCAATCCGATCACGCACCAAAGCTTTAGTGTGCCGTGGCGCCAACAAGGGTTTGATTACAAGCGGTCGTTAGGTATTGAAGAGTCTACGCGGCAAGTCGCTGAACGGCTGGAAGAAACGTTGTTTAACGGCAACACCACAATTGACGTAACTTTTAGCAGCGTGTCCTACCCGCTGTACGGTTACACGACCCACCCGAATCGTGGTACGGGCACTATCTCGGATTGGACGCTGGAAGCCAAACGGGATGATATCATACCGGAACTGATTGAAGAGATTAGCGATATGTGGGCCGATCAAGGTGGCGTAGCGAACGATAGCGTTATGGTGTATCTGGCTAACGACATCTGGAACATTTTCCAAAAGGATTATATTGCTGCTTTCCCCTCAGATTCGATAATGGAGCGGGCGAAGAAAATAGCGCAGGTGAAGGACATCAAGCCCGCTGAAAAGTTGGCTAGCGGTGAAGTGGTGCTGGTTGAGATGACCCGTAGATCCGTTGAACTGGCCGTAGCCAGTGAGGTTATCGCGGTGCCGCACGTCAAGACTAACCCGATGGAATCGCAGGTTATAACGATTTACGGGGCCATGGTGCAACAAATTAAGGTCGATACCAACAGTAACACCGGGATCAGCCACTTAACGACCTGATAACTTGGAGCGGGTATCACATGACGCATAAGCCGAAGACAAAGCAGTACACTGTTATTATGCCGGGGGTGCGCCTGGTTCGTAACGGTAGCAAATCGCCCGTAGGGTCCGTAGTGGAACTGACGGAACAGAAAGCGGACGCCTTGATTAATAAGGTGTCACTGTTGAAGGACGCTAATGTAGCGACCGACAACCTAGCGGCCGCTTCGGCGAAAGTAACGCAACTTGAAACGGATTTAAACGCCACGCGGGACCTGGCGGCGGGATTGCGCGAAGAAGTAGGTAAGCTGAAAGCGTCTAACGATTCAGCGGAAGCGCGGGTAAAGGAAGCACTTGCTACCCCGAGTCCGGCCGATGCCGCCAAGATTGCCGATTTGGAAAAACAGTTGGCCGATGCCAATACGGCCTTAACGGACGCCCTTGAATCTGTAGAAGATCGTATAGCGGTCGCCCTTGCTACTTCAGTACCGACGGATACCGCGAAGATTACGGAAGCGCTTGCAACTTCGGTTGCCGCCGACATCAAGAAGATTGCCGACCTGGAAAAACAGTTAAAAACGGCCCGCAATAAGGTCCCCAAGCCACCTAAGTAAGGGGTACCCACCGTGGCGACACCAACGATAGCCGAAGTTAAAGACATTAAGGCTACGGTCCTATCAGATGCCGCCATAACGGCCCGCATATCATCGGCGGGCACTATTACGGGGCGGATCAATAACGATTGCGGCGAGTCTTTTACCACCACCGAACTTGAAGATATCCAATTGTGGCTGGCCGCCCATCTGGTAGCCATTAGCGATCCGGACCCGCAAGAAGAGCGTATAGCTTCGTTAGAAATCCGGGTACGCCACCAGGTCGGAAAACTCGGTAAGGGTGTCGAAAGTACACTTTACGGCCAGACGGCTAATAGTTTATCTAGTGGTTGCCTGGCTAGTCTTATGGACAGTCAACAAGCGGTGGCCCAGTTTGCATGAGTCAATTATTTTCAGACAAAGCGGCCCTGATTTACACACGCTTGCTGAAGCGGTACGGCGAAACGGGGCATATAGAATTGCGGCGTATAACGGGCGCCACGTTCGACCAGTCTGCGGGGACGCGTACCGGTGGTTCGTCGGCTGATACGTCGGTATTCGGCGTAGCGGGGCCGATCAAACGACGGGTAACGGAGAATAGCAGAATACGGGAAGATCAAGGTGTGGTAGTTATCGACAGTGCGGTGGAACCGTTAACAAGTGACCTGGTGCTGATCGACTCGAAAGTACACACCATAGTAGACGACGGCGTAATGGCGTTTGACATAGCCGGGGTAGTAGCAGGATACGAGATCATATATCAGAAATGACGACAACGACTATTAAAGCTAAAGGTTTGAAACGGCACATGAAGCGTATCGTGGATGATACCCGGGGGCGCGGTATGAAGCGACAGGGTGCTATCGTTGGGGCCGTGGCGCTATCCATGTTCGGCGCTATCGTAGAGGGTACCCCGGTGGGTGACTTTGATCCGGATCATGAAGGTACCGCTAGAGGGTCATGGGTCTTTAAGATCGGCACGCCGGACGGCGGTTTCGGTCGCCGTAATATCGGCAAGACCGGCGCGGATCTGGGTATACCGCCCGATGGTTTACGCCTACTGGGTAAGAAATCGTTTCTAGTGTCCGCCAATCCCTACATGCAAACCTTGGAATTTGGCGGCTACCCGGACCCGGTAAAGAAAGGTACTTTTAACAAACGAACCGGCCAATTTGAAATACGTTCAGCCGGTGGATTCAGCAAGCAAGCCCCGGCCGGTATGATTCGGTTAAATACGGCGCGGCTTGGTGCGTTCGTTAGAAGGGCGGCGGCATGAGTAGTGAACAGTTAGTAAGTAGTATTCTGGTAGATGCGGTTAAGACCGTGCCGGGGTTGCCCGCGTTGTTCGTAGAGAATCAGGAGAAACCGGACCCGACACAGACGGGGCTCTGGATCGAGCTAACACAGTTACCGCTACCAGAAAATAGCATGGGTAAGGCTGCTACCGATTCCGACGAAACGGGCGGAATATTGCAACTATCGGTATTTGACGCCAACACGGGCGGCGGCAATAAAGCGGCGTTGGACCTGGCGGACGATATCAAAGATGTGTTTAAACACGGTGCGTCGTTTACGGATAGCGGGCAGGAAGTACACGTAGATCAATCCAGCCGGAACAATGGCCGCCCGTCCGGTGGGTTTTTCCAGGTTGACGTATCAGTTACTTACCGGGCCTTTGTGGCCCGATCATAGCAAGGGGATTTAACAATGGCTGGCGAACAGAACGGTACAGACATATTTCTAGCGGTTGAAACGTCGCCATCTTCCGGTGTGTATACAATCGTCGGCGGCCAGACTGTTTACAATCTGACGTTAAACAATAACCTGATCGATATCACCAACAAGTCTAGCGCGTCATTTCAGACGTTTCTAGCGGGTGCCGGAACGCAGGGTTTGAACGTTACGTTAGATTTGATTTTCAGTAGTGACGCCATGCAGGCTTTGGTGCGGATTAGCGCTCGGGATATTACCGCGCTGAACTACCGTATAAATATGCCTATCGGTAACCTGGACTTTGCCGCGCTAATAGCGACTTCCGGTGACTCCAGTCCCGATGGTGCGGCGCTTACTTCTAATGTTTCGTTACAAAGTACTGGGTCCTTTACGTTTCAATAGCGGGTAGTTGTCATGGCTGGCGAATTAAACGGTACAAGCGTATTCCTTGAGGTATTTAATACCGATACGGGACGGTGGGCCGTTATGGCGGGCGAACTTAGTAGTGCGCCAGCGTTAACTAACGGGCTGGTTGAGGTAACCAGTAAATCGTCTAATTCGTTCCAGGAATTTTTAACCGGTAAAGGTACGCAGTCTTTTGTCTTGACGGGCGATTGGGTTTTTAATGATGATGTCGACTTTCAGTTTGTGCGGGACGCCGCTAACGCCAAATCTAAAGAATTATTCCGGATTTTACGTGGCCCTTCAGCTACCGGTACCGTAGATCAATTTGAGGCTATCGTTAGCACGGCGGCCGACAGCGCCCCCGATGGTGATAAGGTAACCAGCAACTTTACGCTGAACGCTACCGGTGAGTTCGAACTGGTACGGACGTGGTTACTGGTTAAGAATTCAGCGGGTGAGAATGTCAAGAATTCAGCGGGCGAACAACTTTACAGTAGGAGCGATTCATAATGGCCGATCAAAATTTAACGCAAGACGCGGCGGAAGTACAAGCGGTCTTTGACGAAAAAGAACTAAGCAACGTTGGGGAAGCCACGCTAGCCGATGCGGCGGATCTGGATAGCGCGGCGCCACTTAACGGTATGATCGCCTACAGCGCGGGCACGTCCAATATACCGAACGTAGGCGCCGGGATTGTGATTACCACCCAACGAACGACTTCCAGTGATGACGTACAAGAGGGACAACTGGCGTTTGATATTGACGGGTATTTGTATCACCGTGAACTGAATGCGACCGTGTGGACAGCCTGGCGTCAACTGGGTGCCCTTGCGCAGGCTAGCACCTGGTCGGCTCTGCAAACGTTTAGCGCTGGTCTTACTGTTAGCGCGGGTACGCTGACAGCGCAAGCGCTAGCCGCCACCAATGCTACTTTATCCGATACATTGATATTGACTAACGGCGGATCAACAGGTGGTGCCGGTTCGATACATCAGGCCGCTAATGTACTAACCCTGCAAGCCGGTACAAGTGGGTTAAATATTGACGACGATACCGGGGGCGCCACCCACCTTGATATTGATGCGTCGGGCAATCTTACTGTAAGCGTCGGTAACTTTGTAGTAGGTACCTCGGGTAAAGGTTTGGATTTCTCCATTACGTCCGACACTGGCGGTATGACTAGTGAACTACTGGACGACTACGAAGAGGGTACGTGGACAGTGCTGCCCGCTGACGCGACGAGTGGGGGGAATACAGCGACACCGGCGGCAGAGGCAGGCTTTTATACAAAAATTGGGCGCTCTGTGCTTCTTAATCTTTCTGTTACAGATATTGACACAACAGGTATGACGGGGGGGAATGACTTTTTCTTGCAGGGTCTCCCGTTTGCTAATATTGGGACTATTGTAACAGTCGGGTCGGTGAGTGCGGCGTCGATTACTTTCGGTGGCAGTATCCACTTACGGTTAGTTAATAGCGCCTCCGCTGTGGGGATTGGTGAGAGCGTCTCGGGCGCTACAATTGATCTTGTTACGGTGTCCCAGATAGCAGACGATCAAGGGGACGTTGTAGGCCAAATAGGGTATATCGTATGAAGACTGAAAATATTACAGACCTTATCGAAATCACGGCATTTAACGCTATCCAGATCAGAGATATCGTACGGGTAACAACGGAAAGCGGGCGCGTTATTCGTAAGCCGCCCCACCGCCACGTTATTGACGGCGAGTGTATTAACGAACACCCGCTGGCGCACGCTTTACGCGATGTGTTGCCCGCCGCTGAACACGCGGACGGCGCGCCCGTTCATCCGTATTGCGACTTTGCCGCCCTGGTTGGTGAGCAGGAGATCACGCTACCCGATTTTATACGGGTGCAGGTTCGATCTGGTTTTGTCCGGGTGGACGATACGGACTATATCGTACTAGACGGCGATATTATTGCGTCGGAACGTATGCCCGCACGGACAATATTCCCCGGCGATAACGTATCTAAAGAACATAAGAAAACCCGCCTGGTGTGCGGTGTGGCCTTTAACGTGGATAACGTTAACACCTACTACACGGAATTTATCGAAAAGTCAGACGGTAGGGTGGGTGCTGCGTTCGGTACTGTAGAAGCGTTAGCGGTTCAACTGGAAGCCGACCCGGACTCGCAAGAATTACAGGACAAGCTAGCTACGGCCCGTGCCGTTCTGGCACAGGCGGAACAGGCACGGGCCGACCTGGACAAGCGCCATAAAGCCGCGTTGAAGCGGGTAGCCTGATATGTTGCATGAGATAGCGAACGCGTTCAAGTGCGAAATGGAACTGGAGCTATACCACTTCCCGTACATGATGCGTGTTAATCTGGACGTGATCGCTAAATTCAATTCAGAAACCGGCGAGGATCTACAGTGCTTAGGTGTACGGGCGTTACGCGCTTATGATGACAGTAAGCGGGCGCCGACTTTTTGGGCCCGTCAGGAACTATTGAACGCCGCCGTTCGTATGGATCATGCCGCCTGGTTGTTCTACCTGGCCGCGCATGAATCTAACAGTAAGGTAGAGTTTGAAGAGATACAGGACGCCTTGATTCATATTGCTTTAGAGCGACCCACGGACGATGATATCCTACCGTCGTATTCGTTGCTGTTCGTTCAGCTTATGACCCTGGTTCTGTGCGGCCCACCGGATGACGTAAAAAAAAAGACAGACGAACCGACCAGTTCCGTAGCTTCGTCGCCCCCGCACTAGACGACCCCGAGTCGTTAGATATACCCGCTATTCAGACTTTTCTATTGAACCAGGGCACCCGCCCTAACGATGTTTGGCAGTATACCCTGGTTTCCGTTGCTAACATGGCGCGGGGGCTTACCCCGAAAAAAGAGACTATGACGCGTAAAAAACTTGTTGATCGAATGCGACAAATGAATGGAGCGCCCGCGCACTAATGGCCGTCAATATTGAAAAAACCATAGTAGAACTAGACGCTAAACTGGACGCGTTCGACCGGAAGTTTGACGCTACGGCCGCGCGTCTGGATAAAAACACAACGGCTATGGGTAAGTCCGTTAAGAACGTGGAAGATAGTATAGAGCGGTTTACCGGAATATCCAGCAAGCGGCTATTCCAATTTGGTGGCGCTATCGTGGCGGCTTTAAGTGTTCGTCAGTTACAGCAATATTCCGACGCCTGGACGACGATACAAAACAAACTGAAAGCGGCGCTAGATCCTAGTGTGGACTTGCTGGATGTAAACGAAAAGTTGCTTGTAGTGGCTAATGATACCCGGTCGTCGTTAGATTCTACGGCCACGTTATTTTCGCGTGTTGCCCGTAATACCGAGGAATTAAATCGTACCGAAGAAGAGAACTTACGCCTAACCGAATTGATCAATAAATCGTTTACCCTGTCCGGTGCGACGGCCCAGGAAGCAAGCGCCGCTATTATTCAGTTATCTCAAGCGTTCGCTAGTGGTCGGCTGGCCGGTGATGAGTTCCGGTCCGTGTCTGAACAGGCACCGGTATTGCTGGAAGCCATTACGGCCGCCACCGGTAAGACCCGGGGCGAGTTAAAAGAACTGGCCGCCCAACAATTGTTAACTACGGACATACTGATAACGTCGATAGAAAACTATGCGGATGTAATCGACAATCGATTTGCCCGGACGCAGGCTACCTTTTCACAGTCGTTAGAAATTGGCGAGAACAATCTGATTAGTTTGATCGGGCAACTTGATGACGCGGCCGGTATTACCGACGCGGCCGGGGCTAACTTTGTTGGCCTAACGGAAAAACTGTTAGCGATGAAAACACCGCTGTTAGGGCTGATCGATACGCTCGATGTGTGGGGCGACCGCATAGATGACGTGTTCGGCAAGAGGTTAGAGGGGGCCTTGGACCAGGGCGGCGATACGTTCGACCGACAACTAATGGCTATGGGTAGTATCGTCAAGGTAACGGTTGCTTTCCTAGAAGATGCGTTTACCCAGTTCCCCGAAAATATAGAGGCGGGGGTGCGTTTGGCCGTCGCGGGTATCGTGACCTTGTTGAAAGAAGCTGAACTAAAGGTTACTACGTTCCGTCAGGCGTTTAACATTTTTGTAGGAGACGACAGGGAAGCCGCGTTACTTGACGCCCGTAGGCGTGAATTAGAGAAAGATGTAGAGTTAAACAAACTGGCTAAAGATGCGTTTATTAACGATACGTTAGAACGCCGACAAGCGGCTATCGATTCCTTTGAAGCACAAGTAGAAGCCGCGCGGAAACTACGGGAAGAAAAGGCCAAAGGTGACGGGGGCGAAGAGGTAGAAGCCGGACAGGTTATCGACCTGGAAGAGGGGCTAAGCGACAAGGAAGCGAAAGCCCTACAAAAACAGTTAGAAGCCATTGACAAACGCCAAAAGAAATTACGCGAATCCCAACAGACCGAACTTGAAATACTGAACGAACGAATCAGTAAAGAGATAGATCTAATTGAGGTCGCCCGGGAAAATGAGTTGTTAAGTGAGGCGGAATTCACAGAAAAACTATTTGCCCTGGAAGCGGAACTACAGACCAGGAAAGAAGAGTTAGCGCTAACAGATCTGGAAAAACTGGAAGAAAAACAGACTTTAGAATTAGAAATGTTCCGCCAGTTGAAGCAAGAGCAGTTCATTAGTGAGGAAGAATTTCAAACTCGATTGACGGCACTAGTACTGAAGCAAGCGCAAGAGCGCGTAAAGTTGACGGAGAAAACCGAAAAGGCTAAGGCCAGTATAGCGGGCCAAGGCTTTAAAACATTGTTAGGACTGTTGAACGCGTTCGCGGGCCAGAATGAGAAGATCGGCAAGGCTATATTTGTTTTCGAGCAGATAAAAGCCGCGAATGAAGTATTCGTTAAAACGAAGGTGGCGAGTGCGACTATCGCCGCGCAACTTGGTGTAGCGGCGGGTCCTGCTATTGCTATCAATGAAGCCCGGGGGGCGGTAAGTATCGCCGCTATACTTGCCACTACGATAGCGGGGTTATCTACCGGTGGTGGTGGCGGCGGTGGCGGCGGTGGCGGTGACGCTTCCATAACAACGACCACGCCCGGGGCAGCGGCCGATACGGACGAACCGACGATAGGCGTAACGGCCGGTGTGACCAGTTCGAGCGGCGCGGGGCAGATAGCCACTATTTTTGTACCCGTCAATGCTACAGACTTTGAAAATGCGTTAACGGATATGTTGAACCAAAGAACCAAAGACGGTAGCGGGCTAGAATCAACATGAAAATAAGCCAATCTAACGAATTTACTAATACCGGTACGCTAACCGTGCCGTCCGACGACGACACTACCCAGACCAAGGCCAACATGGAAACGGTGGACTTTAGCGAAAAGTATACCAGTCTCGGTTCGTCCGCCACGTTCAGCATACAAAAAACATTCGCCGGATCTGATCGGTTTACGTGTGAATATATTGCTATAGCGGGCCACAACTTTGGCGACGATGGCGGGTCGGTAGAAGTGTTCGTTAAGGGTGTGTCGAAGGGTAGCGTAGATTTTTCAGACGACAATAGGAATAGCGTGGTACTGTTCGCTTTCACCGCTGTTACTCTGGTAGACGATATCGATATCGTTTATACAAAGGGTACCTCTACCAATCAAATTACAATAACACACATTGCGGCGGGCACAGTTCTTGAGGTGCCTAACGACGGTGAAATGGCGGGCTACCCCCGGCCGTGGTTGACCAGAAGCCAGCGGCAACGGGTACAGGATAACGACGAAGCCGGACCGGTGCTAGGCGTTGTACAACAGATATCGCTTCGGCAATCCTTACGTATCAATAATATGGCGCGTACCTTTGCGGAAGCGGACTGGCGGGACTTTTTAGATTTTGCCGCTTCTACCGCGTTCTTCATTCGTGAACAAGATACTAACGAACGGTCTAGCTATTTATGTTTCGACGCTGTGCTTACGGCGCCGCGCGCGCACCCCGCCAGCCGGGAATTAGTTAATTCGGCGATAACTTTCCAAGTGTATACGGGGCTATAGTAATGTCGTTTGATACGGATAGACAAGCGGCCGGGTTTGCGAAAGAACATTTTAACGTAATTGAAATAGACCTACCGGAACTTACTGACGAATGCGCGTTACCCGATGGTAGCGGTACTGGCTTCGGCACGCCCCGTACTTGTAGCCAGACCTGGAACGAAACGGACTTTAGAACCTACTACTTTGCTACGGAGAATTTGCCGTTAGAGTACGCAAGGCCGCGCAGTTCGTCCGGGCTACCTGGTGACGTAATAGAATTTACAGATACCGTTCATGCCGTCGCCAAGAGCATTAACGAAGAGCCCGCCACATTAAAACCCGGTCAAGGACTGGCCGCCCGGTTGCGATTGAGTATCACGTTTAAAGATTTCTTGGGAGATCCGGGGCCCCGCAATGGCCGGTATGAAAGCGCCGAAGGCATCATAACGCTGGTGGCGGGTGACAGTGTGATAGTTTCCCCCGGGCATGCGGCGGGTGGTATCGTAGGAAATGTATACCGTAGTTGCATCAAGCACCTGCAAGATGCGCTAAAGGCTCTCTTCAAGGAGGTTTTCGCTGGCAAGACCAAGGACGATATCGCTGCCATCTACGAGGCTTACATGGAGAAGATGAAAGAGATCGATGACTAGACTAATTCCCGAGCTTCAATAAACACCTCTCGTAATCGAAAACCCAATATTTAGGCAGCGCGCGTATATATACAGACGGCGCGCGCTACCCTGTAGGAGTTACGCTAAAGCGCTGTTCGATACCCGCAACACTGAGAATTTGAGAGCTTAGCCTAGCTGAAAATGTACGCTGGACGCACCTATATTATAGGATCTTCCTCTCAAGCGCCTCGGAACTGTGATCGATAGGGAACCGTTTATTTTTAATCCACAGCATCCTGTAACTCTACATTGCCACTATCCCGGTTCTTGTCCCATGATCACATATTCATAGAGATTGGGGCCTACTTTTTTCAGCCTGCCTTTTCTTTCGAGTTCATCCCAAATTTCCTGGGGATACGTCCCCGGCGGCCGGATGGCTACGATACCGGACTGGACTCCACTGCTCATGGAACCACCTCCAACCCGTGATTCGTCATCAAGTCGCATGAGTTTGAGCCGTTTCTTGAATGCTTTGAGGGCTCTTTTGCATTCCTCTTTGGAAGGGCGGTCGGATGAGGACTGTGAATCTTCCTGATTCGACTTTTCCTGATCTGACTTTTCCTGTTCGGGCATATCATCTCTTCCTTAAATTGATGATCTCGTCGAGACTGTGCAGGAATCGGGATCGATCCTGTTTCTGAAACGGAGCCGGCCCGCCTGTCACCACACCGAGTTCTCGCAGTTGTGATTGTATTTCCCGGTTTGCGAGAGCGCCGCCGATGGAATTCTCCTTGAAGACACGCCCCTTGGGACTGAGCGCCCGAGCACCTTTTTCCAGACAGCGGGCGGCGAGAGGGATGTCCCAGGTAACGACGATATCGTTTTCCTTGACATGATCGACAATCCAGTCATCAGCAGCGTCGAACTGATCATCCACGACAACAAGCTCGATCCAGTCCTCCTGAGGAATAACCATCCTCGAGTTGGCCACCAAGGTAACCTTTAACCCATGGCGCTTTCCAACACGGAAGACTTCCTGCTTCACGGGGCATCCGTCGGCATCGACCAGTATTTCAGGCAATGATGTCCTTTCGGTGTTATGATCAATACGCACATCTCAAGCCATCCAACCTAACGCGAAGGGTCCAAATGTCCAGATGTACTTCGGCGGCGTCGACCGGCATCGGCACTCCTTCCCAAAAACATCGTCCTCCTTACAAAACAATGACTTATGACGGTTGCCCAATATACGGATTCCTGCTATCCTGCCCTGATGCGTTACGTTCCTTGTGATTCTTTGAGGCTCGGACTCCCTCCAGCCTCTTCCCGTTTACCCATGAGAAGGCGTGCCGCAAGTCCGGCTCGAAGAGAGAAAGAGAGAGAAAATGATCGAGACGAGGAAACGAAATACGCCCGTGGTTTTCTTCGGCCGGGCGATTCTGGTCTTGCTCGGCGCCTTTTGGATCACGCAGGCGCCCCAGGCCGCCCGGGCGGATGAGACACCCGCCCAAGCCAAGTGGAAAATCGTGTCTTGCACGTCGGAGGAAACCGAGCGCGCCGACAACGCGGCCCGAAACGCCATCGATGGCAACCCGGCCACCTCGTGGCACACGGCCTGGCGTCCCAACGATACGCCCCATCCCCACGAGATCGTGATCGATTTGGGCGAGGTGATGGTGCTGACCGGCTTCAGCTACCTGCCGCGCCAGGACGGCGGTACAAACGGAACGGTCTTGCGTTACGAGGTCTATGTCAGCGCCGACCGCGCATGGGCCAAGCCTTGCGCCAAAGGCCGGTTCGCCGTGGACGCCGATAACCTGGGCGAGCAGCGTGTGGCCTTCAAGGAAACGGTGAAGGGGCGCTATCTCAAGTTCCGGTCCCTGAGCGTGCTGAACGACAAGCCGTTCACCTCGGCCGCCAATATTGGCGTCTACACCGGCCCCGTTCCGAAACAGCAGATCCTGAAGAGTGGCAAGCCCATCTGCTTCGCCCTCTATACGGTTCGGAGGAATGTCCTCAATCTCACGGCCAATCTCTATCCGCACCGGATGGAGCAAACCGACCCGGTCTGCCTCGATCTCTACCGCGGCGGCTGGTGGGTCACCGCGGCGGAATACAGGCCCGTCCTCCCCAGCTGGACGGTTCCGTTCCGCATGGAGAATTGGGACAGGACGAAGGA
>SDBT01005798.1_pt1 | contig 20673 bp, 17 predicted proteins | sample 2277101 | NCBI WGS metagenome assembly SDBT01 (sample SAMN10404973, study PRJNA504765) | marine sediment metagenome | isolation source: marine sediment core GS10_PC15, 103 cmbsf | place: Arctic Ocean: Southern Knipovich Ridge | collected 2010 | reverse complement strand
GACAATTAATAAATTCACTGCTATTCTTTATCGGACACCAGGGCGGCATAGCCAAGTGGTAAGGCGATGGTCTGCAAAACCGTTATACGTCGGTTCGAATCCGACTGCCGCCTAATTTATTTAATGCCTCAGTACCAAAGGAAAGCGCTAATAAAACGTTCGTCAGCCTTTGCCTGTGTAATATTAGCCACTTTTCTGTGGAGTTTTGGCGGGCTACTTGTTAAATGGGTCTTTTGGCATCCTCTTGCCATTGCGGGAATGAGGAGCGCTATATCCGCTGTTCTTGCGGAAACAAAAGGACAGCTCCCCTCTCGAGTCAGTAATACTCGGCAACGTACTTACCGCGCTGATAGGCCTCCCTTTTATGTTCGGGGCCCGACCTTCCCTTACGGGTTGGAGCGGTTTGATTCTTCTTGGAGTGCTTCAACTTGGGCTTCCATTTTTTTTATATACAACCGCGATCAAGTATGTGATGGCCCTCGACGCGATACTTGTCTGTACGATAGAGCCTGTTCTTAATCCTGTCTGGGTATTTTTGTTTCTAAAAGAGGCGCCGGGTAGATGGGCTATCCTTGGCGGCAGTGTAATAGTAGTCGCGGTTACTTTCAGATCGCTTTTTTTTTCCGGAAGGAAAATTTATAACTGAACCCGCGGGGGCCGGACCCGCGAGGTGAAACGCCGGCCTGTGAAAATCCTACATCTACTGTTGAATAGACCGGGCATGCCCTTAGATAGAGCAAAGATCCAATCGCGCTAAGAGCAGGGGGACTTTCCCGTGTAGTTACAAATATCTTGACAGCAGGCCCTCTGTAATGTATAATAAATTTTGTTTGCCGGAGTGGTGGAATTGGCAGACACAAGGGACTTAAAATCCCTCGGGGCTTAAACCCCGTGCCGGTTCAAGTCCGGCCTCCGGCAATTTTTTTATATTAAACCAATTTTTTGCATTACGCCTGTCCCTAAGTCCCATGAAAATCCGCGGGGGCAAATACTAATTAGCGTTTATTAATTTCATTAATGGTTTTATATTCACATCAAGAACTGATTATGAATAAATTCGGGAATCCGATTATTGCACATGTGGATATGGATGCTTTTTACGCATCTATTGAACAGATGGACAAGGCTGAATACAAAGATAAACCTGTTGTTGTCGGTGCTGACCCGAGGGGAGGGAAAGGCAGGGGCGTGGTTTGTGCCGCAAGTTATGAAGCGAGAGAATACGGGATCCACTCGGCAATGCCGATATCACGGGCCTACAGGCTTTGTCCCCACGCGGTTTTTATGAGGCCGCGTATGGCACGTTACACGGAAGTTTCAAAGCAGGTAATGGAAATCCTGTATGAATTTTCCCCTCTGGTCGAGCAGATCAGTGTTGATGAAGCATTTCTTGACTGCTCCGGAACCGGCAGACTTATCGGGCCGCCCATGACAATAGCCGGCAGGATAAAAGAGCGGATTTTACAGGAAACCTCCCTCACAGCAAGTGTAGGAATAGCCTCAAATAAATCTGTTGCGAAGATCGCGTCAGAATTGTGTAAACCGGACGGTCTTCTCGTGTGCCCTTTTGGTAATGAGAAAGGATTTATTAAAAAATTGCCGTTAAAATACCTCTGGGGAGCCGGGAAGAAGACAATTGATAAATTGAATAGTCTCGGTTACAGCACCATTGGGGACGTGGCTTCAGGCCCGCAGGATGTTCTGGAAAAAATATTTGGGAAACACGGGGTGAATCTCTGGCGCCTTGCGAACGGTATAGACAACAGGCCGGTACAAAGCGTGGGGTCCAGAAAGTCAATAAGTGAGGAAACCACGTTTAATCAGGATGTCGCTTCCGACAATTATATCGAGCACATTCTTTTCAGAATTTCTGACCGTCTTACGAGAAAGATGAGGAACCTCGGGATAAAGGGAAAAACAGTTTCGATAAAGATACGGTTGCATGATTTTGATACATATACAAGAAGCCGTACACTTGAGGGACGGGTAAACGATACGCAGACCGTTCGCACAGTATCACTTGAACTTTACAGGCAGTTCAGCAGAGAGGGAAGAAAGGTGAGGCTTGTCGGGGTTTCTGTTTCGAACCTTGATACAAACATGCCTGAACCTCTTGAACAGTTTGAATTGTTCCGGGAAGAGAGCGTTCAAAAAAATGAAATAGATGTAGATACCGGTGCAGCTTTTAAGAGCGGGGAGCACGATGATCTTCTTGATGAGATGAAGCGTATCTACGGGGAGAAAATCACAAGGGCCGCTTTTCTTAAAAACCCGTCTGAAAAAGAGTACCCTGAAAGTTGAACCGGGGCCCCATGTATGGAACTTTTTTGTTTTTTTACGGTTGTTTTGCTATTAACATTTTAGATAACGAGCCGCATCGGTCGAGGACTGAACAATAATATGATACCGTTTTTTAAAATTAACAGGAACTATAAAAACTTTACCCGTCTCATAAAGATAATTTCAATAATTGGCAAATACGGGTTTTCGGCATTTTTAGGCCGTATCCGGGCGGGGCTCGGCCCCCTGCCTGAAAGGTTCATTAAAATAAAACAGGAAAAGTCACTTGTCATGCTTACCGAGCCGCAGCGTTTGCGCCTGGCAATAGAAGAATTGGGGCCCGCGTTTATAAAAATGGGGCAGATCATGAGCTTGAGACCGGACATCATCCCTCCAGCGTACGCTGAAGAGCTTGAAAAACTTCAGGATAAAACAGTTCCGGCGGATTTCACGGAAATTCGGGAAATAATCGAAAATGAAACAGGTGAAACCATTGATGATATTTTTTCGGAAATTGATCCCGTACCGGTGGCGAGCGGGTCTATTGCCCAGGTCCACCGGGCTGTTTTGAAAAAGGGCGGCGACCGTGTCGCTGTTAAAGTACTCAAACCAAAAACAAGAGAGATCGTGGAAGCTGATCTGAGTATAATAAAACTTTTCACACGGCTGGCAGCCCACTACATCCCTGAACTTCAGGCTTACAATCCTCTTGAGACTATCCAGGAATTTTCGGAGATTCTGTTAAATGAATTAAACTTTTTAAAAGAAGCCGGTACTATAAAAAGATTTTCCCGTTTTTTTCGAGACGAGAAAAGTGTCCATATTCCGCTGGTTTATACAGAGTATACAACAGGGGGCGTGCTGGTCATGGAATTCATCGACGGTATCAAGGTTACCGATATAGAAAAGCTCGATGAATCGGGGCTGGACAGAAAGGAGATAGCCAAAAACAGCGCGCAGATAAGCCTGAGGGCTCTTTTTGAGTTCGGGTTTTATCACGCCGACCCACACCCGGGGAATATATTTATTCTTCCGGGCAATGTAGTAGCGCCGGTCGATTTTGGAATAACAGGCTACATCGATGACGAAGGTCTTAAGATATTAGGAAATATGATAATAGGTTTAATGGACAGGGACCCCGATAGAATTATCCATTATTTTAAGCGATACAACTTTATCGAGGATGATGTTGATATAAGAAAATTGAAGATCGATCTCTATTATTTGATGGACCTGACCCAGGAAGCGCAGCTCTCAAGCATAGATGTTTCTACTTCGATACAGACAATATTTTCAATAACAAGAAAGTATAGGGTGAGGTTTCCAAGCGAGTACTTTCTGGTTTTCAAGACACTGCTGGAGGTTGAAGGGGTAGGCAAAAAGCTCTATCCGGAATTTGATGTTACGAAGTCCGCGCGGCCTTATATAAAGCAATGGTCTTTTGATCAGTACAGCCCCAAGAGATTTATAAAAGAGATCCTTCTTGTTCTTGACGACTTAAACTACATCATAAAATCCCTTCCCATGGAACTGGGCTCAATAATAAAAAAGATACGTTTCGGGAAATTAAAGCTGCCTATTTTACATGAAAACCTGGAAAAAGCTGTTGCCGAGATCGACAGGATCGGGAACAGGCTTTCTTTTTCGATCATTATCGCGGCTCTTCTACTGTCATCTTCAATGATCGTCCAGGCAAAGATCGGTCCTTTTATAAGAGGATACCCTGTGTTGGGCCTGGCAGGGTTTTTTACGGCTGCTATAATGGGGATATGGCTTTTAATAGGAATTATCAAATCGGGCAGGTTGTGATCTTTATTAATTCAGCTTGATATAAACAACATCATGAAAGCAGAGAGTAATTTTAAAACCGCGGGCACGGTCATGGACCGCCCCGGGGTTTTTTACCAATGCGATATATTTCAGCTTTGCTCAAAGATTAAAATTATTGCTCGTATGCTGCATAAATCGAGTCTAAAGTGTTACGCCGGTTTCGAGTGAGCCGTCCCCGAGTTTTTCCAGTATCTTGTCGAGTTTGGACTTGACCTTTGCCGGGACTTTTACGTCATGAAATGGCGCATAACCGATCCCGTCATTGGCCGCTGTGCCAAAATAGTGCCCGCCTTCAAAACTTCCGTCCGAAAAAGCCTTTATGGCGCTGTATACGGCATTGTCGACCCTTTTCATAGCGCTGGAAAGAAGGTATGGCGCGGGCCCGCCTCCCATGGTTGTGTAATACTCATCCTGATCAACGCCTATACCGTAGACACCCTTTTCCATTGCAGCGACTATGCCTCCGCTTCCGGTAGGTCCGCCAGCTCCGAAGATGACATCGGCGCCATCGGCGATCTGGGCTTCGGCTGCTGCTTTCCCTCTGTCCGGAGCGGTAAATGAATCGATGTACACACCGAGTACCTTTATATCAGGGTTGATGTATGCAGCGCCGTTCTCATACCCTTTCCTGAACTTGATGACAGGCGGGATCTCCATACCGGCTACAATACCGATCACACCGGTCTCACTCATCAAGGCCGCAAGTGCTCCGGCCACAAAACCCGACTGATCTTCAGCAAAAAGAAGACCCATGGTATTGTCCAGCGGCTCCATGTAAAACTGATCCACACCGGCGAACTTCAGGTCAGGGTACTGGGCAGCCATCTTCAAAGTGGCGTCCGTGATCATAAAGCCGACTGTGATGATCATATCATACCCTTCTTCGGCGAAGGTCTGGATGTTTTTCTCATAGTCGGTAGGCTGCTGCGTTTCGATATAGTCACCCTCAAGCCCGAAATCCTCAGCCGCTTTCATCATTCCCTCATAAGCATACTGATTAAAGGTTTTGTCATCAACTTTCCCTACATCAGTAACGAGACCGATCTTTACTTTGTCACTCTCTGCACCTTGTTTTTCGCCGGCAAATAAAGCTCCGGTTGAAAACAGAACAACCGCAAGTAAAATGAAAAACAATTTTTTCATAACTCTCCTCCTAATTAATTTATTTTTCTCAGATATAGTTTAACATCTGTATCTTTAGCAGTAGAAATTGCGAACATAGTTTCTTCCAGGAAATTATAAAGATAAAGCTCCCTTACCGGGATCTGGTTTCCATCCGCGCCGGTTAGAGTAACGATGTAAAACGATTCACCCTTTATAGAAAATATCACTTTTTGAATGACAAAGTCTAACTCTTTTTCGAGTTTTATGTTTTCTTCAAGGTCGTATATGATTATTTCCCTGCTGTTTTCCTTTTGATACACAAGATACCTGTCGTCCGGGCTTGCCGAGAGAATACGGACCGGGCCGTCCTCGGCAAAAAGTTCTGTCAATACCTGGCCAGGTTTTTTATGTTTAAGGAGGAACACTTTGCTGTCTTTCGAAATAAAAAAGGTAAAGTCAGTGAGAAAAGAGGTGGTGTGCTCGGTGTTCATCGAAAGAAAATACAGAATGTCACCTGAAGGGATGTTTGCCAGGTTTATTCTGTCCTTGCGAAAAACTGCGCATGTAGAACCGTCGGCTGAGAAAACCGGCGGGTTTGGTCCGGCATCAAAATTACTCATCAGCACCATGCTTTTGCGGCCGTTTGTCCTGTACAGGTACAGGTCCTCTCCTTTTGAATAGATGACCGCGTCGCCGTTGGGGGCTTTTTGTACATAATCGATATCTTCAGCTATGGTGATGCTGCTCCTGATCCTTTCATTTGTAAACGCCATTTTCTTTATGCCGTCGATCGTATCCACAAAATAAATATTTTTATCGTTGAGAAAATCTATTTCTGTAAAATTTGTGCCGCTGTGGATCCTGTGGATCGTGCTTGCCCTGTTCGATATCAGATAAACGGCCTGCTTGTTTTCCCCCCTCTTGATGATCGCGGCGACCGTGTCGTTATCATAATCCAAACCGAGGTTTACAAAGTATCCTCCGGTATCAAAGCGGAGGCGCGTGCTTTTTCCTGTTTGGATATTTTTTGTCACCAGAAAATCGTTTCCCTCTATGATGGAGTGATAAACTATCGTGGATTTATCCCTGGAAACAGCCGGAGGTAGATAGAGCATTTCGTTGTATTTCTGTAAAAATGAGATCTTTCCGCTGTCCGGAGTAAAAACGTATATTTCAAAGGTCCTCAGTGCAGGGTCACGCAGAGGGTTCCTTAACCTCAAAAACATCAGTTTTCCATCGTCAAGAGGCTGGGTGGTGTAAACGAGATCATACAGTTCGGATGAGTGTAAATTTGTTGCAGCAGGGGCAGCGACGGATAAAACGATCGTCAGAAATAAAACAGCAGTTTTTATTGGACTAGGCTTTGTATTGCTCATATTGTTAGAGTATACTACACTATAAACATAAATTTAGCAACAAAATGGTTGCTAAAAAACAATTTTATTGTGTAGTTGAGCACCCAGTGAAAGAATATAAATGCCTGCCAGGATTATTTATGGAGCCTGATCTCAGAAACATAAGGATCGTACTTGTAGAGCCTCAGGGAGCTTTTAATATCGGATCTGTGGTCAGGGTCATGAAGAATATGGGGCTTTCGGATCTTGCCCTGGTGAACCCTGCGGATTTTAAAAACGATGAAGCATATAAAGGGTCGGTCGGGGCAAGGGACGTGCTCAACAGTGCGCTTGTTTTCACGTGTATCGAAGATGCCGTGAATGATACCCACATTGTGGTCGGGGTCACAAGGAGAGCCGGAAGATCAAGGAGGATATTCTGTGATGTTGAAGAATTACCCGAGAGAATATTCCCGGTCCTGCCCGAAGGTAAAGCAGCGGTCCTTTTCGGCAGGGAGGATAACGGATTATCAACAAAGGAAACAGATCTTTGCAACATACTTGTGAATATACCTGCAAACGAAAGCTTTCCATCCCTTAATCTGTCGCATGCCGTGGCAGTAGTCGGCTATAAGCTCTTCACCTACGCAATGGTTTGCCGTGTGCCCGGTATTTTAAACCCGGCCCCTAACACGGAGATCGAAGGTCTTTTGGATTACATGGAGTATATTTTTTCAGATATGGGTTTTTTCTCCAAAGGGACTTCTGATTATGTTATACCCCTTTTCAGAAGGATATTCGGCAGGGCGCTCCTTGACGACGAAGAAATCAAGAACCTGACTCATATATTTCATCGTTTTCACGGCCTGTATAAAAGAAAGGGCGCGGAATGACCGGGTCCTGTAAGGCTGTCGATCGCTATTCGGGCTATTTTCCGCACGGGTTTATCTTTAATTTGGGAATAAGTATAACAGAAAGCGCTCAAATATCTAGAGAACGATAAATGTTTTTGAGCCGGCGGTAAAATAAATTTGCGCTATTATCCAGGGATAAATTACAAAAAGGACTGCTGAGTGAATAACCCTGATAACCGACAAGCGGTTTTTGTGTAAACAACTCTTGGAAATATACTGCGGTTTAAAAAGGGGCGCTCGTTCTTCTTCGTATATATATCTGGTCCACCATTGCCGTGCCCGAAAGGGAGAGAAGGAAGAGAACGGTTTTTGCAATATCCCCGGGTGATATAAGCACGCTCCTGTCCAGGTCCGGACGCGCTTCTCCGATGAAATCTGTGTCAACGCCTCCCGGTAGGATTGCTGATACACAGATCCCGTGCTCCTGGACTTCAGCGGAGAGGGATTTTGTGAGCCCCATGACGCCGTGCTTTGTGGCAGTGTAGCCCGACTGGTTTACATACCCTTTGAAGCCGACTACACTTGAGATGTTGATGATAAAACCGCTTCGGGCGGGTATCATCATTTTTACAGCCTGCTGGCAGGAAATATACATACTGCGAAGATTAACATTTACCATCTTGTCAAAATCTTCTATCGGAAAGTCAGCAAGTTTTCCCCAGATACCTATACCGGCGTTATTAATCACTATGTCCAGCCTGCCGCATTGCCCCTTGACCATCTGATAAAGGGAGATCAATTCATTTTCAACAGAAATATCGGTAGGTACAGCTGTTGCAGTCCCCCCGTTTGATTCTATATCCTCTTTTACCTTTTCGATCTGATCTTTCGACCGGGCGCACAGAAAGACGTGAGCGCCGGCGCCGGCCAGCGCCACGCTGATACTTCGGCCAATTCCGCGGCCGGCGCCTGTAACAAGAGCGACCTGATTGGTTAGATCCACCTGCATATATACCTCCTCCTATGGAAACTGTCCCAGTTAATATAATAAATATAATAACAACTGCTGTTTTATAACTGTAATATTGTGGTGTTCAGAAGTAATTTTTACTATTTGAAATATATTGAATTTAATTGTATTTTTTTTCCAGAAAACATATTATTTAATAATATATGGATGAAGATAAAATCGAACAGGGATCTATAAAAGTATTTTGATCGTCAGGTATTTTAAAAGATGATGTCATGAATTACATAAAGAATATATTTATCATTCCTATCATTATTTTTTTGTTCTTTTTTCCAGGTATATTTATGGAAAAAAACCCTACCGGCTCGCCGAGATACTATGCTTTTGCCGAAAATGAACAGTATTACACATCAGATAAGGAGTTTCTTCCCCTCGGTGTCTCAGCCAGTGAAGAAGAAAAAGAAAAAAACAAGGCATTTCTTGAAAATGAGAACCTGATAAAGAACGCGACGATCGCCGGTATAAAATTACTAAAAGATAAAAAACAGTTCGTATTCACAATTACCTCTGAAAATAATGAGGAAATTGAAAACAAGGATTTACAATACGATATCTTTCATGTAAATTTTCCTCCCCGGATCGTCCTTCATTTTTACGGTGTGAAAAGTGAAGAAGAGGTGTATCATTTTTTTAAGAATATGGAGATACTGGGTCTGGTGTTGAACCCCTTTAAGAGAGAGTATTATACCGAGTATGTGATTTTTTTCAGAAACTGGATCGATGGGAACGCGGTTTATGAAAGGGAGGAAAAACGGCTTGTTCTGGAGTACGGGTTTTTGGAGCCGGAATACACAAAAGGGTATGGGGTGAGGATAGCCGATACGAAGATCGACCCGCTCCCCCAGGTCGTTGAAATACAGCTTGAAGTAAAAAATTACGGACTGGATTGTTATCTTCTCATTGCGTCGGACTATGAGACTATTGTGCTTGAATCACCTTTTTATGGAACAAAGGACGAGGCTGTCGAGTATATTGAATCTTTACAAAACTTCGGGTTTAAGGGTAAACTTGCTATACGGGAATACAGGGATTTTCCAAAACCTCACAGATTTGATGTAGTTTCTGAGATTGTGATAACCGGTGAGGATCGAATGGATCTTAAGAACATTATATATGATGAATTGAAACCGCAGAAGATCTACGGGTTGAGCTATTCGGATATATTTTTATTGACACGTGACATTTTCAGCCCGCAGATAAGAGGTGATGAGGAGAATATCTCAGAGTATTATTATAAATTCAGTGAATTCTACAGAGATTATGAAACTGATAACGAAGAAACACGGGTAATGGCTCTGGTGGTTTCCTTGAAAATACTGGAACTAATATATTTCAATTATCCGGAATCATCCAGGGCGGATGATTCCCTGTGGGAGATCGCACAGACTGTGCTTGAATACGGTATTGTTGATGTACTCGGCGAAGAGGATTGCTATCGAAAGATAATTGATGAATACCCTGACAGCCTCTTTGCCGAAGAAGCTGCTGCCCGGCTGGAGGCGATTAGCGTTGAGGGATTGAGATGATGATAAAAGAGATATCTATAATCGGGATGGGATTTACAGGAAGCTCGCTGGGGTTGGCATTGAAACAGTATCTGCCGGACGTAATAATAACGGGTATAGATAAAGGCTCCGTTCTTATACGGGCCAGGAACATTGGCGCTCTTGATAAAGGCTGTATTTATGAGGAGATCGAGCAAGGGTTAAAGGATGCTGATCTTGTTATATTTGCCGCAACCATTAGAACGGTTGAGGAGCTGCTGCCGAAAGTTTCCAAAGCTGTGAAAAAGAACGCGATAGTGACTGATACCTGTAATACTAAAACTGAGATAGCGTCTTTAGCCCAAACCCTGTTTGTTGATAAGGCGTCCTTTATCGGAGGGCATCCGGTGATAGGGTATAAAAGGGGCGGGATCGAGCAGGCTGACCCGCTTCTTTTTGTAAATGTTACCTACGTCCTGACACCTGTCGGCAGAAGCAACCAGGGAGCGGTCAGTGCGCTTGAAAATGTTGTCGGTTCTATCGGGGCCACGGCGATAATTATGAGCCCTGGGGAGCATGATAATCTGAACTGTGTTCTTAACCACATGCTGCAGCTTATGGCGATCGCCCAGGTTAACACCATGATTTCCGGGCTGGATACCGAAAAGGATGAAACATCGGTCGCACTTGCAGGCGAACGGTTTAAACAGTTCGCGGAGGCACTCTTAACACCGTCCTATTTCTGGGGAGAAATATTTGAATCGAATAGAAGTATTCTGGAAAAAAATGTCGACCGGTTTGTTGAATATTTAAAAAAATTGTCGAGGGAAGTAGGTTCCGGCGAGTTTGACGAGAAATATAAAAAGGCAAGGGAGTTTGTGCGAAAGGTCCCGGTCGCGACAAAAGGATTCAACAGTACACTATTTGACATTTACGTCAGCATAGAGGATGAAACAGGGGCGATCGCGAAGCTGACATCCCTTATCGCTTCGAAAGCTTTTAATATTAGAGATATCGGGATCGTGAAAATAAAAGAAGGAGAGACTGCTGTTTTAAGGATCGCATTCAGTAACCAGAGCACAGCTTCAAAAGCCGGGAGCTTTTTAATAAAAAACGGGTACAACTGCAGAACTCAGTATGATTATGAAGAGTTTTGCATCTAAAAATATATGCTACTTTTGGGTGCTCACACTTCAGTTTCCGGCGGCTATCACAAAGCCCTGATAAAAGGCCGAAAACTGGGGCTGAGCACGGTACAGATATTCACAAAAAACCAGTTGAGATGGGTTTCAAAGCCGATCAGTGAAAACGCGGCTGGACTTTACAGGAAAGCATTGTCTGATGATGGCGGAATAAAACTGGTACTAGCCCACGGGTCATATCTTTACAATTTTTCATCTCCCAGTCATTCATTGGTCGAACAGTCCGTGCAGTCGATTTTAGATGAATTGGAAAGGTGCGCCATACTGGAGTTGCCTTTTCTTGTTATACATCCCGGGTCTCACATGGGAAGCGGTGAATCCGACGGTATCAAGCGTATAATTTCGAGTCTCGAAAGAGTGCTTGAGATTGACCGGGGGAATACAACAATTTGCCTGGAAACGACCGCGGGACAGGGTACGGGCATCGGGTACAGGTTTGAACATCTGAGGGAGATGATCGACGGAATAGGGTCCGGGCGTACAGGGGTGTGTCTGGATACATGCCATATATTCGCGGCGGGATACGATATTCGTACCCGTTCCGCTTACCGTTCGACAATAAAAGCTTTTGACAGAGTCGTGGGGCTAAAACATTTGAAAGTGATCCATCTCAACGATTCAAAGGGAGGTTTGGGATCGAGGATTGACAGGCACACACACATCGGCGAGGGCGCAATTGGAATAAAGAGCTTTGAATATATTATGAATGATGAGCGTTTTAAAGGGGTGCCAAAAATAATAGAAACTCCGAAAAAAGCCGGCGGCAGGGAAATGGACAGCGTAAATCTTGAAACGCTGAGGCGTTGTGCCGGGGAGCTTTAATACAACAACTGCGGGGTAAAAATGCTGCGTAAAAAATTGTTCCTGATTTTTTTTGTATTGGTTTTCGGACCTGTTTCAGCATTGCAGGTGAAGGACAACCTGGAACTCACGGGTGAGCTTGAGGCGTCAATGGGCGTGAGTTATATAAAACCTAAAAAGCATTTTTCAATCGATTTTCCTCTTTATTTCCAGGTCGGTCTGTTTTATGAAGCGGCCCAGATCGAAAGTGCTGTATCAATATCCTTTCGCCGGGAACTCGATATCGGAGAAACATACATCAAAGGGGGAAGCGACTACTCTTACATGAAAATAGGTTATTTTATAGAGGAGTGGGGAAAGGGATATTCGGTCAATCCGCTGGGGATTATGAATAGAAGAGATGAGCGGTATCCTTCAAATATTTTTTTTCGAAAAAATTATCGTCCGGACCCCGCCATGCTGTTTACCTTCGGGGAACACGGCCTGTATCAGCAGATCGTTTTATCCAACCGGGCGGAAAATATTACCTCTATAAAGGATACAGATATAGGGGTCAGGGGAATCAGTACCGGAGAAAATTATGATTTCAGTATAGGATTTGTCAGGAAGATCGGGTATCCCCCGACCCTGATTTTTATGAGTATAGAGGAGATAGAGGAAAAGCAGAGGGTATGGCTGGATTTCGGTTTTGATTACTACAAGAACAGGTCTCCGAAGTGGTATACCGTGGTGGGTTTCAGCAGGGAGTTTCCGGAATCGGATTTCCGCGGTGAATATATAATAGATGGTTACAACACATATTTTTTCCTTGAAGAAGTAATGACGGTAAATGAAGTATCGCTGTTCGATTTAAAAACTTTTCTGCATATACCGGATTTCAGCAGCGCTTTCAATGCTTCGTTTTTTATAGAAGCAGGCAAAGATTTTATTTTTGAACCGGGAATGTACCTTTTTATCGGGAAAAAAGGTAAATATTTTTCACCCCTCAGATCTGATAATCACAGTGAGCTTTATTTAAAACTCAGGTATTCTTTCTGATGGGTGAGATGGAATCAAGTCCTTCCGGATGAGGGAATATGTATTTAACGGGCTGTGTTTCTCCGTTCTTTTTTTTGACTGTTTCAACATGCATGTTCTTGAGTATTGAGTGCACTATCATCAGGTCGTCCTCGATTATTGATCCGAAAATATAGGTCACTCCTTTTATCAGAACATTATTGCCTATTACCACGGGATTCGAGCTGCTCCCTGTTATTCTGACCCCTGTTTCGATCCGGACATTATTTCCAAGCTTTGCCTCTCCCTGGATAACGTTCCCACGGAGGATCTGGGTGTTGTCGCCGATTTCAAGAAACTGGTTCGGATATGTGGAAATAATAACGTTTTCCCCGATCTTGACGTTTTGACCCAGACGTACGTTTCCGCTGAGATGTGAATCACGGCCCACGTACAACCCGCGGTTGATTTTTATTTTTTCGCCTATGTTGGCACCCTTGCCTATCTGTATATCAAGAGAGGAGAACTCTTTATCCATCTCGATGATATTCCCGACTGTTTCTTCTGCGATATAAAAATCATCAGCATCGTCAATAGCAATAATATCTTTCAAGCTTTCATAGATCATGTTGCGGAATGTAGCCTTCATTTTCTTTAAAACGCTTTTTACGTTGAAAGCTACGGCCAGGTTGTTATTTTCGACACGGGACGTGCCTACCATGAGGCCGTTGTCATTGAAGATCTTGATGAGGTCAGTAACATAAATTTCGCCCTGCACATTATCAGATGTGATCATGTTTATAAGTGTTTTTAATGGGCCGATCTTAAAAGCGTAAACCCCGGTGTTGAATTCCTTTATATCAAGCAGCTCATCACGGCGGAAGGTTTTTTCCTGGTTTTTATAAGATACCGTGTATTCGGCATTGCTTTCCATAGCAGCAATATCTTTGAACTCCTTAATTTCTATTACCTCGTTCTCGTGTTTTCCGGATTTAATGATCCTCCCGTAGTAATTGTCCAGGGACCTTCTTCCTTCAAAATACCCGGTCAGAACAAACATGTCGCAGCTGCAGCTCTCGAAACTTTTTTTGAATTGCGCTACTGTATTGTCAGTGAGCAATCCCATGTCACCGGGAAATACATAAACGTTCCCCGAAAATCCGGACACCCCTTTGTGCTCCACCGCTATTTTTACCGCGTCACCGGTGCCTTTCTGCTCTTCCTGAAAAACAAACAGCCTGTTTTTCTTCTTTCCCAGGGCACGGGCGACCTCCAGGGCTTTTTTGCCCACTATGATGACCTGATTTGGCGAAGAAAGCCCCTTTATGGCCGCTTCACTAACACGCAGCACCGACGGTTTCCCCCAAATTTCGTGAAGCATTTTAGATTTTTCTGATTTTATTCGTTTGCCGTGCCCTGCCGCGAGTATCACAGAAACTTCGTTACATGATGGGTCTATGCTGTCACTAAGTACGTTCAGCTCTTCAAGTATTTTACTTTTTTCTTCACTCAATTCCATTTCTCCTCAGTTTGTAATTAATATATTATATTATACAGACGATTTGAATTTTTTCAATGCCGAGTTTGAACTAATTAGTACTGGTGTGTATCTTGAAGAAAAGGACATCTATTCTGGGAGGGAAGCCGCGATATATTGTGGACGGGTACAACGTTATCCTCAGCAGGAAGTTTTTTACTCACAAAAGGAGCCTTGAAGAGGCCCGTGCATATTTGACACGGCTGATCGATTCCTATGCTTCCAGAAAAATGATAGAAGTTATTGTCGTGTGGGACGGGGACGGTGGATATCGTTCCGGAGGGTCGGGAGGCTCCAGGGTAAAGAACGTCTACACAAGCATGGGCCAGAGCGCGGACAGCAGGATCGTAAAAATGGTCGAAAAGATGCCCGATAGAAAAAGGGCCATCGTTGTATCTGATGACCGGAGGCACATCACCGGGATCGCGGGAAATCTCGGTGCCAGATCACTAAAAGTAAACGCATTCCTGGATCTTCTGGGTGTCAGGATGTCATCGAAAAAGAAAACTGAAGGGGAGTTTTACGGCAGCTTGAACAGCCCCATGGACGATCAGGAAAACGAAAAAAGCGGTGCAGACGATCTTTCCGTCAACCAGTGGCTGCAGCTCTTTAAATCCAGAAAGATGTAGCACCCGGCTTCTGACAATTCCCCGCTCAAACCGGCTGGTAAGTTTGTCTGGACCGCTTTTATTAGTAACTTGGAGCCTATAAACGTTTATTACTTTTATTAAATGGAGACCCGGCTTATGAAAGTTGATCTGTCAGTGAGAGGGATGAGGGACTATTTTCCGGAGATTTATTACCGGTTGAACCGTATTTTTCGTGTCTGGAGGGAAACTGCCCTTTCTTACGGTTTTGAGGAATTCGATGGCCCCGTTATAGAGACCCTCGATCTCTACCGCATCAAATCCGGCGAAGAAATCGTCAAACAGCTTTATAATTTTACCGATAAGGGGGGCCGTGAGCTTGCCTTGAGACCGGAGCTCACCCCGACGATTGCCCGCATGGTGTCCAGGATACAGAACGAGGTGCCAAAGCCGATCAAGTGGTTTTCCATACCTAGGTGCATGCGGTATGAAAAACCTCAGAAGGGAAGGCTGAGAGAGTTTTTTCAGTATAACGTGGACATTATCGGAGAGGATGAGGGAATAGCGGATGTTGAAGTGATTTCCGTGGCAGTGGACTCTTTATGCAGGCTGGGACTGTCTGAAAAAGATTTTGTGGTAAGGATAAATAACAGGAATTTTGTTTCAGGATACTTCAGCAGCCTTGGTTTTGATAAACGCATTACCGGGGCTCTTTATAAGATCATCGATAACGCGGCAAAGGTAAACAGTGAAACCACTTCCAGCGCACTCGAAGAACTGGGGCTTTACCGTGCGCAGAATGAAGCGGTGCGTAAATACCTGTCCCTAAAAAGTGCCGGAGATCTGAAAACATTCGAGGTCACGAACAGTGGAAAGGAGGCGCTGCTGAATGTTTTTTCTCTGCTGGAGGCGGCCGAAATCAATGAGTTTTGCGCATTCGACCCGACCGTAGTGAGAGGCCTCGATTACTACACCGGCACGGTGTTTGAGATCTTTGGCAGAAGCGAAAAAATGAGGGCGATATGCGGCGGAGGCAGATACAACAACCTGCTGAAAGAGTTTTCCGGTGTGGATATACCGGCATGCGGGTTCGGGATGGGTGATGTAGTGCTTGGTGAGATCCTTGCGGAAAAGGGCCTGGTCCCTCCATATGAGAAATCAATAGACTATTTCATCGTGCGTGTAACCGACAATGAGCTGGACCTGACACTTAAGATCGCCAGGTCTCTTCGAAACAGGGGCAGGAGGGTAGAGTACAATTATAAATTGATCCCGGTGAAAAAGCAGATGGCCAGGGCTTCCAGGGTCCGGTCGGCAAAGGTCCTCATACTCGGGGCCGACGAAATTTCAACGGGAACAGTTGTTGAGAAGGACCTTGCAACAGGAGTTGAGGCCGAAACACCGATAAAATCATTTTTTGAATGAGCTTTTTCTAATGGCGCGCCTTATTCAGGCGGGAGTTCTTCGGTTAACCCTAATATGTATGCCTTTGCCTCAAACATTATTCTGGTTTTAAAATCGGGATCGTGAAAATAAAATCTGTCAAGAACATTGGCCAGGGCGTTTATAAACAGTTTTGATTTTCCCATAAATATTTCCCGGTTATCCAGGTATTTATTGAGGTTCGAAAATATATTTTTTATACCTTCGGTTAAAACTACAGTTTTTTGTCTTGTACCGAGCGCTTTGGTGTATTCCCTGTAGACATCAGTAAGCGCTTCATCATGCAGCTCACCATACATGCTGTTCCCCTCGTTTTCATCTACTTTCTGCGTATTATTTCTATTTATAATTATAATCCATTTTGGGGCTTTATGAAATTTTCTTTTTGGGCAAAAAATCGAACACTGGAGCAGAAACCTTCTTATCCATTTGATAGTTTCAAATCTTTAACCCGGGTATCACTTTACAGGCGTTTTTATGGTAAATCTTCTTTAAAACCTGGTCGGGCAGGTAAAGACCGTAGATATCCCACCTGCCGTATCCGGCCCTGCCCAAATAGTCGGGGTAGTCAAAGTATTCATCCCCGGTCTCCAAAAAGCGGAAATAGGCCCGGAAAGCATCCGCTTTTAAGGGCATATCGGTACCGAACAGGATCCTGTCCTGGTACTTTATCATGAATTCCCTGGCAGAGTACGGCTGCCGGCCGAGCTCATCGATGCGGGCTGAAAAGTCCATATACGCGTTTTGGTGGGAATCCAGGAATGCGGAGACGTATCCCAGGTTTTCCGCAAAGTTCGCCACATGGGGGCAGATAAAAGTGGTTTTAGGGTGCAACGATATCATTCTGTCCCTCTGTTCCAGCAGTTGCCCTTTTGAATAGTACGAACCGTGAAAGCTCCACCCTGGGGCGGTGACAAGGGTTGGGTAATGCTCGTTGTGCATGTCGACCGGATGGAAAAACCCGGCCGGGTCGGTTGTGTGTATAAGGACCGGTACCCCAAGCTCACCCGCCCGCTCCCATATCGGGAAAAGCCGCTCATCGTCGACACGGACAATCTTTCCCGATTTGTCCCTGAACCTCAGACCGAGCTCTTTTAATATTTTCAAACCGCGGGCACCTTTTTTGATGTCCTCTTCCATGTGCCTGATCGCTTTTTCCGCGAAATGGCTGTCCTTTATCAGTGTTTTATCAGATGTATTAGCGAAGTCTGACATGGTGAAGCATATGAACCTGTCAGGGTATTTTTGCACATAGTTTTCAAAAAAATAATCAATATTTCTGGGGCTCGCGCTGTATCCTTTTTCGATAAAGGTGAATTTCGAATTCCCTGTCAGGTTGACAAATACCCGCACCCCTATTTTATCCATGATTTCCACCATGTCTTCCGGTTTTGGTTCACCAAACAGATGGTTGTGGCTTTCAACAACAGGGTACCTGGCTTTTTCCGGTATATGCTCCTCTCTCACGAGTTGGGTCCTGGGTTTATAATCTTCAAACAGAAGGGCTCTTTCCTTGATCTTCAATTTATTTCTCCATATCGCGGACAAACCGCTACGGGAGTATAGTTTTTATTCCCGTAATTTCGCAGAAATCTGCCACGGCAGGGAGCAGGTCGCTTCCATATCCCAGGCACGCGTATTCATTCGGCCAGTGCTGGACCAGTTCTTCAATGTCGCATAGGGCAGTCACAAAGCCGTGGGGCCAGAAAGGTATACCCGACTCGGCCAGTTTCGATTTTAAATTATCGGCCGACGGCTCAAAGATCGAGACAGGCGTAATGATCATCTCAAACTCGCCGTTCACTCTCCCCAGGCGGGCGATGACACCCTCGCCTACTTTGCAGATCAATTTTACACCAAGACCGCCGGCCTCACCCTCCGTAGGGATCCCGTGTTCCCCGAAGCCGGCCGGGCCGAGCTTTCCCGCAAGAGACGGAGGGCACGCGCCGTCGCCGATGATTTTTATCTCGTTGTTCTTTTTATCGATGTGCTGCAGGTCGCCGTAGTACACACGTTCTTTGCTCAGCTTCGTGAGAAGCAGCGTTGTCAGTGCCGTGTTGAAATCGCTGAGTGTGGATGTCCCGTGGCCGTCTTCAAGCATCATGGACTGTGCGAAACAGGTCGCGGCATAATCGTCGGCCAGGCCGGGGAAGGATTGGATCGTGTAAAAATCAAAGCCCTCCTTCTCGACAATCTTTTTCAAAGCGAGATAAAGCCGGATAGAATGATCGTTTACAAGGGTTTTTTCAGGGACTTTTCCGAACAGCTCGACAAGCCTCGGCTCCAGAGCGCTGATTTCGTCACTTGATATGTTTTCGGCCATATTTATAAGCTGGGTTGTGTCTCTTGAATCGATATCGACACCAAAGACCCTCATCCACTGTGACGGGTCGGCAACCCCGCATGTTTGTCCCATACCCCTGCCTCCGAATGCACCTATTGTGGACATGTTCAGGAAATTTTTCATGTGACATGCCTGCAGGTAGCTTGCGATTTTAGCTGTTTCGGAGGGGTCCTGGGCCTCCCCGTACACGAATTTGTGCTGGATCCCGACTTCCATGAGCGCGCCGTGCATGACAAGCCCGCCAACGGGGCGCCACCCCTGGGAGCCCGGGTGGGTCCAGACCAGAATGCCTTTGCCGCTGAACGCGAAATCCCTGACAGCTCCGATCAGGTGAGAGGCCCAAACCCATGTGCCGGAGAAAAGGACCACGCAGTCGATCTCATCGTTGTGCTTCATTTTGTTGAGCGCTTCCTTTGCTTCCTTCTTTGTGGCGATAACGATATCGTGCTCCACGAGCTTTATCCCTCTTTTACGAAGGGCATCTTTTGAACGTTCTATCAGCGCTTCATCGATGAACGGCTTGCCCATAGGGTCCTTCAGCCCATCTTTGTGCTCACCGAACACAATAAATCCTGCTTTTGGCTCAACCATATTTATGTCTCCTTGTTTTATTTATAATATTTATTTAAAACATTTATTACAGGTCATCAAATTCTCAATGCTTTTAGGCCCGGGTAAAGTTTTTTGTAGTCCTCGAAACGGGACGAGTAGATCTCAGCGTTTTCCGGGTTTGGATGGATGACAGGGCCCGTTTTTACCCATTTTGATGCAATCGACCTGGCAGGCTCGCCGGTACATGCGGAGCAGGACAGCATGGCCGCCGCGAAACAGGCCGCCTCGGTCACTTTAACTGTTGTGATCGGTTTGTTAAGGACATCGGCTTTCAGCTGTGTCCATATTTTGCTTTTAGCCCCGCCGCCTATTGCCCGAAGCTCCGATATTTCTATTCCCGAGTGGTCAAGGATATCGAGGTTGAGCCTCATCTCAAATGCAACTCCCTCGAGGAGCGCCCGCAATACTTCTTCACGTTTTGTAGAGAGCCGAAGTCCAAGCAGCGCGCCGGGGACCTGGGTATCGAAGTAGGGCGTTCCGGACGGGGTAAAATATGGAAGAACAAACAGATCCGTCGGTTTTTTTCCTATTTTATTTAAAAGAAGCTCGTATGTGTCAACGCCTGTGGTTTCAGACTCCCGGACCTCCGGCTGGCCCCACTCGTCGCGGAACCATTTAAGAATATTTCCGCCTGTGAGACTGAAGCCGACTGTCGTGTACATTCCTTTTAGCACATAGTCATAAGTGCAAAGATTGTTCTTGAACAGTTCCCCGGTGAGTACGGGCCCACGGAACGCGGGTGCGATACATTCGGATGTGCCTGTAGCATACATAGCCCTACCGGGGTCCGTGACTCCCGCCCCAAGCGCGCCGAGAGGCTGGTCATGGCCTGCCGACGCAACGATCACTTCCCCCGTAAAACCGAGGCCCCCGGCAATACCAGGCGCCAGGGTGCCCGTTTTTTTACCTGATGGCACAGGGATTGCCAGCCGGGACGGTTTTATGCCCGCTGCATCAAGAATTTCACCCTCCCAGTCATGTTTTATTATATTGAACATCATCGTCCGCCCCGCAAGCGGCCAGGAAATATGAGGTTCAATGCCAAGGGCGTGCTGTATAAGGTCCTCGAAACATAAAAATTTAACGGCTTTTTTAAAGACATCTTTCCTGTTCTCTTTCAGCCACAGCAGCTTGAAGATCGAGAACATGGGGTGTGCGGTGTGACCGGTGGCTTTGTAGAGTTTTTCAAGACCGAAATCCCTGCTCCACGGCCCGGTGAGAGAGGTCGTCCTTGT
>SDBT01005797.1_pt1 | contig 20673 bp, 19 predicted proteins | sample 2277101 | NCBI WGS metagenome assembly SDBT01 (sample SAMN10404973, study PRJNA504765) | marine sediment metagenome | isolation source: marine sediment core GS10_PC15, 103 cmbsf | place: Arctic Ocean: Southern Knipovich Ridge | collected 2010 | reverse complement strand
GAGAGCGGCTAAAGACTTGTGGCGGCGGGGGTGGGGGCGAGTTGGAAAAAGTACGATTCGCACTTCTCGGAGAAGGTTTCTGGCGAGATGAAGTGTGCCCCTTTCTTCTCTTGGAGGTAGGTGGCGTTGCCTCGCTCCCAAGCGGGCATCCCTCTGCAGAGTTTTTCGTCATCGATAGAGCCGTCGTGGATCTCGGAATGGATCCAGATCTGACCTCTAGCAACTGAGATGAGCTCCATAGAGGTGAGTCCCCCTGAGCGGGTGAAGGTGGCGTCGCTACGGTGGTAGAGGAAGGCGATCACCTCGTCATCTTGAAAGCACATGGGGATGATACTTAGTTGAGGGGGGTACTCTTCGACTCCTTGGACGATGGCGTGCATCCGTTTCAGTAGGCTGTTTCGATGGGTCGTATGGGAGTTGCAGAATACAAAGAGGAGATGACGCTCCTCTCCACTGGCCTTTTTCATCATCTCTATATATTTCTCTACATATCTAAGGGTGGCCTCTTCAGTTGGCTGGCTCCCCAGTAGAATCGTTGAGACTCTATCATCCGGTTCAATATCAATGTTGATTTTTTCAGGGGAAAATTCCGAGTGAAGGGTGCCATGATTAATGGTATCGACGATCAAGAATTTTTCTTCGCTGGAAGAGGTTTTGATTTCGATCCTCATTGGCTGATCTACATGAGGGGGGAGATCCTCGTATTCATAGAAGGAGGGTCTAAGGGGGAAGCTCTCGTAGGAGACCTCTTTTTCTGAGAGCCCGCAATTTTTTTTCCAGAAGGCGTCAGCTGTCTGGTTCTGGTGGAGTAGTGGCGTTGTGGTGATGAGTTTTAAGTAGGGGCGCGAGGCTGCAGAGAGCCCTTTAATGGGTTTGAAGAAGTGGTGGACTTGATCGGTTGGAAGCTCTGTTACAATTTTTTCAAGTTTTAGGTTCTTCTTGTTTATCTTATCTGCCCATTTTATAGCTCTAATGATTGCTGATGTTCCAAGTGGCTGGGTATCTATCACTTGATCGATATCTTTTTTGATAAGGATGTAGAGAACGCGAGAGAAGATAGGGATATAAAAGAGGAAGTCTGCCAGGGGGATGTTCTTTGAAAGAAGGGTCAAGAGAGGCAAATTTCCTCTCTTCTGAGAGATATTCCAGAGAGAGACGAAGCCCTTACCGAGCCGCTTTCCAATCCAATCGATGAAGATGTCTTTTTGGATGACCTCAGTTGAAGGATCTTCACTCAGCGCCTTCAACCTCTGACCTTCGGCAGCTTGAAGGTGTCCACCTCCCCCAGAAGAGGTGATGAGAAGAACTCGTTTCACTTTTTTTTCTCTTTTCGAGGCCATATTACTCTTATAACAGTTTCTTCTTTTAGAGCCACTTGCAAAACTCCCGATCAGTTGATTTTTGAGAAGGTTTTGACAATTTGGTCCTTTGACACAAATTCACATACCCTTCTGGTAAGGTGTTTGTGTCAAAGGACCAAATTGGTGAAAGACACCAAAAAGCAACCATCGGGAGTTTTGCAAGTGGCTCTTTAGATCGAAGAAGAAGCAATTTATTCTTTCATGGAGAGGAGAAACTCTGCATTGGAGTTTGTCTTTTTCATTCTAGTGAGCAGAAGATTCATCGCATCTTGTGGGTTGAGGTTTGCAAGTCCTTGTCTGAGTAGGTAGATCTTTTCGAGTTCATCGGGGTGGAAGAGAAGGTCTTCTTTTCGCGTTCCACTTTTAACAACATCGATAGCAGGATAGATACGACGATCTGCTAAGCGACGGTCGAGGACCAGCTCCATGTTACCTGTCCCTTTGAACTCCTCGAAGATGACTTCATCCATTCGCGAACCAGTATCAATAAGAGCGGTGGCGATAATGGTGAGGGATCCGCCATGTTCTACATTTCGTGCTGCCCCAAAGAAACGCTTTGGCTTATGGAGAGATTGGGCGTCGATACCACCTGTTAAGATCTTACCCGAATGGGGCTGAACGGTGTTGAAGGCGCGTGCTAAGCGTGTGATCGAGTCGAGAAGGATGACGACATCTTTTCCTGTCTCTACAAGTGAACGGGCTTTTTCAATCACCATCTCTGCAACTTGCGTGTGGCGTTCTGGTGGCTCATCGAAGGTTGAAGAGACCACCTCTCCCTTGACCATGCGTAGCATGTCGGTCACTTCCTCAGGACGTTCGTCGATGAGGAGAACAATCAACGTCACTTCAGGGTGGTTGATGGCGATGGAGTGAGCAATTTGTTGGATGAGAATGGTCTTACCGGTTTTTGGAGGGGCGACAATCAGTCCCCGTTGACCCTTTCCGATTGGAGAGGCGAGATCGAGGATTCGCATGGAGAGGTCGTCTTTCACCGTCTCCATGACGAGGCGCTCTGACGGGAAGAGGGGAGTGAGGTTATTGAAGAAGATCCGCTCTTTAGACTTTTCAGGGGATTGGTCATTAATTAGATCTACTTTGAGGAGAGCAAAGTATTTCTCTTTCTCTTTGGGCGACCTGATTGTGCCGTAGACGGTATCCCCTTTTTTGAGGTCGAAACGGCGAATTTGCGCAGGTGAGACATAGATATCTTCGGCGGAGGGGAGGTAGTTATAGTTAGGAGAGCGCAGGAAACCGAATCCATCAGGGAGCACTTCGAGAACTCCTTCGCCAGCGAGGATCTCATCTCTTGCTGCAGACTTCTTCTTGACGATTTCAAAGACAATTTGAGATTTGGTCAGAGAGGCGATGTTCTCGAGACCGATATTTTTTGCATAGTTGGTGAGCTCATCCATTTTCATGCGCTGGAGATCAGCGATCTTTGTGACTGTAGGTTCTTTTCTGGGTTGATGTTCAGGCTGTTTTTTTGGGGGAGGGATTCTGTCTTTTTGTGTGGCTGCGTTCTGACTGTTTTCTTCGTTCATTACGAACATTTCTCCTATTTGGTTACTCTCTCGATGAGATCTAGCGTCTGTTTTTCTAACTCTTTTATTGATCCATTATTGACTATTGTATAGTCGGCAAGCTCTGCTTTTTTTGTTACTTTCCATTGGCACTTCATGCGTTTTTCATACTCCTCATCTGAGAAGGGGCACCGTTTTTTTGCCTGCTCTTCATCGCAGAGTACAGCGATGACAGCGTCAAAATCTTTCTCTCTTTTGATCTCTTGTACTAGTGGCAGTTCTACAACAAAGAGGTTGCTTAATCGATCACCTACTGCACTCTCGTACTCTTGCTCAACAATTTTAAGCAGCTTGGGATGGAGGATTTTTTCTAATGCTCTACGTTGCTTTTCATTGGAAAAGACGATCTCTGCGACTCTCTTCCGATCGATTTTTCCACCACTTAAGATGCCTTGCCCCAGTAAATTTACGACTTGATCGATGGTGGTGGGGTCTTCAGAAAGCAGCTTGTGGATGGTATCATCAGAATTGAGTAGGTAGGCTCCATGCTCTTTAAGAATGCGGCAAACTGTGGTCTTCCCAGAAGCGATGCCGCCTGTTATTGCGATTTTCTTCAAAGTTTAGCACTCCCCCCAATTTTTTCCAATGGCTATATTCACAGTGAGTGGAATGGAGAGAGAGACGATGTTTTCCATGATCTCTCTCACCCTCCTCTCCGTCTCCTCTACATGGGCTCTAGGGAGCTCAAAGATGAGTTCATCGTGGATCTGAAGGACCATATGAGCCTCTTTGTTCAGCGTCTCATGAATTTTAATCATCGCTTTCTTGATGATATCGGCCTGGCTTCCTTGAAGAGGGGTGTTGACCGCCAACCGCTCAGCCGCAGCACGGATCATCCCGTTGGGGCTGTTGATCTCAGGTATGGGACGCTCCCTTCCAAAGAGTGTCGTGGCGACGCCACTTTCACGGACGCGCTCTTTACACGCTTCTATGAAAGCCTTCACATCAGGATAGCGCTCAAAATATTTTTTTATGAAGAGCGCTGCATCACGGATGTCGATACCGAGCCCTTCGGAGAGGCCAAAAGCTTGCTGTCCATAGAGGATCCCAAAATTTACAGCTTTCGCCTGAGCGCGCATCTCTCTTGTCACTTGATCGAGAGGAAGATCGAAGACGGAGGCTGCAGTCGAGGCGTGGATATCTTCATTGTTTTGAAAGGCAGCTAGCAGCTTGGGGTCGTTACTCATGTGGGCGAGCAGGCGCAATTCGATCTGCGAGTAGTCAGCCGAGAGGTAGCACCAATCCTCGCGATCGGGTTTAAAAGCTTCGCGAATTTTTCGTCCCTCTTCAGAGCGGATAGGAATATTTTGAAGGTTGGGATCTTTGCAGGAGAGACGTCCCGTTGCTGCGATAGTCTGCATAAAAGTACAGTGGATGCGCCCTGTATCTTCATAGACTTGAAGGGGGAGAGTGTCAACATAGGTGGAGCGGAGTTTTTCTAACCCTCTAAAGGTTAGAATTTTTCCTGCAATCGGGTGCTCCTTTTTGAGCCCCTCCAAGATGTCAGCTCGCGTGCTCTTCTTCTTTCCTTTGAGGGAGATTTCCATCTTATCGAAGAGGATAGCGGCTAGCTGCTTAGGGGATTTAATATTGAACTCCTCGCCCGCTAAGTCGTAGATCTCTCTCTCAATGATTTTAAGTTTTTCTCGAAGCATTCCAGACATCGAGTGCAGCTGCTCTCCATCTAAGTACATGCCAAAGCGCTCCATATCGACAAGGACAGGGATGAGAGGAAGCTCAATCTCATAGAAAATTTTTGCCAGCGCTCCCCTCTCGAGCTCTTTTTCAAAGAGCTCTTTCAGGCGGCAGGTGTAGTCTACATCTTCAGAGCAGTAGTTCCCCACCTCTTCAATGGGGAGGTCGGAGAGCGACTTCTGCTTCTTGCCCGTTCCTATTAGATCTTTGATCGCTATCTTCTGATGGTGGAACTTTTCTAGCGTGAGCTCATCGAGGCCGTGGCGATTTTTTTGAGGATTTAAGAGGTAGGAAGCGATCATCGTATCAAAGCCGATATTCTTGAGTTTGATTCCATGATTCCGGAGAATGTGGATGTCATATTTGATGTTGTGGCCATAGAATGCAATAGCGGGATTTTCTATGAGAGGTTTTAACTCCTTAAGCGCAGCATCCAAACCGAGCTTTCCGTTCATGGGAATGTACCACGCCTTTCTGGGCTCTATGCAGAAGCCCACGCCAACAAGTCGCGCTCTCATCGGCTCAAGAGTGTGGGTCTCCGTATCGATGCAGACCGAAGGCGCCTCTTGAAGCGTTTTGATAAGTTCCCATAGCCCCTCGAGATCATCGATCAGCTGATAGTCCACCTCCTCAGCGTCAATCGGGGGGCGCTCCTCTTCTGGCGCAGTTGACCCCATCTCGCTAAGCTCCCTGAGAAGGGTGTTGAAGTTCATATCACGGTAGAGGGCGCCGAGTTTTTCTAGGTCGGGAGATTTGATCTGATAGAAGAGCTCCTCTTCTGGATAGGGGACGTCGACGATTAGCTGCGCCAGCTGTTGACTCATGAGGGCATCAGCCTTGTGGGTGCGGATCTTCTCAGCGCGCTTCTGATTTTTCATCTCATCGAGATTTAAGAGGATGTTATTCAAGGAGCCATACTCTTGCAGAAGGGCGGCGGCAGTTTTTGGCCCGAATCCAGGAATACCTGGAATATTGTCCGATTTATCCCCCATAATTGCTAAGTAGTCGACGATCTGCTCCGGCTTGACGCCGTGCAACTCCTCCACTTTTTCTCTATCGATGAGGAGGTTCCCTTTGTGGGTGTTTAACATAAAGATGCGATCGGTAATGAGCTGGCAGAGATCCTTGTCACTCGAGCAGATGAAGACTTCCATCCCCTTTTTTTCTGCCCACTTGGCGATGACACCGATAAGGTCGTCTGCTTCCACCCCCTCTTCGACAAGATAGGGGATACCGGCGTAGCTGCAGTAGTTGTGGGCGAGCGCCAACTGAGGAAAGAGATCTTCGGGCATCCCAGTCCGGTTACTCTTATACTCCTCATAGATTTTCACACGTGAACGTTTGTTGTCGGGGCCATCAAAGACCGCGACAAGATTTCCCGGAGAGAAATCTTTGATGATTTTCTGAACCGAGCGAATAAAGCCGTAGAGAGCATTGGTCGACTCTCCCCGCTGATTGGTCATCTGACCGATCGCAAAGTATGAGCGGAAGAGGAAAGAGACCGCATCGAGAATGTATAAATTTTTCATTTCAAAATAGTGGTATTGGAGTGTACTGAAAAGAGAGTTTGGTGGATTTTTGGTCCAATTTATTTCCCTTCTTGAGAGCCTTTCGCAGGACATACTTGAAAAGTAGGGCAAGAAATGCTCTCAAGAAGGGGTTAAAATGGTTCGGAAAGCCAAAACTCAACTTTTTAGTATACTCCTTAATATGATTCAAATAATTGAAGGGCTGGGGAGTAGAGGTAGAGGGGGCGATTCATCAACTCTGGGTGGAAGTCAGGGCCAATTACCAGTTCATGCCTTATCTTTCCTGTAGATAGTGGGGATTTTCCTTCAATGAGACCAGATAATACCGGATGAAGGACTTTAAGTTCAACAACTTGATACTTTTCATCCTTTTTGAGGCCCGCTTTCGCCACTAGCTGAGTTAGGGCGGCGTTATAGGAGCTGTTGCCATCATCGATGTAGCCATATTCCGCTGCTGTGACAGGGTTGAAGACTTGCGCACCGTAGTCGTCTACCAGCTTGGTGCGGCTGAGTCGGGGACGCGCGTTTGAGACGAGATCGACAAAGAGATTGTAATCATACTCAACGATATCTTTCAGAGATTGATCCTCTCCTGGCTTCCACTCACGGAAGGGGCTGAGCATATCCTTGTCCTTCCCCTTCGACAGTGTGACCTGTTTGATGCCAAACCTCTCCATTAGAGCTGCCACATTGAAGTTGGGACCCATGATCACTCCCACAGAGCCGATAATCCCGACCGGAGCGGAGAAGATCTTTTCAGCAGCGCAGGCGATCATCATCCCGCCGGAAGCGCACATTCCATCCACGTAGGCGTAGATCGGAAGATCGTACTTAGCCTTATATCTGATAAGTTTAGTGTAGATATCATGCGAGTCGAAAGCCGTCCCACCCGGTGAGTTGATATGGAGAAAAATCGCTTTAACGCGGCTATCCTTTAACGCCCCTTCGCGTGAGTCAAGGAGCTGAGATTCAATGGTTTTACTGTTTAAGTCGCTCCCGCCGATCACTCCATGGATATTGATGCGTAGAATCGTTGGCGATGAGAGCGAAAGGTGTTTGCGGTTCCCTTCAGCATCGGTTCCAATGATTAGTGCTGTCTTATCAGACTCCATCCGAGGTTTTGCCAAGAAGACGACCACAAATCCAATGATGAGTAGCCCAACAATAATCCCAAACACTCCGGCAAATGCGCGGCAAAATGCACGCACTACAGAGACAAGAATCGATTCACGCTTTAGTTCCATACAATGTTCCTTAATTTTTTTGACTTAGTCAATACAGGTCACCTTAGTTTTGTTGAATTACGCAGCATTTTCAAAACGAAAAAAATATTTGTTTTTTACTAAAATGGCTGGATCCCAAAGAGAGAGAGAGTTGAAGGAGTTGTTCTGGGTGGGAGGGGTGTCGTCTGGATCCATTCGTTGTCTATCATCAAGGTTCCTTTCCCACTCTTCCATGTTATTTAAAGAGTCCGCAGTAGCACTTCCCGCTATAGCCACACCAGAAAGAATTAAAGCACCTCCCGCTCCTCCAGAAAAAGGGGCAATCACACATCCCGCAACGATTTGAGCGACTCCAAGCCAGTATTTAAATCTAACTCCCTTAGGTTGTTTCTTTTTGCATAAAAAAACTTGGGGAGAAGAGTTGTTTAGAGATAGGTGAATTGAATCAGTTCTCTCTCCATCCTCCTCAAAATATAAAGCTTTTTCATACCATAGTGTAATAAACTGGAGGGTTTCTTCGGGTATTCCCTGAAACTTTAATTCTTCAAGAGATTCATCCATCAACTTTCTGCATTCATTTAATTTTCCTTCTGCTAGCTTTACCATCCCCTTTAATGCTTTTAAATGAGAAAAAATATCCGGATTGGCTCTCTCCCATTCCTCAATTAATCGATAGCACTCTTCATAGTCTTGCTCATTTAATTTACCAGCAAAAGAGTACGCATAGTTACTATCACTACTTGAAAACAATAAAAAAGGAGTGAAAAAGAGAACAATAAATAATTTAAACAGACTCACCTCGACTACTTAGGAAAATAAATAAAAAAAATGATAACACAAAAAATTCCCGTTAACAGATAGGATACGCCCTTACTCAGCAATTTTGGGTTCTCCTCTCTCCACCCTTTTTTAATGGGTAAAATAGATCTAGGGATGGAAAAAAAGGCATAGGCTATGACGAAAAGGCGAAGAGGCCATAGGCTGGTATAAATTAATTCCAAGTCCATAAAGCATATCTACTTGTTTTGTCAGATAACGTTAATTGTGCATCCTAAAGTATTTAGCATTCCTGTTTCTGTCAAGAACAATCTAATATTTTAAGTTCCAAGTGATAGTCAGAGCTCATGCCAGTAAGTAGTAAAAGAGTTATGTTAAAGAGCAGCCAAGGAGGGAGCTTTCACAGTGACCTCTTGATCAACAACCGTTGTGATACAGCTGTCGGACCAGACATTGAGCGCCGTCTCGACCATATCGAAGAGAGAATAGAGAGGGAGGATTAGCCCCATGATTTCAAGTGGCACACCCATTCCCATTAAAAAGGCTGTCGTAAGAAAGAAGCAGCCCATTGGGACGCCAGCATTTCCAATCGCTGCGATGGTGGAGAGGAATATCCAGGGGATCATCTCCCAGAGAGTAAAGGTCATGCCGCAGCTGGTGCTAACAAAAAAGATGGTGATCAAGATAAAAGAGGCGCACCCATTCATATTGATAACCGAGCAGAGGGGAAGGCTGAAGCTTGCAGTCTTATCCGATACACCCAACCTGTTTTTCACGCAGTTGAGAGTTAGGGGGAGGGTTGCACTAGAGGATTTTGAGAAAAAAGCCATGGTGAGAGCTGGCATCATCCCTTTTGCCACACGTATCGGCGACTGCCCCTTCCATTTCAGCATCAGCGGCAGGATGATGAATCCTTGAATTAAGTTCACAGAGATCACGCAAATTCCATAGAAGAGGAGCTGCCGAAGCTGGTTGGATTCTGCTCTGATGTTTGCTACAAATTGGATGGTAAACGCGAAGATTCCAATCGGCATGATGTAGATCAGCGCTGACGCCAACTTCAGTAGCGCAGCAAAGAGCGCTCCGAAAAAGTCGCGGAGGATCGCCCCCTTTTTCTCAGGTATTTTTAAGATGGCGATGCTGAGAACCGTTGCGATAAAGGCCATACCTAAGACGTTGTTTTCAATGAAAGGTTGGATGAGATTTGGGGGGATGATCTGCATTATAAAAGAGAGGTAGCTCCCTTTCACAGGCGTAAATGTTGAGATAGCAATCTCTCCCGCCTTGGCAGGTTGGATGATCAGAAAGAGGATCAGCCCCAGAGTTGCAGCAATTAGCGTTGTGGAGAGGGTGTATTTGAAGATTTTTCTCAGTAGGTAGCCGGCTTCGCTCAAACTTCTCATCTGCGTCAGTGTGGAGACAATTGCAAGAAAGATCATTGGAAGGCTGATGAGCTTTAGCATATTCAAAAAGAGCTCGCTTACGATGCGCGCAAATCCATGCACAATAGTATACGATGTGGCGCCAAGGAGGCCCCCCAAGATTAGCGCCAGAAGCATGCCGATATTATAGATTTGATTTTTCTTCATAGAGAGCAAGATTAACAGTTTTTATGATTAGTTGAAAGAGGGACTCTTTCAAAATTAGAAAAATTAGATCAGTTTAACAACGCATTAGAATTTTATTAATAGATGCGTCGGGGATTGCATCCCCCGCTGCCCCTTTGAGCTTCAAATCCCTGCGTTAAATCACTTCTCCCTCGGGGGCCCGTACTGCTAGTACTGATGCCCCCTCGTTCGAATCGATTTTGCACTTGCGCCTAGAAGCCATCGACTGCTACGGGCACCCATCTACCAAATCGCAGATTCGGTGTTCACACCCAACTTTCAGTTTGGATGAGTGTCCTTTCGCAGAAAAGATCTTGACTAACTCGAAGCAATTGAATCATGGAGTTTTGCGCTTCAACTTTTCTTTCTATAGTTGTTCTGCGGAGGGTGCACACCCCAAACTGAAGGTTTGGAAGGTGTGTCCCGTAGCAGCCCGCGGCTTCAAGGCGCTACTGGAAAATTGATCCGAAGGAGTGGGGCGACAGTACTGAAGGTACGGACCCCCGATGGAGGGTCAATTTTACTTAGTGGATTGAAGCTCAAAGGGGCAGCGGGGGATGCAATCCCCGACGCATCTATAAGTAAACCTACATCCTGAGAACCTCCTTATCCTATTTCTTCTGTAAATCATTATTTACTCGGACCCCCGATGAAGAATCGATTTGTCTTAGTGCAACTCCCAACGCATTGGATCAACTGGAGGAGAGGCGCTTGGTAATTTGGATAAGTTCGATAAAGGCAAGGCAGCCGAAGAGAATGAATGAGTAGTAGAAAAATGAGGGGAATGGGATCTTTAGCACAAGCAGCGAGAGGATGAGGAACTGGGAGGCAGTTGTCACTTTTCCCCAACGAATAGCTCTCACCTCCATCTGTCTCCAGACTCCTGAGACGCCCAGATAGATCATGAAGAGGAGGAGGAAGAAGTCTCGCGTTAGCATTGCTGCGGCTTGCCATGGGGCGAGCTGGCTTTCAACGAGCAGAACGGTCAGTGCGACGTAGACAAAGAATTTGTCCATGAGAGGGTCGAGGATCGCTCCGAGGCGCGACATGTCACGATAGCGGCGTGCGAGATATCCATCGATGCAGTCGGTGAGCATTGCTAAGATGATCACAATGATTCGAATCGTACTATTCTCTATAATAAAAATGAGCGCCAGTGGTGCTCGGAGGAGAGAGAGACTATTCGGAAGGTTTAGCATAGATGAATTATCCCGAGTTATTATCAAGGACTTTTGTCTTTTTTTTCCGGTATCTCTTATAGCAGAGTAGACCAATTACCGTCACACCGAAAGCTACAAAAATAAAAAGATTCGCTGTTTTTATCTTTTGGATAAGCAGTTCATAATTCTGTCCGAGACTGTAGTAGGTAAAAAAACATACCGTCGTCCAAACGAAGCAAGCCAAGGCGTCTCTACGGATAAACTTTGCAAAACTTGACTTGCTTATCCCCGTCGTCATAAAGATGCAATTGCGCATCCCGAAGGGGATGAATCTCCCAAATAGAAGAGTGAGCTGTCCATGTTTTTCGTAAAAAGCCCCCACTTTTTTTAGCCGCTCTTCTGGGAGCATTTTGGCAAAGTAGCGGATCTTTAAGAGCTTTCCTCCTACGGTGCGGCCCATCCAATAGGAGATCCAAGCAGAGAAGTAGCATCCCACCAAGAGACTTATATATAGTGAGAGGGTATGCTCGGGGATGGTCGTTGCGGCCAAAACTGCAGAGAGGACCATGACCATATCAATACTAACCGGAAAGTTGAACCCGGCGATCAAGACCAGTCCAAATGTTATCCAAGGTGCATAACTGCTGTTGTTAACAATAAATTCTAAAATCTGATCCATGAGCAAATAATGCCACATTCCTTCTTAAAATCGATATAAGGAACGATTCTTTATCGACTCCTTCGCACAATTTTTATATAAAATGGGCTTGAGGGTATGAGTCAAGTAGAAAATTGTATTTTACATAGATTTGTTCAGCCGATTCTTCTCACAGGTTGTTTTTATTCCCCCTCCCTTTTCAATATCAAAAATAGAGCAGTAAACGGTTATTTTCCCATTTGCTGCTTGATATTGATCGGCGCATAAAGAGTCCATTCCTGGAGCTGGAAACAAGTGGAAAAGTGAATGGTCTCTTGGACTATAAAGGCTAGGTGACTGAGAGCTCCTCGCCGATGGCGGGTTCGTCTGCTTCGATGTCGAGTTTTTCATCTTGAGCGGTGAGCTTGTTGAATTGACGGCCAAGGGATTTTGCTGCAATGAGCCAGCCGAAGACGACGAAGAGTAGGAAGACGCCGACGAATGGGGTGCTGAGCGAGATGCTTCCAAAGAACATGAGCAATCCGCTATGGACGATCGACCCGCCACTCTTGCCTAATCTCGATCCTACGCCATCGATGGCGGCCTTTCCTTTAAGTTTTGACTCTGAGTTCAGGGGGATGAATGAGATCTCTTTTGTGACATCAAATAGGGTAAATTTACACGACCTCGATAGGACGTTTTGAATCGTACCGAAGAGGACGCCGATGGCGAGTGGCGTCAGCCCGATCGCTGCTGTCCAAGAGAGGAGAGCGGAATGCTCTTTAAATAGCATGATTCCAAAGAAGCAGACGCCAGAGATCAAGAGGGCGATAGGGGTGATCATCGCACTGATGGTCCAGCCTAGCCGCCGGATCAGATTTCCACAGATAAAGAGTCCAATAATCGTTGAGAGGATGCCGGTAGCGGTTAGGACTTTACCCATATAAGCGTTAAATTCGTTGGGGGTGGGATAGAGCTGAAAGATCTGATCCTTCCAGATGATCTCTACCATATTGATGGCCAAGTTGAAGGCGATAACGAGAACTGCGATGCAGAGTAGATATTTTGATTTCATCAGGTATGCGAAGTTCTTGCGCATCCCCATCTTTACAGACTTGCGCTCGTCTTGGTTGCGCTCTTTGGCCTTTTTCATGACTGGATCGCGATTGACAACTCTGACGTTGTACCAGCGGAAGAGGGCGATGGTGAGAAGGCCTGTAATGACGACTACTGTCGTCACTAGCCCCAAACACTGTCCCCAGCGGTCTGATCCGAAGAGGAAAGATAGATCGAAGAGCTCTCCAGAGAGGAGGATAACGATCTGACCGGAGGCGATAGCAGCGATGTTGGCGCCGACACCCAAGATTCCATAGAACCTTTTTGCATCTTTCACCGTCACAATTTCATTTGCAAAGGCCCAGAAGAGGACTGACATGATCGCTGTCCCCCAGAGTTCTGACATGACGTAGAAGAGGGTGTAGGACCAGTTGCGGAAGAGCGAGATGAACCCTTGGAATCCTTGAGGGAGCAGCTGTTGGATGTGATCTGCCGTAGCGTGGGGATGGATCAAGTCACGCAGGGGATATAGAACCGTTGCGAAGAAGATGAAGAAGGAGAGAAAGCTCCCGATCATGATGTAAAATAGCTTCTCTTGACTATATTTGTTGAAAAGGCGGGTGAAGAGATAGGTAACCAGAAGCGCCATCGGAAGGATCGCCCAGATTTTGATGAAGGGGATGGTGGAGGCTCCCGATCCAGGAGCGGTAATGACCAGAGCATCTTTTGCAGCTTTCAGTAGAGTATAGTTGAAACAGATGAGTGCGTATAAGATTAGAAGGGGAAGGAACTTCTTTATTTCCCAGCGGTGAATGGGCCAGAAAAAAGTCCGCCAGCGACTGAATTCCGCACTATCTTGGGTGGACATGACCCCCCAAAAAATCTAATTGTGGGGGTTCGTAATGATGCGTAGAAGGGGATGAAGTGAAGAAGGACAACTTATTTCGCGTTAAGCGAATATTTGACATAGTCCTAGGGTTTCCTACGTAAAAAAAATGCTGTGAAGAATTTAACGTAAGTATAACAAAAAGATGATATTTTACAACGTCCAATTGGACAAAATTATTTATTTGTCAAAGCGTCGATTCCTGGGAGGGAGCCCTTCTCAATATATTCCAAAGAGGCGCCTCCACCCGTAGAGAGATGTGTAAAACTTTTCTCTAAATGGAGCGCATTAATTGCGGCAATGGAGTCTCCACCTCCCACGATGACGCTGGCTGAAAGGGTAGATAGTTTTTGAGCGAGGCGGTCTGTTCCATTGGAAAAGGGGGGGAGTTCAAAGACGCCGACGGGGCCATTCCAAAAAATTGTTGAGCCGTCTTCAAGAGCAGAGCCCCACTCTTCCAGGGTCTTTGGCCCAATATCCATCCCACGCCAACCTGGGGGGATCCCATCTTTTGTGTTTACCACTCGATTTTCCTGACCGTTTGTGATGGCGCTATCGCTCGGCAAGTGGACGAGAACCTCCTTCTCTTTGCACCGCTTTAGAAAGCTCTTCGCTCTACCCATCATCGCATCGTCGCAGATCGAATCGCCGATCTCGAACCCTTGCGCCTTTAAAAAGGTGAACGCCATTCCTCCTCCGATAAAGATCGCATCGATCTTCTCGACTAGAGAGTCTACCACTCCGATCTTTGAGCTGACCTTTGCTCCCCCTAAAATAGCGTAGAAGGGGCGCTCTGGTGAGCTCACCAGCTCTCTGAGATAGGAGATCTCCCTCTCCATCAAAAACCCCATGGCACTCTTCTTTGGAAAGAAGGAGGTGATCTCAGTGATCGATGCGTGGCTGCGGTGGGCAGCTCCAAACGCATCATCGACGTAGATGTCGCCAAGTTCTGCGAGGGATCGTGCGAAGGAGGGCTCCTTTTCTGGATGCTCTTCTCCTTCATGGAAGCGGAGGTTTTCCAGTAGAACTACCTCGCCCGCCTTCACCTCTTTGGCGCTCCCATAGTGGTCGATGAGTTTGACCTCTCTACCCAGCAGCTCACTTAACCGCTCTCTGCAAGGTTTCAGGGAGAGAGCGGGGACTGGTCTACCCTTGGGACGGCCGAAATGGCTCATTAAGATGAGGGCAGCGCCCTGCTCCAGGAGGTACTCTATCGAGGGGAGGGCTAACCTGATACGTGTATCGTCTCTGATGGCGCCGTTCTCTTTGAGGGGTACGTTAAAATCGACGCGCATCAATACCCTCTTCCCCCTAACCCCTAAGTCATGCAGCGTTAATTTCATAGTTCAGTGAATGGGTTGCCAGCTTGAGAGAAAAGGTTTCCCTGTTTGCGTTTTTTTATCTCACTGCGCAGTGAGAAGAGGAGATCTTGATCGAAATTTTGATGGGAGGCCCAACGCAGGTAGGCAAAGGGGATTTCGCGAAAGGGACGTCCTTTGTGCTTTCCGAGGGGCATCTGCCTCAGATTGATCGGTTTCTCGAGGCGTTTGAGCACCTCTTCCGTTGTTTTAAACTTGCGGGTCAGATGTTTGAACACTTCGATATTGACGATCACATCATTCATCGCCCGGTGCGCTCCATGCGCTACAATGTTAAAATGTTTGCGCAGGCTCTCCAAAGAGTTTGTGGGGCTCTCTCCATAGAGTCGGGCCAGTCGCAGTGTGTCTAGATAGCGCGACGAGGGGAGCTGCGTCTCGATAAGGCAGCGCTTTGCTTCGTTATCTAGGAGTCCAATGTCAAAGGGGATGGCGTGTCCGACTAAGATGTGGTTATCGATAATCTTTAGGTAGTCGCGCAGAACAGCTCGTATTTTGGGCTTTCCCGCCACCATTTCGTCGGTGATATGGTGGATTTCGATCGTATGTTCAGGGATAGATAGGCCAGGATCGATTAGATCTTCGCGTGATTCGGTGATCTCGTCGAATGTAAATTTACACACCGCGATTTCGATGATGTGGTCTTTCTGTGGATCGAGTCCCGTTGATTCACAATCGAAGCAGACAAAGGTATCTTTATGAATTAATCCCATAGAACGCTGTTTATCTTGCGGATAAGAATTTCCCTACACTTACCTTCTTTAATAGAGTACATAAAGTTGGATTTCTCGTCGCGCTCTCTTTTTGAAAGCTTATCCGCCTTCGTCAAGATAGGGATGAGAGGAATGTTTTGGACCTTTACCCACTCTAAAAACATCTCATCATCTGGAGTGAGCTTCCGTCTGGAGTCGAGGAGGAAGAGAATCAGTCTTAATGGGCGATCCCTCAAATAGCTCTCGATCCAGTGGCCCCACTCTCTCTTAAGCGCCTTTGGAGTGCGAGCATAGCCATATCCCGGAAGGTCGACTAGGTGAAAGGCTTCATCGATCAGAAAATAGTTGATGCGCTGTGTTTTTCCAGGAGTCGAGGAGACTTTAGCCACGCTTTTCGACAGGAAAAGGTGGTTGATGAGAGAGGATTTCCCCACATTGGAGCGCCCCACAAGCGCCACCTCTGGGAGGTCGCTATCGGGCCACTCTTCACGCTTGAGCGCGGAAGTCACAAACTTAACACTTTTAAACTTCATAAAAAATTTCTCTCTTCTCTTCCCCGAGATATCGAATTTTCAATAGGGCCCGTCCCTTTGGGAGAATCGCCTCGATTTTTTCCGCCCATTCAATGCAGCAGACTCCTTCGAAATACTCATCGAATCCGCGGGATAAAAAATCTTCGCTTCCAGTTAAGCGGTAGAGGTCGAAATGGTAGAGCGTTTCGCTTCCTTCGTAGATGTTGAGATAGGTGAAGGTTGGGCTATTGACTTCAAGAGGATCGATTCCTGTCAGCTCAGAGGCGAATCCTTTAATCAGTGTCGTCTTCCCCGCTCCCAACTCCCCAAAAAGGCAGAGTGGTGTTGCTTTTGGAAGCATCTTAGCGATAGACCTTCCCACTTCCAAGGTTTCATCTGCTGAAGTGGTAACCCACAGCTTACTGGTTCTCTTCAACCCAGCGGTCCACATGCTTACTGAATTCGTCATAAGCGCTCATCGCATCGACAAAACTGGAGATCTTGGAGTCGTCAAGCTGATCTTGAATAAAGGTTAGGAAGTGCTCTTCGATTTTGAAGCGGTTCTGTCCAGGGACGTCGATCAACTCCATCTCCTTTAGCTGGCTCTTTTTAAAGTCATCAATAACGGCTTTTTTGCTGTTGTAGAGTTTGCCTGTGACTCCAGAGGAGAAGACAACTTTTGAAACAGGCTCGCGCCGTTTTTGAATGTAATTTTTAATCACATCGGGATCTTCCGAAACAAAAAAACGTTTCACCTTCATCCCATCGATGCGCTCCTTATTCTCAGGGCATTTTGAGACCCAGTCGTAGATTGCATCTTGAGGATTAGGGTGAGTATTGTCTCCAAAGACCTTTCCAGTGAAGGGACAGATATAGATCCTTTTTGTTAGCTCATTGACCGCTTGTTGACCGACTTGAATTTTAATTTCAGTCTCGCGCCAGAGCTTTCCCTCTTCCTCAACTTTTTTCAGGACCGCCTCTTGACTCTGATAGATCGTTTTCTCCCGAATGAAGAGGACAGGATGGATGTTATACTTCTTCTCTAAGAAGAAAAAATAGGTCGTCAGCAAGTCCGACTTTCTATGTTTCTTCAAATATTCGGTAAGAAGCTCTTTTAAACTTTTAGTAATGACTGAGTTTGCCATTGTAATTCCCTAATTCAACACAAGTGAGCCGAGCATAGCCTAAGAATCGATTATATTCAAGCCTCCAAAAAAATAGATGACTCTCATGAATAGGAGTTATTTTGATTAAGTGGAAAAGATCCTGATATGTTAGCCTCAGCAGCAAGATGAAAGACCTATCGATACGCATTCAAGAGCAAGTCACAGCCCTTATCAGAGAGCTCTTCCCAGAAGAAGAGTGCCCAGCAGAGATTACACAGAGTACGCAGGCACAATTCGGCCACTACCAGTGCAACTCCGCCATGAAGCTCGGCAAAACTCTCGGTCAAAACCCTCGAAAAGTCGCTGAGCAGATCGTAGAGAGGTGGGAGAAGGGGGCGATGGTGGAAGAGCTCGAAGTTGCCGGGCCCGGCTTCATCAATATCACCCTGAGCGCTGAATTCCTCTCCAAAGAGCTTACTCAGATCGCTCAAGATCCCCGATTGGGCGTCTCTCCCCTTCGAAAGAGAGAGAAGGTCATCGTCGAGTTCTCCTCTCCCAATGTTGCTAAAGAGCTGCACGTAGGACATCTGCGCTCTACGATCATCGGCGAGAGCTTAGCCCGTCTCTTTGAATTTCTAGGGCACGACGTATTAAGGCTCAACCACATTGGTGATTGGGGCACCCAGTTCGGGATGCTCATTACCTACCTCAAGGAGAGAGAGCCCGCTATCCTATCTGGCACAAAAGAGACCGACCTCTCCTCACTGATGAACTGGTATCGGGAATCCAAGAAGCTCTTCGATGCCGATCCCGATTTTAAAAAGCGCTCACAGCTTCAAGTTGTCAGCCTTCAAGCGAAAGAGAGCGAGGCGATTGAAGCTTGGGAGAGAATTTGTGAGATCTCGCGCAGAGGCTTCCAAGAGATCTACACCCTTTTAGATGTCACCCTTACCGAGCGGGGAGAATCTTTTTATAATTCGATGCTCCCTGAAGTTGTCAGCGACTATGAGAAAAAGGGGATGATTGAGATCTCCGACGGTGCCAAATGTATCTTTCTTGAAGGGTTTAAGAATAAAGACAAGACCCCCCTTCCCATGATTCTGCAGAAGAGTGATGGTGGGTACAACTACGCCACGACCGATACCGCAGCACTCTTGCAGCGTGTGCGCGATGAGAGAGCCGACCGTATCATCTATGTCGTCGATGCTGGGCAGCAGCTCCACTTCCAGATGCTCTTTCGCAGCGCTGAAAAGGTGGGCTACTACGATCCTAAAAAGATCCAGATCAAGCACGTTCCCTTTGGTGTCGTTCTCGGTCCCGATGGCAAAAAATTTAAGACCCGTTCAGGGAAGACCGAGAAGCTCATCGACCTCCTCTCCGAGGCAGTGAGCCGCGCACGCATTCTTCTGAAAGAGCGTCTCCAGGACGCAACCGATAGAGAGCTCGATGAGCTTGCCCATATTCTTGGCATCGATGCCGTGAAGTATGCCGATCTATCTTGCCACCGCGCCAAAGATTACCTCTTCAGCTACGACCGCATGCTCAAATTTGAAGGGAACACCGCTGCCTACCTCCTCTACTCCTACGTGCGGATTCAAGGAATCAAGCGCAAGTGCGGCAAGGATATCGACGCCATCATGGCTACCACCCCGATCAAGCTAGAGCACCCTAGCGAAGTCGCCCTCGGCCTTCAGCTGCGCCGCTTTGGAGAGACCCTAGCGATGATGGAGCGCGACCTCCTTCCCAACCGTCTCTCCGACTACCTCTACCAGCTTGCAGAAAAGTTCCACGCCTTCTTCCGCGACTGTCGCGTAGAAGGCTCCCCAGAAGAGAGCTCCCGCCTCGCTCTCTCCGAGTTCACCGCTCGCCTCCTCAAGCAGGGTCTGCAAATCCTCGGGCTTAAGACACTAGACCGCATGTAAAATTTGATTTTTACCTAGATTTTTTCTTCTTATCTGTATATAATTTCATCAAATATTACAAAGGAGTATGCTATGGCTACAGTCGCTGATTTAAAGGGTATTATCCATGACCATACCTATAAGTTAATTGAAAAACAGTTTGGAAATGATCTCTCAGAATTACAGAATGGGGTACTATATCATGAGAGAATGGGGTACTATCTTGTTCGACTTGGAATACCTGATGAACTAGCAGGAGAGGGAAAGAGTATTACAAAGGTTTTTTTTCTGGTGTATTCGAAAAGCCAAACACGTGTTATCAAGTTCTGGAGAGAAGATGAAGAGCCTAAGGCTAACAGGACGTGGATTGGAGGAGAGAAAAGACCAATAAGCTCTCTTTATTCTATCTTGAAAAGTGACCGTTGCGGTTCAGATGTGCAAGCTCCCATACTATCATTCGATCTCGCCAGATGCATTCGAAAAAATCCTAGCTTGAAGAACATTCCCATTTCTCTACTTGGATTGTCAGCTGAGGAGAGTTCTCGTTTGACACTTAACGATGAGGAGCATTCTCCGTTTATCATGGCTGAATACGACAGTCCGCCTCAAGGGATCGAAGAGTTGAAGATCGATTCCGACACTCTACTTAGTGGAACCGAAAGGGCGGTTCCCACCTCTATTAAGATAGTGGGATTTTTCCTAGGACTAGCTCTTGCTGGGGGTCTGTTTGGAATGTATAAGACTGTTCAATATTTCCGCGCGCCGCGTAAGATAGGAGTATAATATGGTACCCCTCGCAAAATTAGAGAATATTCTCCCCGCTCAGCTCAAAGATGCACTTAAAACTCACTATGAGCACGATCTCCAACCCTTAGTGGTGGGGAGACTACATACTCTTGATGGCAAAGAGTGGCTTGTTCGAATGGGAATACCCGGTGACCCAGCTGATCTAGACTCTATTACAGAGCTCTTCTTTTTGCTGCACTCGGGCGATCAAACCTTTATTTATAAAGCTTGGGGAGGCAATGGAAGCCCCAGTTTTGGATCGGGGTCTTTTGGTAGTGATAGATCACTAACTGGAGATAAGAGAATTAGACTTTTATTCGCCGTCTTGCGGAGTGAAGAAGTCAATGATTTAGAAGGCTACGTTCCCAAGTTCCCATCCGACTTCTCAAGTCGGGTTCGAGATAATTCCAAGCTGAAGAACGTTCCCGACACTCTACTTAATAGAACCGAAAGGGGAGTTCACATCTCTACTAAGGTAGCGGCACTTTTAATAGTTCTAGCTCTTGCTGGTGGGGGTCTGTTTGCAACGTACAAGACCGTTCGATATTTCCGCGCATCGCGTAAGATCGGTGGTTAAGCAGAGAGCGGAGTGATGGGGCTCTTTGCGGCTTTGAAGGGGAGCTCTTGCACATAGGTTGGTACGGCGTAGCCGGGCAGTCTCTCTCTTAGCTCTTGAATGAGCTCTCTCCCTTTTTGAATCGATACCTCAAAGTGGCTCGCTTGCTTGACGCGATCGAGCTGATGGAGATAGTAGGGGATGACTCCATG
>SDBT01005796.1_pt1 | contig 20679 bp, 16 predicted proteins | sample 2277101 | NCBI WGS metagenome assembly SDBT01 (sample SAMN10404973, study PRJNA504765) | marine sediment metagenome | isolation source: marine sediment core GS10_PC15, 103 cmbsf | place: Arctic Ocean: Southern Knipovich Ridge | collected 2010 | reverse complement strand
GTAGATGCTTGAGTTGCCGGTTGAACCAGCACAGGAATAGATCAGGTCAGTTAGTCCGTCTGCATCCCAGTCAATAGCTTTAAACGACTCAGTCCAATGGCTTGTGCGATTGACGATTTTGTCATCGATCAGTCGCCCATCTGCCAATTTCACAGCATACTCCTTTTTCAATCGCAGTTTTCCCTCCACGTCATAATACTGGATAAACAGGGTAGCCTTGTGAGTAAAACCGTCATGTGTGATGAAATCCATCAGTCCGTCGTTGTTCCAGTCGGCAAATGCTGCACCGGTTCGCCATAGGAAGGGGCGCTCTTTCTCATAAGGGTAGGGAATGTGTTCTAAATTCTTGTCTTTAGCACGCCGGGCGGAAAGGGATCGCAGCTCAGGTGAGTCAGGATATCAATCGCAAATGATCTGAAGTTGGGGGCCGACCTGAGGTTTCTCCGGGGGACGGATATTTTTATACCAGAAAATCCGGTTGGTTTCATTGGGTAGGAGCAAATCGGGCAGACCATCGCTGTCCCAGTCGGTATAGGCCGGAAAGGGATAGCCCATGTTGTGCCAGTTCTTTCCACCGAGAATTTTATCTCGGGTAAGACGAATAGGCTCTCCTTCGGAAAGGATATATTGGCTTTCAGAGAAGGCCATCCTTTCATTTGAACCTTCATTGATGAGGATACGTGGCCACCCATATCCTCCACCTACCAACAGATCCAGATCCCCATCGTTGTCCCAGTCACAAAGGTATGGCCATGCCTGATCTGACAGGGCCATCACGGCCGAAACCGATTTACATGAGTTGGATAGTTCAAACTTCGGCGGATTGTCGGAGGTATTGGTCTGTTCGAAGAATGACAATCTTTCGTAATGGTGATAACTGATTTACAAACCACGGTGGGGACCGTTATTCACTGCCACAATGGCTCGGGGATATGGACTATTGATATCACCAATTGGTTTGGAAGAGGCAAACTTTGGGTTGTCGCCACCCAGGTTCTGTTTCCAGGCAACAATAAAATTTGAAAGCCCTTCGCCTGGAATCTCTTCCAGACAGACGGCGTCCAACATCTGGTCACCATCGACATCATAGAAACAGGGATCTTTGCCAGCATTGAGGGAAACACCTTTTGCCAGAGTGACAGGCCAGCCATTTGGATTGGTATTTTTAAGATAGAGATCACCAATGACTAAATCCACTGCACCGTCCTGATCGAGATCAATAGCACGGCAGGGATTCCAATGGTCTGTCTGGCGTGGCACATTTCCGCTGGCCACAAATATTGGCATTCCGCCACTGTCGCGTTTACCAGAGTTTAAGTAGAAGAAGAGTTGATCACTGCCGCTGGGACAATAGACAATGTCAAAGAGATTGTCATTGTTGAGGTCAGCGAAGTCGGCGAACATATAGATTTTGCTAAAATGCTTAAAATCAGCTGAATCGATATGTGAGACATAGCGAATTCGAACCATGTCACCAAACTCAAAATTATCTGTGTCACCTTCCCGGGGATAGCAGATGATCCCATCCCAGGGCCAGCCGGGCCTGTAGGCATAATTCCAACAACCTACCAGATCGCGTTTTCCATCACCGGTCAGGTCAATCAGGCGGGCGGGATATGACATTCCAATGGGCCGGGGCTCATTTGCATTGTAGCGTAACAGATCGCCCACACCGATCAGAGGAGTGAAGGCTTTGGGCTTGATTGGAGTTCGATTTTGGGTAGTGCGAAACCGGATATCATAGGTTTTATGTGATGGATTGGTAATGGTCCATTCCAGACGGCCCTGGTCGTTGTAAGCGAACTCTTCAGACAATGCGAAGGGAACTGACTGGCCAATTGCTTTATTAATTATCGCAATAGAATTCGGATCAAGCACACCAGGCAAGCTGGCATCGGCAATAACCTTTTCGAAATCGATCACCGGATCCATGGGTATGGACCCATAGGGAAGATTGGACGACACGGTCAGGGTGATGTCGTAAGTGTTATCAATCTTCTCGTTGTTATTGCACCCGACTGTTGAAAGACTCAAAACACCCGGTACCAGGAGAAGGAATAGTGTATTTGAATTAAATACATTTTTCATGAAATTAATTTCGTCACTGTGGCACAAGCTTTGTCTTGGTTGCTTCCGGCGGCTTCAGGTGCGTGTCCATCCATCCGTAAATGAGTTGGCGGGATTCGTGAGGGACGGAATGACTGCGCCCATGGATGTAGAAAGCAAAGTTCTGTGGTACTTGCTCCAGCTCGTAAACATCCATCACGCTCATCAGCATCAAGCCGCGCTGCCGTTGTGTGCCAGGGTTACCGTCATTCAATGCGGATACATCCAGAAACGCACGGGGCGCAATTAAGGAGATAATCTCATGAAAATCAATCGGCGGTAGTTTCCCTTCTAGCAGATCTGCACGGATGTGCTTGAAATAGACGTACCAATGGTCCCGCGCCCAGGCTTCCACATCCGGATTATGCCGGAAGAATGATCCTCCGCAATTGCTGGCTGCAGCCTTGATCCGCTGATCATAAGCAGCCAGAAAGATCGTGCCGTGCCCGCCCAGCGAATGCCCCATGGCACCGATTCGCTGCGGATCTACTTCGTCCATGCCTTGCAGCACATCAACGGCAATGGAGTGCTCAAAAGTAAACTTGCCGACGGCGGTCCATTGCGGATGCTTCTCATAAAAACGCCCGGTTTCGTAGGACCCTTCCGGCGGAATGCGATGACCGGAAACAAAGTGTTCCGGAGCAATCACAACGTAACCGCGACGGCAAAGATGATCGAGGTAGGCTTTGTCGGGATTGTCGACCAGCCCTGCTACCCTTTGTTTCCCCTTTGCGTAGGTTCCATGCAGTGCGACGATGGCAGGTGCCTTGCCATTGAGCTTGAGTGGAATTCCCAGGTAGGCATGTGCTCGCTCATCTTTTTCAACCGCGTAGCTGATGAGCTTGCGCGTATACATTCCGTCCACAACCACTGTTTCATGAACCTGCAAGTCCAATGGTGGCTTTTCCGGTTTATACTGGTCTCTGAGTAACTCAAGATAACGCCGTTTAAGGACGGTTTGGTGTGCTTTCCACTGATCCAGGTTCTCAATGCCCTCGGTCAGGTCATCCCAGGACGACTTGATTACCGGCGGTGAATCTACTTCTCTTTCTGCAGTACGGCATTGTGTTGTGGTGAGCAAGATGATGCCAGATAAAAATAGCAGAAGAAATATCTGTCTTGAGAAAACGCTGCTTTTAGTTGTTAGGTGTCTCATAATAATTCTGTTACATAAATAAAAGATTTTAGGAATGCACAACTATATGCAGATGTTGCATTGCCATATACCCTGTATTTGCGTCTAACCGTTCAACACGAACGATATAATTACCAGATTTCTGATAGTGGTGAATAACCATACCGTAACCATTTGTTGCATGCTTGTCTTCATCTATATTGGAAGGGACCGCTACTTTTGGTGAACCGTCACCAAAATCGTAACTATCTTCTCCGCCTGGTTGAACATGAAACCCCCTTGAACGAAACAGCACCGGGTCACCGGGCCTGATTCCAAAAGTGGGCTCATATGCAACATGTAATGAAGGAATTGCATGTGCTACAACTTCAGTGGTATCATCCTGGGCTGCAGGATATACATTCACCCGAAGAAAGTCATAATCAATATTCCCTGCCCCGTCTGTAACTTTTACAATTTCACTATAGGTGCCGGGAGCGTTATACACCCGGTTAACTTTTGGCCCGACAGCTTTTTTTCCATCCGAAAAAAACCATTCAAAACTGCGTATCCCGGTCTTTGCCCAGGAGCGGGAGGCATCAAGTAACACTTTTTCTTCGGGAAGGGCAACCTGATGAGGACGCGACACAGCCAGAACAGATGGATCATGTTCCTCACGATACGCCTGCCATAAAAAAGCATAACTATCTTGAATACCCAGCTCCCCTGACGGCTGCAGGCTCTCGATATGAAAATGGAGATGTGACCATCCTCCACTGCCACCATCCTTACCCACATAACCAAGACGCTGCCCCATCTTTACACTAACTCCAAGTTTTAAAGAAGGGTCCAAAGCCTTCAAATGTGATTAGCGGTAGCTCCAGCCACGTTTATCCTTTATATAGATCACATCATAGCGGGGCCGGGGTATTACCGGCACATACTGTGGATCATCCTCCAGTGATTCCTCACCCAGTACAATCACAACACCTTCAGTAGCGGCAACTACCTCGGTGAGCCCCTCCGTACCACCTAAATCCATTCCGGCATGATAATATACATGACCTGGTGATGCGGGGGAAATCGGTTCGTTTGAATACCATGTCTTTGAAGCGAACCAACGCTGTCTGACAGGATAGACGAAGGATCCCGGTTCAATCCAGGGTGAGCCGGCTGGCCAGAGACGAAGACGAACGGCCTTTTTCAACTTCCACCAGTCCAGAGATGTGTCTTTCATATAGGCTTCAACTACAGGAACATCCACCTGTATTCCTCCAATGTTTACCGGTAAACGGTAGCTGCTGCTGATCAGTTCAGCGCGCTCTCCATTGATTTCAACATGAACCAGCGTTTCTGTCAATGTATGAAACACTAAATCGCGCTGTTCTTTCATACCCAGTAATTTCAACTTTGCCGTGGATCCATCGTGAAGATTGACCCTGGCTTCTTCTCCGGGATCAAGATCCACCACGCGTACCAGGGGTTGTTCGGAGTCTGAACCCGGGGATCCAGATGCTGCTTCAACAGGACTGAGATGAGCGGAAAAACCAGCTGCAGAAACCGCAGAAGTTGCAGAAACAGCGATAGAACTCCGAATCGTATTTTGAATAAATTTTCGCCTGTTCATCGTCTATTCAGGTTTGAAAGCACCGGTCGGGGCAACATATTTATTTGCCATGGGGGGCCATACGTATTTACCCAACAATGTTTGAGGGCCACGATCTGTATTGAGGATATTGTCAGCGGCATCTGGAAAGATAGTTTGCCATTTGCGCATCCAAATATTAATTTCAGATCTTAAGGATTCGCCAACGGCATCATTTGTTTTAAGTTCGGGCGTTTGTGGAGTCCATGCATAATCTGCCCCTCCGTACAATGAAATAAGGCTTCCGGCAACATCATTGGAGCCCCACAGGCAAATCGTAATTCCAAGGACATTGGGATATTTGATGCCTTGTTGACACCAGATGCGTGTGGCACCATAATCACCATCATGGCAGGTTGAGCGAACGCCACCACCCATCATTACAGCAGTTTTATTTTCACCGCCATATTTTTCTAATCTATTTATTATCCGCTCTCTTCCTGCTTCGGTATACTCCCAGGGTTCGATCACAACTTCACCGGCAATCCGCTCAGGCAGAGGCCTGCCACCATGATCTGCCCAGAGGTGCATGGTTATTTGTTTATTGTGTTTTTTGCCTGTTTCCATTAATATGTCATAAACCCTTCCCACATGGGTGGTGGGTGTATGTCCCTGATTTTCTTCTCCGGGCAGAACTGCCCAGGTTGCTTCATCCAATCCAACATGTATGATGGCATCATCTTCGAGGCAGAGTAAAACCTCCTCATACATTTTTGCTAATAGCTGGTATGTAGGCTCCCCGATCCCAAAAGAGGAACCGCCATACATACCCACTGCTCCAAACAGATCCGGATAGTGATAAACGATGCTTCCCACATGTCCCCAAGACTCCATTTCGGGCATGACGGTGATATGATAGGACCGGGCATAGCGGACAATCTCCTTCAGGTCATCAGCATCCATGGCATAGGGATTTTCCTGTCCCAGTGGTAATAATGACTGAAAGCGGAAACCGTTCAATTCGTCATCAAATAAACGCAAATGCAGCATATTCATCTTCAGATGCGCCATGATTCTTATGATGCGTTTTATATAGGGCAGTGGAAAGGTGGCACGTCCGGGGTCGATCATAAACGAACGCACCGCCAGCTGTGGCGCATCTTCTATTGATAACAATGGAATATACCTCTTTTCAAATGCATCTTTTTCAAGAGGTATAGCACTTATATCAAGCATGTTGCTTCCCCAATAACTAAATGCCAATATCTGGTAGAGCGTTTGGGCTCCGTAAAACTGTCCACTGGCAGTGCTTGCATAAATCGCAACCCCGGTCTCTGTACTTACCAGCTCATAGCCTTCAGGGGGCAGGTCATCCTTGGTGATGAACTGAATCTTATATGGGTGGGACCCATCCATATCAAATGAGACATTGGAGAACCGGGCAAAGAGGTCAGTCATGCATTCCAGGGTTCTTTGCTGTTCGGAGTCATAGCGTGAAAGTCCGGTAACAGAAACGGCTTTTGGGAAGGCAATTTTCTCTTTATTATAGACAACAGTTTCAGGTTGAGGAACGAGATGAATTCTATCCATAAGTTCAATGGGCCTGTATTGCGCCCATACTGAACCAGCAAAAAAACTTATAGATATTACTGTTACTAAATGTATTCGTCTCATGTATAAATTTTTAATTCATTAATTATTTGACTCTTAGAAATCCTATTTAACATAATATTTTATCGTCGTGGTTGTTGTATAATAGATTCATTCTTTCACTGAGGCTCCTGGGAGCCAAGTTTGAGATAAACCCTAAGACTCATTCTAACACTTGACTGATTGCTGTCAATAATACTGATTCAACCTCAGGGGCCACAAATGATGAACTTTTGCTAGACTCATATCCCCCTTGACTGTAAGCAATTTCAGTACATATATATACGGGGCCGTATTCTTCGTAAGCTGCTGTACATACATGATCATTAGGATTCATTTTTTGGGCAGCCAGCTGATATTCGATACAGGCCTCTCCCGGCAAATTCAGCAGTCTTATATTACCAATTTTCAGAGCCGAAACATTTACTTTATGCCCTGATCTGGTTCTTCGAACCCAGGCAAGAGCCAGAGCTGCCGGATCAAATCTTCTTATTGAATCCAATTGCTCATCCTCAAGCCAGGATATAAGTTCATCTTCATTGAGGTGTTTTGCCAGTGGAAGCTGCATTTCAACATTTATCCATTTAACATCTGATTTAGACAAGCTTGTTTTTTCTGTTTGTTCCCATGCCTCACGCATAGCTTTTTCCATTCTACCCGCCAAAACCGGTCTGCGCCCCGGTGACCCATCATTATATTTTCCCGCAGTAATGTTACCGCCTGCGCCGGAGAAATATATGTTAGGTACCCCAAGCTGTTTTTCCCGGGCATCCCTGGCAATTCCAACAAAATCGGAACTTACATCGCCTTTCCCATAATGACTCATTGGGTGGGTTGCGTAATAATTCAAAACAGCAATAGGTTTATCGTCTTTCCAGAAGCTGACACATTTTAACCATGGATCAATTAATCCTTCAGGTGCTGCAATGGCTGCAGAATCTTTTGTACTGCTCCACCTGGTGATCTTTACCATTCCATCTTCGCCAAGGATCCTGCGGTTTGAGGCAACTTTCTCTACTTTAGCTTCGCCAAACCCTAAGTGCGTAACAGGCAATGCCGTTTGTGTAGCATTTCGTACTGCACCTGCCACTGATTGAATAGCTTTACGTAAAAACAAAGTATCAAAACGCCAACCTCCCAAACCATATTCATTAAGTATGCGCTCTGTGGTAAAGTCACACCAAACACCATCATGCTGATGGATAGCATGAACAGATACCCGGTCTGTAGTGGTCCCGGCAGCCTCTGCCAGGCTTTCCCGCCAGGCATCCTGTCCTTCATTGCCAATACCAATCCAGTCAACTGCACACAATATCACAGGCTTTTCATCTGATAAAATGACGATGCCTTTAGCATAAAGTGAATCCGCAACCGACCTTGTTATTGCATAGGCAACAGGGCTGCCAATTGGTGGGGTAACATTGACTTCGAAAACCCCGACTTTTATTGAGTCAGAATACTTATTGCACCCCGTAGTGGATAGAATCAGGATACCCAATAAAAATGAAAAGAAAAATGCTGGTAATTTTAATATGTTAAGTATATTTTTCATGAGTTCTCATGTACAAAACTAGTTTTTAGAGGTGCCCTTAAGAGTATTTTATTGAAGTTACTCTTTCAGGCGGTGATCTTCAACTTCAACCGGGCTATCCATATAACTGTTTTCTTCCAATGTAATCCGTTCTGAACTTTCACTGATGCGAATAGCTGTTTTCTGCTGGTTTTGTGCATTGGTATTTCCAATGCGATTCTTCTTTATAGAAATATCATCTGTTTCCCGTCCGATATCGATTCCGATGCCGCTCCTGTTTCTGCCATTGTCAATTATATAACAATTTTCAATTGTATTGCGATGAGCTGCGCGAAAGTCATTGTCACCACCGGGTTCTCTAAAGAAAATTCCAACTTCGCCATTGTTTTCAATGTTGCATCCTCTGATGATGTTATCAGTATCGCGGTGACCAATGCTTATGCCGTATCTATTATTATTTGACAGAACACAATTCTCAACAAGACCATATGTAACGCCCCAGCAGAAAAAAATACCCTGGTCGTTACCAGTTGATGTGCAATCTCTAAAGACCGGACGCTGAGAACCACTACCGGGGTGAAAACCAAGTCCGCTGTTATTCAGTGATTTACAATTGTCAAAATGAATATCATCACATACCTGAAAACTGTAGCCATCGCCGTTGTAGTTTTGGGCAGTTACATTTTTAAAGCTCCAATTATCACAATTTTGAATAAACAGTGCGCCGGCATAGTTACCATTTATAACTTCATTATTGTCCTTATTGCCATCTAACACAATATCTTCAATTCGTACATTATCCGTTTTTTCAACAGCCGTAAGTATCGGAAATATGGTTGCAGCGGAGACCTCTTTATTTACCCAGAAATTTTCATAAGGCATATTATCAAGAAATATAACATCTCCCTCTATACTTTTAATTGTACCTTTAAATATATCATAGGCCCAATCAGAGGATTCAATTGCAGATCTTAACATTATTCCTCCGCCCTTGATAAATCCTTCCACGTTTGCTACCTGAACCGCATATTCATACCAATCGACATCACGTTTAATTGAAGTTACCACGCCGTCTGTTTTGCGTAAGATTGTCTTTCCACCCGATCCGCGAATTGTAATATTCGGATGTAGATAGAGAGCGTTATTCATGGCATAGGTTCCTGGATAAATTTGAAGTATACCACCGCCCATTCTGTGCAAATATTCAATTCCTGCCTGAATGATTTTATCATCTTTTCCCTGCAGGTCGCCTTTATCCTGTCCAATTGTGAGGATTAATTCCCGGGGAGTTCTCACAGGACGGTTCGTATTAAGTATCTCCTGCTGGGCAACAATTTTATTTGGAAGATTCAGGCACAGTATAATTATCACAATAACTGTGACATGGCTTTTAATCATCATAACTCGTTTTTTATACTGCTATTCCAACACCTCTGTGATCGATGATAACAGAACCTGTTCTATCTCCGGGGATACAAGCGAGGCTCTTTCGCTGGACTCATACCCACCCTGATCGTAGGCAATTTCCGTACATAAATAACCGGGGCCGTATTCTTCATAGGCGGCCGTGCAGACATGATCTTCGGGTTTTATTTCCTGGGCTGCCAGCTGAAATTCGATAAAAGCTTCTCCCGGTAGATTCAACAACCATACATTACCGAGTCTTATTGACGAAACATTTACCTTGTGACCCTCGTTGGTCCTGCGGAGCCAGGCAAGTTGGTCGGCTGCGACAAGTCTGCTCGTTGAGTCCGATTGCCTATCCGAAAGTTTAGCTATGAGTTCTTCTTCCACAAGATGTTTTCCCAGCGGAAGAAGAACTTCAACATTATTCCAATCAAAATCTAATTTGGTTAAGGGCGTTTTCTTTGTCTCTTCCCATGCCAGGAGCATGGCTTTTTCCATTCTGCCTGCCAAAACCGGTCTGCGCCCCGGTGACCCATCATTGTATTTTCCAGCAGTAATGTTACCACCCGCACCCGAGAAATATAGATGGGGTACCCCCAGCTGTTTTTCCCGCCTGTCCCGTGCAATTCCTGGAAAGTCTGAACTCACATCACCTTTGCCATAATGACTCATTGGATGTGTGGCATAGTAGTTCAAAATGGCAATGGGCTGATCCTCATTCCAGAAGCTGACACATTTCAACCAGGGATCTATTAATCCCTCAGGGGCTGCAATGGCTGCAGAATCTGTTGTACGGCTCCACCTGGTTATCTCAACTGTTCCATCCTCGCCGATGATCCGGCGGTTTGAGGCAACTTTTTCTACCATAGCCTGACCAAATCCCAGGTGGGTAATGGTCTGGGCATTTTGTTTTGCATGTTCCACAGCAGTGGCTACTGACTGGATGGTATTACGTAAAAATGATGTGTCAGATTTCCATCCTCCTAAGCCATATTCATCAAGTATGGCTTCAGTAGTGAAGTCGCAGCGGCAGCCATCATGCTGATGGACAGTATGAACAGATACCCTGTCTGTTGTAGTCCCTGCAGCTTTTGCCAGGCTTTCCCGCCAGGCATCCTGTCCCTCATTGGCAATGCCGATCCAGTCCACAGCACACAAAACAACCGGTTCTTCATCCGATAAAATGACGATACCTTTAGCTGTAAGGGAATCCACGATCGATCTTGCCGCTGCATAGGCCACAGGAGTGCCGATTGGCGGAGAAACATTGACTTCGAAAACACCAACCTTTATTGAGTTGGTATCTCTATTACACCGGGTGGCTGATACTATCAGAATAGCTGATAGCAACAGAAGGAGTAGTGGCTTTGAGTTTTTCATAGAAAAATTGCTAATAATTTTATTATACTTTATTTAACTGGTCCCTATTTTCATAAATTTTGGTGAGTGCATTGATGACATCATCCATATCTTCCTGTGTTCCGGTTAACGGTCCGGATGCCCATAGCATGATCATCTCTTCATCACATACGATATCACAATTTGGGCAAACCATCTCTTCCTTAAATTGCTGAAGTCGCCTGGATGTATACATTTTTTGGTACACCTTCCGGTTGATGATGTTGTCTACCCAGGGTTCTTTGTGTAAACCGTTTTTAATATAAGGACTCAGACTTACTCCTTCTGCGGCCAATGCTTTCAGGAATTTGCTGCGGTCAGCCCCGTTGTATAACTTCTTATCATAACTCATGGAATAGAGATAGAATGAGCCCTCTTCGGTGCCCTCATAAAGCTTTTGCGGAGAAATTCCCGGTATATCCTTAATCTTGGAGGTCAGGTATTTCGCATTTTTGTTTCGCAGGGCATGACGTTCCATTACAGTGGGAAGTTGTCCCAATAATATTGCACCTTCAAATTCGTTCATCCGGTATTTTGGGCCGATGGTCTCGGTACGCCCACGTTTGGAGGTGCCATGGTTTTGAACCGTATAGCACCGGTCCATCAGTTCATCATTATTACCTATGATGCTGCCTCCTTCACCACAGGCGAGTACTTTAGATGACTGGTGACTAAAACAACCAACATCGCCGATGGTCCCAAGCATTTTGCCCTGATATTTAGCAAAATGTGCCTGGCAGGCATCTTCGATTACCTTCAGGTTATACTTTTTAGCCAATTGCATAAATTTTTCCATGTTGGCTGCTTGTCCTCCCATGTGAACAGGCATGATGGCTCTGGTATTTTTATTGATCCGGCGCTCCACGTCGTCAGGATCGAGTTGGAATGAATAACGGTCGATATCTGCCAAAACCGGAAGCGCTCGCGCAGACAGAATGGAAGAAATGGTTCCCGGGTCGGTATATGGCGAAGTGATCACCTCATCGCCGGGACCTAATCCGAGTGCCTCCACAGAAGTGTGCAAAGCCTGGGTTCCTGAACCGACAGCAACACAATGTTTGACACCGATCATCTCTGCATATTTTTTCTCAAAAGTGGGAACAGTACCCTCTTTGGACTGAATTCTACACCAGATGCCGCTTTTGGTGGTCTCCAGTATAGAATCAACGATGTTTTGATCGCGATAAGGCCATTCCGGCCAGCTTTTATTGCTTCTTACGGGGTTCCCGCCCAGGGCAGCTAATTTTCCTGATTGCGTGCTGCCATGCATGTTAGAAGCATAAGCGGGAATGATCTGGCTTGCTGCTAAAGCACCTATTGAGGTGGCTTTCACAAATTGACGCCTGGTGAAATAGTTTAGTTTGGTTTTCATGGTTTGGAGGTTTAATAAATTGGATTTCTCATATTTTCAGCGAAATAAAGATACTGATAATAGAAACAATTTAAAGATTATTTTCAGACACTTAAGAAATGACAGGGAGTCTTACTGACTCAAGATCAATCGAGATACCACCACTTAATTTGCTCTCTTCAGCTGCTTGCATGAATGCAAATATTTCCAGTGTTTCATCAGGTTTAACAGGGACAATTCCTGTACTAAAGAACTCTGTTATTTTTTCAAGTAAAGGATTGTAGCCCTGATATTTATCAAGTACTGCAATTCCCTTTTCCCCGAAAACAGTCCCTCCATAACCTCCTTTTCCCTCGCGTATCCCGCGATAACAACCAATACGGTCATCCTCCCACAGTCCTACAACTACATCCGTATTTTTTGTAAAAGTTCTTTTTACACTCCTGCAACCGGTGCCCATGATCGTAAACAGGATTTCTACACCATGTACTCCATACCAGAACAGATCCGGATGGTGCTTTTCAATATGCGCCGGGCTATAGGTTTCCGCTCCAATAACTTTGCCGATTTCCCCCTCAGCGATCTCCTTTACTCCGTCAATATACCTTAAAGAAGAGGATGAAAACATGGGTACATTATATCGTTTTGCAGCCTCAACAATTGCATAAGCATCAGAAAAAGATCCTGCAAACGGCTTATCAATAAATAATCGCTTTCCTGCCTTCAGTACCGGCAGAGCTTGCTCAAGATGTTTGTTTCCATCGATACAGGTTAATAAAACAACATCTACTTTTTTTAACATTTGTTCGATGGAATTCACGATCTCAACACCTTGATTCTTTATCTCCTCTGTGAATTCCGGAATTCTCTTTTTCCAGGCCTCAATATTATCAGTGCCTTCCGGGTAAGCAGCAACTACTTTATATCCTCCGTACTTATTCCCTGCCGAAGGGTCATTAAGGGTTTTTGTAAAAGCCACACTATGGCCGGTATCCAGGCCTATCATACCTACCCTCTTTCCTTTTTCTGTATCTCTCCATTCATATATTCCGGTAGCACTGCCTGCCAATCCCAAACCCAGACTGGCTGTTGCTGTTTTCTTAATAAAACTTCTGCGATCTGTACTTTTCATAACTAGAATTTATTTGATTTGAGATAATCTTTGATAGAATACGCAATTGCTTTTCCGAAAATTCTGGCGCCATCTTTTGAAACCTGATTTCCCGATACATTAGAGTATGGAAACTCAATGCTGGCTGCCAGGTTAATGCCCTCAAGCGTGCTTGCCCATTTACTGAAAGACATTCCTTTGGCATAATTATTCCCCGTATTCCAATCAACGCCAAATTGCAAAAAATCTTTATGGTACGATTTAATTTCACCAAGGGAATTTTCCTCCAATAATTTTGAAAATGCCATTTGTTTTTTCTCCATTATTGAGTCTGAATTTCCAACCAAATAGATAAATTCATTCCCTTTTCCTTTTATCCAGGGGCAATGTATATCTAAGGCTATTTTTACTTTTCCTTCACTCCAATCTGGTATCTTTGTCCTTAATGCCGCCGTTGAGTTATGAATTGATTTATCGATGTAGTCTCTATTATGATCTCTGGGGATTCGATTTTTACCTTGATCACCATTTTCAACACCATCTTTATCCATAAATGGTATTATAAGGAATTCTACATTTTCCCTTAAAAATCCCAGATCTCTTTCGTTCAGTACGCTTTCTATAATCCCTTCTAACACATAGTTTGCCATCATTTCGCATGCATGGTGACGTGAGGTAATTAGTACTTTGAATGTAGGTTTATTAATTAAAGCAGGTATTGTAATCTTTTCAATTACTCTTTTTTGAGGGGATAGACACAGTGTATCTATTTTCAGCAATTCCTTATTCTTTAGGTTTGATAGGAATTCATACAAATTTTTCTCTGTATAAGGAAAAGCTACACTATAATAGGCAATCGTATCTTGCTCACTAAAGGAAAAAGAAAAACTACTGTTCTCAACTCGATTTTCACCATACCATTTCCATGTTTGGTCATTGTTGATACTGTAGGCTGGACCATATTTTGCAAATAAATCATTGTGACTAAAATTGAAGGTGATCCCTTTACCGGGTATATTGGAGATCTTAAAATACCAATAAAACCATTTTCCTTCAGTGAATGATAAATCAGGTTCTAACCAGACGGTATCCCTCGAGATCCTGTTAACAACAATATTACCTCCGGGGAAAGCAGAAGAAATTCTTATATCATTTTGTCCGGTTACATAGCAAAAAGAGAATAATTGAAATATTATCAAAGTCACAATTATTGATCTCAACCCTGTTTTAATATCCATAATCATGTCGCACCAACCAACCACTCACCCATTAATAATCAGTTCTACGTTAAATATTTTGATGGGAATTTCCAGGGTGCACGATATTCTGGAATTGCCAGTTTTGCGGCTTTTTTATCTCCGACAATTTGCTCTTTATCCGGATCAAATCTTATAGATCTTCCAAGTTTCATTGACAATATACTTAATTGTATGGGGACATCAATCTTGATATGATATCCGGGATTACACGAAGGTTGTTTGCGCGATTTGATACATTCTACCCATTCCAGTTCATGCCCGGGGGAGGGTGCAATAGATTCAGGAGGTGTTCCCATATCCTTCATTCTGTCACCCTCAGGCAAGATCTCATGGGTGGAATAATCTGTTAATAAAGTCCCGTTTACACCATGAAAGTAGATTCCCAGTCTGCGCCTGCTCTCCTGACCACGCATAAAATCAAAGCCATAGCTGTTTGTTGATGACTGCATCCAGCTCATCGTTAGATTTGGATAACGCCATATAACCTCGTGATTGTCATAGGCATCTCCATCATCTTTAATGATATATCTGCCACCCATTGCACTGATCTCAGTGGGATAACCCAACTCAAGTGCCCAGATAGGCAGATCTGTAATATGTGGTGCCATGCCGGGGGTCCAGCCACCACTGAAATCCATCCAGAAACAGTGATAGAATGCATCTTTTACCAGATTTGGATTGAAGGGCTGCATCTGCGCCGGACCTACCCACATCTCCCAATCCATGCCCTTGGGTATTTTCTTTGTATTATATCCCAGTCCAATTCCATTTGGAGCTTCATTCATCACAAAAAATGTTCGCACGGTGGCAATATCACCCAAATTTCCTGAGCGAATCAGTTCAACCATGCGGCGATAGTGTTCACTTGCATGAATCTGGGTTCCTATCTGACAAATCACATCATGCTTTCTTACTGCATTTCTCACCGCCAGGCTTTCACCCAGATGCATGGTCATGGGCTTTTGCAGATAGATATCCAGACCAGCTTCCGCTGCTTCAACGGCCTGAATCGCATGCCAGTGAGCAGGAGTAGCAATAATGACCGCATCAAGTCCTTTGTGTTGAAGTAATTCCCTGTAATCGGTATAACCTGTACATGTCTCTTTGTACTTTTCCACCACCGGATCCAATCTTTCCCTCCATACGTCACATGCCGCTGTCAATACAATATCAGGGTGCTTTGCACATGCATTAAGATTGGCCTTGCCCAATCCACCGCAACCGATGATGCCAAGATTAATTTTATCACTTGGAGCAGAAATTCCCTTCCCGCTGATCGCTGAAGATTTCACAATAAGGGGTGCAGCAAATGCAGCGACAGCACTTGTTTTAACAAATTTTCTGCGCGTCAGTGGTGAATTTATTTTATTGGTTTCCATGATTATATTGGTTTAGTGGACTCATTTTTCAGGGTTCTTAAAAGTATAAAATGGGGTGGAGGTTTCATGATAGGCATCCCACCTTTTCTCAGAAATAGTATGCTCCGGCTCACCCCCTTTATGAATGATTAATCTGTATCGCAATACCAGAGATTCTGCCGTGTCAAGCGGGTATCTGGTCCCGGCAGATGGAAATGTAGGCTGTACCCATGCCAGATTCGGGTACTCAACCCAGTCACCCGGATAGTCGGGATTGTCCTGATGTTGCAAAACCATCAAACCAGAGGTGGATTGTGCTCCTTCAAATAATCCGTTAAAATCGGACCAGGCTCGCAATGGTTCAGAGTCATTTAAATCTGTAAAATATGAGATCTCCTGTGATTCAGGAGTCATCATTCGCAAATTCAAACCACCATAGCTATCACTATTTCGGGTAGCAATGGTAATGCTATCTTTTAAGGCATCTAACTTGATGGTCAGATCAATAATCCTGGTTGTTGAGGTTGCACGATACACGCTGATTACAGCTATCTCACGTACAATGGGTTCAGTATCTTCCCACATCCATAGGTTTTCAGCTATTATCTGGGCAAATACAGGGCCGTTTATCAATTCTATTTTGCCCGTGGGTCTGGAAAAAACCCTTTGCAGTGCATATAGATCCCCACGTTCTGATCCATATTCCACCTCCGGCCAGGCCCAAAAGATCGCACGATGATGCGGATGTCCACCCACTGGCCAATCTCTGGTCAGCATCTCGCCTTCCAACCCATATAGCGGATGAATGTAGTCGCTACGCGGTACTGCATATATACTGGTTGTCACAAAAGTATCCTGTGCTGTTCTTGTATGTTGCTCCAATACCTCATTGTCGCCGCGAACCACATCCTTTTCAAAAATGGTCTGATAATTATACTGTAATACTTTTTTGCCTTCTTCCTCAATGATAACCTGCCCGCTCTTTGGATCCAGTGTTGCTTTCATTACCGCATCAAAAGGAGAAGCTTTTTCAACCAGATTAAACTTATGAGGACCAGGCTCTCCAGCTGGCATGATCATGACCACATGTGAGGTTGATGCCCCTACGGTACCCCACGGTTGAGCGGGGATTAAATATTCATTTCGAAGTTCATCGGAGGCTCCACGAAGACCCAGACGCCCCTCTTTTGCAGCAATCACCTGAGATCGTTCCAGTTTGACTTCAACTGAAACCGGTGCTTTAGTTTCTCCTAATACCCCGAATACATCTTCAATGATTAATTCGTTTTGATTTGTAGAACATCCTGGTATACCCAATAGCAGAATGCATATCCAGGTGATTCTCGTAAGAAAATTTAATTTCATTCTCAACCTTTTTTAAGTATACAATGTACGTAAGTTCTAAATAATTTGATCTATGCTTACAAAGGAAAGGTAGATGGCACAACCGCCACCGGCAGCCAGTTTTATTTTTAATTTGGTGCCGGAGTCAATATTTACTTTTCTTATCTGGTAATCTTCTTTGTTATTCAGAAAGTGGGAATCATCTGCATCTTCATAGATTGTTGCTGCATAAACCCTCTCTTTGGGCAGGAAATTAAAATCAATCTCAAGTGTTCGGGCTTCCCTGTTTGTAAGTGAACCTATAAACCAGTTATCTCCTGCCTGACGGGCAACAGAAATATATTCCCCGATTTTCCCATCAAGCACTTTAAAACTATCAAATTGGGGAGGCATTTTTCGGATACAATCAAAGAGGTCCTCTTTTTCAAGGTATTCTTCGGGGCTATCAGGCAAGATCATCCAGCCTGTATAAACCACAATAAGTTTAGCAACTTCTGCTGCTACGGTTCCGGGAATTTCTTCAAAGACCTTCACCCTTGAATGTGTACGATTTAAATCAAACCATCCATTGCACATGTCTAATGGCCCTGCGATCATATTGACAAATGGTGAGGTTACAGCTTTTTCCGGGAAATATGATTTTTTGGCATCGGCTTGCGAATGACCAAATTCTTTGGTGACAAGGTTAGGATATGTACGCCTGTCGCCGCTTGGTGGTACGGGGTTGTCGTGAAAATTCACCATCAGTTTGTACCTGGCGCACAATTCAACCACATGGCGGGTATGTCTTACTTTATCCTCCCAACTTCCGCGCATAAAACCATATTTCACACCAATGGCTCCCCATTCGGAAAACTGTTTTATCACCCTTTCCAGTCCGAATTTTTTAGCCCCAACATCGTTCAAATAAAGAATAATACCCACGCCTTTTTCTTTTGCATACCGCATACATTCCTCAATATCAACCCCTTCTTTGGATGTCGTCGGGTCAGAGTTTTCGTTAAATTCATCGCCATACCAGTCGGCATCAATGAGTAAATACTGGATGTTGTTTTCGGCTGCAAAATCGATAAAGCGTTTATGCGATATGGTATTTAATCCGTATTCAAAACCATCTTCGGTTTTATATCCCCACACGCGCCAATCCCACAGCGATTTTCCTGGTTTAATCCACAACGGATCTTTAATTTGACAAGGCTCGTTGAGGTTAACCAACAGGTTTGATTCCACCAGATCGCCCGGTTTGTTTCCAAGGATAAAAGCCCTCCAGGAAGTTTTAAAAGGTTCTTTACGTTTTGAATAGTCAATATTAAATCCAAGAGCCTGATCTTTTACCGAAGCATTGATAGAGAATGGGACAAAATCAATAATTTCTGCTTCATGAATTGCAATGAAATTATCTTCACTTAGCTGTAAGACAATGGGGGTCCTAACATTGTCGATACTTTTTTGTGATCTTAATATGGGGCCCAGATTGTGATTTTCACCATTGTATGCCCAGTAGTTAAAATCATTCTTGAAATTGAGTTCTGTCAACTCTTTTTCAATCAATAGACTATCATTTACGGCATCCAAAGGAAAGTTGTACCGATAGGCAAAGCCTTTGTCATAAAGCCTGAAAATAATTTCATGAAATTGTGGTAATGCCCCGTTTTTACGGATTTTAAATGTGTACTCATTGTAATGATTACGGACAGTTGGTTGTTTACCATTAATGGTGGTCCATGTTTCATCAAATTCATTTTCCGTAAAGCCTGTAAAAGATACATTTTCAGTGAAGTTCGTTTCATTTACCTGTAAACCCAGTGCAGATTGTTTGAGAATTGTATCGCCAGCGTGGATTGCCGTAAAAATAGGGGTATTGCCTTCATTCAAAATATTTACCTGTAAAACCCCATTGGGTGAGGTTAGTAAATATTGAGTAGGTGTTGAGCAGGATAATAGAGTGATTGAAAACGATGCGATGAATAATTTAATTTTCATTCTTCATACTCCGATTGAAGCTTGACCAGATCCACTTTACCAGCATTGTCTGAATGTACGATCAGGCGGTATTTAAGGATGGTTGGTTGATCCATGGCTATTTCAACCCTCTCCCTGCCCGGGAAAACAATGTTCTGCATGCTGGTCTGTTGTCTCAGGATCCATGGTGCAGGGTAGTTGGGGGTATCCGGATGGCAAAAAATAGTCAATCCGCTTTGTGCTCCCCCGGTACCAAAAGAACCTGAAAAATCCATCCAGGAACCCGCAATCACCTGAAGTGTTTTTGGTGCTACTGAACCATTGGTTGATGTGAATGCTAAGTCCTCCGGTAATTTTATACGGGCGCATAATCCGCCATACCCTTTCTCGTCATCAGATCCGCCGATGCTCACTCCCGGGACAAGAGCCTGCAGTGAAATCTCAAAGTCTAATCGGCGCAACCCCGATTTTAGCTGGTGTACGATAATGCGGGTACTTTCTTTAATGAAAGCTTTGCCGTTTTCCAAAAGAGCGGATTTCCATAAAACATTCAAATTCAGGGTAGCTGAATTTTTGGTTGTACTGAGTACCACCTCAACCACATCCTGGGAAATGTCCTCCATGATCCAGCCATCACCAAGGCTCTGACCGTTTAGATATAACTGGTGCCACGACCAGAAGATGCCCCTGTGGTAAGGATGGTCCACAGGGGATTCTTCAGTAATGGTATCTCCATTCAGGGCATAGAGTGGATGGATGTAGTTATTACAGATGTATCCCCCGGTGAGAGACTTTGGTTCCTTCTGATAAAAGAATACAGCCTTCCCGTTTTCAAATAATTCAACCCCCTGTCCCCTTTCTTCAAAACTGAAAGGAGATTGTTTGTCAGGGGAGGAACCACAGGAAGCCATAAGAACAGTCAAAAGAAATAATACCGAATTTCTCAATGAGTTCTCCATGAAAAAAAGTATCTGTCAGACAATCCTGCGATTGATGGGGTCCCACTCCACCCTGCGTTTTTCCAGATAGGATTTGTTCGCCATCAAGCAGGTTACTCCCTCCTCAAAAGCACGTTCAATATTTGCAGTAGTTTGTCCACCGTCGCGTATTCTGTCTATCCACTCTTTAATATGCAGGTGGGTGACATCAACCCTTCGGCCATTGATATTGGTGGTGGTTAATCCCCTGGAAGCATAGTACTTCTCTGTGGCGGAAGTAATGGCATCAACATTTCCTCCTGAACCCGGAGTAATGGAGATCATTGGCCCGGATGTTTCAATAATACCCTGGTCAATTTGTTCTCTGTAGCGGGTTGAGTCCCTATCAGCTGTTATGTGCAGTGATCCACCCAGTTCCATGGAGGCATCGTGCCCGTTGAATACCCGACCTCTTTGCCGGCTTGATGCCAGGCTGGCACTGTAGGTTAGCGTCATCTCTTTTTCAGGATATTCAAAGGCAACATTCAACAAATCAGGTATTTCCCGGTTGTCCTTCCAGTAGTAG
>SDBT01005794.1_pt1 | contig 20684 bp, 18 predicted proteins | sample 2277101 | NCBI WGS metagenome assembly SDBT01 (sample SAMN10404973, study PRJNA504765) | marine sediment metagenome | isolation source: marine sediment core GS10_PC15, 103 cmbsf | place: Arctic Ocean: Southern Knipovich Ridge | collected 2010 | reverse complement strand
GGCCGCGCTGGTCGCTATCATCCCCTTCACTACCGAGTTATGGCAGATATACATCATCGCCGGGGCGCTGGGCGCCTGTGGTACGTTTTACTTCCCGGCGATGTTAGCATCTGTTCCCAAGCTGGTCTCGGAGGGGGAACTGGTTTCAGCCAACTCGCTGCAGATGGCGACTATTAACGTCGTCGCCATCATCGCGCCGGCGGTAGCCGGGCTGTTGGTGGTGCGCATCGGCACCACATTCGCCTTCTGGTTCGACTCCGCGACCTATATCGCCAGCGGGATTTTGATATGGACTATCGCCACCTCGCTCAAACCGGAACGCAAAACGGGAACGCAGACTAATATTATCGAAGAGGTCAAGGTGGCGGCGCGGACTATCGTGTCCGACAAAGCATTGGTATTCATCTTCATCTTCTTCTCGGCGCTAATACTATTCACCAGTGGCCTTAACCCGCTGTTCCTGGTGCTGACCAAGAACGTACTGATGCAAGGCACCGAGCAGTACGGCTATCTGATAAGCGCGCTGGGGGTGGGCGGCATTCTGGGCGGCTTCATCTTCGGGGCGATGGGCAACCGCTTCGGGCGCATCCCGATGGTGGTCAATCTGCTGTTCCTCGACGCGGTGCTTATTGTGCTTATGGGCGCTTTGCCGCTGCTGCTGCCGGTACCCTTCAGCTATTACGGCGCTTTAGCCGTGTTCTTCCTGTTCGGGGCGATGGGGACTATATTCCACGTCAACATCGTGACCCTATTACAAGAACGGGTCGCCGACGACGTACGCGGCAAGTTCTTCGCCGCGTTCGGGGTAATTTTCGAGCCGTTGTCGATGCTCTCGATGGGGGCGTTCGGTTTCCTGGCGGACCGGATAATGGTGGCTTATCTATTTATCGGCTCCGGGGTCGCCGAACTGATGGTGGTCGTCGTAGGCCGCTTCCTTCCGGTGTATAATCGAATCAAGGATGACCCGCCGCCTTCGCCGGAACCGGAGACGCTTTCCGGGGCGATCGGTTACGACGCCCCCGAGGAGTACGTCCCCATCCGCAAAGATAAATAGACATCCGGAAAATGTACAATAAAAGAAGGGCGCGATTTCTCGCGCCCGCTTCGGTATTTAACTATATCTAGAACCTTACTTAACAACCATCTTCTTTACCGCCGAATATTCATCGGCCTGCAGGCGATACAGGTAAAGACCCGTCGCCAAGTCGGAAACGGTCCGCTCGTACTCGCCCGCGTTCATTTTCTCGTCGGCAAGGGTCGCAATCTTACGCCCTTTGATGTCGTACACCGATAGGTTGACTATCGCGGTCTCGGGCAGCGCGAACGAGATGGTCGCCGAATTACCCGCCGGGTTGGGATACGACTGGTATAGCGCAAAGCCAGCCGGTGTATTCGGGGTCTCTTCGTCGTCGATTCCAACTCCGCTTCCATCGTTATAGAAAACTTTGTTGGGGCCGCCATCGGGATACCCGGTCGATTTACAACAGGCAAGTGCAATATCGAAAAGGCCGTCGTTGTTTATATCTCCAACCGCCGATCCGGTGATAGTATAGGGCGCTCCCGCGACGTAAATCCACGAAGGATAGTCCTCCAATGTTCCGCTAGGCATATGGAAGTACCCGATAGCCCCGCTTAGTTTTGCGTTCACGATATCCTGTAATCCATCTCCGTCGTAGTCGGCTGTTGAGGTCGTAAAAACGTAAGTATAATATGTAGATTCCCAGCTAGGAGAGGTCGGTAAACCGTTACCTGTATTGAAGTATGAATCGGCGTACCAGTCGTCATCGACACCACCTCCGCATATGCCTTTGTATAGGTCGAGCAACCCGTCGCCGTTGATATCACCCCACGTAAGGCCGGAGCAATCTCCTTGTGGGGGGTCGTTTTGCCAACACCGGGTCTGTTCCAAGGTCCCGTTGTTATTCCTGTATATATATGTATACCCTTCTCCTTGAACCAAGTTACAGTATGACGCCGCGGCTAAATCGAGATCGCCGTCGCCGTCATAATCGCCCAAGGCGGTGCTAAATGGCCATTCATCCGGGATAGACCAAATCGGAGTTTCGTTAAAAACGCCGTTAACGTTGTCTAACATGTAAAAATGCGGATCACCGTTGTTATAGTCGCCATACACCAGTTCTGGGTACCCGTCGGAATCCACGTCTCCTAACGCAAAACAAGAGGTCGCATCCACCTCGATGACCAACGAAGGCGTCGTTTCAAGATTGCCGTTATCATTGTAGTATACGTGGATTGAATCCGGGGTATACCAATCTGGCGTACCGTCGACGATAAGGTCAATGTCGCCGTCCAAATCTATGTCTCCGGACACACAATACATCGATAAATCGTCTAAATCCGATTGCCACCCGGCGTTGACATTCAGTTCCGATCCTGTGTTGAAATATATTAAATCGTTACCGGATACTTGATCCCTATATTCGTTACTGACGAACATATCGAGGCGATTGCTCCAAACGTAGTCTACTTCAACCGTAACGCCATTGCCCGGGGCTGTCGCCAGTGAGAACCAACCGTTATGCGGATCACAGCAGTAATCGGCAAGTGATAAAGGCGTACCGGCTACCCGTATCTCTGTTATCTCACGTGCCGGATAATGCTCCAGGTAAAAGCATTTGGCGTAACCGTCTCCCGTATTCTGTTCGCCGGTTTCGGCCTGCCAACCATCGCCGTTGAAATCGGCTAGTATAACCCGGTGGCTAGCGCTGAGATCATTGCTTTCCCAATTTGGCGTATCTCCAAAAGGCGTAGCGAACGATACACATACGCACCCTAATAAAACCGCAAATATTATTGATTTCCCGTCCATTTTATGCACCTTCGTATTATTATTCGCGTATTATTTTCTTATTCAGTATATTTTGTTTCAACAAAGTTACATTAATAATGGTCGGTAAGTGTCTATTAAAACCTGATAGCCGCAATGGACGCAACGCCAGATTTACCAGCGTTTCATCGATTAGGCGCAACATTTCATAAGGCGAAAGCGATCCGGAGGTCGCCGCTACCCGTAGTAATGAACAGGGCGGCGATAACGCCGCCCTGTTTTATTGGTTCGTAAATGATTAAATCGTCGTCTGGGTTACGGCCCGTCCTCTGCTCAACAGCATATATCCGCCTATAGCCAGGGCGACACAGGCTACCAGAATACCGTGGGTGACCATTGCTTGCCCGACGAAGTGGTCGGCCATATTGAGGGCCAGGCCGCTCAACGCCGATGTAGCATCCGAGAGCGCCGAGGACACTTTCAACAACGCGGCGCTGTTTAGCACGGCGTCGTTGATGCCGGTAACGCACCAGATACCGAAATCGCGCAGCACGCGCAAAACCGGCTGCCCCAAAAGCAGGGTTAACCCTAACGCGGGTAGTACTCCGGCGACGACGGCGGCGACTCCCAACCAGCGCCATACCGGCCGTACCTTACTCGGAGCGGTTTGCAGCGCGCCCGCGCCGCGAAGCGCCGACATTACCGCGGCGTTGAACCCGGCGGGTACCCTTAAACGCTTCGTATCGCCGAACGCCAGCATAATGGTGCGCAGGTTTTCCCGCTCGGTGGTACAGGCTTCGCAACCGGCGAGGTGAGAGTCCAGCTCGTTCTTCTCCGCCCGTGAGATATCGCCGTCGAGTTCGGTGTTTATCAGGCGTATATATTTTTCGTGAATGGCCATTCTAAATCCGTTTCCCCATTATCTTATAATTCATTTCTATACCTGTCAACAATTTCATTAATGCCCTCCTTAAAGTAATACGGAAAAACGCCCTGAAAGTTGCGCTCAGGCGTACTGCTGCAGTTTCTCCTTTAGTAGACCCCGCCCCCGGTGAATCCGCGCTTTCACCGTACCGATGGGTATATCGAGTATATCGCATATTTCCTGATAGGTAAGTTGTTCCTGGTGGCGCAACACCAGCGGTTCGCGGTATATCTCGTCCAGGCCGCCCAGTGCTTGCTCGAAATTGGCGCGTATCTCCTTGCGCTCCAGCAGGGTGTCCGGGGCTATTGTGCTGTCGGCGATATCTACTTGCACCTCTTCTCCTGAGCGGTCCTCGTAGTGCATCGCCTCGGTAGGCAGACGCTTCTTACGCAGGTAATCCACGCAGAGGTTGTGGGCGATGCGGTAAACCCAGGGAGAAAACTTCTTGGTATCGTCGAACTTGTCGATAGAGAGAAATGCCTTTATGAAAGTTTCCTGCGCCAGGTCGGCCGCCAGGTCGCGGCTGCCCACCAACCGGTGGCAGTAGTTGAGTATCGCGGTGTTGAAACTGTCGAGAAGGGCGGAGAACGCCGCTTCCTCGCCCCGCTTGGCGCGGCGGACGAGATCTATTTCGCGCAGGCGTTCGTTGTCGAGTTCTGCGGCCATTGCTCCCGCGATAAAATAGATAGATATCCCGATACTAACAGCAAAAACGGGATGCCGGTATAAGATTCCGTTGAATAGTTAATCTAAACGTATATTCCTCGGTTATTACGTTACAATCCCGGCGAGGTTTCATATAAAAACCCCGACTTCGGTCGGGGAAGATATATAATGCGCCGAATGAATTCGGCGTTCGCGGCCTTCGGCAGGTTAAGCACCGCCAGTTGAAACTGGCGGTATCGGCCTATTTTTTACCAGAACCACTCCAGATGATATTGCGCGCCCGGGGAGAAGTCGGCTATCTCCCACAGGATATATTCCGAACCGTCGGCGACGTCAAGGTCGAACCTTTCACGCGGCTGGTCTTTCGGCTTGATGAAAGCGCGGACCCCCTCGGGACGGCGCTCGTCGGGGAAGTCGATACGGAACTTCATTAGCTTCGTCGGGTAATCGCCCACGATGAAGACGTCCACCTCGTCGTCAAGGAAGGCGTTTTTCATATTATAAGCGATGCGACGGGTTATGGCCTTACCCTTCTTGAGCGGCGGGTCGAAGACCACCTTGAAGATGTAATATTTGCCGATGGTCATCCGTTCCTTGATTTCGCCCGGCTCAACCTCGAAGTCGTCGATTCGGCCCTTGGTGAAAGCGTTGCGGTCGCGAATGTCCGCCAGGTCGCTCCCGGCGGGGGTCAGGGTCTGCCTCTTCTCGAAACGCGCCGCTTTCCCTTCCTTGTCCAGAATGGTGATTGATATCTCGGCCTCGGTGACTTTCACTGGGTCACCCTTGCCGGAGAACAGCGCGTAAATCACAACCACCACGAATAACAGCGCGAACAATGCGGCCAGCGCGATGAACAGTATGTTGGGGAAAACGAAATGAACCGCGACGAAGATAATCGCCAGCAGCAGAGAAGCTATAATTAGTATGGTCTTTAATTTTTTTGACATATTCTATTCCTCGGTCCGTTTTTTAGTTCGCGCTAGGGTATAAAAAAACGGGCGATTTGTCAATCGGTTTTAAGGGAAGATTAAAACATTCACGCGAATTTCTTGCGGGTGATCAATCGATATTAAGCTTGATAAAATCCAGGTATCCGGTTAATATCCACCGGTGCCGAAAATGGAAAATACCAATCGTAGATCGCAAGCTCGGAACGGCGCTAAAAAACCGTTATGGCGTAAAATCTTCAGGCTTCGCTCATTGCTCCTCTTACTTGGTTCAGCGGCGGCCGTTATTTATGTATTGATGGTCCTGCATAATCGCTCGCTCAGGATTTTTAGGCCGACGGAGATCGAGAGTATCGCCGTGCTGGTAGCCTTGTACCTGATGGCCGTAATAGTAGGCGTCGGATTGATTTCGGTCTGGTTGAGCGTCAGAGCGCCGGGCGACCACTTCCTGACGCGGTTCTTCGCGCGACATCGCTTTATCGCGATGTTCGTCGAGGTAGTATTATTCGGGATAATCTTTTTTGGCGGTTTTATCTGGGTCGCTTTATCTATTGATACGGCCGGGATAACGAATTTCTCCGGCGGTTTCGTGGACCCCGCTTTCGGAGCTTTGGGGCAGACCCCGGACATCGATAACCCTATAAGGATTAGCTGGGCTCCGTTTGCTATCATCTTCGGTTTCCTGGCGTGTACCGTACTTTTTAGAGGGATCCGGCGGAGCGCCGTTACGGTGAAGCGTATACTATTGGACGACGACCGGCTTACTATCCCGGAGATGATCCATCTGGGGCTGACGTACCTTCTTCTAATTGTCACATACGCCGTGTTGTTTATGGCGGCGGACGGCCGGTTGTTCACGGTAACAGTGTTTGATGCCGCTTCAGGCCAGGTCCGATACTGGTACGGATTGGCGTTGATAAGTTTGAACGGCCCGGTTGACCTGCTCGATTATTTCTACTTCAGCCTTTCGACTATTTCGACGGTCGGTTATGGCGATATTCATCCGATATCCCCTTTGGCCAAGATCCTTGCGATGTCCGAAGCCCTGATGGGCACGGCATCCTTCGCCCTCATCGTGGGCAGCGTTATGAAGGGTATAACGGGTAAGAAAACCGAAACGTAATCGATAGCAAACATAACCTATGAGCACGCCATTTCCCTTATTTACGTACCGCAAACTCTCCATTCCCCCCCTGTAACGTTCCCACCGAACCCCCTACGTATAGGGCAATAAATGATATTGATAACCCTATAAAAAGAGGGGGAATAAATGCCGACAACTTTAATCACAATCTCTCGTATCGTAGGAGTGCCTTTCCTGGCGGGGATAAACCTCTATATGACGGTGCTTATCCTAGGGCTGGTGGCGCGTTTTACTAACGGCATACTCGGCGCAGAGTTCGACATATTCGCCAACTGGTGGATTATCGGGATAGCGGCCGTTTTGACCGTAATCGAGTTCATAGCCGATAAAATCCCGGCGATAGACAACATCTGGGATACGGTGCACTCGTTTATTCGCACCCCGGGCGGTATGGTGATAGCCGGTATCATTGCCTCCGGCTCCGACCCGGTATGGGTAGTCGCCGCAGTTCTGGTGGGCGGGGTAGTCTCCTTCACCGCGCACGGCACCAAGTCGAGCTTCCGCGCCGCGACCACGCAGGCCGCCGCGGGACACGGCAATATGGCGGTCAGCGTCGCCGAGGACATCTTCACTTTCGGCGGAGCGTTGCTGGCGGTTTTCGCGCCGACCGTACTGGCCGGTATCGTAATAGCCTTTATGATCGCTCTGGTCTTCTTCGGGCCGAAAATCGTACGCTCCCTGCGCATCAACACTACCAGCTACTTCTACGCCCTGCGTAATATGTACTACATAGTGCGCCGCTGGCTCGACGATGAGTTCGAGCCGAAGCGCAAGCCGGTAAAACTCCCGGCCGCCGCCGATAACCTGATAGAGGTCTACAACCCGCAGCACATCGCGCGCGTGGTAATCGGTAAACCGTTCCGGCGTCGGATGGGCTGGCTGCTGGTCTGGGACGACCATATCGCGCTCGTGAAACAGAACGCCTTCACCAAACAGCGTAAAATATATTACTTCGACGAGCTAGTCGCCGCAACGCTCAAGAAGGGCTGGGTAAACGACCGGCTCAAGCTGGTTACCGAGGATGCCAAGAATATCCATATAGCGACATTCAAGGGCAAAGCGCCCAATACCGAGGAAATCTACCGGGCCATCAACGATCAGCTCCGTTATACCCGCACCATCGAACCGGTAAAGGGCAAACGCGGCAACGTGGTTTACTCGCCGGATTACGAGGGAAAATATATCTAACCAATAATTAGGAATTACGGTTGCAGCCCCGATTTTAAAACCGGGGCTGCATTTTTGTCAAATACAATCGTTGATTTTCCGTGCACATCCTATTAAACTCCCCGCCCGTCTCGTCTATCATATTAAAAAACCAATCAACCGAAGGAATTCTAAATGGGAAAATCATTGATAACAGCGGCTATCGTTTATACCGTAATCGCCGCGGCATCCCTCGCGGTGCTGCCCCCGGGAGCATACGAGGAACTGCGCGAGGAGGCTCCCATCGTCGTTACCGGCGAGGTTTCTGCCGATACGGTACTTAAGGACACCAAAGACGGGGAGGTCAGGCAGTTCGAAGTCAAAATCGACGGAGTTGAGCGTGGGGAGTTGGAAGCGGGTGATGTAATAAAAGTGGAATACTTTATTCCCGACGAGGAACCGGACGGGCCGGGCGGTATACGCGGAGTAACCGTCGGCCAGAAGTATAAACTCTGGTTGCAGCCCACGGGCGACGAGGGAGTGTACGAAAGCGCGGCTTACGGGAGCGGTTTGGAAGCGCTGAAATAAGCCTGTTTATAGTCCCAGGATTAGCGTTCAACGCCCGAAGGTTCTAAATCGTCGCGATATACATACCCAATCGAACCGTTTTCGTCAGTGACTTTTATAGTCCCATCGGGACCTTTTATAGGGAATACGGCGACGATAACGCCCCTTTCTAATATTGGGGCCGCCGTTTTCGGCCCGTTGGCGGAGGTGCCGTCATCGGGAAGTAATTCGATGCTATCCCCCTCGTGCGGTTCTACGCGGTACGCGGGTAACCATTCCTCTTTGTTCGCCAGACGTTCCTCGCCATCGGCGGTAATCACAAGCTCTGTGTAACCGTCGCCCGAGGCCCGTACGAACCGCACGAAGGTCCAGCGGGGGTGTTCGGTATACCGGGTTTCTGATTCTCCTTGCGGGCGTTTGATTTCCGGGGGGTCGCGGTATAACCTCGCGTTATCGATTACGCTGACCCTGTCGTATACGGATATTTCCGCATCGCTATCGTAATGTTCTTCGGTTGGGTGGGCATCTCCTTCCACCGTATCTAATCCCGGATTCCCTTTCACGTTTTCCCTTTCATTAGAATCACATCCGACGACGGCCATCAGAATTACAAGAATTAGTATATTCGTGTACTTTACCATTTCCACTCCTTCCGCTGATGAGTTATATTAGACGATACGTTATCGCATTCGATAAAGCAATTAATATTTCGATACCTTCAAATTTCTTCTTCCCCTACCGGCGCTTTCATTGTATATTCATCAAATTATCCGATTATTCATAGGTTCGGTATATAACATATCGGGGCGATATAATGGGATACCGTCTGGTCGAGGAACGGGGCAAAATCGAAGAGCTACTCTTTTCCGGGGGATTTTTCCCGGATAACGCGAGGGTAGAGCGTCAGCTTTACGATATCTACGCTCTGCTTATCAAGCACGTTCCCAACACAACATTTCTGTTAAATACAGAAGCCGCTCCCCAACTGCGTCGCGGCCTCGCCGAGCGCGATATCGGAACCCGCGATTTTATGGTGCGCGAGGGCCCCTATTTCGTCTTCGCTCGTGACCTCTTCTTCTGCTCGCTCAGCTACGGCAAACCGGTAATCCAAACGACCGGTTACGAGATGTCCTCGAGTTTCCGCGAAGTGATTAAAGCGTATACCGAGGAAATCGGTATCGAGCATCGCAACCGGGAATTCATAAGAGCGGCGGGCGGCAATGTTCTGGCTGTTAACGGCAAGCTCTACGTAGCGATGCAGTCTATTCTGGATTCGGCTTATGCTCTCTTTATGATGGAGACTAACGGCCGGGTTGCCTTTAATAAACACTTCGACCATTTCTATAGCGAATCTCGCTCTATGTACCGCGCCTGTTTCGGCGGGGAGGTAATCGAAATAGGCACCGTCGATACACCGTCTATCGTCGGGGTGGTTAACGTGGACCACCATATAGATACGATAATGACGCTGCCGACTCCGGATACCGCTTTAGTGGCTTCTACGGAGCTTGCCCTGGGTAAACTTTCGGAGATGAAGAAAACCGAGCTCGATGATATGATGAAAGGCATCGTATTGCAAACCGGGAGATTAACAAGCGATGAAATATTGGACGTATACAGGGAAGAGAACGGTATTGACGGGGTTACAGAATACCTCAATATCGTAGCCTTACAGTTGAAATCGCGCGGGTTGAATGTTATCCGCCTCCCTTATCTTGACACGGAGTTGAACCCGCCGGGCGGCGCACGCCGCTACATTCCGCAAATATCTTACTTCAATGTGTTATACCACGGCGATAAAGTATTCGTACCGGTCTATGACATTCCCTGGGATGACGAGGCCGTCGGCGTTTACCGCGATCTGGGCTACGAAGTGGTTCCGGTTCCGGCGACGGCGCTGATGTCGGCGCACGGCGGTCTGCGCTGTATCAGCAATGTTTTGCGGCGCAGCAATGGGTAAAGGGCCTATATGTTCCGGATATACGGTAACAGGAGTTCCCCCAATATTCGTGCATTAATCTTCTTAAGGCATTGATAATAAGTATGTTGCGCGATTTCATAAGTGGAATATTTCGAGGCGCTTTGTCTCTTCGCCGACTGAAGTCGGCGCTCGCGGCCTTCGGCATGTTAAGCACCGCCCATTGAAATGGGCGGTATCGGAATGTGTAAATAATTGATAAATAACTACTTAAGTGATTTAGAAACCACCTGCTTCAGCAGGTGGAGGTTTTACCGGGCGATGATTTAACGAGGAATAATAATCCTAATCCAGTGGTATTAATAAATACGCGTAGAATTTATAAGCGAAATTTCCGCGTAGCGTAAACGTCAGGTTTCAACCTGATGAAACAATAAGAAATCTGTGCAAATCCATCTAATTAGTGTTCATCCGTGTCCTATTTAGAGAAAAATGGGGAAACATCTGATACGGTAACTCTTGACATTAGCGTTTCTATCTAATAGTATCTGGTCGGATTTTTTGAACGGACACTAACCTTGGAAAGGAAGAATGGAACAATTCGCAAAAGACCTGATAAAAGAGGACTATAACCGCCTGGTTAAAAAGGAAACCCTCAATACTACGGCCGAGATTGAGCGTCTCATCCTTTTACAGTCCATCGAAGGGCATGCCCATAACGGCCACGGCGCTTTTCGCCAGCGCAGACTGGTTGACATAACTACGTCGGACGTCGTGAAGGCGCTGGGACTGGACCGCAAAGCGACACGGAGAAAGCGACAAGACCTGATAGACGATATTTTCCGCTGGGCGGAGCTGGCGTTATCCGGGAAGCAACCCGATGAACTCGTCAACGGCGAGGGCAAACCACTGCTGGGCGTACCCCAATTATCGGAGTATAAGGTCAACGGCCCCGACGTTTTGAAGGGGTTATATATCGGCGGCCTGCGCGACGATAGCGACGTTCGTAAAACGGTCGAGGAGAAGTACGGCGTGAACATAGGCGGCGGCTCCTGCTACCTGGTGGACGTAAAGGTTATGAAGGAGATGGGCCTCGATGCCGAGAAGCTGGCCCATACCGCGAACGCGGAGAACATCGCCGATTTTCGTAAAAGCGGCCTGATAGTGGATATCCCCGAAGACGAGGTTAACGAGGACGAAGTACATTATCTCTATATCCGCGACCGCCTGGGCAAAGGCCATTCCGACGATATGACGATGATCGCCGCCGGCATCTTATACGGCCGCGACGTCGCGCTCGGGGTATGGCTTGCGGACGGCATAGATACCCTCGATAAATTCTCCGTTAAATATTCGGATCAGGACGGAGACGTATCCCGATTAAGCAAAGGTTGTAGCGAGTATGACGCATCGTGGGATGAGGCGCTGGAACGGGTAACCCTGCTCGCGGTGAACCCGGAGAACGGCGAGGATGTCCCCGACAGCTCGCTACGCTATTTCCTGTTGATAGACAAAGATAGCGGACGGTGCGGCCTGTTGAGCCACCTCGACTTCATCGACGGGTTGCCCACGATACCGATGCTGCTTAGCCACAGCCGCATAAAAAACACGGATTTCTACAAATACGCGCGGACGAAGATGCAGGATATAGCCCCGCAAATCCCTGATGTGCTGCATAAAAAGATCCCGGATATCGCCGCGGCCAACCTCGTGAACCGCAATATAATCACGGTAAAAACCGACTACGAACTGCATGAATTGCTCGACTATTTTACCTCTTCCGGGGCGGAATATGCGATAATAACCGGAAGCAACGGGGATATCGAAGGCGTGGTATCGGCCCGGGACCTGTTGAACGTGGTCTGGGGTGTTTATAAAAGCGCACCGGTTGATGAGAATACGGCCGAAGCACGATCTAAAACGGCAGGATCAAAATGATTAAAAGAGAAGAGCTGGAGGGGATGAAGCTGTTTTCCGATTTTACGGAGAACGAGTTGGATATGATCCGTATGGTCGCCGAAGTGGAGCGGCATCCCAAGGAATGCCGCATCCTCGACGAAGGGGAACGCGGTGAGAAACTTTACCTGATAGCTCACGGGCGCTGCAGTGTGATAACCGCTATCGAGGGCGCCGGCGAAGAGGAGATAAAGCTGCTGGAGACGGGCAATTACTTCGGAGAGATGGCGTTGATAGACGACTCACCGGTATCGGCGTCGGTATATACCAGGGATGACGTAATACTGTTTACGATTGATAGGACGGCGTTCGAGAGGTTAATAGACGACGAGATGCCGATTGCGAACAAGATATTGAAGGCGCTCATTATTAACTTCAGCGAACGGGCGAAAGCGACGACTGAAAAAATCGGGAAATTCTACAAGATGAGCAATTTTTAGGGCCGTATTTTATGAAGAAAGAAGCTATATTGAAGAAAAGCCCTCTGTTCAAAGGCGTCGGCAACGCCGCGACTTCGCTTTTGGCCGCCGCCGCCGAGATAGTAGAACTGTCCGAGGGCGAAAACCTGTTTAACGAAGGGGCGCAACCGGAACGGCTTTATATTGTCGCTTCCGGAGCGGTTGATTTAATTAAACGAATGGACGACAAAAAAGGCCTGGTACTTATTAAAATCGAGCCGTTCGAAGAGGTTGAATTAAACAACTTAATGGACGGCAAATCCTATTATTTATCGGCGCTGGCGCCCGGCGAAGCTTCGGTATTAGCGATATCGAAAGAGGACATGTGGGGAATACTCGGCCAGGATCCGGAGTCCGAACACGCTTTCCTGGTTAACGTCATCCGAGAACAGTCGGACACGCTGCGGAGAATAAACGACCGTTTCCGCGAGTTCCTCGCCCGAGTATTATCGAGGTAATGAATATCTAAAAGATGGTTATATCGCCGGTTCTCCGGCGATTTTATTTAATCGCCCGCACGAGATTATGGCAAACGATACTACGGAAAATATTGATAAGGGTATAGAAAAGGGGCGGCCGAAGAAATCGGCCCTGCGTGAGTATGGCGAAGCTATACTCATTGCGATAATAATCGCCCTCTTCGTGCGTACTCTATTAGTTCAGGCCTATAAAATACCCTCGGGTTCGATGCGGGATACCCTGCTGCTGGGGGACTATATACTCGTCGATAAGATTACCTACAGGTTCGCCGCGCCGAAACGGGGCGACATTGTTGTCTTCAAGTACCCGCTTCAGGATAACGAAACCGGTATCGTCAAATCGTTGACCGAGACTTACGAATTGATAGTATTGCGTAAAAGAGTGCAGCGGAAGGATTATATCAAGCGCGTTATCGCCGTTCCCGGCGACGTTATCGCGGGGCGGGACGGGGCTGTCTTCGTAAACGACGAAGTGTGCGATGAACCGTACGTGAAGGGGAACGATGCAACGCCTTTCGGACCCTATAAAGTACCCGAAGATAACTATTTTGTGATGGGCGATAATCGTTCCGACAGCCGGGATAGCCGGGATTGGGGTTATGTCGAGCGCGGCCTGATTAAAGGCCGGGCGATGTTCGTCTATTGGTCGTGGATGCCCGGCCACTGCCTGCGCCACGAATCGCCAGTGAAACGGGTTAACGAGCGGGAGCGGGCGAATCTAGCTGAAGCCGGTTTGGACGTCGAACCCGGCGAGGTATACATTTGCGAGGGTGGGGGCGAAGTGGTCGAGGATTGGTACGACGCCCGGCTCAGCCCCTGGTATCAACCGTGGCGTGGCGTTCGCTGGTCTCGCATTTTGCACGGGGTGAAATAGCGAAATCCGTAGGGGCACGGTTACTCCCGCGCCCGTCTATGAAACGCCGCCCCTACCAAACAACGTCTACCCGCACGAATAATTAACCCTTGCCCCCACCTTCCCTTCATATTATTATACCCGCGACGTGGAAAATTATTGTGAATAGAGTAATCCGCAAATTAGTATTTGTTTTGGTATACGCCTTGCTCTCCGCGAGCGCGCATTCCTATACGGTACAGGACCCCGACGACGGCGCTCTGGGCGATACTTTTCTGTTCGTCCCCGAAGCCGGCGGCGAAACCGGAGACGGTACCGAGCAAAGCGAAGCGGCGCGCTGGATAGAGGAGGTGCGGGAGGAGAGCGGCTTGACCGAACCTCTACAGAGCGAGGCCGGCAAGACTGCTATGGAGGAATTGGAGAAGCCCCCGCTGGCTACCGATGAAGTGCGCTTTGAGGTGGACGCCGAGGAGGGCTGGATAGAGTACCTCATCACAGACGATACCGTCGTCCTGTACAACGACGCCGTGGTCGAATACCAGGATATGGTGTTGCTCGCCGAGGAGATAAGCCTGCAATCCGAGAAGGACCTGGTAGTCGCCGAGGGGCGCGCGGTTTTGATAGACCCTAATCAGGAGATGATAGCGGTTCGGATGGCGTACGATATGAGGAGGAAGAAGGGGGTCGCCTACTATGGAACCAGCGAAGCGGAGATGGGGTATTATAAGGGTAAGCGCATCAAACAGATCGGCGAGGACGAGTTTTGTATTTATTGGGGGTCGTTTACCACCGACGAGCTGGCTTACCCCAACTACCGTTTTTGGTCACCTAAAATAAAAATATACGTCGAAGATAAAGTTATCGCCCGCCCCTCGGTGTTGTTCGCCGGCGAAGTACCGGTAGTCGTCGTGCCGTTCTACTTCTTCTATCTCAAGAAGGGCAGGCGTTCCGGTATTATACCGCCGTATATCAGATACATTGAGGGGAAGAACTTCACGGTGAACAACGGCTTCTACTGGGCGATAAACGATTACTCCGACCTGACGCTTTATCTCGATTACAACAGTAATAAGGGATGGCGCAAGGCCGCTAATTTCGTCTATCTTTACGGCAGCCGTTCTACGGTGAATAATATATATATATCACAGCAACGCGAGCGCGACACTTATATCAACTGGTGGAAACTCCACGCTAATCACCGTCAGGATTTCTCAGACACGTTTATCGCGCTGGCGAGCATAGACCTGCGAAACAGCACCGAGTACGACAAGTACTTCCTTGAGGACTTTCAGGTGAGGACTCAGGACGAGTTGAGGTCGTTTTTTAACGTATCTAAGACCTGGGGTACATATTCCGCGAACCTGGAAGTTAGCCATAATGAATACGTAACCGAGGGGAGCGTAAAGGCCGCACCCGATTCTGATTTAAGCGACGACGAAAACGATATCAGAAGCGACGGTTATTTCCCGCGCGTATCTTTTTCCGGGACCCGGGGCGAGCTACTCGGTACCAGTTTATATTATTCGGTCGGATTTTCGGCGGATAACGAATATAAGAACGGGGAGAATACCTTGAGGAAAGCGGTCACGACCGGTTCGTTGAGTCGCCCCAGCAAACTATTTCGTTACTTCCGGGTAGATCCCTCCATAAGGATAAACGACTCCGTTTACGACCGCGACATATACGGGCGGAATATACGTAATCTCTTTAAATGGAACGCCCAGCTATCCACCTCGACCAAAATCTACGGCTTGTTCGAGGTAGGCGACAGCAAGCTCAGACATATTATTAACCCGAATGTAACTTACAGTTTCTACCCTGAAATCGACCAGACCTGGTTATCGAAAACCGCCGGGATTTCACCAAAAGCGAGCTACTTAAGTTTCTCGTTAACCCAGAATTTCGATATAAAATTGCCCGAAGAGGATATTGACGAAAGCGATGAAGCCGAATACGATACCGGGCGGGAAACCGGCGGGGTTTACGGGCGGGGCGAGGGCGATCAACCGGCCGAGTATTTTCAGGCGGAAGCGCCGACCCAGCCATCCGTCATTAATCTATTTAAATGGACCTTATCCACGAAATATGACTTACTGAATCCGTATAAATCGTCCAATGCAAACGTGAAATTTGTCGATGGAATAGAATACCGTTACAGACTGGGCGACCTGAGGTCCACGGTTGACGTAGCGCCCAATTTCGCCGACTGGTACTACCTGAGCACCAAGTTTGGCCAGATATTCGATATCAATAATTACCGACTGGAGAGTTGGGACACTGCGACCGTTATGTCCTTTACCACCGCCGGGCTGGGAAAGAAAGACGCGGAGAAGGGCTCAACGACCGACTATAGCTGGCGCGACGCGCGCGACCCGTACGGAACGCAGCAGGATCCGGCGTCGGGCGATTATGACCCGAACGTGTACAATATTGACCGGGTATCCGGGCGCACTTACGGCGCGGGAGAGGGAATGGGGGATGGGTGGAATATTTCCCTGGCCCATAACTACACCAAAAACAGGAAAAACACCAAAAACCTGCATTCTATAAGCGGTGCGGTTTCGTTCAACCTGACTAAGAAGTGGCGGCTGGGTTATGATACCAGCTACGATATCGAGGAGGGGCAGCTCAACAGCGAGCATTACCGTATATATCGCGACCTGCGCCATTGGGAGGCCGAAATACGGGTAAGCTTCGAACGAAGTGAAGTCATATATTGGTTCCAAATCCGCTTGAAAGATCTGCCCGAAATTCAATTCTACGGAACCCGATACCGACAATGGTAAACTTTTAGTTAATCATAAAAAAACCCCCGGTGTTCCCGGGGGTTCGGTTGTTAAGAGTAGAAGGTTACTTGCCTTCTTCTTCGCCTTCGGCGAACTTCTCTTTGAGCTTATCGCCTTCTTCCTTATGGCCTTCCTTGATCTTGTCGCCCTCGAGCTTATGGCCTTCTTTCATCTTGTCGCCGATATCTTCCGGTATCTTGCCGCCGCCGGTAGCCGGGGCCCAGATAGCTTTAAGGGTGTTATAAGCGCCCTTAATGGTGGACTTTACGGCGTCCAGGTCTTCTTTGGAGAGCTCGGTTCCGGCCAGAGCCGTTTCCAGGTTGCCCTTGGCGCCTAGCAGGTCCTGCTTGGCTTGAGCAACGGCGCTTTTTTCGGCATCATCAGCGGATACTTCGGCTACGATTCCCAGACCACCGATAGCAACGTCGAGTACCCCTACGGTGACTTCGTTGTTCCAGCCGACCATAGTGTGGGCGAACTTCAGCCCTTCGAGCACCTGCGTTTTAGCGGTATCGGCCGTAGGCGCGATAGCTTCGCTGCCCGCTGCGTCCGGCGTTTCGGTTTCAGCGAGACCCGGTTCGACTACGTCGCCGGTTTCTTCGCCGGTGTCCTCGCCGATGTCCTCAACGTCTTCCTTCGGCGTACAACCGAAGAAGGCAAAGCTGAGAACCAGACCCAGCGCGAGGATCAGGTACAGTTTGTGATTCATAAGAACTCCTTAGTAAAAAATTATAATGAAAACGGATAAAAATATATCGTACCCACTTGTATAAAAGATATTCGGCAGTTAGGCCGGTTATTTGTGGATACGGGAATTAGACGTTGATTATTCTTTATTAGTTTAAACGTCCAAATTGGAAAAAGCCTACTTATTGCCTGCATCCTCGGCTTCAAAATCCGATGGTTTTAAATCCTTAAGCATTTCGTCAATGGATTTCTTGTCGAGTTTGGTTTTACCGTCGCCCTCCCTGGCGCCGCCCGCTTCTATAACCTCGCGGCTGACGTAGATATTTGCGCTACACCGGAGGGCCAAAGCAACGGCGTCCGAAGGCCGGGCGTCGATGGTTATAGTCTCCTCTTCGGTCGAAAGGATCAACTGAGAGAAGAAGGTGTTATCGGATAGGTCAAATATCTCGATATACTCTAAATCCGCGCCTAACGCCGAGACGATATTTTTCAATAGATCGTGCGTCATCGGGCGGGGCGCTTCAATGCCTTCTATCTCCATCATAATAGCGTACGCTTCATACGGCCCTATCCAAATAGGTAGGAGCGACCCTTCTTCTTCGCTCTTTAATATTAGGACAGGGCTATTCGTCTCGCGGTCATGGGTGATAACCGCGACCTTCATCTCTAGAGAGTTATAGTCCATTTTAATTATCTATTTAACTATACCACACTTAACCGATATTATCAATATATCATCGAGTAGAAAAGATTTATCATTTTTAGCCTTGAAAAAGCAGCCCACATCGTATATACTAGTATTATTCGCTACGATTATAGTCCCAGCCGATTTTACAGGCGTTCCGGGGATAGTGAAATAGGAGTAATTCGTTTTACGGCCCGGTTGGTTAAAAAGTTTGATTTATCGTAATCGGTTTTGTATAATCCAATAACGTCTTTTAACAAGAAGGTAAAAGAAATGAGAAATTATATCGTATTCGGGTTAGCGTTCGTGCTGACCACAGCGGCGCTTTTTGCAGCGCCGAAGAGCATCGTAGTCCTCGATTTCGTCCCTATGGAGAGAGCTACTTTCGATGACGGGAAGGACGTAGCCGATAATATTCGCCTTCTTTTCCACGGCGTTAGCGATGCCGAGGGTAATATGTCCTACGACCAGGAAGATTACCGCCGGATGAGTAAAGCGTTAAAGGCGGCCGAGAAGGCGGGTTTGAACCTGCGCGAACTGGAAGAACTCGTCAGGTTTGGGAAGGCGTTTCCGGTTGAATACCTCGTCGCCGGTTCGGTATCCAGCGACGGCGAGGGAAAATACTATCTAACGGCGGAATATATCGACGTAGCCAATGGGGAATTGGTTCAGGGGTTTGCGTTAGAGGGTAATGATCTTAGGTTGATGACGGCGCAATTAATCGTTGATATGAGCGGAGCCGAAGATTTCCCCGTGCTTTTCCCGGATGTAGAAACCGAAAAAAGTGATTTGGAATACGAAGAATTCCGTGACGTTATCTCCATAATCGCTTCGCCGGAGGAGTTAGCAATTTACGATATCCTGTCTTCGCGCGGTAAAGAGTTATTCCTCGATAAATTCTGGCAGCGGCGCGATATGTACCCGGATACACCGGAAAACGAGTTTAAAGAGCAGTTCCTGACGCGGGTTACATATTCCGAAGAAAATTTTACGACGCCTTTCAAGAAGGGATATAGCTCCGACCGGGGGAAGGTTTACGTAAGATACGGCGCTCCCGACGAAATCGAAGATAAAAGCGTCGGCGTGGAATCGGTTCGCTCTTTCGACGGAATGGAATGGCAATCTATCGGTTACGTCGCCTGGAAGTATTATGGCAAGAGCGAGAAAAAGGGTAAACCAGCGCTGTTCGTATTCGAGGATAATACCGGAGACGGCGATTTTATAATATTCTCCAGTACGGAATCGGGTTACGGCAAGTACATCTCCAATTACCAGGAGTTCGACCTGAACCGCCTGGAGGTTGACCCGTTCGATACGTCGGCGGCAGAAGAAGCCTATTGGGATGAATCGTACAAAATGGGCGGAAAGTAAATAACTGTCTGCTTAATAGTGACTATCGAAGTTGCCGGGTAGACGCGTGGTATTATTACCATAGCTTCAACCCGGGATAGAAGATATTGCTACGTTATAATTCAATCATACGGGTTATATACGCCGTAGATGGAGGACTTTAAGTATGAAGCTGTTCCTGGACACCGCCAACGTAGAGCAGATAAAACGCTATACCGATATGAACCTGTGCGACGGCGTTACCACCAATCCCACCCTCGTCGCCCGCGAGAATGCCCCGGCGGAAGAAATCTATATGCGCATCGCCGAGATAGTCGACGGCCCGATAAGCGTCGAGACCATCAGCCTTGACGCCGACGGTATTATCGAAGAGGGCCGCCGATTCGCCGATATGCACAAGAACTTCGTTATCAAGATACCGACGATGCTCGAGGGGCTAAGAGCTGTCAGCAAACTATCCTCGGAAGGCATCAAGACCAATTGCACTCTATGTTTTTCGGCGAGCCAGGCGGTTTTGGTGGCGAAAGCGGGCGCTACGTACGTTAGTCCGTTCGTGGGGCGTTTGGACGACGGCGGCCACGAGGGAATGGAGCTGATAGCGGACATTATGCAGATATACCGGAATTACGATTACCAGACCGAGGTTATCGTCGCCAGTGTCCGCCACGCGCTGCACGTTTTGGATTCGGCCCGAATAGGCGCTCATATTGTAACCATTCCGCCCGGGGTCGTAGATAAGCTGATAAAGCATCCGCTTACCGATATCGGTATTGCGCAGTTCCTCGAGGACTACGATAAGATACCTAAATAACGCGCGATAAAATTGGGGAGTTGTATCGTGTTCGAGTTCTACTTCGATTTCCGCGATATCTTTAAGGCGCCGCGGTCGGCTTTCAGCATTCGCCGTATCGCCGTCCATTTCCGGGCGCTTATAGTCGCGTTCTTCGTATATAACGTATTTTCCTACATAGGCCTGGCGATATCGGGAGTCGGTTTCGCCGGGGCGTTCGCCCGGTTTTACCTGTTCCCGCCGCTCCTCGCCTTTAGTACGGAAACGGCGCAGATATCGCCCACGGGCGTTATTGTCCAGTTCATCGGGATCTTTCTTTTCGTGCTCATCAATTATATCGCCGGCGCGGCGGTCGCGAAGATTACCCTGGAACAACTGCGGGGTAATAGCTTTTATACCGCGAAGGAAAGCTGGGGATTTGTACGGCGTAACTGGCTGGCGATAGTCGCCCCGCCGGTGGTTATCTTCCTCTTCCTGACGGCGCTAATCGGGGTCGTTTTCCTTTTCGGGGCGATAGGCTTGATACCGTTCGTCGGCGA
>SDBT01005793.1_pt1 | contig 20684 bp, 19 predicted proteins | sample 2277101 | NCBI WGS metagenome assembly SDBT01 (sample SAMN10404973, study PRJNA504765) | marine sediment metagenome | isolation source: marine sediment core GS10_PC15, 103 cmbsf | place: Arctic Ocean: Southern Knipovich Ridge | collected 2010 | reverse complement strand
TCATCATACATATATACGCAATACAAGTTTGTAACCACTGGATTCCAGCCTTCGCTGGAATGACAAACGTTTACCCTATTTGCGCTGTCGTGCCACTACCTCCCCCAACTAATAAATGCGCCCATTGAGTCTGGGTCAACCACAGTCAATATGGGAGTCCCATGGAAGAATATTTCATCAACACAAGCACTTGAGAACTTCCATGTAACTTCATCATCAAGGAGTATCAGTCCTGCTATGGTGCCATAGTGTTGCACCATCTTACATAGTGTTGCACCAATATCATAGACGCGCTGGCGATTAGTGTTGTAGGCATTGGCTAAATCAGTGACTACCCCGTAGAATCTACCACTCAATCATATCATCTTCTGTCACATCTGACAAGCACTTTTCTGCCCTTGTAGGGGCGAATCTTGTATTCGCCCTCTTGTATTCGCTCTATGTCAGAGAAGATTAGCGCAGATTCATAGGGATGTCAACTGAAATCGGACGCGAACAGGCAGAATATGGTTGACGGATGATGGCGTTAGTGGTATATTAACGGCACGTTTTAGGATTTGTTATGAGTGCAGGCGATTTTTCATGCCTCTAGTCGAAAAGGAGCGAGATGTGGACACAGTAAAGATCGGTTTGGTAGGCACAGGTGGTATAGGTAATCATCATGCAAAAACCTATGAGCCAATAGAGGGCGTAAAGATTGTCGCTGTCTGCGATATAGTAAGGAAAAAAGCCCTCCAGTACGCGGAAAGATGGGGAATACCGAAGAAGAATGTCTTCACCAGCTATAACAAAATGCTTGAGATGGACGAGATCGATACGGTTAGCGTCTGTACATACAACCAAGCACACCGGCGTCCGACCGTGGCGGCGCTGAAAGCAGGCAAGCATGTGCTCTGCGAAAAGCCTATGGCGGCTACGCTGGCAGACGCTACCGCCATGGTTCGCGCGGCGAAGGAAGCGGGGAAAATCCTGCACATCGCCATTCACAGCAGATACCAGCCCGGTATTGTTATGTCGAGGAAGATCGTCGAGGCGGGTATACTGGGCGATATTTACTACAGTGAATCGGCCGGATGCCGGCGTAGAGGCACGCCAGGCGGTACCTTCATATACAAAAAGACCGCCGGGTTCGGAGCTGTCGTTGACATCGGTGTTTATAATATGTTCAACACACTATATACTCTGGGGTATCCAAAGCCAGTGACAGTTTCAGCCTATATCTGCGATTACATAACCAGACAGACACCCGGGCTGGAAGCTATGGATGTCGAGGAATTTGGTGTGGCGTGGGTGAGGTTCGAGGATGGTTCCATTATGATTTTCAAAATATCATGGGCTGTTCACGCAAATTCTCTGGGACCGAACTACTTCCTGGGCAAGAAAGCTGGACTTTCATTCAGCGGCCCTGAAGTCTACGCCGACGAAGTTCCTAAAGATCTGGAAAAATTGGCGAAGTCCGAGGGATGCACATTGAAGGTGGAAGAAGCTCGCAATATGGTGAACATACGAATCGAAGGTATGAAGCCCGTTGACGTATGGGCTGCTCAAGTAAAAGCTTTCCGCGACGCGGTTCGCGAAGATGGTCCTTCGCCTATCGATCCAGAGGGTGTTCTGCTGACAAACGTCATAATGGATGGTATCGCGCGCTCTGTCAAAAAGGGCAAGGAAGTTGCGGTCAAAGTACCAGAAATATAGATCGAACGTAACTATTCACGTTTACATATTTAGTCCACTGTGGCTCTGTCATTCTGAGCGAAGCGAAGAATCTCTCTTCGACAGAGCAATCATACAACGAGATTCTTCGCTTCGCTCAGAATGACAAGGTGAATAGTTGCGATCGAACTATATTAGCCACAGAATTGTGAACTCCGGACACGAGGGAAAAAAGTGTTACCTATGTCTCCAGTCCATACAAACCCTTGACGGGGGAAGATTAGGATGGGGGTGATCTGAAGAAAGTATAGATCTAGCAAGACCGCTTAATACTACTTTGTCATTTAGCGTTTTCAGGTGTAATCCTGTGTAGTGAGGCTGTATTCCAACTTTCTAAGTTGGCTTTTTGGCATGAACCAAGATAGAATCTTGGACTACTTCAGCTAAATGACAAAGTAGTATTAATCACAAATATGAATCGCACTCCCAATTCCTCTTGGGCTTGACATTTTGTCATTTCTGATGTATAATATACTTATATAACAAACTTATATAAACTGAGGACATTTGGAATGAGTAACACTAACCAATTTCAGCAACTTCGCAAGGGAAGCACCGTGCTGTTGATCCTGAGTGTGATTCAGGATGATCCCAAGTATGGCTATCAGATCATGCGGGAGATGGAGCATCGAAGCGATGGCTATTTCAACATGGCTGCGTCGTTGCTTTACCCAGCGCTTCATCGTATGGAGAAAAACGGTCTCGTTAAGAGCGAGTGGCTGGAAGAGGAGGGTAAGCATCGCCGAAAGTATTACACCATAACTCAGGCGGGACAAAAAGCCTTGCTTCAGTATGCCAGCGAGTGGCGAACCTTCTTCGACAAGCTCTCAGTGACTATCAAACCACTATACCCACTCGCTGAGGAGAAGCAGTAATGGACGAAATCAGCGCTTACCTCTCGAATTTGCGTAAGAAGCTAAAAGGGATCAATCATTCGAAATGTGAGGACATCACTGCCGAGATCTGCAATCACATTGAGGATGGGCTGCAAGACCCACGAATTGGCGCGTCTGAGAGGCAGAGATTGGAGAGGGTAATGTCAGAGATAGGCCGCCCTGAAGACATGGCAAAGGGGATGAACAAGGTCTATCGAACTCGCTGGTACATTCGGCTAATAATGGCTGTGGGAGCTATACTGCTCATTCTTTCCGCTTTCTTTCCATTCGCAGCAGCTTTTTTATCAGCATTTCCTTTTATCTTTATTATTGCTTGTCCCTATCAGGTCTGGTGGTTCGGCTATCCGCTCATAATCACCGGGGTTGGAATGTTGCTCCTATCCATATTTCATCTATCGCGCAGGAGAGCTTTGATCTGCATAATAGTAGGTTCTCTGCTCTCTGCAGTTGCAGCCCCGGTAATGCTATTATCCTTCCTCAAAATTCTGCCGCTGATTGGATATGCGTTCATACCGATGTTTGTCAGCGGACTCATATTCATAATTGGGAGTATATGGACAGTTCGGAAGTATAAATATTCCCTGTGCTGAGAATAAATAGAAAATAGCCTGACAAAAAGCACAACAATCCAAAAACACCTGCTTCTGCATCTTGCCTGCGTTATCCGCACTCAATTGCCACTTGATCCGCAGACCGTCTGGTGGTATTATACCTCTATGAATTCTCTAAGAGCGTGTCTGAAAAGCCTATTTACGCGGCTTTAGCAGACTGGTTACTATGCTACGGTCCGCCTGATCATCAGTGGACCGTAGCAGCATAAATCATCGATTCACTGGTTTCAAAGAATTGCAGCCGCAGGTGATTCACGACCTGGATGGCGAGCATGGCGACAAGCTTGGATTCTTCGCCGAAACTGCGGAGGAAGCGGAGCGATTGGTGTCTGTATTGCAGGCGGAGGGCGTCAGTTGCGGCACGCGCGGGCGGAGTGACGGACGTGATTGGCATATCTACAAATACGTGACCGCGGTGAATGATAAAGTGTCCGCGACGTCGGACGGTTGTCCGTGGAGGTGCCCAAATGCCCGTGAAGAGGTCTCTGTGGACTACTCGCCGGAAATGTGTCCGCGCACGCTGGACCTCCTCAGCCGAAATGTCCGCGTCGGAATAGATCAGTGGTGGACAGAGCGCGACTGCCAGCAATATGCCGCCGCGATGAAAAAGGTCTTTGATGCCCTCTATACGCGCGACTCGGAATATGAAAATCTGCTGGATGCCGTTTCAGGTCTCAACTTCTAAGTTTCTGCCCATGATGCCGTTAATGTCACACTATTTCCTGCGTATCTTTCTGCTGAATGCTAAACTGAAGGGGTGGTCAATCAAAAGCGTGAATATCTCAATGGGATTTCACAGATGGAATCGGAACAGATGGCAAAGCTCTTCAGGATCAGGCTGCCAACTCAATCAGGGATTTGCTCACCAGCGAACTCAGGTCATCGATCCCATAACGCTCTGATAGTTTCTTCAACACTGACTCTATATCAATACCGGCAGGATCCAGAACTTCGATGCCGAGCAATTGTCCCTGTTTATCCAAATCCAGGAACACCTCCTGCTCTTCCGGATATTCTGTGGTTTGGGCTATGTCTCCTTCCCGCAGTCGAATGTATAAAGCCTTTGCTTCCCCATCGATTTCAAATGTGATATGCATTGTTTCTACACCTACCATACTGTGATGATCCTGATGGTTTTCCTTTCTTCCCGATACACGACGCCAAGAGTCCTAGCGCCAAGCCTTCGCTCTGCGCGACGACATCCTTTCAGTCGGGCTTGCCTCTCTGCATCTGGATCTTCAAGCACACTGACTATCTGTTCCTCTGTTATATGACGCTCTGACATGCGTCTTCGGGCATGAAGTGTATATTCCAATCCCTTATTTCTGGCATACAAGTCTGATTTCCCACGCTTTCATCAGTCAATTGATATTGTCTCCAGGCCATCAATCCTCTCCGCGCATTTCCTGTACCCTTCAGTAATTATACCCGCTTCTGCGACGATGGGCAAGCAGTTTTTTCCGCATCTAAACGGACATGCTCAATTATCCCGCTGGGTTTCGATACAGGCTTCGCCTTGGAGTAGCGTCGGAAAAATGCGACCGCTTTTGATAAACTAAAGCGACTATTCAAGTAAGATTCTAACAAAGAAATTCTCATCACAGCAGTTGCTTCTTACTCCTGGCTCCATGCGAGCCATGACCGTCCGGGGCGCTCCGGTGTCCCGGCCTTTAGAAGGGTCATGTTTCAAGCCCCTCGTCTTTGCAGACATGGTTTTGAATAAAACATGATGGCGGCTCACCTCCAGAAACGTCAGACCAGATGCCAGCTACAAACACGGCCGTCTTCTCCCACCAATTGGGAAGGCGGCCCTTTTTTTGCCCATAGCAATCCGAAAAAGGTTTGCATCTTTGCCGTTATGCCGGAGCAGGACAAGAATGTCCTGCCTATCGGTAATAATAAAGTCTTCACAGACCGATAGTCGGGGTTTTCCAACCCCGACCGAACAGCAATTCCGAATTCGCCAACAGTATCTTTCCAGTCCCGACACTCCATCATCTGGGCACTTCCGTGCTGTCGAGTATATCCTGAAGCGCATCATCAGCGGTAATGCCTTCGATTTCGCTTTCCGCCTTCAGGATTACGCGATGTCTCAGTACCGGCAGAGCCAGTGACTTTACATCATCAGGTGTGACGAAATCTCTGCCTCGAACGGCCGCGAGGGATTTGCTGCATAACAGGAGAGCGATTGAGGCTCGTGGGCTGCCGCCCAGTAGAAAGTATGGCATACTACGAGTGCGACGAGTGATCTCAGATATGTAGCTGATTATTGATTCATCAACTACTATATCTTTCACAGACTCCCTGCACTGGCGGATAGCTTCGTAATCCGCGACGCTGGTAATGCCGGAATCCTCCAGTGCATTAGCATCGAACCCATGATGGTATCTGGTTAGTATTTCGTTTTCTTCCTGTTGGTCGGGATAGTCTATGACAACTTTCAGCGTGAAGCGATCCAGTTGGGCTTCCGGGAGGGGGTATGTGCCCTCGTATTCCACCGGGTTTTGGGTGGCAAAGACCGTAAACATAGGCGGCAAAATGTGAGTCTGATCGTCGATGGTCGCCTGTCGCTCCTCCATAGCTTCCAGCAGTGCGGATTGGGTTTTCGGCGGGGTGCGATTTACTTCGTCCGCCAGAAGCAGATCGGTGAAAATTGGCCCTTTACGAAGCTCAAAGGAGCTGTCCCTCAGATTGAAAACGTTGGTGCCAATAATGTCCGATGGCATCAGATCCGGTGTGAACTGTATACGCTTGAAATCGCAACTCAGCGTTCGCGCCAGAGCTTTTACTATGAGAGTTTTCGCCGTTCCGGGCACACCTTCCATCAGGACGTGACCTCTGATCATAAGCGCGACCAGGATTAGCTCGATAGCTTCCGACTGCCCAACGACAGCCTTAGCCACCTCTTCCTGTATCGCCTTTGAGATGTTCTGAATATCTGATATTAGCAAATCATTTGCCCCCCTTCGGACGTCGCGCTAGCTCCATCCGCCTCGACAGATCCATCAACTCCCTCTCGCTGATATTCCCATCTTTCATTTTCAAACTGCACTCGTCCATCACCGCCCGGACACTTGCACTGGATGGCCGCCCTCTTACAGAATTCAGTAATCTGTTATACAAATTGGATAAAACCTGATCCGACGCCTGGGCACTTTGATAGATGCCGGCCAGCGAGGTGACATATTCCAGCGACGATCGATGCGCTTCTTTCAACATCGGCTTCGGCTGACCAAAACGCCGCGCCCTGCTGAACATCAGCAAAATGACCGCTATCGCGACTTGCAGCAGCGCCCAACCCAGAGATGTGCCCGCCAGAAGATGAAAAATGCTTGTCCGCCTCTCAAAACCATGATGATATTCATCAAAATATACCGTCTTTGCGCCAGCCGCATGGGAAAATAGGATGTTCACGAACAGATTTAAATTGCCAGCCACTGGCAAGCCCGCATTGGTCACAAGATATGGGTCAGATACTACTATAACTGTGCCCTCACCTTCCGACATGGAGACTACCACACCGCCCGCGCTGTCGCCAAAATGGCGCACAGCATCATTCCTTCTTGTCAGAATCCTGTTTCCAGATTGAACTGATACTCCTTGTATCCCCGCAGTAAGATTCGTAGACGATACTGGCGCGATGAAGGCCTCCCCCGATTGTCTCTGACGCCGGGTGATTTCCAGAGCCTTCGTAAGCTGATCCTCGGATCTGCCGGGAGCGAAGAGCAGCGTATTGCCCTGTTGAATCCACTCCAGCAATCGCTCTGTGTCCGTCTCGCTAATGGGAAGTTGATCCGGAGCAAGTATAACAGCCAGTCCATCTGCCCGTAATCCTGCAAAATTCGGCGCACGAAGCCTTTTAGGTTTATAGCTCAACTTCTCCAGAAGGAGATAAAGAGCCTTAGCGCCCTGTCCATCCGTGCTATAGCTCGTGTATTTTACACCGGATGCTTGCGGCGCTGATACATCCGTTCTACGGCGAATATTTATAGCGATCAAAAACACCAGAACGAGCACAACAGGGATCAGTCGGACCCAGTCAATCTGACGAATGTTTCTTCGCACTGTCGGAAATCTCCCAGGCTGGATTTCTCCATACCATACCATTTTCGCTCAAAAAATAGAGTCAACGAACTGAAGCGATCGGCTTCACTTCCCATGCTGCTATGAGCTTCGCTTATGTATTCAGCATCAGTTTTACTCATATCATAGGTAAGCAGCCCGGCTTTGTCCAGATAGAGTAAAAGCGATAGATAGAGGTATCTTATAGCCAGTCTGTAATTGCCCTCTTTGGAACATTCATACGCCTGCATCTTCACAGCTTCGGCATCTACATCATTCTGGATCTCTACAGAGTCATCGTGGCTTGTGGTAAACGAAGGTAGTTTTCCGAAACGCTTCGCGACAAAAATAAGGCCAGCGACAATCGCTATGACAGCAAAAGTGTAAAATAGCCATCTAAACGCAGTTTCCAGCCAGCCTATCTCTCCTGGCAGAAGGCTGAAAAGTCGCACCATCAGTTTATCCAACAAGGATGGTTTGGGTTCCTCAACCCTGAACTCCTTCCCGCTGAGGATCTCATCCAGAGCTGTGTTGGCGAGTTGACTCATATCCCGCCGGGAGTAATCCTCGACCCCATACACCACGTTGTTGAATAATAGAGGGATAAGCAAGGCAAGGAGAAAGATGTAAAACACAGGAATCCTGCATCCTGAGTCTTGCATCCTGAGTCTTGTGTCTTCTTTACACGTCGTAATAGTCATCATAGTCATCTGGGTCAGCTTCCAATTCCTCTGCCAGTATCTCCAGATCAAAGCCCTCTTTTCGGACTCGGAAATCAAAATACAGGAGCGTTATAGCCACTATTCTGAATGGCTCAAGAAGCACAGAAACCACGTTGGACCCACCTGCTGACAGGAGACCAGCATATTCACCCAGGAAGGAAAGGACTTTATCAATACCGAGGGAAACTATTCCCGCAATCAACGACAGGGCGATGAAAACAAGGACGAGCACAGAGAATGTTTTGAGGAAATTGCCTTTTACCAGATGCTTGCTGCGCTTCATCGCGCCGAATCCGCCCTCGCCTTCCAGAACCACCGTCTGAGCGATGAATCCGTATCGTATCCATAAAACACAAGCCATGACAGCGCCGACCATGATTAACATACTTCCTGACTGAGAGCCGGATGTAGCCATAGAGGAAGACATAATTGCAGCGCCAATGAATATTGCAGATATGATCACACCCGTCAGCAGTATGGTCCCAAATAACGGAAGAGAGCTTTTCAGTATTCTTTTGTATGATTCGATAATCCCTATGTCTCTGCCCAGAAATCCCTCGGACATGGCTATAATCATGGGCGCGGCCAGTATAGGGCCGATAAAGAGCAATTCAAGGAATCTTACGAACATGAGGACGGCGCCGGGTGCATACGGCAGATCTGGAAGCAGTAATTCTGTCAGGTGAACAACAATATCACCGAGTACCAGGTACGGACCTTTTATCAGAAGGATAATGCCCACAAATTGGAGGAAATTGCCTTTGTAAAGCCGGGCAGACTGACGGAGAATATCTTTAATGGTTATGGGCTGAAGGATTTCGGGTAGATCATTCATACTTATTCATAGCTGCCAATTAGCTCTCGCAGTTCGTCATCGGTTGGTTCAAGTTCCAGGGCGCGCCGCCATTGAATCATAGCCTCTTTTTTTCTCCCCATTCTGAAGTATAGCGTACCCAGATTTCTGGAAGCGACAGAGTAATTGGAGTATTTGCGTCCTTCTCTATCTTTCACGAATTTGATGTCTATAGCTTTCAGGTAGTCTTTTTGGGCGTACAGGAACGCCTCCTTTGTCTTACCAACGATGATGGTCAGCCAGAATTCCCTCTTGTCGTCTTCCACCTCTTCTTCAACATGAACGTAATGCTCCAGGGAACGAATGTCAGTCTGTATCTGTTTGCTAACATCTTCGCCGCTTACCACCGCAGTGATGATCCCGGAATCTGTTTCTTCTGTTTCTTTTAGCTTTTCTTTGACCATCGCGAGAGCTTCAGTGGCTTCTTTATGCCGCGCATCGACCTCAAGCCCGTAGCCCAGTTCATCTTCTGATCTTGGTGGACTGTAAATGTTTAGTGCGCTTTCTTCTTCACGGATAATAAACAGTATGCTTTCTTCTTTAAGGATAATATACACCTGTCCATTGTTATAATCTATCCGCCACTGAATATCTCGCCTTTGAACCAGAACAGTGGCATTCTGGGAAAGGGCAAATTCATTATTCCAAAACTCTTGCTGTAATGCCGCCGAAATACTCCCACTGTCCAGGTCAGTTTGGTACTTTGATCCAATACTAAACATAAACGACGGTGGATTTACACTTTCCACACCTAACTGATAGTATGCGGTGCCGCGATCATTATACAGGAACGCATCTGTAGTTGAGACCCTCAATGCCTTTGTATATTCCTCTATAGCCGCCTCGAAGTTCAGCATATACATTTGCTCTTTCCCTGACAATCTGGTTTTCTTTAGTTTGTCAGCGTCATGTTTGGAAATACCAAGGTTTTCCGGACGTGCTCCATGCGTTCTATAGTTGTAAATAGCCAGGGCAAGACACACGATCAGGACGCAAACAACAAATATCGTTATGGCAGGTGTCTTCATGATTATCCCCCTCAGCAAGCTGTTAGCATTGTAGAATTTTCACTACAAAGGAGGAAGTATTTCCTCCCTCACCGGCTTTCCGGCCTTCTGACTTTCTCTAATTCAGTTCTTTGTGGCGGTCAGATATGTTCGCCACAATTCCCCTTTCCTCTCGAAGATGATTCTGATGCGCTGTCCGTTTCGGATACCAGATACGAATTTCCTGAAGTCATCAATAGTTTTAATATCTACCTCTTCATTCCTGCCAAAGCTGCGAAAGGAGCCAGATTCTTCCTTTGCCATCCGAAGGATCAGATCACCGCGCTCCAGCTCTGCTTTGTCAGCCGGGCTTCTACTTTCGACCTGAATTACCAGAACTCCCTTTCTGTAGGATGATAGCTTATATTTCCTTGCCGCTTCTGGTGTGACCGCCTGCACAACCAGACCGAACCACGTTTTAGCTACTCCCGCCGTCTCGATAGTTCCTACCTCTACCAGTATATCCCGGAACTCGCGGTCTCTTACTATACGGAAGACAACCTCCTGCCCGCTCTGAAGTTTTTTAACAGCAGCGGCGGCCTCATCCAGTGTATGTGTGGTGGAATCGCCTATTTTGACGACTATGTCTCCACGCAACAAGCCTGCTTTCTGCGCGGGGCTGTCCTCAATTATATGGGAGATCAACAAACCATCGTCAACAGGTGAACCAATATGTGAGGCAATATCCTTACCCAGTTTCTGATACTCGATACCCACCCAGGGTTCCATCACCATTCCATGCTGAATCAGTTCATTGATCACTCGCTTGGCGGCGTTTATAGGTATGGCGAATCCCACGCCCTGAGAGCCTCCGCTTGTAGAGAAAATAGCTGTATTTATACCTATTACCTGACCATAGCAGTTCGCCAGCGCGCCGCCGCTGTTGCCGGGATTGATGTCGGCGTCAGTTTGAATGGCATCGTTAAGTATCCTGCCATCGCCCTGAAGCGTTCTTCCTGTAGCGCTGATAATTCCCACAGTAACTGTCGGCTGCGAATCTTTAAGCAAAAAACCAAAAGGGCTGCCAATAGCAATAGCCCATTCACCCACCAGCAGATCAGCAGAATCCCCAAGTTCTGCAACTGGTAGATCCGATCTGGTATCCACTTTCAGCACAGCCAGGTCGGATTCATAATCCGCACCCATGATCCGCGCCTTGAATTCACTGCCATCAGCCAGAGTAACCTTTATCTCATCGGCGTCCTCGATCACATGCTGATTAGTGAGAATATACCCTCTTTTATCAATAATAAAGCCAGAGCCGAGGCCATAGTGTTTTCTTTCCATACCTCTTCTGAAGGGATAGAAAAGGTCAAACCAGGGATCACGAACTATCTGAATTGTGCTGATGCTTACCACACTCGGGCCTACCTTCCGGGCAGATTTTACAATAGCATTATTTCGAGAACAGGTAATCTCATCCTCCGCCAGAGTATTCTCATAGGCAACATCGGTACCTTCAATAAAATAGGGTGGGCCACCTTTTGATCCGCGCTCTCCTCGTAGCCCTGGCAGTCCTCTGTCGAAGAGCAAATAAGCTGTTCCCAGCACAACGAGCAAAATCAAGATTAGTGCAAATTTGCTGTATCTATTATTGAGTGCATCCATAGAAGTTCCTTCGTAGGGGCGATCCTTGTGATCGCCCTCTAAACGGTCGAATACTTTGTAGGGCAGGTTTTATCATGCTGATATACTGACATTTGGTGAAGCAAGTTCAATAACGAGTATAGCTTTCATCAACTTGATAACCTCAAACCTGCCTTTTGTGGAAAACATGTACTATTTGCCGATCAAACCACCAAAGTGAAAGCATGTGATGACAGCATATTCCCTGCTATAAAAAGCCGCAAAAGTTTCTCTAAACCAGAATAGAGCTTCGTATCCCTGCCAGGCCATAGCTTCGCCAGAACATTATAACATAAGAGTGTTATACCTTCAAGAAAAAAGTCTCGCCGCAGCCTTAATTCATTTTCTATGAGGGGAGTGTTCGGTAGATAAAGCTGTTAATCACAAATTGCTATTGACTGGAAGATGTAAACTTGATAATATCGCTAAAGATCATAAACTCATGGACACCTATAAAAGGAATGCGTTTTAATGAACAAATCATCGACTTCCGCTCAACATGCTTCTCTTTATCAGACTGATTTTCTTCCGAAGGAATTCTCCCACCGTCGGGACAAGGTCTTTGACGCTATAGGAGATAACGCTCTGGCTGTTTTACAGGGCGCTGCTCCATCAGGCACATTCGACATCTTCCGCCAGGCAAACGAGTTCTATTATCTCTGCGGAGTGGGAGTTCCGTATGCATACTTACTTCTCGACGGCAAAAGCCGTAAGACTATCCTTTATCTGCCGGGTCGCAGCCCACAGCAAGAACGCAGCGAAGGCGCGATTCTAAACTCAAACGAGGCGAAGTTGGCAAAAACGCTGACCGGAGTGGACGAGGTGCGAAACACAGATGTCCTCCCGGACGACCTGGCCGGCGCGAAAGAGATCTACGTTCCGTACCGCCATGCCAACCAGGGATCGCCTTCAGATCCACTGGAGGGACAGCCATCAAGAATCGCTAATTTTATCAAGCGACTTGTGTATTTATATCCGGATGCCGATATTCAGGATCTGTCTCCCATTATCAGTTCACTTCGCGTTGTAAAAAGTCCTGCTGAGATTAAGCTGATGCGCCTTGCCGGGAAGCTTTCCGCTCTGGCAGTGGCAGAAGCTATGCGGTGCACAAAGCCGGGCGTCATGGAGTATCAGCTCGGCGCGGTGATGGAGTATATCTATCTTGTCAGCGGAGCGCGTGGGGCGTCATACCGTCCCATCATCGCCGGCGGAGCCAACGCATGGCATGGGCACTACTACCGCAACGATTGCGAGCTTCAGGATGGCGATCTGGTATTGATGGACTGTGGTCCTGACTGCGGAGGCTATACCAGCGATATTGGGCGCATGTGGCCTGTTAGCGGGAAATATGCCGCGTGGCAGCGAGAACTATATGGTTTTATGGTGGAGTATCACAAAGTCCTTCTAGGGCTTATTCAACCGGGTGCTATGGCCGCAAAAATCATGGATGATGCTGCTCTGAAAATGAAAAAAGTCGTCGAAAAAACGAAGTTCTCCAAGCCCTGTTACGAGGACGCGGCACGCCGCACTCTGGAGTTTCGTGGACACCTGTCTCATCCGGTAGGGCTGCATGTGCATGACGGCGGCAATTACGGCGCAAAGCCGCTCGTCCCGGGGATAGTATTCGCCGTGGATCCACAGATGTGGATTCCCGAAGAGAAGCTATATATCCGTGTGGAGGACACGATTGTCGTAACTCAGGATGGTATTGAGAATCTAACGCAACTTGCGCCGCTGGAACTTGACGATGTGGAGAAACTCATGAAAGAGGATGGAATCTTACAGAAATCCCCTCCTCTGTAAGGTGTTTGAGGGCGGACAGTTTTGTACTGGCGAATCTTGTATTCGCCCCCTTCTGAAGTGAGCGTAAGGTTCGGGGAAGGGGGCGAATACAAGATTCGCCAGTACGGAAAACTGCATATTTGTGCTAGCGGCTAATCTCCTTTTTGCTCAAGATTTTTACAAAAGCTTGATTCGTGTCATTCGTCAGTTCGTGCCATTCGTGATTTCTATTTTCTGAGCAAATACCACAACGTCTTATATTGCGCCCCGATGGTGAATGTCATTCCGCTGTCTGATGTCTCACACGGCACATCACCTTTCGGCATACCAGTACCATCAAGCGGCTGAACCTGCATATTGCGGGACTTCGTGAACGTGATAGTTGCCGGTATACCTTCTGCCACTGTCGGTTCTTCTCCCCATCTGTCGCTCACACTGGTGCGATCCTCATTCCAGCCCATATTTGTATTCTCGATCCGGCCTGCCGCGACCAGAAGAATCCTGTCCGATTCCGATATAGGCTTCCCATCCAGAGCAGCGATAGCTATACTCGCCCAGTTGGTCTCAGTGTTGGGCATTTCGATCTTGATGTCGCCAAGAGTCACACTCCTGCCACCCAGATAGCCAACCGCCGCGCGAACTGCAGGAGAGTTGACGGTATAGAGCGCAGTCTGTGATTCTGCTTTATCCCACACGATCTGCCCCGTGCCGCTTACCCATTTTCCGGATGGCTCTGCGACTGCCTGTGAGAGCGAAAGATCGCCATCCCGAAACTGCACTGCTACCGGATCTGTCACAGGCAGGGACGTTGTAGCGCCAGCGGCCTCCCATGCGGCCCTGGCATTTGTGCTGTGAAGCGTGAGCTGCGCCATGATCTCATTGGTGGGCATATTCAGCACGATTGTGGGAGCGCCTGCTGATACGCCATTCATGCGAAGCATCACCGCCGCTATGGGCAGGAAAGCCAGCTTGCCGGGATGGCCGTTCATGGAGAAATAGCCGGATATACGCCGCCGATCCCAATCCCCGCCGCCATAGGAGAATTGATAGATACCATCCCAATCCTGAAAAGCCGCAAAGGACGCCAGCATGGGGAACAATTCAGTTGAATAGTCGTTGGGCGCAGGGTGATCGTATTCGCTCACAGTATACGGCATTCCATTTACGCGATGTATCGCGAGACGCGTCAGCGTGCCGCCGTTGCGATCTCTGACCATTGATGTGTTGGGGATGTCCCAGTCTCTTCTGGACCAGGGAGTGATGGGAAATCGAGGGTGCTGCCAATAGCTGTGCATATCCACGTAATCGGCAAGCTCCGCCTCACGGTACACTCCCGCTATGCCGCCGTAGGAAGCCTGGGTCACAGATACAAAGCCCTTAACCTTGAGTTCATCCTTCAGGAGCTTCACCATTTCTTGAGAATAATCCATTTCAACGTCAAAGAGGAAATTCCAGAAGTCTTCTTTCACGCTCGCTGACGAATCCGTTGGCGGGAGGGCGACGTTGCCAGCTTCCAGCGATTGATCCTCCGGCAGCCCGATAATCCCACCCCGTCTCAATGACATACCTGCGAACCAGAAATGCCCCATCTGGTTGTTGAAATTCACATCCAGACGCGTGAGTTCCGGTTCGGAATCCTGCGCCTGAAAGACGAAGCTGTATTCACTCCACTCAGTAGTGAGCTTCACGCTTTTTTGCAGCCCCAAAAACCGCCAGGGTTCTTGCTGAAGACGGACGCCAACATTTACGCTTCGCTCCTCATCGCTTTTCGCCCAGAAACTCAGCGTGTATGGCGCTCCATTTTCCAGCGTCATATTATGCTGATGAAGCTGTAGATTCCATACCTGCTCACCCTGTTTTGTCGTTATTACATGCAGCGCCTTCCCTGGGAGCGCAGGCATCTTGCCTGCATCATCTGGGAGCGCAGGCATCTTGCCTGCATCATCTGGGAGCGCAGGCATCTTGCCTGCATCATCTGGGAGCGCAGGTATCCTGCCTGCATCATCCGAAATCTCCAACTTCCCTTCCGCCGATGTGCCAGTCTCAAGCGACCAGTGCTCGGCACCATCCTCAAAATTCCTGTTCATGAAAAGCTCATCACTTAACGGCTCTCTGGCAACGTCCCACGCGTCTCGCAGTTTGGCAGTGTCGCTGTAGTGCTTCTTGAGCCAATCGTTCCACTGCTCCAGCAGCACGTTATTGAACGGCTCTGGCATTGTCAGGAGATCTCCCCAATTCCGTATGAGGGTATTCTCATTATTGATTTCTACGAACATCACCGCTGGCTCTTCGATATAAGTTGTCCCTGTATACGGATTCTTATGAGTCAGCAGATCCCGGGCATAATCCTTCTGCATTTCAATAAATGGTCTGTAGAAATGGTCAAGAACTTTGCCATATCGGAACGCCCGCATATCACGCGGCAATCCCGGATAGCTGCGCGAGACGTGCAGGTTGATATTGGTGTATATGCCGTTCTGCTTCAACTGGTAGATGATCCAGTCCAGCTTATCCAGTTGTTCAGGATCGAACCCTTTCTGATCTTTGAGCCAGATGCCTCTGGGGTTGGGACTATTATCCATGTGATGAAACCGGACGACATTGATCCCCAGTTTCCGCATGTGCGCGGCGATTTTGGGAGCCGCGTCCTTATCAGGGAAGGCCGAACCGAACGTCAGGTTCGTCCCCAGCAGTCTCAGGCGGTTGCCCGTGCCATCCACAAAATGACCATCTTCGATCCGCGTAAAGCCCGCGGCGCCAGCCGGTTCTGGATTAAGAAACGACATATCCACCGGCGTTTGCGTTGCATCAAGCCCGGGGATAACGAACTCAAACCAGCCGGGCGTATCTTTTGTTACCTGACATTGAGCAGAAGCACACAAGATCAACACCTCCATAGTGAACATCAAAATTGAAGCTTTGATTAAACCAACTTTCATAGCACCATCCCCTACATTCCCCTACATTGCTGTCTGTAGCTTTAGACTTGGGTTGAATACCACATGCTGGATGAACATTGAAGATTTAATCGGGTAATGAGGGTTCGTATAAAGAAGATACCCCAATCGCTGTCATTCTGAGCAAAGCGAAGAATCTCTCATACAAAGTAACGTCCGCGGGAGAGATTCTTCGCTTCGCTCAGAATGACAAAAATGTTACCCGATTGATTATTCCAACTTCATGCAGCATGTGGTACGATTGAATGAAGTTTGACAAAATAAACTGCTTATATCTGCGAAAATCCGTGTTAATCCGTGGCTATATTCCTTAGTTCCATTCCCTGAATACTAGCGATAGCCCTGCTCGATCAGCGGCGTATAGTCACGAATGTAGCAGTCTTCTGGCAATGTGCCGGTTCGCCATGCCTTCTTCCAGGTTTTTGTCTCTTCTCTGCTCTTAATGCCCCGAACTGCCAGTTGCTCCATTGCACGGCATGTCTTTTCTATATCGTAGTCAGTGGCTTTAAGTTCTATCTGGCCTTTCTGCAATATGCCATAGCAGGCCAGAGGCTGGCCTAGATAAGGAGCGCCGACTGACCCCGGGTTGATGAATTGTGTCCCGTTATGAGTTTTTCTAAACTGCACGTGTGAGTGGCCGATTAGAATATGGGGTTCCGAGTATTTTTCCACCAGGCCGGAAAACACCTCTGGTCTGGAATCCGGCCAGAGGCGACCGCCCCATTCCCGGGGAAGAGATCCGTGAGAAAGTCGTAACGAGAGCCACTGAGTCTCCAGAACACAAGTTTCCTGAAAGCTGGACAGGAAATCGAGATTGCGATCCGACATGAGTTGTCTGTCAGCCATAGATTCATCATTGAGGACTCTCCGATCATGGTTGCCCATAATGAAAATCCCGTTTAGAGTCGATAGCGTCGAAAGCACTTCATTCACGTTAGGCCCTGCTTCACATACGTCTCCCAGGAAAATGACCTCATCCCAGGAGTTCTCCCGTTCAAGAACTGCTTCCAGTGCCGCAAGATTTCCATGAATATCGGCAAGAATGAGCGATTTCATCTGATCTTTTTCTCCTTTTAGTTATTTTCTTACTGAGATGACAGTAACATCACTTTTCTCAATACATATAGACGTGCTTTTGATGTGGCGGGATTATCCCTGATAATTTTCTCGCGCTTTTCATAGCGAGGCGGGACAGGAATGATACTGTTGGCGAATTGGCTGTAGCCCAACTTTCTAAGTTGGCTTTTTGGTAACTTGGCTAAGAACCAAGATAGACTATATGCTACGCATAAAAGACAAATGTCATTTGACATACATAAGAGAATCTTGGGCTACATAGCCACTTTTTGACTTCGCCAACAGTATCATTCCTGTCCCGACCGGTTACCGCAAAGAATTTATCTATAATAACTTAAGATGCCACTATATTAAAAAATGATTGACATTATCTGATCTTTTTAGTATTTTAAACTTGGGCAATTTGATATTGTATATCTTATGTTCGACAAAGCCAGCATCAAGCTCAAATCTGAACATATAGCTTCGTCCGATTATACACAAACTAATATTTGCGTAAAGAGGAGGTACTAAATGGCTAAGAAAATCAACGTGGGGTTGATTGGCTACAAATTCATGGGTAAAGCGCACAGTAACGCCTACAGTGATGTAGCCATGTTTTTTGATATGGATGCAGAGCCAGTGATGAAAGCCATCTGCGGTCGTAATGAGGAAGGTGTGAAGGCAGCCGCCGAGAAATTCGGATGGGAGGGCTACGAGACATCCTGGGAAAAGCTGGTCAAGCGCGATGATATCGATCTTATAGACGTTACGGCGCCCAGTAATTTCCACAAGGAAATGTCAATGGGCGCCATAGAAAACGGCAAAAATATTTTCTGCGAGAAGCCGCTGGCGTTAAATCTGGCTGACGCGCGGGAAATGCTTCAGGCAGCAGAGGAAGCCGGCGTCAAACACATGATCAACTTCAACTATCGCACAGCGCCGGCGGTGGCGTTAGCGAAGAAGATGATCGACGATGGCTTGCTGGGCAAGATATACCACTTCCGGGGAGTCTATTTGCAGGACTGGATAATCGATCCGGAATTCCCCATCGTATGGCGTCTGGACGCGGATGTCGCCGGCTCCGGTTCGCATGGCGACCTGAATGCTCACATAATCGACGTTGCCAGATTCCTCGTGGGCGACTTCGAGGCCGTCGTCGGTATGTCGGAAACGTTCGTCAAGGAGCGTCCGCTGACTGATACGGGCACTACCGGAGGCCTGACAGCGCAAGCTACTGGCGGCATGGGCAAGGTCACGGTTGACGACGCCACGCTTTTCCTGGCAAGGTTTACTAACGGCGCTCTGGCCACATTCGAGGCGACCCGGTTCGCCGCTGGGAGGAAGAATTTCTTAAAATTTGAGATCAACGGCAGCAAAGGCAGCGTAATCTTCGACCTGGAGCGGCTGAATGAGCTGGAGTATTATTCATGCGATGATCCCGAAGATTTGCAGGGATTCAGGACTATAGGAGTTACTGATCCTTCGCATCCGTATATTCACGCCTGGTGGCCGCCTGCTCACATCATCGGTTACGAGCATACTTTCATACATCAGGTGCATAACTTGATGCAGGCCATAGCGAACGACACTATGCCCAGCCCCAGCTTTGTGGACGGTGTAAAGTGTCAGGAAGTGCTGGACGCTGTCACAAAATCCGCCCGTGAAAAACGATGGATCGAGATCAGTGAAATGTAGTGGAATATGATGGTTTTCTCAGTCCCTTGATGACGCAGGCAAGATGCCTGCGTCATCAAGGAATTGAACGAGAAATAACTTAAAACTTGAGGTATATAAGGAGTAAGAAAATGGCAAGACCAGTAACCCTTTTTACCGGCCAGTGGGCAGACTTGACACTGGAGGAAGTAGCAGACAAAGCAAAAGCAATGGGCTATGACGGTTTGGAATTGGCCTGTTGGGGCGGTCATTTCGATGCTAACGAAGCCCTGGCGGATCCCGACTACTGCAAGAGTAAATGGGATATGCTGAATGGAAAAGGACTTGGAGTCTGGGCGATAAGCGATCACCTTACAGGACAGGCTGTTTGCGATCTGATTGATGGACGCCATGAGGCCATTCTTTCCCCGGACGTTTGGGGCGATGGCGATCCGGAGGGTGTCAGACAACGGGCGGCGGAACTGATGAAAAAAGACGCTAAAGCCGCCAGAAAGCTGGCTGACGTTGTGGGTCATGACATTGTAGTCAATGGCTTTACCGGCTCCAGCATCTGGCACATGATCTATCCATTCCCACCCATGTCACCAGAGATGATCGACGCGGGATACAAGGATTTCGCTGACCGCTGGAATCCCATTCTTGACGTCTTCGACGCGGAGGGCGTGAAGTTCGCTCTGGAAGTCCATCCCACAGAGATCGCCTTTGACATCGTTTCAGCAGAGAGAGCCGTTGAAGCGCTGGGCGGGCGTGAAGCCTTCGGATTCAACTACGATCCCAGTCATCTCGGCTATCAGGGCGTTGATTACGTTGAGTTCATACGCCGGTTCAGCGATCGTATCTACCACGTCCACATGAAGGACGTCTATTGGTCATCAGTACCGCGTTCGGCGGGCGTTTTTGGCGGTCACGTGAACTTTGGCGATTCCCGCCGCTACTGGGATTTCCGCTCATTGGGGCGCGGCAGCGTGGATTTCGAGGAGATTCTCCGCGCGCTCAACGACATTGGCTATCAAGGCCCTCTGAGCGTTGAATGGGAAGACTCCGGAATGGATCGCGAGCACGGCGCGAGGGAAGCTTGCGAGTTTACAAAGAAGTTGGACTTCGAGCCTTCGGCCACCGCCTTTGATTCCGCTTTTGCTGAAGAATAAAGCAACTTTTAACCGCGAATAGACGCGAATAAACGCTAATAAACGCTAATAAACGCTAATAGAATATAAAGAATTGGGGATGGTTCATTTTCCGATGGAATTAAGGTAACACTTTCTGAATATGGCTGAAAATCCCCCCAGCCCCCTTTTCAAGGGGGAGCTATAAACCCTTGCATATAGTAGGTTTGTCGCTCCTGTAGAGCGAATGTAGAGCAGATTTCCTGCTCCCCCTTGAAAAGCTGTGAAGGGTAGGTTTTTGATAGCTAGCTGGCTAAAGTCGCATAAACACTGGTTTTTTGCATGGGAGGAAACAACCCCCTTGATCCCCCTTTTTTAAGGGGGAATTGCAGTGATAGCAACCGTTTACGCCATTTGCCGTTGATCTTATTTTTAAAAAACCTACCCCTCACAGCCTGTATAGACTGGGGACATAGGTAACAGGTGTACGGAGACATAGGTAACACATGTACGGAGACATGGGTAACACTTTCCACGTATGATAAACGTCTAATAAGGTCATCATAGAATCTCCACA
>SDBT01005792.1_pt1 | contig 20685 bp, 11 predicted proteins | sample 2277101 | NCBI WGS metagenome assembly SDBT01 (sample SAMN10404973, study PRJNA504765) | marine sediment metagenome | isolation source: marine sediment core GS10_PC15, 103 cmbsf | place: Arctic Ocean: Southern Knipovich Ridge | collected 2010 | reverse complement strand
GCGCCACATGTCCTCGTCATCCTTGGCAGCCTGCGCGCGGATGTCCTCCAGCAGGCCCTTCACGTCGATCCGGCGCGCGACGAACCGGATGCGGTCCATGTTGCGGTAGCTGATCTGCACGTCGGCCGGCCGTCCGGGCAGTTGCACGCCCGTTTGGCTGAGCTGCACCTGCGGCGCCCTTATCCGCGCGATCTGGTCGCGGGCGCTGGCCCGCCACTCGCCCTGGGGGGAGTCCGCCATCAGGGCCTCGTACTCGCCGATGGCCTTGAGGTACTGCTGGCGGCTCTGGTAGTAGACGCCGCCGGCGTAGCGGGACTGATCGACGACGCCGCTCTGCGCGTAGTCTCCCGCGACCGTGCGCAGCAGGCCAAGCACGTCGAACTGCGGCGGCAGGTCAACGCGCGTGATCTTGCCGCCGGCCAGCACGAGCGCCTCGCCGTCGCCCAGGTCCCACGGGTTGAACTCCTTCATCGCCTCCTGCAGCGGCATCTTGCCGTCAACCCAGTACGCGCCGGCGTAGCCGTTCAGCCGGTCCATACCGAACCGCTTGCGCGCCAGCATGGCCTGGCGGTAGTAGCTCAGGGCGGCGTGGCTCTGCTTGGGGGTGTTGTCCAGCGCGCGGACCTCGTCCAGCACGTAGAGGATCTTCCGCTCGTCGGGCAGACCGGCGGAGTACTCGTCCGGCTTGGTGGGGAAGATGGGCTTGCCGTCCGCGTCGATCTTCAGGCCGATGGGGCGCTTGCGCTGATACTCCCTGGCGCTGTAGCCCTCGTCGAAGTCGTCTTCGCCGGCAGTCTCGGCCAGCGTGTCGTCGCGCTCGCCCCACCAGCGATACCAGAAGTGCGGCTGGTCGTCGTAGATGGTGAAGCGGGAGAGCAGGTTGGCCAGGTCGAAGAGGCACTCGATGCGTTCCTCGAGCCACTTCGCACCTTCCCCGGTGCGGATCCCCTTCACGATGTCGTACTTCGCGTAAAGGTCGCGGGCGCGCTCCATGTGGCCGACGGCCAGCTTCTTGTCGTGCTGCCAGCTCTGCAGGAAGATGCCCTGCTCGCGGACGCCGCGCTTGAAGACGCCGCCGGAGCGCGTGCCCCAGTGGGGCAGGAGCATGTAGAGGTGGGCAGTCAGGCGTTCGGCGCGGGCTTCCTGGCGCGTGCCGGCGGTGCGCTTGATGTAGTCCTCTGCTCCGGCCAGCGCGTCGTCGTAGAGGGCCAGGCGCGCCCGGCACATCATGAGCCGTTCGGCGGCGCGGTACCAGCCTTCGGCCTCGGCCTCGACCAGACGCTCGTAGATGTCGGCGGCTTCCTGGTAGTTCTTCTGGTCGAACAGCTTGTCGGCATCCGCGGCACTCGCCGCGGCCGCGACCTGCTGCGCAGGCGGCTTGGGAGGCGGCTCCTGCGCCCCCTGCAGTACGAGCAAGCATGAGAGCGCCATCACCAGTGCCGCCGCCGTCGTCGCCTTCAGCCACTTGCCGGACATACTGTATCTCCCTCGGGTATCGGTCCACGGGCCGGAGGGCTTCTCAACAAGCATGCGACCCCGACGCCAGTGTACGCCATTAGACGCCCCGGGGCCAAGCTATGTTCCGTGGGGGAGGGGGAGAGCGGGGACCGCCACCGGTCTTCGGAGCGAAAACCGGGACTGGCTCGGATTTCCGCAGGAAACTCCGTGCCTGTCCCGGAGTTTCGCGGCCACAGCCGGGACGCCCAAGGCGTCGGGTTCGAGTTGCCGATGCTTCCCTGCGTTGCGCACTACCCGTGGCGTCCTTGCCGCCCGTCGCATGCGTTGGTCATGCTGTCATCCCGAAGGCCCGTGTTGACTCAGCACGACATTCGCGACTTCGTCTACGGTCGCTTGGATGTAGCGTCGATAGACGCAGCCCCAGAAGGACTTGCGCTCAAGAGAATGGAGGCGCCCCGTGCCTACTTCAAGCAGCGATGGCACGTGAAAGACGCACCATCGTTTCTTGTACGTTGAGCGAATCGCTTCAGTCAAGGCATCAGGGAAGGTCTCGGAAACGTAGACGGGCAGCAGTGCGTATCCACACTGGAAAGCGAAAGGCAAGAGGGTCCGCTTGTGTTCTCCAGCAAACGCCCGAAGGGCGGGATAGTCATCTCGTATCTGCTGAACAGTTTCGACTGACCGACGAATCAGGAAGACATATGTGACCAGCTTGGTTGCGAACCACGCGAACCTGAACGGCTCCTTGTGGAGCACCACCACATCCCTCTCGCCCAGTCCCGCCCAATGGTGCACTTGATACCCAGCCGTCTCGAACACGTGATCGGATGACTCATTTCCCATGGCCCAAGTCTCCATTCAGCCTGCCAAGGCCGAAGCATACCAGGTATGCCTTGACCCTCAGCGGCATCTGACGGGTGTTGCGGCTGTGCAGTGCACCCCGATTATACGCCATGCCCCGCTGTTGTCGAGGCTGATTCTCATACGTGAAGGCAGCGACAGCAACAGGGCGTGAGCCGTGCATCCGCGCTACAGGTAGTAGCGCCAGCGGCCGGCCAGCTTGCGGAAGGGGGCGTCGCCGGCTGCCAGACCTGCCAGCCCGCTGACGGTCACGAATGCGCAGAATGCGACCAGGTTGAAGGGCCACTGGGCGTCGAGCAGCGCCATGCTACCGGTCAGTCGGGCCGATCTCATGGCGATCATAAGGTAGACGTAGCTGCCCACGATCCAGAGCGCGAAGCCCAGGGCGGACCCCAGCGCGAGGCGGCCGAGGGCCATGCCGAGCTTCATCTCCCTGGACACCTTGTAGTGCCGTCGGGCCTTCTGCCTTCGTGTGTGGGGCACATGGGCCATCTGTCGGCTCCCTTGCTGTCGGGCTGCGTTCACGGTACTATATGGGCTTGCCGGGCTCTCTATTCGCCCATTCCGCGAGCATTCTCCACCCCGCCATGCCCAAGAAACTGCGCCTGAAAGTCATCGCCTGCGGCGTCTTCGAACAGGAACTCGAGTACGTCGCCGAGCGGTCACCCAACGATGTCGTCGTGGAACTGCTCGACGCCGGGCTGCACGCCGCGCCGGACAAGCTGCGGCTGTTCGCCCAGGAGGCCATCGACGCCGCCGCGCGCGAGGGCGGCTACGACGCCGTCTGCCTGGCCTACGGGCTCTGCGGACGCGGGACGACGGGGCTGATAACGCGCGACGTGCCCGTGGTGTTGCCGCGCGTTCACGACTGCATAGCGCTCTTCCTGGGCAGCGCGCGCGCATACGCCGAGCAGTTCTCGCGCTACCCCGGCAGCTTCTACTTCACCACCGGCTGGTACAAGCACAAGGCCCATCCTGAGCGCACGCGCATCGCGGCCACGCGGCGGCTCGATCCCACCACGCACCCGCACTATGCCGAGTTCAGCGAGCAGTACGGCGCGGACAACGCCCGCTACATCATCGAGTTCATGGAGAGCTGGCGTCGCAATTACCAGCGCGCCGTTCTCATTGACCACGGCTTTGCCACGGCCGAGCACGAGGCGACCACGCGTGCCGTGGCTGACGCGGCCGGTTGGGATTACGAGCGGCTGGCGGGCAGCCTGGACCTGATCGAGGGGCTGGTCAGCGGCGAGTGGGACGAGGAGCGCTTCCTGGTCGCGCCGCCGGACCACGTGATCGTTGCCACGAATGACGAGCGCATCACGGCCGCCGTGCGCCGCGGTGCAACGACGGACGAGCGCATGGCCGAGGCGGGCCTGCTGGGGCTGGACGCCTCGCACGCGGTCCAGGAGGGCACGTTCTTCTACGAAGACGGCGGCGCTGGCACCGAGGCGCCCGGGGCCGAGCTGGCCCTCGGCATTGACGCGGGCGGCACTTTCACCGACGCGGTGCTCTACGAGTTCTCCGCCGGCAAACTGCTCAGCAAGGCGAAGGCCATCACCACGCACGGCCACCTGGTTGACGGCATCACTGAGGCGCTCTCGCTGCTGGACTCGGACCTGTTCGACCGCGTCAGCTACACGTGCCTGTCCTCCACGCTGGCCACGAATGCCATTGTGGAGGGCAGGGGGTTGCCGGTGGGACTGATCCTGATGCCCTACCACGAGGGCATGGCGGCCGGCATCATGACGCCGCTGTTCCGCTGCATCGGGGGCCGCACCAGCATCGAGGGAGTGGTCGACAGCGACGTGGACGAGGCCGAGGTCCTGGAGGCTGCGCGCGACCTGGCGGCGCAAGGGGCGGCGTCGTTCGCGGTGAGCGGCTACGGGTCCGTGCGCAACCCCACCCACGAGTCGCAGGTGAAGGACGTACTCAGGCGCCACTTCGACCTGCCGATCGTGTGCGGTCACGAACTGTCCGGCAAGCTGAACTTCATCGCGCGCGCCCACACGGCCGTGCTGAACGCCCGGCTGCTGCCCATCGTGTCCGACCTGCTCAACTCCGTGGAGGACGTCCTGGCGGCGGAAGGCGTCGGCGGGCCGCTCTTCGTCGTGCGCGGCGACGGCGCCATCATGCGCAAAGACGTCGCGCGCGAGCGCGCCATAGAGACCGTGCTGAGCGGGCCGGCGGCCAGCGCGGCGGGTGGCCGGTTCCTGACCGGCAACCGGGACGCCCTGGTCGTCGACATGGGCGGAACCACCACCGACATTGCCGCCCTGACCGACGGGCGCATTGCCCTGAGCCCGGAGGGAGCGCAGGTGGGGCGATGGCGAACGAGCGTGGCTGCCGCCGACATCGAGACCAGCGGCCTGGGCGGCGACAGCGCCGTGCGTCCCGCCGCGCGCAACGGGCTCCAGGTGGGCCCGGAGCGGGTGCTGCCGATCTCCTACCTGGCGGCGCACAACCCGGGCGTGTGCGAGGAACTGGCCGGTCTGGTGGATCAGCAGGCGGACGGCGGGCTATCGCCTTCCATGTTCGACTTCCTGGTGCTGGTCGGTCGCCCCGAGGGGCTCGGGCTGGACGAACAGGAGAAGCGGATAGTCGAGCACCTGTCCCAGCAGCCGCACTCGCGTCCCGCACTCAGCAAGGCGTGTGGCAGCATGGCGCCGCAACTGCTCCGGACGAAGCGCCTGGAGCGGGTCGGTCTGGTGCGCCGTGCAGGAGTGACGCCGACCGACGCATTGCACGTGCTGGGCGATTACAGCCCCTATGACGTGGCAGCGGCCAGGCTGGCGCTGACGGCCCTGGGACGGTTCATCGGCATGAGTCCGGAAGAGGTCGCTTCGGCCGTCCGCGACGAGACCGAGCGCCTCCTGGCGCTGGCCATCATGAGGCGCGAACTTAGCGACGACGGCATCGACGACGGCGCAGCCGCATTCGAGCAGGCGCTCCCACTGCTGAACCGCATCCTGGACGGGGACGGAGACGGCGCCTTTCGCGTCCTGTGGCAGCAGCGCCGGCCCGTCATCGGCATCGGGGCGCCGGTGAGCGCCTTCCTGCCGAGCGCGTGCCTACGGCTCGGCATAGACGCCATCATCCCGCCCGACGCTGACGTGGCGAACGCCGTCGGCGCCGCCACCAGCCAGGTGGTCGTGTCGGGCAGAATGCGCATCAGGCCCGGCGAGTTCGGCTGTTATGTCCTCTACGGCCCCGAGGGGCGCAGCGAGTTTGCGCGTCTGGCCGATGCTCAGGAGGCGGCACGCGACGGCGTGGTGACGCTTGTGCGGCGCCGTGCGCTCACATTCGGCACGGATGAGCAGATGGTGCGGGTGGACGTGGCGCGTCGCGTAGGGCGCCTCCAGGACGGCAGCACGCAGCTTCTCGAGGTCACCGTGGACGGGGTGCTCGCCGGGGCGCCGAAACTGTCCTGAGGCCCGGGGACAGGCTTGCTGTGGGTAGCCGGCATTGACACGTGTGACCAGTCAGGTCACAGTGCACCGGGGCCTCTTACGGCACTGTCGACAGTTGAATGGGAGGCCTGGTTGAGGTAACCTGACATGCCTGTGGACCTTCGCAGTAAGCGGCATTCAGCAGCTTACTGCGCCCGCACGTTCACCTGCGGCCCGCAGCCGCGCTGCGGCCCCATCGTCCAGCGGTTTAGGACACCGGACTTTCGATTCGGCAACCGGGGTTCGACTCCCCGTGGGGTCACCACTTGCGAAACGGCCCGCGCCGGCTCGGCGCGGGCCGCTTCAATTGGCTTCTGCTCGCCTCTGGCGGCCCCAGGCAGCCATACCGGCAGGGCCGTCGGCCTCCGGGTGCCAGTCTGGCAGGGGACCAAAGAAAACGGCGGGACGCGCGAGCGCATCCCGCCGGAGGCACAGTTCAGCACCGGTGCTGTCAGCATCAGGTCTCAGTACAGGCCGCTGATCTCCATGTCCTGGATTTCGCGGAGGGCTTCCTGCGCCGAACCCTCGGGGGCCTGGAAGTCCTCGTCGGTGAGGCTGACGGTAACGCCGGCGCCGCCGTGAACTGACACGGCAGGGGCCGCAGGCACGTAACCCAGGCGCTCCTCGCGCTCCTTGCAGTGGATGCACAGGACAGCGAAAGGGCGTGCCTTCAGGCGCCTCTGCCTGATGGCCTTCCGGCAGCCGTCACAGACGCCGTAGGAGCCCTCTCGAAGCTTCCGCAGCGCGGATTGGATCTGATCGATGGCAAGCGAATCGGCCTCGGCTGAGACGGCGGACATGAAGTCGATCTCACCCTCAGCCGCCCTGTCGAGCAGCTCACTCGGGTCGTCCAGGGACGTGTTCCTGGCGTTGTCCAGCCTCTCCAGCAACTCGGCCTGGAGGCGCCGCTCCAGCGCGACGAGATCCCGCTCGATCTTCGCGTAGTCGGTCTTGTTTCGTTTCTTGCCGGCCATGATGTCTGTCTCCTCTGGAAGCGCCACACCCACGCGCAAATCGCGTTCCAACGTTCGGGGCCATCGGGCCCCATGCACTCGTTCTTCAAATCCTCACGTTCGCTGGCGGTGCCCCCCCGAGTCCATCGCCAGTATTAGTTGCCATAGGACACCCCTGAGTTCACCCTCCGTCCAGGGACGCGTCCACTGGTCCCTCAGGCTACCGTGTGAGCCGCAGGTCGGCAATCGGGCAAACCGCTACTGGGGGCCTCGAAAAGCCTGACGGCAACGTAGGGCGGCGCACTACGTCGAGTCAGCAGGGGCATGGGCGGACCGGCACAGGCGAGCCCGCTTCCGAGGAAAAAGCGGACGACCTTGACAGGGTACCCGGAAAATGCTACACTACGCCCATCGAGTCGCCGACAGCAGTCGGGTCGGAGGCTCGTTTCCTTGTCCGGACGCCAGTCCTGGCAGCCGACGCGCAGCTCGCAGAGCCGTTGAGTTGCGTCGGCGGTTGACAGGGGTTGGGGATGAGGTATAATAGAGGATTGCTGGGGGAGAGCATCCCTTGGCAAGGCTCTTTGACAGACAGGAGACGGAAAGGATTGGACCTTGATCGGAGCCTGTGGCTCGACAAGGTGAGTCCGAACAGTGACGGGTCAGGTTGGAACCCGAGCGCGGGCGCCTTCGGGCGTCGAATTACGAGCGCGCAACGGGGTCTTGACATGCTCTATTGAAGGGTATGATACTGGCTCAGAACGAACGCTGGCAGCGTGCTTTAGTCATGCAAGTCGAGCGAGAAACCCGGCTTCGGCCGGGGAGTAAAGCGGCAAACGGGTGAGTAACGCGTGGGCAAGCTGCCTCCTGGAGCGGAATAACGGCGGGCGCTTCGGCGCCCCTTGGGCGAAAGCGCCGCTAATGCCGCATGAAGATGCACTGGCACCTACTTACTCGTAAGCAGGTAGCCGGAGTGTTGAAAGGGTCGTTGGAGTTCGCTCCTTCGTCTGCCGGGAGAGGCGCCCGCGTCCTATTAGCTAGTTGGTGAGGTAACGGCTCACCAAGGCGACGATGGGTAGTCGGCGTGAGAGCGCGATCGGCCACACTGGGACTGAGACACTGCCCAGAGCCCTACGGGGCGCTGCAGTCAGGAATATTGCACAATCGGCGCAAGCCGGATGCAGCGACGCTGCGTGTGGGAAGAAGGCTTTCGGGTTGTAAACCACTGTCAGGGGTTAAGAAATCCGTGCGGAGAAACTCGCACGGTTGACAAAGGCCCCAAAGGAAGCGATGGCTAACTCCGTGCCAGCAGCCGCGGTAATACGGAGATCGCTAGCGTTGTTCGGAATCACTGGGCGTAAAGCGCGCGTAGGCGGTCAGGTCAGTGGGATGTGGAATCGTCCGGCTCAACCGGGCAACGTCGTCCCATACTGCCCGACTGGAGCACGGTAGGGGAGAGTGGAACTCTTGGTGGAGCGGTGATATGCGTAGATATCAGGAGGAACGCCGGCGGCGAAGGCGACTCTCTGGGCCGATGCTGACGCTGAGGTGCGAAAGCTAGGGGAGCGAACGGGATTAGATACCCCGGTAGTCCTAGCCGTAAACGATGGGCACTTGGTAGTGGGGTTCTGCTTCACTGCCGTAGCTAACGTGTTAAGTGCCCCGCCTGGGTAGTACGGCCGCAAGGCTAAAACTCAAAGTAATTGACGGGCCCTCGCACAAGCGGTGGAGCACGCGCCTTAATTCGAGGCAACGCGAGGAACCTTACCAGGGCTTGACATGCAGGCGGTACGAACCCGAAAGGGTAAGGACCCTGGGTCAGCCAGGGGACCTGCACAGGTGTTGCATGGCTGTCGTCAGCTCGTGTCGTGAGATGTTGGGTTAAGTCCCATAACGAGCGAAACCCTTGTCCTTAGTTGCTAACGGGTAATGCCGAGGACTCTAGGGAGACTGCCGGTGTTGAACCGGAGGAAGGTGGGGATGACGTCAAGTCATCATGGCCCTTATGCCCTGGGCTGGACGCATGCTACAATGGCCGGTACAGAGGGAAGCGAAGCCGCAAGGTGGAGCGAAGCCCAGAAAGCCGGTCCCAGTTCGGATCGGGGGCTGCAATTCGCCCCCGTGAAGGAGGAATCGCTAGTAATCGCGGATCAGCAATGCCGCGGTGAATGTGTGCCCGAGGGTTGTACACACCGCCCGTCAAATCACGGGAGCTAGGAGTGCGCGAAGTCGTGGGTCTAACCCGCTTTCGAGCGGGAGGACCGCGCCCACCGTAAACTTGGCAACTGGGATTAAGTCGTAACAAGGTAGCCGTAGGAGAACCTGCGGCTGGATCACCTCCTTTCTAAGGACCTAGTGTCCGCCGGACGTCCTCAACCAAAGGGGTCTGCATCGTCTGACCCCGGGCGTCCGACTCAAGGAAAGAAGCCAGCCGGGCCGGTTCACATGCTCGGACTCACCTTGTGGGGTCTACGGGCTTCGATGCCTCAGACTAAGGATCCCGACCCTTCCGTCTCCTTCTCGATACAGCGGGGCCTATAGCTCAGCTGGTCAGAGCGCGTCCCTGATAAGGACGAAGTCAGTGGTTCGAATCCACTTAGGCCCACCAGGCAGAAGGGCCTTCTCTGGCCGCTTAGCGGGAGGACGAGACCGCCGGGGATGTAGCTCAACTGGGAGAGCGCTGGCTTTGCAAGCCAGAGGTTGCCGGTTCGATCCCGGTCATCTCCACCAGAGAAGCCCGCATCTCCGCCTGAGATGCTTCAGATGAATCGACGGCGCAAGCGCGAGAGCGCGCCCCTGCGCCCTAATAGGTCTGACCGCTCTTTGACAAGTGAATAGGGAATAAAGGCGTCGGTGGCTGAAGGCCACGATGAGTGCTGAGTAACGCACTGTCGAGTGTCAAGCTACCAAGAGTATAGGGTGGATGTCTTGGCGCCAGCAGGCGATGAAGGACGTGGCAGGCTGCGATAAGCCCGGAGGAGCCGCCTAACAGGCTGAGATCCCGGGATTTCCGAATGGGGCAACCCGTTGCCGCGAAAGCGGCATCATCCCCGCCTGAAATCCGCTTTCGAGCGGACATAGGGCGTGGAGGCTAACCGAGCGAAGTGAAACATCTCAGTAGCTCGAGGAAAGGAAAGCAACAGCGACTCCCTAAGTAGCGGCGAGCGAACGGGGAACAGCCCAAACCGTTCGGGCCTTCGGGTTCGGGCGGGGTTGCGGGGCCGCCAAATGACTAGCCGTGGACCTTACGCGAACGGGACTGGAAAGCCCGGCCAGAGCAGGTGATAGCCCTGTAGCGGAAAAGGCCGACGGCGGTCGGCGGAACCCCAAGTAGCGTCGGACACGAGGAACCCGGCGTGAATCAGGGAGGACCACCTCCCAAGGCTAAGTACTAGCTGGCGACCGATAGCGCAGAAGTAGCGCGAGCGGATGATGAAAAGAATCCCTTCTAGGGAAGTGAAAAGTACCTGAAACCCTATACTTACAAGCAGTCGGAGCACTGTGGAGGCGGCGAATGCGGCCTCCCGTGTGACGGCGTGCCTTTTGGAGAATGAGCCGGCGAGTTGAGCTGCGTCGCGCAAGGTTAAGTGCCTCAGGCACGGAGCCGTAGGGAAACCGAGTGTGAATAGCGCGACCATAGTGGCGTGGCTCAGACGCGAAGCCGGGTGATCTACCTATGGCCAGGATGAAGCGACTGTAACAGGTTGTGGAGGTCCGAACGCACCAATGATGCAAAATTGGGCGATGAGCTGTGGGTAGGAGTAAAAGTCTTATCAAACCCGGGGATATCTCGTTCTCTCCGAAATAGCTTTAGGGCTAGCCTCCTGTTATAAGCAGCGGGGGTAGAGCACTGAATGGATTCGGGGGCCCACCAGGCTACCCATTCCAATCAAACTCCGAATACCGCTGCCCGGAAGCAGGGGAGTCAGACTGCGGGGGATAAGCTCCGTGGTCGAAAGGGAAACAGCCCAGACCGTCAGTTAAGGCCCCTAAAGCGCGCTAAGTGCATCGAAGGAAGTGGAGACGCAGTGACAGCCAGGATGTTGGCTTAGAAGGAGCCACCATTTAAAAAGTGGGTAACACCTTACTGGTCGAGCTTCTCCGCGCCGAAAATGAACGGGGCTCAAGCGCGCTGCCGAAGCTACGGGTTCTAGCTCGCCCTGCGGGGCGAGAAGGAGCGGTAGGAGAGCGCTGTATGCAGGGTTGAAGCCGTACCGTAAGGAGCGGTGGACCGCATACAGGTGAGAATGCCGGCATGAGTAACGTTAAAGGAAGTGAGAATCTTCCTCGCCGCAAACCCAAGGTTTCCTGGGCAAGGTAAATCCTCCCAGGGTTAGTCGGGTCCTAAGGTGAGGTCGAAAGGCGTAGCCGATGGACAGCAGGTTAATATTCCTGCACCGCTGGTAGTCGTGAAAGCTGCCTGACCGACGCGGTCTCCCTGTGCTGCACGGCCCAATAGACATGGCCAGAAGGGCTTTTAGCCCGTTCGCAGTCCAGATGATCGCCAAGAAAAACGTCAGGTAGGGGCTACTTGCGCCCGTACCAAAACCAACACTGGTGGGTGAGGAGAGTATCCTCAGGCGCTCGAGAGAACCGTCGTTAAGGAATTCGGCAAAAGTGGTCCGTAACTTCGGGACATGGACCGCCTGCTTGGTGACTCTTTACGGGGTCATTCGGTAGGTCGCAGCGAAGAGGCCCGGGCGACTGTTTACTAAAAACACAGGTCTGTGCTAAGGCGTAAGCCTACGTATACAGACTGACGCGTGCTCGATGCCATAAAGTCAAGGAAGGAGGTTACTCTCGCCTTCGGGCGAGGGAAAGCTTTCGACCTAAGCTATGGTGAATGGCGGCTCTAACTATGAGAGTCCTAAGGTAGCGTAATTCCTTGTCAGCTAACTGCTGACGTGCATGAATCGCGTAACGACTTGGGCACTGTCTCAACGACGGACTCGGTGAAATTGTGGTCGTGGTACAGACGCCACGTTCCCGCGGCAAGACGGATAGACCCCGTGGACCTTTACTGCAGCATGGCATTGGGTTCTGGCTGGGCATGTGTAGGATAGGTGGGAGGCTGTGAAGTCCCTTCGTCAGGAGGGGCGGAGCCATCAGTGGAATACCACCCTTGTCCTGTTAGGTCTCTAACTCCGACCCGTGAATCCGGGCGGAGGACAGTGCTTTGTGGGTAGTTTGACTGGGGCGGTCTCCTGCAAAAATGTAACGGAGGAGCCCAAAGGCTCTCTCAGTGCGGTCGGCAATCGCACGTTGAGTGTAAAGGCATAAGAGAGCTTAACTGCGAGACGGGTATGTCGAGCAGATGTGAAAGCAGGGCTTAGTGATCCAGCGGTTCTGTGTGGAAGGGCCGTTGCTCAACAGATAAAAGGTACCCCGGGGATAACAGGCTCATCGCTCCCAAGCGACCATAGCGACGGGGCGGTTTGGCACCTCGATGTCGGCTCATCGCATCCTGGGGCTGTAGGCGGTCCCAAGGGTTCCGGAGTTCACGGATTAAAGCGGTACGCGAGCTGGGTTTAGACCGGCGTGAGCCAGGTCGGTCCCTATCTGCCGTGGGCGTTGGACAGTTGAGGAGGTTTTCCCCTAGTACGAGAGGATTGGGGAGAGTGAACCTATGGTGTGCCAGTTGTCCTGCTAAGGGCACCGCTGGGTGGCTATGTTCATAAAAGATAACCGCTGAAAGCATCTAAGCGGGAAGCCGTCTCCGAGATTAACTGTCCTGTCCCCTTCGAGGGAGTAAGGCACCTTCAAGACTAGGAGGTTGATAGGCCGGAGGTATAAGTGCGTATATATAAAGGCACTGAGCTGACCGGTACTAATCCGCCGAGAGGCTGACACATATCGACTTTGCGTCTCAGCACAACCGTTGTGGCCTTCACTCACCGACGCCGTTCCCTATTCACTGATCCGATTCGCCCTGCCCGCGCGGCAACTCCGATTGCCGCCCGGCGGCCGTAGTCTATGGAAAACACTTCAGGTCGGATTCATCGGCCCTGAGGAGACCGGGGTTCGAGATCCCCGTCGGCCGACCGGGCCCCGCGCAGGGCGACCAGGCATTGCCCGGTGATTACAGCGGAAGGGAAACACCCGTTCCCATCCCGAACACGGCCGTTAAGCCTTCCGCGCCGATGATATTGGCCACCCGGCCGAGAAAGTAGGTCATTGCCGGGCTGCTCTTCTGTAGTTGACGTATTGCGACCCCGCAGCCTGAAGGGCTGCGGGGTCGCTGCCGTTTAAGCCCCGTGATTCGCTCCGTTGCGCGCCTCCCCCCGAGCCAACTCTTGACACCAAGCTTCCCTTTCAGCATAATGGGCGCTGGCTAACCGGGGCGGCCCGACGGCTACCCGGGACGGGAGTATCGGGACCTTTCAGCAAGAACCCGCTGCTGGGGCCTCTCATACCGTTTCGACTCCCGTGCCGGCGTCGGCCTGCGCCTAGATGGACTGGCTGTGACTGGCCGGAAGCAGCGGACAAATAGAGCAGCTGTGGGCTGCTTCGGAATCGCAGTACCGGAAGGTTAGGGGTCCCGGGCCCGTGAGGCCCGGTTGCTGACCCGACTGCATCACGCAGGCATAGAGACGTATGGCGGCCCTTCAGCCGCGTCCCGGGCGCGCTCTGAGCGCTCGGCGGCGGACGGGGCCCAGTTGAGGACGGTCGTGGGGCCCGACAGGCGGTGGCCCCCCGGGCAGACCCTATGATGGACTCGAACTGCACAGCGGCATTCCTGGCCGGACCAGGCATCTGGCGGCCCCGTCCCGGAGTCACCGGAACCGTGCGGTCCGGATTCGCGTCGGCCTTTGCCGGTGCGCTGTCGGGCTCCGCGTGCAGCACCCGAGGCCCAACGATCTCGCCGAACTGAGTCTTCGTGCCTGCTGAGCCGGGCCAGTGCCGTGTCGGCATCGCTTGCCGGCACGTGCCGATTCCCCCTCCCTTCCTGCCTGCGCTCCGCCAGTGTCCCACCGGCTGCCTGCCTCTGAACGGGGCGGGAGGACGTTGTGGGAGAACCACTGATTCCCGGCATCGCTCTGGTTGTCGGCCTGGCGGTCGGTTTCGTCGCCCATTTCCTCGTCGCCAAGATGAACGAGCGACGTGCGGGGCGCACTGCCGAGGGCATCGTTGAGGAAGGCCGGCGCCAAGCGGCGCAGATCAAGAAAGAGATGGAGCTGGAGGCTAAGCAGGACGTCATTCAGCGCCGCGAGGAATTCGAAGCTGAAGTCCGGCAGACCCGCAGCGAACTGCGGCTTACCGAACGTCGCCTCGACAAGCGCGAAGACAGCCTTGACGAGAAGGACGAACTCCTGGGCAAGAAGGAGCGCTTCCTGGAGACAGGCGAGAAGAACCTGGCCCAGAAGCGCCGCGAACTGAACTCGCTCGAGGACAGCCTGCGAAGGATGGAGGATCAGAAGCAGGAGGAGCTCTACCGCATCAGCGGCCTGACACGCGACCAGGCCAAGGAAATGCTGGGCGAGTCCCTGCGCGAGGAGGTCGAGATCGAGTGCACCGGGATGATCAACGCGAAGGTGGCCGAGGCGCAACGCAACGGTAAGCAGGAGGCCAAGCGCATAGTCCTGGAGTCCATCGAGCGCTGCGCCGCAGAGACCACCGGCGAGGCCACTGTCTGCGCCGTTCAGCTCCCCAACGACGACCTGAAGGGCCGGATAATCGGCCGCGAGGGCCGCAACATTCGCTCCTTTGAGAAGGCCGTCGGCGTCGACGTCATCGTGGACGACACCCCCGGCGTGGTCGTGCTCAGCAGCTTCGACAGCGTGCGGCGCGAGGCCGCCAGGCTGGCTATGCAGCGTCTTGTGGCCGATGGGCGGATACATCCCGGGCGCATCGAGGAGGCCGTCAAGGAGGCCAAGAGCGACGTAGAGCGCATCATCAATGAGACTGGCGAGGAGATCTGCTACGAACTGAACCTCAGCAAGGTGCCTGAACAGATCAAGCGTCTGCTGGGCCGCCTGAAGTTTCGCACCAGTTTCGGGCAGAACGTGCTTTCGCACTCCGAGCAAGTGTGCGAGCTGGCCGGCATCATGGCGGCGGAGCTTGGGCTCGACGTTGGCCTGGCCCGGCGTTGCGGCGCCCTGCATGACATCGGCAAAGCCATAGACCAGCGCCACGAGGGCTCGCATGCCTTCCTGGGCGCGGAGGAAGCCAAGCGGCGCGGCGAGCACGGCATCGTCGTGAACGCCATTGCCGCGCACCATGAGGAAGCAGCACCGGAGTCGCTCTACGCCGGCCTCATCATCGCGGCAGATACCATCAGCGCCAGCCGGCCCGGTGCGCGGCGCGAGACGCTGGAGCGATACGTCAAGCGGCTGGAGCGCCTGGAGAACCTGGCCACCCAGCACGGCGGCGTGCAGCGCGCCTTCGCCATCCAGGCCGGGCGCGAGGTGCGAGTGCTCGTCGACTCAAAGAAGGTCAAGGACGAGTCCGCCGCCCGGCTCTCTCACGACATCGCGCGCGAGATCGAACAGGAGCTTCAGTACCCCGGCGAGATCGTCGTGACCGTCATTCGAGAGTCACGCTTCACGGAAACGGCGCACTGACCTGACCACCTGATCGGCCCCCGGCGAGCGCGAGGTCCGTGCCCGCCGGGGGCCCTTCTCATTTCACTGCAGGGAGGGGGACCGATGCCCAGGATCCTGGTCGCTTACCATTCCGAGACCGGCAACACGGAGAGCATGGCCGAACTGGTGGCCGAAGGCGCCCGGGAGGCCGGTGCCGACGTTGATCTGATGTCGGTTGAACAGGTCGCGGTCGACGACTTGCCCGGCTATGACGGCTACGTCATCGGCAGCCCGACCTACTACGGCCTCCTCAGCGCGCCCGTGAAGGATCTGATCGACAGGTCCGTCAAGCTGCACGGCCAACTGGAGGGCAAGGTGGGCGGCGCGTTCACGTCGGCGGCCAACATCGGCGGCGGCAACGAGACCACCATCCTCAGCATCCTGCAGGCGATGCTGATCCACGGGATGATAGTCCAGGGCACCTCGCACGGCGACCACTACGGGCCGGTCGCCATAGGCGCACCCGATGACAGGTCCGAAGGGCAGGCACGCGCATTGGGACGTCGCATCGCCGACCTGGCCGCGCGGCTGGCCGACTGACCCATTCACTCCCGCGACCGGCTCCAGGGCTCCGCGTAGGAGTCGGGATCTGGGGATGGCGCCGCCCGGTCGCCAGTGGCAGGGGAGGCCCCGGTCACCGCCACGTCCACCCTTTGCCATTCAGCGTCCCGGATGATGCGGGCCAGGCGTTCGCCTCGCACAGGCACCAGGTTCCGAACGAACTCGCACATGTTATAGACCCTGATGTCTGAATCGTAGTGGGTCGGGTCCTTCTGAGGCAGGACGAAGGGCTTGGAAGCCCTGCCATGCTCGTCGATGTAGGTGAGGAACGGGCGGGTGAAGGGCCCGCTCCCCCGCTTGCCGCTCACCACCAGCCAGCGTCCCTCGCCGGACCATGAGTGCCAGGACTCGGTCTGGTTGCTGTTGCACTCCAGCTTCCGGAAGCTGTCATCCGTCAGGTCCAGCAGGTAGAGGTCCGCCTCCGGGTCGAGCACTGGCATTCCCCCGTGCGGCGTCCCGCAGACCACCAGGAACCTGCCGTCCGGCGAGGGCCGGGGCTGAGTGATGCTCATCCCCGCCTCCTCTGCGGACAGCACCGTCTCCGGCTCACCCCAGGCACCCGAGTCGACGTCGTAGGCGATTCGCATCAGGTCGTAACGGGCCCTCTCGTGTTCCCCCCAGTCCTGCAGCCCATCGCGCCACCACACGGGCCCGGCGCTGAAGTAGAGGTGCTTGCCGTCTGCCGACCAGGCCGGCCACGTCTCCGAGCGGTCGGGCCGGGAGATGCTGCCGGTCGTCGTCACCTCGCCGGAGTCGACCATGTAGAGGGCCAGGTCCGACTTCAGGTCCATGTGTTCGCGCACCTCGTCTGCGGCGGCGTGGAAGAACTGACGGACCTTGGTGATGGAGTAGGCGACGACGCGTCCGTTCGGATGCCACGACGCGAAGGTCGCCATCCCGGAGTTGAACCGCGTGCGGGTGTCCACCTTCGTTACCTTGCCGCCGTCGAACAGCAGCATGCCGCTGCCGTAGTCGGTGCGCACCTGCATGAGCATCCGGTCCGCACCGTTCTGGTGGAACGTGTGGCAGTTCATGCATCCCTCGATACCCCAATTATCGAGCACCACCGTCTCGTCGTAGCTCTCAATCGATCGCTGGCAGATCCTCATCATGGCGTAGCGGCGATAGACGATGTTCATCTCGCGGTAGACGATGTAGGGGTCGGCCTCCTCGCGCGCGATCATGTTCGTGATGGGCTCGAAGCGCTGCCACTCGCCGTCGCCGCCCTGCACGCACACTTCGAATCGGAGTTCCTGACCCGGGTTCGCCCCGAGCAACTCCTTCCACCGGGCCATGGGGATGAGGACGTCGGGCCTGCGGGACACCATGCGGATCGCATCGCCGCGGGTCGAAGTGATCTCGACCACGTAACGCGACCCCGGCTCCTGCACGCGGAAGTTCAGGGGGGCGATGTTGGGCGGGACCGTGATGGCGGCGTAGTCGGGCCGAATGCTGGGCGCCCGACCCGCCGGCCGCGCATCCGTGACCGAGACGCGTCTCCCGAGGGCCGCCGCGGCCAACACGATCACCGCGAGCGCCGCGGACGCGCCCAGGAGCATCAGGTACCGGTGCCGACCCCTCACGCCTATCACCCTCCAAGCTCGGAGTAGAAGAAGCAGAAGTAGGTGTCGCCGAAGTCCCTGCTGAGTACGGACGCCACAGCTTCCGGGTCGCCGCGGTGCCTGGCCCACGCTTCATGGAACCGCATGAACCGGTCGCGCGTCTCTGCGCCGACGTGCGGATCGTCCTGTCCGGCCCGGCCGCCGGTCACGGAGGAGTGGATCAGCATCGCCTCCTGGTAGTGGCGCGGGACCTGCTCGTAGCCGAGGGCCTCCAGGCGGCCGGCGTGCTCGACGATTTTGTCCGGGCGCCGGGCCAGCAGATAGTGGGCCATCAGGTACTCGAAGGCCATTCGGTTCCGGGGGTTGTCCTCCAGGCTCTGCAGGAGCATCTGCTCCGGCCGTATCCAGTGTGCCGCGTCCTCCTTCGGCATGACGGAGCGCAGGCGCTGCGCTTCGGCGTGTGAGGAGAAGAGGGGATCGACGTCCAGCAGATCAAGTTGCCCCCTGGCCCACCGCCCGTGGATGGGGTCGCGGCCCAATGCGCCAAGCAGCACGCGAGCGGCGGCCGTCTGCCCCTTGGCAGCGCTGATCAGTGCCAGGTGCCGCAGGATGTGGGGTTGGTCACCGGCGAACTCGAGTGCCTCGTAAGCGGTCAGTTCTGCCTCGTTGACGCGCCCTACGTCCAACAGGGCCTCGCTGAGCTTCATGAGATTGGGGTCGCTGATGCCGAGGTCGAAGAAGGGCTCGGCGCAGGGCATGATCGCGCCCGGCGCCTGGGGATAGGTGAGCATCTCGGAGCCGAGCCGGCCGGTGTGGTAGAGTGCCCGGTTGATGTCCCAACTGAGCGGCAGGCTGTAGTGCTCGAGGGGGATTCGGCGTGCCGTCTCGAGCAGATCGTCCCACATGCGGTGCTGGGCGTAGTACTCCACCTGGAAGCGATCCCGTCGCACGCCGTCCACGCCGGCCAACAGGACCGCGGCGCCCACCAGCACCGGCGCCAGCACTGCCAGCATGCGGGCAGCCGGCGTCCTGCCCGCGCGCGCCAGTCCGGCACGTGAACGCACCCACGGCCAGAGCCAGGCGGCCAGGAGGGCGGCCGGCGCGGCGAGGTACAGGCAGACGCTCCACGCGACGGCATGTCGGTGCGCGCACCGGTGAAAAGGCAGCAGGCGCAGGTAGGCGTCAGTGGATCGGAGCACGAAGGCGGCACCGCCCGCGAGCGGGACCAGCAGTGCCCCAAGCACGCAGACCAGCGCGGGCGCCCAACGGCGCCTGATCGCTTCGGCGGCCCCGCAGAGCAACGCGAAGAGCAGGAACGCGCCCCCCGCTGCGTAGTAGACAATCGGCGACAGTGCCAGGAAGGCGGCCGCCCGCTTCCACTGCGGGCTGAGCCGGAGCGATCCGTAGAGTGATGCGCCGGCCAGGGCAATGGCGACGGCCAACCCCATGCGCAACGGCTCGAAGTAGCGGCCGTACATGAACAGGAGCGCCATCGCAGGCGCGAAGTGCAGCACGCGCGTCCTCACTCCGAGGGCGCCCCCAATCCAGACCCGCGTGGCTGCCGCCAGGACCATAGCCGCGGCCGTGGCGATGGCGGCGCCTGCCCAGGGGTAGTAGTAGAGCTGGCACAGGTAGGCGCCCGCGTACTCGACCGGCCCGCCGGGATAGGCGAGGAACGGCTCGAGGAACGCAGGGCCCGTGCGGAAGACCGGGAAGGTAGTCGGGTGCTTCACCGTCAGCCACAGTGAGTGGTAGATCAGTGAGGGGTTGACGCACAGCCACAGGTAGAGGAACGAGAGGACCGCGAAAGCCGCTGCTGCCGGCCAGACGGGCTGCGCTGTCTGTGGCTGTTGCGGCTGGTCGGCGGGGGCTGTCGTCATGGTGCTGCGGGCCAGTGTTCTGCTCCAGCGGGGCTTGGGGGGGCTGCTGACGCGTGCGGGAAGCTGCCGAACGCGGTCGAGTATACCGCCGGCGTCCGGCCAGGGCAAAAGGCGGCCGGCTGCCTGCCTCAATCGGCGTCGGGGGCCGGCGCGTGCCACGTGGAGCGCTCGTCAAGCTGCCAGCGCTGATCGAAGAAGCCCGCACACTCGAACCGGTTCGAGTCCGTGCCGTCCTCGACGGTCTCGTCGGTGAACACTATGAAGTCGGGGAGCATGTCGTACTTGTGGTTCGGGGCCAGCCCGGCGCCCCAGATCCTGCCCGAGTTGACGACCACGTAGCGGTCCGGCGCCAGCGGGTTCGGGTAGATGACCGACAGCCCGTAGGTCGCCGCGTCGTAGGAGCGCTCGCCGATGCGGTACTGGCCGCCCTCGATCCCGACGGGCAGCCCGGGCATCACCTTCGCGATCAACTCGTTGTCCTCGGGCGTGCCGAACAGCACCAGGTGGCACCGCTCGATCACGTCCTCTGTCACGTCCGACGCCGCCATCAGCCGGGGCCTTCCCTGCGTGAACCGAAGCCAGTCCACGGCCGCCGTCCTGGCCAGGCGGAATGAGTCGCCCTCGCGGTCCCCGCCGTAGACCATCACGAACGGCCCCGAAAACGCCTCACGTATCGGGCCCGACAGCGTCCGCGTCTTCGTCAGGCTCCCGGGCCCGGTCGGCACGCCGCCCAGTGACAGCCACCCGCCGGCCTCGCGGCCCGGTTCGGTTTCCCGGCCGTTCCACGTGACCGACACGTTCGCCTCACCGTCGACCGGCGGGCGCAGCCGCAGGGCGGTCACGTTGCTGGTCCGCAGCCGGACCTTGCCCGCAGCCGGGTCCAGTTCGCAGTCCAGTTCGGCCGCCTTGCCCCAGTCGTCCACAGCCAGCATATCCGTCCAGTAGGCGCGCCCATACTTCAAGTTGTACGTCCGGTGAGTGACGCGCAGCGGGTCCGTCACGCGCCTGGCGTCGCGCACGCATGCCTTGACCGCGTCGCACAGGATCATGCTGCCCCATGAGTAGTGCGTTACGCCCTCCAACTCAGCGTATGTCACGTCGAAGCCCGCCTCGGACAGCAGCTCGTTCATGCGGTGCGACTGGCGGATGGGCATCACCCAGTCCATGGTGCCGTGCACGACGACGCTGGGCAGGTTGCGGAAGCTGGGGACCATCTCAGCGCCGAACTCGCCCTCCGCCAGTTTGGCCTTGAAGCCCGGCAGGCTGTCGCGCCCGATGCCCTTCCATAGGTAGAAGTCGCCCCGGCTGGCGAAGGCCAGCAACGCGGCGAACTCGTGCGGGTAGTGGGCGCCGATGCCCCAGACCCCCATGCCGCCCATGGA
>SDBT01005791.1_pt1 | contig 20686 bp, 24 predicted proteins | sample 2277101 | NCBI WGS metagenome assembly SDBT01 (sample SAMN10404973, study PRJNA504765) | marine sediment metagenome | isolation source: marine sediment core GS10_PC15, 103 cmbsf | place: Arctic Ocean: Southern Knipovich Ridge | collected 2010 | reverse complement strand
AAAAACAACCCTTACTTAAATATCAGATGTTGTTATATTTATTTAAATCATTGTTTAAGTAAAAAGTTTCGGTAATTGATACGTACAAAAGGATTTAAAGGAAAAATAGAATCCTTAAACAATTAAGAGTTTATTTTCCAGATTTTCTTTGTTGCTACTTGTTTTTTTTAATATTGTTATAAGGATTGCAATAAAGATCAAGCTACAACCGACCCATTCAAAATAAGTCAAGACTTCATTTCCTATAATGAATCCAAATAACGCTGCAAAAACAGGTTCAAGGGTAAATATAATGGCTGTTTGGGTTGATCCTTGATATTGTTGACTCCAATTTTGAAACAAAAAAGTGAGTGTCATAACACCAATACCCATATAAATCATTACAAACCAGAATGTAGGTGGATATAAGAGCAAATCATATGCTTCTCTGAATATTAATGAGCAAATAAAACTAGAAAAAGAAATAACAAAAATTTGAATGATAGAATAAAGATAGACATCAGCAAGACGAACATATTTATCATTCAAGACGATATATATAGCAAAGAAGATAGCGCAAATCAGAACTAAGACGTCTCCAATAATTAATCCCGCTTCAGATTCACCTGCCAATAATAGAAAAACCATACCAATTACTGATATTATCACACCTATCCAGATTCTTATACTCAACGGTTTCTTAAATCCAAACCAAGCTAAAAAAGGAACTATTATAGTACTTAATCCTGTAATGAAACCAGTTTTTCCCGCACTTGTGGACTGAAGTCCATATGTTTGAAAAACTATCCCAAAGAAAAATATTAATCCAGTTATAAATCCCATAAAAACAATTTTTTTATTTAGATTTTTCAAATGAAAAAGAAAAGGAATAAATCCAATAAGAGCAATGGAGAATCTTAATCCAAGGTAAAGAAAAATCGGGACATCTTGCGTTAAATTTTTAGTGATAATAAAAGATGTACCCCAGAGAACAGTAGTAAGAATTAGCAAAAAAATGGCAATTATATTCCGTTTAGAGGAGAAGTTGATATTTCTATTAAATGCCATAATTTTTCATCTCTTACATCATGTAATTGATTATTAACTAAAGACTTTTATTTAATTGATAAATAAAAATAAGAAATGAAATAGAAAATAAGAATTTACTCCAACTTGAGAAACCTAACGATTTAATAATGGGAGCTAAGGATTTAGTAAATCCAATTACAATTATTAAGAGAAAAGACACGATAAAGATATATTAAAATTTGCCAGAAAACTTGATATTAAGATTTTCTGATATTAATGAATCTTTTAAGAACTCTCGTCACGGAACAGCTCATAAAGCTACGTTTTGCTGAAGTGTCACAACCAGATATGAGAATTGATTAATCAAACATCTGTTGCCTCTTAATATGAATTTTGTAAATTAAATGAAAATTGTAATTTAACTATAATTTAGAAATCTTTTTTTTAACTTTCTTGATCTATTTGATTAATATCTCTCTTGACATGATACAAATATAAAAATTTTTTATTTAACTCTAAAAAATATCCTTTAAGATAAATTTTTATATGCGAACTCGATAGAATATGTACTACTATTATATTTTTTTTGAGTGATAATACTTATGAGTTTAGACATACATTACCATAAATTCTTAAAAAGAGAGTTTACAAAAGAATTACATTGGTTTGAGGAGGAATTCGATTTGTTATTTAATTGTAAAGCTATATTTTTTAAACAAGACAAAAAAATAGCAAATCAAATTTTAAATATTTTAAGTGAAACTATAAATATATATCCTAATGAAAAATTACTAACTAGATTAGGTTTTACGTTAAATAATATTGAGAAGAAGCACCGTGAACTTTTTTAAATTGTTCTTTTTTTGTACAAATTAAATTAGTATAATTTAAACGCTTTTTTTGCTTGAAGATCGCCTATCATAATATGTATCTTGAGTAAAAAGAACGTAAAATTTGAATGCAGTAGTTTTGTATTGTAATTATTTTCATATTGAAGCTGTAAATTATGTTATTTAAATAAAGATTGATATATTATTTTGATGCATATTTTATGCGTTAAAGGGATATTTTGTATATTAAAATTTAAATATGTGCATATTTTTATCTATTAAATAAAGTATTATAATACGATATAAACAAAAAGAAAGTGATTATTTGACAAAAACATATAATGAGATAAATGAAAAAATAAAGAACGGCGAAGCAGTAGTAGTTACAGCAGAAGAAATGATTAAAATTGTAGAAGATAAAGGGATTAATGTGGCAGCGGAAGAAGTTGATATTGTAACTACAGGTACTTTTGGACCGATGTGTTCAAGCGGTGCTTTTTTAAATTTTGGTCATGCTGATCCCCCAATAAAGTTTGAGCACCTCTGGTTAAACGATGTCCATGCATATCACGGAAATGCTGCCGTTGATTGTTATATTGGTTGTACTCGGATGGCCGATAGACGCCCGTTTGAATATGGTGGGGGACATGTTATAGAAGATCTCGTTGCTGGAAAACCTATTAGATTAAGAGGAAATTCTTACACTACAGATTGTTATCCACTAGCAGAGGTTGATACTGAATTTACTATGGATGAGATCAATCAAGCAATTTTGTGTAATCCCAGAAATGCTTATCAAAGATACGTATGTGCCGTAAATAGTTCCGATAAAACATTATATACATATATGGGGAAATTGTTACCTCATTTTGCAAATGCTCACTATGCGGGTGCGGGTAGTCTGAGTCCATTAAGCAATGATCCAGATTATGAAACTATTGGAATAGGTACACGTATATTCCTTGGTGGTGGGATTGGATATGTAATGGGAGAAGGAACACAACATAGCCCTTCAAATCAGTTCGGAACGTTGTTTCTTAAAGGAGATTTGAAACAAATGACTTCTGAATATTTACGAGGAGTAACCTATGAAAAATATGGAACATCATTATTCGTTGGTGTAGGAATACCAATCCCTATACTAAATGAGGGTTTAGCTAAAAAAACAGCAATTAGTGATGTAGAACTTTTAACAGACATAGTGGATTATGGAGTCCCAAGGAGAGATAGACCTAAACCTAGACGAGTTAGTTATGAAGAATTGAAAAGTGGTTCTGTTGAATTAAATGGTAAAAAAATAAAATGTTCATCCTTGTCTTCATTGTATTATGCTCAAAAGATTGCTAAAACGCTAAAAAAATGGATTCAAAATGGAAAATTTTTCTTAAATCAACCGGCAGAAACATTACCGACTGATACAATTTTTAAACCTATGAAACAAACCTCTAAATTAAAGTTTGTGAAAGATTTAAAACGAGAAGCAATAATTTGCTATGACGATTGCGATTTAAAAACTGTTGCTGAAAAAATAATTAATAAGAACATGAATCATATAGTAATTACGGATAAAGAAAACAATTTGAAGGGAATCGTTACAAGCTTTGATGTAACAAAAGCCATTGCTGAAGATAAAACGGATTTAAATGATATTATTACAAAACGAGTTTTTACTACACATGATAATGAACCGATAGATGTAGCAGCCAGAAAAATGAAATTAAACAATATTTCTGCTTTACCTGTAATCGACGATACTAAAAAAGTCGTAGGGATAATTAGTTCAGAGGAATTGATGTAAAAATGACAATAATTAATGTAACATTACCTTTTGGAGTAATTAAAGACATTAGCGACTATTCAAGATTTATTAATGAAATTTTAAAATATGATATATCCCTTAATATTCTAAAAATTTCTACAGGATCTACCGGTACTAATTTATTGATTGATATTCCCGAAGATAAAATAAAATCAATAACTGAATCATTAAAAGAAAATAGTATAATCGTAAATAAAAAAGGAAGAGTTATTATCGATGATGACAACTGTATTGACTGTGGTGCGTGTATTTCATTATGCCCTACAGATGCCCTGCATCAAGGTCAGGAAGACAGATTAGAATATTCGTACGAGAAATGTATTGGTTGTTTATTGTGTTTAGATTCTTGTCCTAGATTCGCAATTCAAGAAATGTAAACAGAATTACTATTCTTAAAATAATTTTTTTTATATTATTCTTTTCTTATAATTTCAAAGATTTCATCTATCCGAGGTGTTTTTCTCCGGAGTGTTATACAACGCTCTTCTTCACATCCTCTTAATATTGCAATTAATTCATTTAGATGGATAGTAGGAATATCCAACTTTTCTCCAAACCACTTATTCATCTTCTCTCTATACTCAGGTTTACTTAGAGTATATAAACAAGTAGGACATGGCATTAAAATAAAGTCTGCTCCTACATTTTCGGCACTCTTCAATTTATTATATGTAATCTTTAATGCATCTTTTGGATGTATTACTAATTGACTTGCACCCCAACCACAACAACTCTCGCTCTCTTGATAGTCTATGGATTTTCCCCCAAATAGATCAACTAATTCATCTAGCTTAGTCTTATTGCTCACGTAAGCTTCAACACTTGTTTTATCCCTTCTAAGATTCAAATAATGGCATCCATAATGTACTGCAACTTTAAGATTTCTCAAATCGAACTTGAGAGAATTTAGAACAGTATTTCTAATTAAATATAGAAAGTCCAAATCATGGACCAATCGAAGTTTTGGATTTTGTAGAATTTCATATTTCCCCGAATCATCACTTCCGCTAAATTTTTTCTTTAACTGGTTTAAGATGTTCTCCGCTTTACTCCAAACTTCCTGATTTCTTAAGAAGTCACGACCTCGCATAAGAGAATTATAACAGCCATTACAACTAAATAATGCAATATCTGCTTGTTTATTTAGCTCATTTAGATTTCTTTCATTAATGGCCGCAAATTGAGCTCTGGTAATTAGATTTCTTTGGAAAAAAGTTCCACTACAACAAGATTGATTAATACAAGTAGAGACGTCAAGGTTAAGTTCTTCCAATAAATCTTGAATACCCCATCTTACTCCTGGATAAAATGCTTCTTCTAGACATGCTTTAAATAAACATAACTTTTTACCTCTAAAATATTCTATAGGATTTTCAGGGTAACTCTTTTCTATTTCCTCTAAATCTAAAGCTAAATTATTAATTTCCATCTTAGATTAATAATTTTAATATTTTTTTTTCTTTTGTTTTTTATTTTTATTAGTTTTACTCGCTTTAAACACATAATTTATTCGCGCAAAATTACATATCTCATTTAGTTCATCAATTCTATCTTGAGGAAGTTGTTCTCCTAAAGATGCTTCAACAACTACACCAGTTGTAAGAAATCTTTCAGACATTTCCACATATTTCTGAAGATCATTATATCGAGGACCAAAACCTTTCTTAAAAGATTCATTTCTTAGATTAATTATCAATAAAGGAATGTTAATATTTTCTTTAGGACACACTCTCTTACAAATTTCACATAAGAAACAATACCAAATATCTGAATCCTTTAAAACACTTTTGTCTCCTCGAAGAACCTTCCTGATTATTTTTCGAATATTAAAATTAGAGATTCTTGAGGCAGGACACGCCCCTACGCACTTACCGCAGTCGGCACAACCAATTATATTTTTATTTTCCTCTATGTCATCTACAAGTTCTTTATAAAACTCCCAGTTCCAATCCTTATCAGAATATTTATCCATTTTCTTCAATATAATACAATTTTATATATCTAAAAAAGTCTAAGTGTTTCTTATTATAAGAAAAAATGTTATTAAATTGATAAAAAAAAGAGTGATTATTGAAATAAAAAAATTAACTAAATTATTTGCTTTTCTAAGAATTTGCGCTCCGAAAATTCTTCGATTTTTTAGACAATCTCATAATCAATATCTTTAGGATGATTATTTAACTGTTCAGTTAGTAATTTAAGATGTGTCATATATTCATTTAACGAGATTTCCTGATTATTATATCTTTTTACTAACATTTTGATTATATAGGAAGGAGAAAATTTAATGAAACGTGTATCTGAAAGAATAAAGACAAAACCTCTTGATTCATAAATAAATCTCTTATCTAAAAGTTCGTTAAAGAGTTCCTCTTTATTATTTAATATATTTAAGCAGTCATTTACAGAAACATGATTTTCTCTAAGTGTTTTTAATAGCAAAAAAACATCTTTATTCAAAAGAGCTGTTTGAATGATTATCTTATTTTCTATATCTGAAACATTATAATATTCGAGAAAATATTTTTTTAAAGCCTCTGTGTAATATTTTAATGTTTTATCATCTAATTCGTCCTTCATTAAGTTTTTAGGAGGAATTCTGGTGTAAGCAAGATCTTTTATTAAAAAATAACATTCGTTACTCCCTGGCATGTTTTTCTTGATAGCTAAATTCTCTCGGATAAAGGAAATAAGAATTAAATCTATATTTATTGTAGAAAAACCATATTCATTTCTTAAAATATGTGTTAAATTTGATTTAGAGATAACACCGTTTCGAAGTATTTGTAAAATTGTAAATTTGATTTTATCTCTGAAAAAACTTATTAGGTTTTCTTCTTCATCTAGTTTGGAATAGTTCCTTATTGCATTAAATGCTTCAGAAATAGTTCTTGTAATTTTGTTAGTATTGATTAATTCTATTAAGTTTTTACTAATAATTGCAAGGATATCTGGTGACTCTTTGATTATATCACCGATAACATTATTTTTTTGAAATTCTAATAAGAAAAAGTAAATCTCTCTTTCAAACTTTTGTATAATCGAAATATAACTGTTATTTCCCTCTTCAGGTACAAATTCTATCATAGAATTTTCTTTATCTAACTCGTGCATAGTCCAGATCTCTAGGAAAACCTCTTTCACGGGAAAGGGTTTCTTATGGGGGTATTGAATAATTGGTTCCGGACCAGTTTGTTTATTCCAGTGAGTTAAAATGATTCTTTCCATTTTAAATTATGATTTAATTTTCTAATGATAATAATATTTTCGCTCCTATAATAATCCATCCTTTTAAACTCAATTTAACATCTAATTTGTAGATTTATTTTAGTTATTTAAAAATACATAAAATATCTCAAAAACGTTGATTTATAAACTACTGCCTATAATTAAAAAAAGAGAAAAATCTCTCTCCGTAAAAAAAAAACTTGGAAAGAGATTTAGCCGAGATATTAAATTGAGTTAAAAAAATTCAGGATATGTTTGTTCAATCCTATTTAGTGTTATAGTTAATAAATTGAGTAATTCTTCGCTATCATTTGAGCTTATGTTATCAATTATTTTTTCTATAATTTGATTGCCAAGAGCGATATCATCTTTTGAATAATTCTTTTTGTGTTTAAATAAGAGCTCGAATTCATCCTCTAACCAGTCTAATTCTTCTTTGAAATTATCTACAAGAATTCTATCGTAATCTGCGCTAACATTCATGATACATCAGTGTAAAAATTCATAAAATCTTAATATTTAATACCTCTAGGATAAAATTAGTCTTCAAATATTTATAATTACTTAAATATAAGATTTTTTATATTAATAGAACGAACAAATTAAAAAATTTATTAAAACTTTCAAATTTATAGGTTAAGAACTTAAATAATTTAGTAATAATTTCAATTATTTAAATTTTTAAAATAATGTCTAGTAAAAATCTTAGAAAGCTGATAAATCGATTGTATATTATTAGACCTAATTGCCTTATTAAGTTCTTTATAAAATTCAGGCATGTTCAGCTCATAATTATCCCTAAAGTATATTCTTTTGAAGATTTTTTCTTCTTCTTTCATATATTAAAAATATTTAATACATATTAAAAAAACGAATAATATCACAATAACATTGGAATTTTCAAAGAAAGTAGTAATTAAGGATTACATAATTAATTACTCAAATCTAAAACTTATATTAAGCCTTAGAATTATAAGAATCTTTAGCTACTAATTTCCTTTTTAGAATTTCTTTTTTTCTCTCTAGTAATTTCATTAGTACGTAGTACATCAGAAACATCAACACAAGAGCACCTAAAATTATTAATAATATGGTATTAAAATAGAGGGATTGATCATTAATCGCATCGGAAGGTAAACTATCAATTGAAATTGGAAGTTCCAAATTAAATTTAATAAATAATAAAGCACCTAAGGTTGAGTAAAAAAACGCTCTAAAAATAGAGCCTATTAATGTGCCTAATAAATATTTTTTTACCTTTATATCAACTAAACCTGAAGTATAAGATATTACATCAAAAGGTATAAATGGAATAAATCTCGTTACGATAATAGCCGTCATTCCGTGTTTTTGGATAAATTCATCGGCCATATCAATAACCTTTGATCCGACAAATTTTTCTGCTAATGGGCGTCCTCCTTTTTTACTTACATAAAAGCATAAAATAGCTGCCGCCATTGAGCCAATAATACCCATAATTCCTCCCCAAAAAATCCCCCAAATCATTCCTGTAGCTAATAATACGATTTCTGAAGGAATTGGCACCAGTAGACCCTGAATAGCCATTACAATTATGAATAGAAAAATGCCAATAATCCCTAATAGATAAATTGGATTTACAAACCATTCAACTACAAGAGTATATAAAATTGTCTGATCAACAAAATAAATAATATAAAGTAAGACCAGAGAGATTGCTATTAAAATAATAAATATGATGATATAAATTATTGTCTTAACATTATATTGAGAAAAATCAAATAGATTTTTGAAATAATTTTTTAATTTTTTTGTAAAAAGTTGTTTATCTTCTAACTGTTTATCTGTTTCATTATCTTGCATTTTAATCAAAATCAGAGAAAATATTAAGTAATATAGGTACTTTAAATTTCTAAAAATAAAAAACATTATTTTTTTAATCTTTAATAATTAAGCCTAAAAAATATACATTAAAAAATATAAAGCAGTATATATTCCGTTTTAAAAGAAATTCGGATCACGAGATTGAAAATGATATGAGATTAAATCATAAAGATTCCTTAATTAATAAATTAATGATATTCATAGTAGTAGCCTGGATTATACTTGCAGTTGTTTTTGGGTTTACTGATTTAGAAATCTCGAAAGCTGTTGTAGATGAAAATTCTATGTGGGGAATTTTTGGAGAAGAGTTTGGAGAAGTGCCAGGATATGGACTCATTGTTATAGCTCTGTCAGTATTTATAGGAAGTTTTAATAAAGATGTTAAAAAACAGAAGATTCCTGCGTATATCATTAGTATCATTGGGATTTTCATTTTATTATTTGGAATAATCTCTAATTCTCAAAGTTTAATTATCGTTGGAGCAGTGGTAGCTATTTCCTTAATCATTTTTGTAATTTTCACTTTTAATAAAGATTGGGATAATTATAGGAATATCTCGGCAGTTATTATAATTTTAACGATATTAAATCCGTTATTATTCGTTCAGATAACTAAAATCTTAACTGGGAGAGTACGTTTCAGAAAACTTGCTATAAATTTTTCAAATTACACTCCTTGGTTTCTCCCTCCAGGTCCATCAGGAAATTATTCATTTCCGTCGGGTCATACTAGTATGTCATTTATGTTCTTACCGTTGTTGATATTAGTAAAGGAACGAAAATGGGTAGCACCCGTTCGAATCATAGTTATATTTCTCGTAATTGGGTGGGCTGTTTTTGTGGGTTTATCTCGTATTGTAGTTGGTGCTCATTATGCTTCAGATGTATTATTTTCAGCTGGAATGGCTTCTGTAATCACTATTATGCTTTATAAAATAATCTATCTCAAGTATAATAAACCGGTAAAGGAGGAAAAAGATTTATGAAAGAAATTTTAAAGAATATATACCACGTTGGTGATAGTGGATGTTCTGTTTATTTAGTAAATTCCAATAGTGAAGATGGGCTCATCTTAATTGATTGTGGTATGAGTTTGAATATGATAAAAAAAATAAAAAAAGTAGACTTAAATCCTATGGAAATTAATCATTGCATCTTAACTCATTTTCACATTGATCATATAGCAGCGTGTTCAGATTTAAAAAACTACAATAAAAAATTAAAGTTTTATGCTCACGAATTGGATGCTGTACCCATAGAAGAACAAGGTCATGATAAAAAAACAGCAGCTGCGTGGTATGGAGTTGATTATAAACCAATTAAGCTTGAAAAAAGATTGAAAGGAGATCATGAATCTTTAAAGTTTGGAAATTATGAGTTTCAATGTATCCATACACCAGGTCATACTCCGGGTTCAATATCTATTTTACTCGAAATTGAAGACGGAAATATAAAAATTTTATTTGGGCAAGATGTACATGGTCCGATAATTCCTGGTATAAGTAATTATAAAGATTATCAGATTTCTCTGCAAAAATTATTTGATTTGAAAGCAGATATATTATGTGAGGGGCATTTCGGGATTTTTCAACCTGCTAGCGAAGTTCAACGATATATCAAGAGATATATCGATTAAACTAAAATGTTTTAATTTAATATAGAAATTGCTGGCAAATTGTATTTAAGTGTATTAAAATAAAAAAAATAAAAAAAAAATATGATGCTAAGATTCTGCTTTTTCTTCCTTTCCAGTGATTTCTTTTATATCTAATCTTAATATAGCTAGTTTATCGTAGGCTCCATCGTTGTTGAAATGTTTATCTTTCATCATATTTTTATCTTTTTCCAAATGATTTAACAGAACATCAAATGCATATTTCTTTTCTTGTAAATTGTCCACAATCGCTATTTTTCCTCTAAATACAAGTGATCGAAAAGCTTGGCTACATCCTTCCTTATAACCATTATCTTCTATAATTGTACCGCATACACTAGAATTGAACTTTATAAAATCAATTTTTTGTCCTTCTTTAGCGCAATGAAAATATAATGCATGTTTCTCTTGATCATACCCATAACTTAATGTTATTATATATGCCTCATTATCTCTTGCAAGAGAAATAATGGCGTATTTTCCACCTTTTAAGATTTCATATATTTCTTTTTCATTTGTTATTTCTTTTTCATTTCTCCTCATATGGTACTTCATCGATTTTTCTAAACCTCCATAATTTACCTTATGAAAAATTAGATTTTTATATCTACAAGTTCTATCATAAAATCAACTTATTTCCAGTGATCAAAAATTTTATCTTATTTCTATTATTAATGTAAAGTAAGATGATTTTAGAAGATTGGCATACGCACAGTGAACTCTGCCATCATGCTGTTGGTACGATTGAAGATTATGTTAAAAAAGCTATTGATATTAAACTCAAAACAATAGGAATAAGTGATCATTTTCCTTATGAGTTTTTAAAGAATATAGAGAGAATTCCTTATGAAGAATATGCTATTACTTTGGGTGAGATTGGAAGTTATTTATCAACTATAGAACATTTAAAAGAAAAATATGAAAAAGATATCATAATTCGAATCGGTTTTGAATTAGACTATTTCAAAAATCAAGTACTCTCGTTAAATACTCATTTAAACAAGATTAAAAATAGAATAGATTATATTTTAGGATCAAATCATATTTTAGAGTTTTATAACGGAAAAGGTGCCTGGGCTCTTGATGATTCCAGATTTAGGAAAGATTATGATTATTACGGTGTAGATAAAGTCTATATGTTGTATTATAAGAAACTCCAAAACATGTTAAAATCGCAAGGATTTGATTTTGATATCATTAGTCATTTTGATTTACCTAAAAAATTCAAAGATATTCCTGCAAATAAAGAGATAATACATAATGAAGCTATGAAGACTTTAGAACTTATAAAAAAGAGAGATGTTGCGATTGAAATTAACACTGGTGGATTAAGAAAACAATGTAAAGAACAATATCCTAGTGAAAAAATTATTAAAGAAATGTATTCTCTTGATATTCCTGTATTATTAGGTTCAGATGCTCATGATCCTAAAGATATTGCTTGGCAATTTAAAAGTATGATTTTAATGTTAAGAAAAGTGGGTTATGAACAATTAGCTCATTTTAACAATAGAAAAAGATCATATATTGAAATATCATAGAGAATAGTATTACAAATTATCCTTTTTCTAGCGATAATGATAAGTGTTGATTATTGAATAAAGAGAATATGTTATACATTTATAAAGAAATATGTCTAAACAGAGGAAGAGATCAAATTTTTAAATGATTTTTCTACTTTGAAGCCAACCTTCCGTGGCTAAAGAATTCAATAAACGAATATGTTTAGCGTCTTTTGTGTGGACTACTAGATGATTACCTTCTGATTTTCCGATTATAGCAAAGACTAGTTCTTCTCCATCTCGAGATAAAATATATCTATCCTCTCGTTCATAATTCCTGAGTGATATATTATCTAAACTTTCCAATTCATCTAGTAATTCAGAATGCTCGTCTATTCCTTGATTAACTAAGCAAGCAATTTTCACATTTACGGATGATCTAACTTCATATAATTGCAGATCTTGTAAATCCACGATATTAGGAACTACGATCATAACGTTATGCAAAGCTTTTTGCAAAATTTCTCTCATTTTCTCAATTATCTCCGATTTAGTTATGTAAGTATTTGTTGATTCGATTATACTTGACGCTGTAGATTTCAAATCTGAATTTCTTAATTTTTCAATTTCTATTTCCAAGCTTTCTAATTCCTCATCTGTTTTAGCCAATTCTCCATTTAAAATTTCTTTTTCTTTCTCTAACTCATTTATTTTTTTATCTTTCTCTTTTAAAAGATTTGGATCTAAAGCATTAGAAACTAATTTCTTAATTTCTTCTTCTTTGAACTCAATAGTTTTTTCTAAAGTTTTAGCTTTTTCATCCTTAATTTTTATTGAATTTTCTAATGTTTTAATTTGTTCATTCTTCAGTTTTAAAGAGTTCTCAAGAGTTTTAACTTGCTCATCTTTTATTCTGATAAGACTATCTTTATTCTCAAGTTGTTTTTTATAATCATACTCCATTAAACAAATCACAAGCTTTTTTATTTATAATTTTTACTATAACGATTACTATTTAAAAATTTATTATTTCTTATTGATTTTTCTCGTCCTTAGTAGTAAACTAATTCTTTGCGTGAAAATTATCATACAAAATTATTTTCTCGTCGATAATGCTCCAATTCATTTTAAAACGTTTTCCAATTATAATTTCAGACCTTTTACGAGTTTTTAGAACGTGCTTATTCTTAAAATTTTGTTGTTTCGAATTTGGATTTTTCTAAATTTTTATAAATAATTATAAGGTTAAGTTATTAGAATATCTTTTTATTTACTCTTATGTAATATTCAATTATGGAAAAGCATGATAAAATAATCGAAGAATTAGAGTCAGATGTGTCTGAATTAATAGAAAAAGAGCTTCAATCAACACCCGCCATAATAGGTATTAACATTGGGACACCTGAGGGGACAAGAATAGCAAGTAGTTTTAAAAAAGAAATTAAAATGACAATGGGAGAGATTACAGCAGCAAACAGTAGCCTTGTATTCCTTTCATCTAAAATGATAAAAGATTCTTTAAATCAAGAGACGTCATATAATTTAATTACTGGAAAGAATAAAGCGATCCTCTCCATTTTAACAGAAAATGTAACATTGATGGCTTATCTAAATAGAGAATTAGCAGAACTCGAAGGGTTAGATTCATATATAAATAGACTAACTAAATTGAGTTTGCAAATATCAGCAATTATCGAAACATCAGATATTCTTAAAGAAGAAATTTTCGTCGGGCTTAAGAGGGCAATACCTAATACTCTGGTTCTTGCTATTATTACTAAAGATGGATTACCAATTAAAATCCAATCAACTATGTCCGAACCGATTCTCTCAGCAATGGTAGCTGCTTTATATAATTTATCAGGAGTTTTATTAGAAAATGACATGGAATACTCTATAATAGGAGGAGAAAATGGATCTGTTATTATACACGATTTAGATGAGAATAGGATTCTTGCTATTGCGGTTCCCGAATCGGATGGACGGAAATTGGGATCCTACATCGCAAAAATAAAGGCAATTATTCAATAATTTTATTGATTTTCTTTATAATCTTTTTTGCTCCATCAAAAGATTTTATAAGACTATCTGCCTCGTATAAAACAGTACATAGAGGTTCACCTTTCAAAACATTTCTATTTGGTTCTGTTTTGTCATGTATAAAACCAAGATTATTTATTTCACATAGCAATGGTATATCAATATTTTTTGGGGCAAAAAATACTAGTTTAGTTGTAATGCTTTTAAGTGTAGCAGATTTAATTAAATTCTTAATACTTCTCCAGTTATTAGTATTATAGCTTTTCACATGTAAATCTAAAAGATTCAAATTAAAAACAGATTCTGAAGCTCTAATTGAACCAGGAATTCTTGGATTACATTCCATAAAATATGGATAATGGTTTTTTAAAACAAAATCAAACCCATTAATACCCTTTAAACCTAACTCTTTTGTTAAAATAATTGATATCTCAGATATTTTTTTCTCCTCATTTTTCGATAATCCAGCAGGAACAATATTACCACAGTACATAAAATTTTTAGGTGGATTTAGAAATTTTTCACCAATAATTTGACGATTGATAGAAACAACTTCACACTCCTTACCATCTGAAATTACTGTGCAACTAATAGGAATTCCTTCAATGAATTCTTGAATTATCCAATCTGTAGGATTAAAATCCTTCATTTTCAATCTTGTTACATGAAATTCGAAACTCGATTCATCGTTAATTTTAAAAACATTTATGCCACCTGCACTTCTTTTTTTTTTCAAAATTAAGGGAAATTCCAGCCGAACATTTTTTAATTCGAATTCTCCAAAGGAACAAGATATTGGAAGTTTAAAATCTATAGATTTTAGAAATTCGAGAATGTAATCAATATTTCTAGCTTTTTTAATTACATCTAAATCATTATTAACACTTTTTATGCCGAAAGTTTTAGCTTGATTTGAGATAAGTAATCTTTCTTCATAAGCATCATCTAAACCACTTCCTATTAAGAAGAATTCTATATCTTGATGTTTTTGAAGAAATTTTATAGCAAAACTAGCTAAATGTTTGCTATAATGGTCTTTTAAAGAGTTATAATCAGCTTGTAGCTCTTTAATGACAATTATACAATCTTTAACATAGGGAATTAGATCTAAATCACCGAAGAAATCTATAGCATAAACAACATAGCCTGCTTTATTCAAAGAATAAACTAAAGGACGAGTATTAAATCCAACTACTAATATTGAATTAGATTTATCAACCATTATTTAAATGATATAAACAAAAATTAAAAACAATTTTTTTCAATTAAAGGATTTTTTTCAATTCTAAGATTAAAGAGTTGGGATTATACTTGTTAAATTTATACACTTGTGCATTGCCATACTTTTTGAAGTTTTTCTTAATTTTTTCAGCAGAATAAGTGTGGACTCCAAGAGCTTGAGTTGCATAAGATTTTTTTGGTTCTAAAACTACTAAATGTATATTTTGTTTTGATAATTTTTTTGTCAATTCTTTTAATTCCTGTGTTATTAAAGTATAGTCTGATTCAACTTGGGCTATTAGATCAGGATGTTTATAAGATATGTTTGCTCCACAATCTGAACAAATGAAAACTACTGGTATAACATTTCGATTTTTTAATTTCTCCACTTTAATTTGGTCAGAAACTTTCTTTAGCGCAGCTGCCATTGGGGTGTATGATTTTCCCTCTATCTCCTTTAATTTTTTAATGGCTATATTAAAATTAACTGTTGGTTTCTGGAGAACAACAGCCTTTTTACCTCGGAATATTAATAATGCTATTTTATCTCTCTTTCTATAACCTTCTCGATGTAAAGATAATATTACATCCGTCATTTGTTTTATTACATGATGCATTGATGCTGAACTATCTAATACAAAAAATAAAACTAAGGGAGCCCGATATTCATAGAGTTTATCCATTAAATCATATTTGTTAAAATGGATAGGAAAATCAATTTCAGTTTTATTATATACTGTATTTTTTAGATAATTCCTTATTGTAGCGTCTAAAGCAATGCTTTTCGGTTGATCGCGTATGGGTGTTCTATAAGACACATATCTTCCCTTTTGAGATGAATTTATTTTTATTCTCCTTCCAATTCCTCTGCCTCCATAATCAGAGATTTTTCGATCTTTTCTAATATTATCTAAGATTGAAGTCATTTTTTTTTCCATCTGATAAATAAATGGCATCGTTTCGTTTTTTGCTTTAAAAAATTTAAAACTATCATCGATGGGAATATTTTTTACTTTCCAACCTCCAGCAGGTTTGGGATTTCTTTTTTTATTATCGGGATATTTTGGAGGATGAAGTTTTTGCTCCTTCGTTTCTGGAATATCAACCTTATTTGGATCAACAGATTGACGTTTAAACTCTTTTTGTGTTGTATCGTCATGCTTTAAGGGACCTTCTGTTTCTTTATTGGGGCGAAGAACCTTAGGATCTTCATATGCTTCTTTAATTTTTCCATAAACCTCAGCTATTTTTGCCTTAATCTCTTTTGGAGTCATTTCATAATGGAGAGATTGAATTCTATGTTCAAATACCAAATCCATTGCTACATTTAAATCTTCTTCCCGAATTGTTCTTCGGTCATTTAAAGCAGCATGAGCTCGTGCACATCTAATAAAAGCTATATCTGCTCTCTGAGAAAATATTTCTAACTCATTTACAATTTTAGACACAAATTCATATACCGAGCTTGGAATTTGCACTTCCTTTAAGATTTTGCGAGCAATCAAAATTTTTTGTCTTAGTGTTTCTTGTTCAGCTTCATAATTTTTAACAAATTCCTTTGGATTGTCATCGAATCCAATAACTCTTCTGGTAATTTCAGCACGCAATTGGGGATCACGAGGTGCCTTTATCTTTACTTCTAATCCCAAGCGGTCAGCTATCTGAGGTCGTAAATCTCCTTTTCCGAATTCTCTTCTAATTGAAAAGAAAAACTTCGGGGTTCATTGAACCAACTAATACAAACCTCGAGGGGTGGGATACAGAAATGCCTTCTCGTTCAATGATATTGATACCAGATGCAGCAGCGTCTAATAAAGTATCTACGATGTGATCTTGTAACAAATTTATTTCATCTACATACAAGATACCTCGGTTTGCTTTTGCAAGTAATCCTGGGTGTAATACTCTTATCCCTTCTGTTAAAACCTTATCAATAGATAAAGAACCAGTGACCATATCCTACTGTATTTTCAATAAATCTGAAAATAATTCAGTACAGCCAAGTGGTAAGTTAACTAGCCTCATATATCTTTTTTCTGTTTCTACTTGACCTTGTTTCTTTTTTTCTCTACATTTTTGGCAGAGATTATCTATATCAGAGTTTAAATCGCAAGCAAAAACACAATCCTTAATTATTTCTATTTTCGGCATTACTTCAACAAGAGATCTAACAGCAGTTGATTTTCCAGTTCCTTGATGACCCGTTAATAAAATACCACCAATTTGAGGATCGACTACATTTAAAATTAATCCCATTTTCATCTTATTTTGGCCTAGAATGGCTGAAAATGGAAAATTAACCTTTCTCATTTTTATTCTATTTGATATATTTTTAATGTGTTATATCTTTGAAAAAGAAATCAACATAATTAAGGATTGTTATTTTGATAGGAGCTATCGAAAAATTGATAAAAGTATTAGATAGAATTGTAATATTCTTTAAAATACTGAATCAATGAAATAGCTTCTACCCCCTTATTAGTTAAGGTATATACAGTAGGTCTTTTAGTTTTATCAATCTCTACATATTGTTTCATTACAACTGCGTTTCTTTTGAAAAATCTACTAATTACTCCGTAAACTAATAACGATAATTCTTTAGCTAAAGCTTTGTTGGTAACAAAACATCCTGATTTTTAAACTCTGTTAATAGCAGTCAAATATTTTTCAAAACTATCACTTATTCTCATTGATTGTCTTAAAGGATCTTTGATTTCTGAACTTTTATTGATTGTAATAAATTTTTGAAGTACACGATTACGATCCTCTAAAACTCTTTTGATCATATTTTTATCTTCATAGATTTGATCTAATAAATGAATATACTTGTCATAATGAATGACTCCATGACAATTTGCACAAGTAAAACCCCCCCTCCCTCTTGTTCAACTAGGTTTTGAACAATTTCAGAGCATGTAAGATATTTAGATAATTTGGTAAATGTCACTGTCTTCTTATCTTCATGTATATGATTGAAATGAAATGCATTTAAATATTTTCTTGTGCTAAACTCTCCACAGGTATGACAATAATCTCCATAAAAAAATTCAATAATATATCTTTTTTTTAATAAATATGCAATCTCAAGTCTAATTAGATCCTTGGAAATTGCTGGTAAATTTTTGGTATCTCTATGATTATCCACTGAAATCCTTATAAGAACATGGATTAATTCGGGTGAATAGGAAAAAATCTTATCCCACATAATGAGATGATTAAAATAATTGAAACATTTGTAGGTTTCTAGACTATGGTGATTTTTACATAAAAGTTTTACTTTTTCTGATTCCATTTTATCGATCAGATCTTCTAGATAGTATGGATTGGATTGGTTTTCTGAAAACTTTCGGAATAATTTGCTACTACTATATGTGTCCTCTTTTTCACCAAAGTGATGAAAATCCAGAGCTTTGAGTCTCGAAATATCCGTGTTGATATTTAATCCTTTTTTTGTACAACTTGGGCATTGCAATTTTCCATTTCTGAGATATAATCCCTTATAAATTTGTTTAATAATATAAATTTTTATTCTGCTCCCAACAACTCTTCTATAATCAATTATTTTTTTATATTTTGCCTTTTTGGAAAGTCCTTTTAACGAGAGAATGCGACTCGGAAAAGAGTTAGGAAATTTTTTTTTTAAAAAATCAAATATCTCTATAATGGAAGAATAAAATCCATCAAAATCTTGTAGTAGACTAATTTCCTTATTGTATAGATATTCAGCTAAATATTTAACGATAAGACGAGCGCCAATTTTTTTATTCATAAGACTCGAAATAACTAATCTTTTTACTATTACAACTAATTCAGAAAAATGTTGAGTAAAAATATCCTCTTTTTGAATAACTAAATCGTTAAGAAGAGTCATCTCTCTTTTTGATAATTGTTTGCTAAATGAAAATATCCTCTTTCGAAAGAGATGGTATAAGAATTACAAGATTTGAGGTCTAAAAAAAATGAAAGAAAATATAAAAAAGGTGTTTTTGTAAGATGTCAAAAGGAAAAAAACTCTATTACTAATTTAATAGGGTTCACTTTGAATGTCGAATTTAATTGAATTTTTCTATTGATCAACCTTAATTGATGTCTACCCAAACTAACCATATACTATTTACGCCACGTCAATACCAAAGAGGAACATCAATCCAAATATTACAGACGTCCAATGTTGTAAGAAGACAACGCCTATGGCCGCTAAGAAGGGTTTTAACGTGACATCTTTATTTTTAAAAAGCTTTACAACGGCCCAAATAATCCACACAGCTTGAATAGCCCACATGAGAAATTTAATCGCTGCTAACCAGCTATGAGTGACGGCCCAAACATCAGGAAATCCTTGGGGATCCGTGGTCATCATGATTATTAGGCTATTTTCTGTAAGGTCGCTTATCGTGCCTATTATTCCAACCATTGCCATCCAGTACCCTGCTTTTCTCCACCTTGAATCCTCACCGAATTTTCTGGCTAAAAATAATGATAGTCCAAAAAATATACAGATGTGACAGAAATCATAAACATTATCCGATATTTGGTAAAATACATAATACATTATCTGCTCCGCAGTCATTTCAAGAAAATGCGATTTTATTACTGCTCCACTAAAGGAAAGTTGACTTTCCATGAATGTCGCGGGATAATGTGATATCAAAGATAGGGCGATGATTATTGGATAGTTGACTATTAGGACTATGAAACCAAGATTAATCAATCTTTTCGTTGCTGTCGTTGACGGCCAATCATCAAACTTATTTAAATTCATATTAATCACTTGGATTTCGAATTTTTGTTTCAAAAAAAACTTAAGAATGTAAAATTTTTTTTAAGTTATCCTATTCTTCTTTATTTTTGATTGATGAATCAAATATGACATTTCTTATAAGGATATACATAATATGTGGTCAGATTGAAGCTGAGCAGCTTACAGATGTGCAAAAATCACGCAATATGTCTCACACTCATCATAAATGACTATTTCTTTTATATTGGACTTAAATACAGGAGGGTGGCACGTCTCATTGAACGTGATAAAATCTAAGTATTGTGCAATAGAACTATTAGTTACAATATTTTCTGTTTTTGAAATTTCATAAATAGCTATTAAATGAGATTCTAATTTTTCACTAATCCTTTTTGATAATTTTAGTGGATCGTTGATTAAACCGTCATAATAAATAGGTAATGAATTTTTTCTAACATTCTTATGATCTTCAATATTGATTTTTATCAAATTTTTATCTGTATAAAGATAATTTAATAAATCATAAAATTTAGTTTTATGAAATACAGTATGGCAATTCGAACAAATATAAGTCCCTTTTTCTTTTTCCAGAATTTTCTCCTATCTGGGGAGAGTCCCAGTGTCGATTTTATTCTTATTGAAATTTATTCCTTATATACTTGACTTTCAAAGATAAGATATTCAATTTTTATATTTTATTTCAAATAAATTTCGTCGGAATCCTTAAGAAGAATATTTTTTTATATAGTAGTGGCAAATAATAAACATATTTTTAACTTA
>SDBT01005790.1_pt1 | contig 20687 bp, 18 predicted proteins | sample 2277101 | NCBI WGS metagenome assembly SDBT01 (sample SAMN10404973, study PRJNA504765) | marine sediment metagenome | isolation source: marine sediment core GS10_PC15, 103 cmbsf | place: Arctic Ocean: Southern Knipovich Ridge | collected 2010 | reverse complement strand
CCGTCATCCGCCGCCGAGCCGCCCACCCAGGGAACGTTCGGACACGACCCGTTGGGCCCGAAGACCTCACCAAAATCGTCGAAGAGCCCCCCGCCAAAGCAGCCGTTCGTAAAAATCTTCACGTCCTTGACCTGCGGGGTCCCGTTGCCGTCCCTGGGTATGCTATTGGCCACTTCCCCAGCGAGTTCGTCGTCGCGGACGCTGTTACCATCCGAGCAGCAAACGGTCGAGTGCTCCCCGGGCAACGGATCGTTGGGGGGGATATCCTGCGCGTGGAGTATCGTGAAACCAATCGTCGTAAACCAGAGAGCTGTGAGCGCGTATTTCCAACTCATCGTTCCTCTCCTTTTCGATAGATAGACAGGTGTCCTCTCGGGGCGCAGAGCCTATCCTGCTCCCCTAAAGAGGCTTCGAACACTATTGTACTCCAGATTCCCCATACGCCTAATCCAAACTGAAGAACCTGTGCTCCCGGAAGAGCCTTTATCGCACTTGCCCAATCGCCCCGTGCTTATAACCCGTTTCTCAAATGACGGTTGGGTGTTTTTGCTGCTCCCCCGCAGGCTACGTTTCGTTTCACAGCCCCCGTGCTTCACGAGGCCCCGTTCCCTCGCAATCCCGCTAGCAGGAAGGTCTCCGCTCACAGCACGATTTTCACACCGTAAAAGAACTCGTAGATGGTGTTCAGCAGCATCCCGAGGAAGAAGTTCAGTGCAAGGATCGTCATGCAGGACGCCACGAAGCTCTGCGTGCACGCCCGCCCGACCCCGGCCGCACCCGCCGCGCACCGGAAGCCCTTGTAGCAGCAGACAAGCCCTATCACCGCACCGAAGAAGATGCTCTTGAGCGGCCCGTAGAAGATATCGAAGCGCTCCACCGCCCCCTGCGCGTGCCGCCAGAACATCCCCGCGTTTATCCCGTACACGTACACGCTTACCGTGTACCCTCCGAGGATGCCCATCGCGTTTCCGTAGAGGACGAGAATAGGGATCAGCAGAACGCACGCCAGGAAACGCGGGACGACCAGGACGCGGATCGGATCGGCGCCCATGGCGCGGAGCGCGTCGATCTGCTCGGTGACGCGCATGGTACCAAGCTCAGCTGTCAGCCCCCCCCCGACTCTCCCGGCGAGCATGACACCGGCAAGGACCGGGCCCAGCTCCCGCAGGACCGACAGATTGATGATCGTCCCCATCTGATCGGCCAGGCCGATCCCCTTAAACTGCGTGACGGTCTGGACCGCGAGGACCATACCGACGAACGCCCCGGTGATCATCACCACAGGGATACTGCGCGTCCCGATCTCGAATAGTTGCGGAAGGACTCTCCGCAGGTTCCTCCATCGCGTGATCCCCTCCGGTATCCATTCGAAGGTCAGGGCGCAGAAGCGGCAGAAGTCACCGAACCCCTCGAGTCTCCGCACAGTCCGCCTACCGAGATCGCCCACCAGGTCCATACACACCACCTCACGGACCGTTGTATCGGCCCCACAGCGAGACGTCAAGGACATGGAAGGATTCGGGGGAATATACAGGTAGGCACCCACGGTGCCGATGCAAAGCGGCGCCCGCGATCTTTCAGTAATGCTTCCCGCCGAGTCGGGGATATGAAATGCAGTGTGTTTTGCGACCCGCAGCAATCTGAAGGCCCGCGCATGGACGAGCGCGACCTGCAGATCGCCCTCGGTGACGACACCGACACTGCGACCGTTCCAGACGCAGCACAGGGGAACCCTGTTTGCAATTACAATCGGGCCGGGCCCCTCGTCAGTCCACGATCATTCGCGTCCCGTGGGAGACCTCGACTTCCCCGGTCTTGCTAATGACGGTCACTTTGGCGTTACTGTCCATCGGTCCAGCCAGGCCCTGCTTCGTGTAGTGGAACCAGAGATGTTCCTTCGTGTCTTCCGTAACGGCGAAGCTCTTGTTCCCTATCCCCACGACGGCCGAGCAGTTCGCGGGCATGTCGGACGTATTCACCCGAATGGTGTAGTTCAGCATGCTCCCGTTGCCTGCAATCGTCCCGACGTTCATCGTCCCAGCATCGGGCGTCGTGACCTTTACCGGCAGGGTCGCGTCCGTGTGGTTATAGAACGTCAGGTCGATCTTCTTTTGACAACCGACGAGCGTCCCGAACAGTACAACAGCGATACCGAGCAGCTTCGTTCCCATCTTCATCCCAAATCTCCTTATGTCATTCTAGGGTTTTCAGTTTAATACGGTTGGCCGTGATCTCGGTGACCTCGAGCTTGGTGCTCTTCAAGGCGGAGAGTTCGTCGGCGAGGGTTGTGGTGGAGTACTTGTACTCAACATCAATGGTCGCGGTCGATTCGGTGATGTCCCGCAGCCGCAGGGCATCGATCCCGCGAAGCTTCTTGGCCTCCTCGCGGAAGATCTTCCACTTCTTGTAGTCCATCCCGGAGACGATGATCTCGATGTTCCGGCGGACGTTGATTTGCTTCCGCCACGCCTCGATCATGGCCGCCAGCAGCTTCGGGGCGGCGGCGTCGGCGAGTTTCGCCAGGGCTTTGTCTTCCCCCCCGCCGTGCTGGAGACTGTTAGAGGTGAAAGGTCCGAAGGTTTTGGAGACCAGCAGCCCCGCCGAGTCGGTGCGGATAATGCGAACGTTGAGCTTGGCGGTGTACTGGTAGAGGCGCTGCCCCGCAACGTCGATCTGTTTTCCGAACTTAGCGGTGGCCCGGCCGGTGATAACGACGTCGGCCTTGAAGCGCGCCCCCAGGGCGGCCATTTCCTTGTCGTCGTTCTTGATCGCCGCTAACAGCACGTCGCGCTTGGTGACGTCGGAGGCGACCTTGCGATCCATCAGGCGGATGCCCTTGCTCAGGAAGAAATCCTCGACCTTGCTCTGTACGGTCCCGCCATCCTCGATCGTGTAGTTGGGGGCGCCGGTGTGTTGGTGGACGGCCTCGACGATGGCGATGATGACGCGCGGATTGTTCTCCTGCTCGACTGTGTGGGCGATGGTGGCCCAGTCGGACTCGAATCTTTTTGTGGAGACCCGCACGCGAACCTTGGCGGTCGTCTTTATTCCGTCGTCGGTGACCTTCAAGACCTTGTGCTCGCGGACGTACCCGACGGTGTTGGCGAAGATCTTGTCGTAAACGGCCTTGTAGTCCACGGTCTTGCTCTGGGCGTTGATGAACATTCCGCAGGCCTGCTCAACCGCCTTCCGCAGCGCCTGGGCGACGGCCTGGTCGCGGGCCTTTCCGCCCACCCCCGCGGCCTCGGCTTCGACGGTGACCCATTTGTCAACGGCTTTGGCGTCATCAACCTGACCAAGCACCCCGACCGATAACATCAGGACGCAAAGGGTGGAGCAGGTGATCGAGTACAGCTTCGCTGTCTTCATGCTTCACCTCCGAGCGGTTAGTCTCCCGCCGGTCCAATGGCGATCAAGATCAACAAGTGCTTCTGCATTGTGGAGCTTCCCTGCGGCGGCGCCGTTGCGCAAACCGAGCTAACTCTCTTACGCTATTCTGATGGAGAGCTTCCGTTGCCAATAGATGACCATGCGCCACAAGGGCGCAAGGTCGATCTCGACGGTTACCTGGGCGGTCCCGTCCTCCATCAACTTCTGCGACCCGGGAATCACCCGCCCGCCCTGCTGGAAGGTCAGCATGGACGTCTCGATTTCGTCGTTCTCGGCGACGAAGTCGCGCACCGAGGTGTTCGAGGTGATCATCAACCCGCTGATCTGCTCGGCGAGCTTCCGCCTACCGTCCAATTCGGCGGCGCGGTACGCCATCAGCTTCGCCTGGGCGGGGTTGCCGTTGCTGTTGTCCACAGCGCTGTTGCCAGTGACGCGGATCGTCCGACTGATCCAGCCGGGCGCGTTGGTGGCAATGGCGAGCGTCTGTCTGATCTCCGCAGTCGCCTGCTTGAGGTACTTCTCCGGGGGCACGCCCATCCCGGTCTCCGTGATGACCTTGTCTCTCGCCTGGATGATGAGCTGGTCGAACTCGGTGATCTTGACCCTGTCGCCTTTGTAGTGCTTGGTCCCCCAGCTCTTCAGGGTGATCAGCAGTTCGCGCAACTTGACGGCCATTTCCACTTCAACGATCAACTCGGCGTCATGGTAGAAGATGCTCTTTTCCTTGGCCCCGCGGATGAAGGTGATCATGGTCACGTCGATCTGGTCACTCTCGGCGACGAAATCGCGGACGGTGGTGGTGGAGTTAATGAACACACCGGAGATGCGCTCCCCGAGGCGGCGGAGGGCCTCGACGCGAGCCGCCCGGACACTCATCAACCGCCCACGGCCCGTAACGTTACCCAACCAGTACGCCTTGGCGGACCCGTGGAGGTACGTGAGGCTCTCCAGGGCGGGCTCGCCGATGACGACGAAGGCGGGCTCCTCGAGATCAGGGCGGGGAACACCCATCCCGGTCTCGCGCAGGACCTTCACCTTGTTGGTGACAATCATCTGGTCGAAGTCGACGTGCTTAATCTTATTGCCCTTGTAGTATCTCTTATGGAAGCTCTTGAGGGTCGTCACGATCTGCAGCATCTTCACTTCCAGGGTTACTTCGCACGTCCCATCTTCCATCCACCTGGGCCTTCCGACCTGCTTCATCCCGTTCAGCCAGGCCATCAAAGCCGTCTCGATGGTGTCATTCTCCGCCACGAAGTCCCTAACCGTGGTCTCGGAGGTGATCGTCAGCCCGCGGATGCGCTCCGCGAGCTTGCGGATCGCGTCCACGCGTGCGGCCCGCGCTGCCAATAGCTTATTCTGGGCTTTGCGCTTCTCGCTAACCGCATCGCCTCGCGCCGGTGCGGTCCAGACAAAAACCAGACCCAGACCCAGCAGCACCACCCACACCTTCATTGCCTTCGACATTGTTCTGTTCCTTTCTGCACGATGTCCCGGTCTTCGAGTACGTGCGTTTCCCTCAACAGTCTCCAGAACTCCCAGCCACCGGCCAGGTTGCCCCCAGTACACTAGGTCTATTGTCGGTCCTTACCTGGAGACGCTTTCGCGATAAAAAACATAGTTTTCGCACCTCCGGATCCGGTCGCAACGGGCTTTGGGCCGCTTGAAGTCGCTGCAGGGGATTTTTCAGTAATGCTGCCCGCCGAATCGTCGATATGAAGTGCAGTGCGCTCTACGAACCGCCGCGGGGGATCTGCGTCCCCCGGGGGAGCGGTCGCGTTTGGGAAGCGTTATGGAGGAGTTGAGAGATGCGAGACAATTCCCGCTTTACACTCGCGTTGGTGTGCAAGTTGGCGGTGGCCTTGCTGGGGACGACAGGGTGCACCACGAAGATGGCCATTACTCAGACGCCCGATTTCTACACGTCTGATCTCAAGACAATCGCCGTCGTTCCATTCAGGAATCAGACCGGTGTCCGCGACGCCGGGAAGAACATCTCCGACCGCCTTGCCGCTGCGCTGGCCGCTAACGGGACGTATCAAGTGTTCAATCGCAACGATCTGAAGGCCATCATGGACGAGCGCGACCTGCAGCTCGCCTTTGGCGACGACACAGAGGCGGCCGTGGCAAAGTTCAGACGTCTCGGGAATGTTCAGGCGATTCTCCTCGGGTCCGTCAACACGTACTCCGGAACAGTCCAGAGGCAGCAAAAGCGGGACCCCGTATACGGATTCAACCCACAGACAGGGGCGCTTTACGTCAGTGGCTACAAGAAGTACGTTTGGACCCGCCACGAGGCCAACGTCGCCGTGACCGTATCGTTAATCAAGGTCTCCACCGGGAAGATGATTTACTCGACGTCCACACCGGCAGCGGGCAGCGCGTGGGCGGAGGGGTCCCCGCCAAAGTACGACGCCTACGCCTGCCTCAACGCCGCGACGAATCAGGCCGTCGGCCAACTCGTGCAGACCTTCGCCGTCATCCGCAAGGAGATAAAGGTCAACCCCGGTAAGGCGCTGCGCACTGCGAGCGAACTCTACGACAACAAGTGGACCTACAAGGACCAATTCGAGAAGGCCGACGAGAAGATGTACGTCGTGGTCTCCCTCCCGCGGTCCTGCGACCGTAACCGCTTCAAGATAACCGTTGTCCGGAAGCACCAGCGCGAGGACCTCGCCGCTCAGGACGTGGTCTGGGACAAGGAGTACAACGGATACGGGTATGTGTTCAGCCCGAAGGAAATCGCCGCCAACGGCGGTGGGCCCGGTCCGTATGAAGTGAAATTCTACTCCGGGCCCGAACCCATCATGCGCCGCGACTTCTGGATCAGATAAGGTTAGCGTCCCCACATTTCCCGAGATTGCACCACACTCCGGGGGGTCGGAGCGGGTATCGCATGACGCCTCAAGTACTCGTCAGACGATCACGAATCAGTGCTCACTTGATTTCTGTCACTGCGGGCGGGGGTTCGTTCGTTCGCAGCCAGTAGCGCCCAACTTGTCCGACGTTCTCGATAAACATCGCGAAGTTTACGGGCTTGCGCAGATAGCTGTTGCAGCCGAGGTCGTAGCTTTCGATCAGATCTTCCTCATCCTCGGATGCAGTAAGAACGACAACTGGGATCAGTTGGGTTCGCTTATCGGCCCGCAGGCGCCGAAGCACTTCCAGTCCTTGGATTTTGGGCAGCTTCAAATCAAGCAGGATAAGCGATGGCATGACGCTCATGTCGCGCCCCTCGTAAGCGCCCGCCCCAAAAAGATAGTCCAGTGCCTCGGCGCCGTCTACAGCCACCACGATCTCGCTGTCCGGGGTGTATTTCCTCAGGGCACGCCTGGCCAACTCAATATCATCGGGGTTGTCCTCAACCAGCAGAATGACTTTTGGCTTTTTCATTTTTGCTTTCCTTTCCCCGGCCAAGCGTAAAGTAGAACGTAGCACCCTTCTCCACGGCGCCCTCGGCCCATACACTACCGTCGTGGCGGGCGATGATGCGTTGCACCGTTGCCAATCCGATCCCGCTGCCAGGAAACTCCACCGCCGAGTGCAGGCGCTGGAACGCTCCGAAAAGTTTGGCGGCATAGCCCATTTCAAACCCCGCCCCGTCGTCGCGCACGAAATAGGCAAATTTGCCGTTGATTTCAGTAGCACCGAACTCAATCTTTGCAGTGGGATGCTTGCTTGTAAACTTCCAGGCATTTTCGAGCAGGCGCTGTAATGCGATGACCAGGAGATTCTCATTTCCGTCGACGACGAGATCGTCCTGGATGACAAAGTCCACCTGTCGCTGCGGCTGGGACCTTCGAAGATCGTCGGTAATCTTCCTTGCCACTTCACTCAGATTCACCGCGCGGGGCTGCATCGTCTCCCGACTGATTCGCGACAGTTTAAGCAAATCGTCGATAAGCACTTCCATTTGCTCCCTAGCTGCGCGGATCCGATTGAGGTAATCCTGTCCGTGAGCGTCAAGTGTGTCCTTATAATCTTCCAGCAATGCTTGGCTGAAACCAGCCATGCTCCGCAGTGGCGATCGCAGATCATGGGAAACCGAGTATGTAAACGCCTCGAGTTCCTTGTTAAGGGTCGCCAGTTCGGCGGAGTGGCGCTCCATCTGCTCCTCTGCACGCTTGCGATCGGTGATGTCGCGTACAACCGCTAGAATGCGCTTGCGTCCCATGATAACGGCCAGCTTCAGGTTCACCTCGACCCAGATTCGCTGTCCGTCTTTCTTCCTGGCGTACCACTCTAGAAGCTGCGTGTGCTCGTGAGCCTCCTCCAGCTCTAGCATTGCATTGGCCTCAGTGTAAGGCGGGGGATCCGTGCTAATATCTGCCAACGTCATCCCACGCATTTCCTCTGGTTTGTACCCGAGCATCTCGGCACCTTCTTGGTTCACATCAAGGAATTCCCCGGTTCGCATGTCGTGGATGAATATGCCGTCGTTGGCCGCGTTGAAGATCTCGCGATAATTCTCCTCCGAGGCCCGCACCGCCTCTTCCGCCCGCTTTCGTTCCGTCACGTCGAGCGCGTAAACGTTGACGTAGTTGGAACCAACCACTGGTGCGAAGGTCAATGAGAATACCCGATCGTCGCATTCGAGTTCCGTTCGCCGGCTCGAGCCCGTCTCGAGGGCGTCGATGACGAGTTCACGCCATTCGTTCGGGACGATCTGGCCTTCGCTGCATTCCCATGCGTCCAGCACCGAGCGGCTTGCTTCGTTGCCGTACAGAACAGTACCTTCCCTTGAGATTCGCAGGACCGGGCTGGGGTTCTCGGATGGGAACTTGGCAAGCTTGGTAATAGTTTCCCTCCTTCGGGTCTCCCTGGCGGCGTAAACGGCCGTAATGAATCCGTATCCGACAAAGATTGTGACCGCGGCACATCGCATGAGAAGATCGTGCGGTGACACGCGGAGAATCAGCAGATCGAGGAATGTTCCTTTGTAGTAGTAGAAGTATTCGGCCGCCGCATCTGCCACCCAAAAGACCGCCGCTGCAATAAGCGAAAGAGCAAATACTCTATACTGTGCCTTCACTGTCACTGTCCTCGCAAAGTAGCCGCCCCGCCTTTAGCGCCGGCCCGGAATTTGCAAGTCTTCGCTTTTGAACGCTATGTGAACTGGGTGGGCGGCACATCCCGCACGTCCTCTTCAACATGGACGGACTCCGGTACAATATTGCCCAAGGCGGCGAGGTATCCGCGAATGGCTTCGATAAGCTTTGCCGTCACCTCTTCCCGGGTATTCCCGTGACACGTGCAACCGGGCAGTGATGGGCAGGAAGCGACATAGCCGCTGCGTTTGTCACGGGCCACCTGAATATGCACTTTCATAGGCTTCGCCTTACCTCTCAACGGGAGCGTTCAAACAGTCGCCAAAACACCAACCAAGCCCCGCTTCACTCGAGCAGCCAACGATTATCTCTGGAGACTTGGCTTCCTGGGGCACCGCGCAGGGGCAATCGGCCCACTCGTCATGTTCGCCGGGCCGCCCGGCGTCAGCCCTTTCGCCACGCTTGCCCTCGCCCGCAACTTGGTTTCTAAGTCTGATTTTAGACTCCTCTAAGGAATTCTAGCGCTTCCGCAGCGAGTTGGGGTCCTACTGCTACCTCGCGCTTCGAGTCAGATCCGACAGAGAGATGCTCGTGGTTTTAGGCTTGATCGCACTCCCGAACCCGGGCGGTGGGTTGGACCAGCCGTATTTCGCCTTCAACGGGTACGTCCGTCCGCAGGTGGGCTCGTGGAGATGGATCGTACTGGACCTCACGAAGCTGGAGTTGGAGGTGGAAGGCCCGGGAGCTTACGACAAGGCTGGGCGCCCTCCGCGCCCAATGCATCTGACGATGCTCAAGTTCTATGCTCACAAGAAGGACGAGAAGGCCTCGTTCGCCGTTGACGAGATCATGTTCCTCCGCGAACTACCCAAGGAGTTGAAACCGTATCTGCTCGGTCCCTAGTTTCTCCTAGTTTCCCCGGGGAATTATCCGGGTCTTTGCATATCGGGGCGGCGGGATTTCGCTTGTCTGCTGCGCAGACTTACGCGGCGCCTTCGGCGTGAACCCACCGACCTTGCGTTCTCGCTTCCCTCGCCCGCGGCCACGGGTTCGAGGACCTTTTCAACGTAGAAAGGGCTGGGCTGAAGAACCAGCCCTTTCCAATCGGGGCGACTGGATTCGAACCAGCGACCTCTTGACCCCCAGTCAAGCACGCTATCCAAGCTGCGCCACGCCCCGAGAGGTCTCTCACAACAAGATATTATAAGCCAATACGGCTTACCAACAAGCTCATTCCCCCACCACACCCCCAAGCCGCTCGCAGAGCAGCCTGTGCAAGGCAGGCAGCGCCGCGCGATGATCCCCGCGAACGTAGTAGCTCCGCCCGCCATCCCGCACCGTCCGCACCAGGACGGTCTTGTAAGGGCGGTAATAATACTCGGGGGACTCCTGCGGGGCCTCGCTCTGCAGATCCCCGCGCAGGTCGAGAAGGTCGAAGACGGCTGAGGTGAAATGGCGGATCTCGCGCCCCTCGCCCCGCGCCACGTTGCGCGCCATCGAGAGCGCCTTGAGATACACTTCCGGACCCATCACGGCGGTTCCGCAGCAGAGGAGCGCTCCGCCCTCGAGATTCTCGATGATGCGCGCGAAGATCAGAAAATCGCGCAGGGACGCCTCCCCCAGCGCAGCCCCGTCGCAATTCGCGTGCTGGTGGGTGATGTCGTACCCGATCCCCACGTGCACGGTCGCCGCAACGTCCGCTTCGTACGCAGCAGCGAAGATCGAGAGGTCCTTGTGCGGGAAGTCGCCGGCGGCGATGAACTTTCCCACCGACTCTCCGAACCCGAGCCCTTCGGAGTTCCCTGCCCGGACGACGTCGTTGAGCTCGGCGGTCTGCTTCCAATGCCCGAACCGCCCGTCGAGGATATTCTGGGAGACCGACTCCGACGTCGCCCCTATCAACGCCAGCTCGAAATCGTGGATCGCGCACGCCCCGTTCATCGCAACGATGGAGACCCACTTGCGACGTATGAGGTCGCAGACGTAGCGGGAGAGGCCCTGCTTTATCACGTGCGCCCCCATCATCAACACGACGCTCGATCCGCTGCGAATTCCCTCGACCATCGCATCCGCGACCCCCACGAGCGAGGGGTCTTCGAACGGTATCGCCACCTCGCCCACATTCAGGACAAAGTCGAGATCCACCAGGTTGGCCCGCTCGCTCAGCGGGCGGATATCGAGCTTAGTGCGATCGAATTGTTCAAATTTACTCGCCATTGCACCTTCCAGGTTATCACAGGATAATCGATTCCGTCCACAAGTCCATAGGGCGTCATTTCGCTGGACAACGTAAAACCTATCCGCGATAAAAGCTCACTGCACGAGCAATAGAGGACACAAGGATGCGTTAATGAGAATGAACGAGAACTCCGCGGTCGAAACGGGCCGGTGCCGGTCCGCGGGGTACTCAGGGTTCCTTCCGGCACTGGAGAGGATAGCGATGATGAAAAGGCACGTAGGAGTGGGGCTGCTGGTGCTAGCGGTGCTGGGAATGCTGACAGCGGTAGCCTTCGCAGAAGCCCCTGAATGTACCCCGAAGGGCGCCCAGGGTGGATACGGTCACCATGGACCCAAGGGCGGCGAACCAGGCGAGTGGTTCGAGGCCATGATCAAATCACTCAACCTCGAACCGGAAGCCGAAGCAAAAGTGCGCAGTATCTTCGAGGCCAAGCGAACACAGAAGACCGAGTGGCGAAAGACACATGGTGAGCAGTTCAAAGAACTCCGCCGAGAGCGTCGCGAGGCCCGCAAGGCAGGTGAGGGCAAGCCCGGTCAGCCGGAGACGATGCCTGAAGGGATCAAACAGATGCGCGCTGAGCGCAAGGCAGCCCATAAACAGTTCCTTGCCCAGCTGGACGAGGTCCTCGACGATGAGCAGATGGCGAAGGTCAAGAAGTGCTTTCGCAAGAAGCATGCGAAGTGGCGCGGGGCGAAGCAGAGGGGGCTCCAAATCCTTTACGCCCTGAAAACGTTGGACCTTACCGAAGAGCAGAAAGCTCAGGTCAAGCAGATTCTCAAGGACACCCGTGAGAAGATCAAAGGGGTGTTGACGGATGAGCAGCGACAGCAACTTCGCGAGCGCCGCGAAGCCCGCAAGAAAGCCTTCAAAGAAGGTTACAAGAAGGGGCAAGAGGCCCCCACCACCAAACCCGCACAGGAAACCAAGCCCCCAAAGGCTGAAGAATAGAGACTAGAAACCTTACGTGGACACAACGAATTGATGCAGACCCAACCGGCCGTCCCCCAGGGGACGGCCGGACTCGTTCGGTGATGCCCCGATTTCTCGCAGTCGGTCTCAGCGGTCTTTTTGATCGCCGCCTTCACCCACTGAGAACAATTCCGGAGAGAGCCCTTCGAAGGACTCGGGCCAATCTTCGCCAAGGACTATTCGCACTTCGTCAAGTTCTTCCCGCTCAACGAGATTGAAGTACCTCTGCTGGCGGCCGTACATCAAAGGGATCGATACCAGCGCCCCCAACAGCGCGACGACCGCGACGAACATCGAGCAGAACGCGAATGTCTTCCTCACAGCGGAGCGGTAGGTCCTGTCCGGGAGAGTGGAACGGGTCGACCAGGCGACGATCACTGCTATGCCCCACACCACCACCGACCCCAACACACTGATGAGGGCTGCTGCGGCGGCGGTGACAGGCCTCTCCGAGCGGATGGCTGCGACGGTCGCCACCAACACTGCAGCGGTCATCAGGACGGGCAAGATTAGGGCAGTGGCTGACTTGCGGACGTCGGGCGCCCGCGCTGCGAGGCGGGGGGAGAGCATTCCCGCGGCGACGACCCACCCCAGGGCCAGGACATATCCCCAGACGAGGAGCGCGGGTAGGTCCGAATAGGTTGCATCGGACAGCGGAACCAACAGTGCAAACCAGATCATGACCAATGTCGGTGCAATCCCAAGCAGCGCGAGCTCCTTACGTGATGCGCGCACAAGCTCCGAGGGACTTCCCCGCTGTTTGCAAAGGAAGTACAACCCCGTGCAGAGTAACGACAATGCCCCCGCCACGAGACCAGTGGTCCCGAAAGAGTCGATCAGGTTCAGCACGCGAAGATACCTGGTGGAAGCCTTATTGTTCCGACCCCCCGGGTCCATAACGTTTGATGTACATCCCTTCTTAACTTCCGAATACCGCCAATTCTGAAGGTGCTCGAAGTCGCTGATCTCCATCACCTTTTCCGCGTCGCCCCGATTCGCCCAATACTCCATAAGACCGTCGGTTGCGGTATCCAAACACTGAGACCCGACCAGCGCATCGAGCAGGCTTGATTCTTCACCCGTTGGAACCGTCCGAGCCTTACCGATATTGTAAACGTGATAGTACATGCGCAGTCCAAGCGCATCCTCCCCCCGTTCAATCAGGCGACCGGCGACGAAACATAGACGCCGTACCAATCCTTTCTGCATACCAAGATCCCTATTGTGCCGCCATGCGGTTGCAAAAGTTGCGTAATAAGGATGAACGGGACTCGGATATCGAAAAGCATAGGCCTTCTTCACCAAGTGGCGCTGATAGGAGCGGAACCTCCTGAGCTTCACCTCGCCTCCGACGCTCGAGAGTGTCTCGTCAACCTTCCTGGCGGTCGGAAGTAACAGAGTCTCGTTCTTGAGTGCGAATGGTTCCCAAACGCTCTCATTGGGTTCCCAAACCCACTCATTGGATGACGATGTCGGGGGCGGCGGGTCGTACTCAACGTCCGCTATGACGACCTCAAGCTCACGCAGCGCCTTATCGTAGAAGTAAAGGGCATTGTCCGGGTCGATCTGTCTGGAGCGTCGCCATATCTCCTCTCCGCGAGTGAGAGGCGCGGAGATACTTGAGACATTGACGGGAGACGAGTTCTCTTCACCCGCTTCCATTCCGCACCACTGCATTTCCCATAAAGATACGCTTTCACAATAGAGCATCAGCCGTTCAAGCTCCCGCTTCATCACCGGGTTTTTCGTGTGCTTCAACCCCAGGGCGCTTACTCGCAGGAACCATTCCAAGTTTCGCTTAGTCCGTTTCCAGAGGTACTCGTCCAACCCTTTCCACGTCAATCCTTCACGAGGTATTCGCACGACGGGGCCCACCAAAGCAATACCCATAAGCGTCTCCGGATCGGTTGTCTGGGAATTCTCCAGATCTAATTCGACGGTAGACTCCTTGACCGGTGGAGCGGGCCGCACATAAACACTACTGAGAAGAGACTTCAAGAGCCCGTCCGGCGTGATCTCATCCGATACCGATTCTGACCAGTCAGACCCGGCGTACATCAGATATCTCCGCCCGGCCATGTGGGCCGCTGCGCCCAGTGCGATCGCGAGGATGCAAAAACAAATCCACTTCTTCCAGGTAACTCTCATGTCCACGCTCCCGCTGTTTCCGCTGCAACACGTCCTACCACCGCGAAGCGCCCCCAGATATTCACTGCCGGAGGTGGGACTCGAACCCACACTTGGGGTGAACCAAACGGGATTTTGAATCCCGCGCGTCTGCCAATTCCGCCACTCCGGCGGCTCATCGCCACTGGCGACGAACCAAGTCAGATCCTACCACGAGACTAGCCAACCCACATACCAATGTCCAGTGCGTTGGAACGCCCGTCGAGTCCGCAGCAGATCTGCACCAGTGACTCCAGCCGAAGGATATCCCCCCTCTGTCTCGCAACCATTGTTACGCGTACTCGTCCGCTCTGCTGGAGATTAAGGGTGAGGCGTGATGGCGAGGATCGTTATTTCGCGTCGCCGCGGCCCGTAGCACCAGAATATGCGGTACGCACCGGGTGTCTTGTGTTGGGCATACGCCTCAAAGACCTTGGCGGACGAATCAAACGGATGCTCCAGGGCGTGGTATTCGTGTGTTTGAAGGCCTGGATGTTTTGGATTCGATCGAAGCAGGTCGATGGTCTTGACGATCTGTTTGAATACCCCTTCGGCCTTGGTTGACTTGCGCTTCTTGCGTTTCTGGCGATTCTCAAATTCCTGGTGGGCCTTGGCCTCAACGGCTACGAATTCCCTTTCTGCCCGTTCAGTCCATTGAAAGTGAAACACGCTCAATCCTCAATCTGCTCGACAAACGCAAGAGCTGCGTCGATGTCTGGTCCCTCGGACAGCTTCCCTTCGTGCGCCTGTTTCAGCCCCTCCAGGACAGCAGAAAGAGCCGGTGGGTTCTTGAACAGCCAAGCCTCCCTCGCTGGAACCGTTTCGGCTGGAATAATCTGTATCACGTTGTTTTCCCCGCGGTTAATAAAGAATTGCTTCCCGGCGAATTCATGGCCCAGCGTTAAGCGGCCTTTGCTGTCAGTCTTTTTTACCGGCAACGGGCTCATATCAACACCTCCATCTTCTATGACAATTATACGCTTTTGTGGGCAGATGGGCAAGTGGGTTTTTCCCATTTTCGGCATATTCCGTCGCTAGCTTGCGTTGGATTTCCAGCACTCACATCCATGATTCCAGACGGCGAAGACTCGTGGGATGCTTCTGCTCGCAGAAGCATGAATGTAGTTTTACTGGTCTCGACGAGCATGCTTTTTGCTGGCGCAAGAGCATGGCCACCCGGCGAGGTGAGGAACATTGAGCGGGAGGTGATTCGCCGGGTAAGATGGTGCGGAGCCTCGAAAGCAGACAAACGGAGCCGCTGCGATGAGCGACGTGGCGAAGGTGAGATTCACGGATTACGAAAGCAGCGTTGCGGCTGCGCTTGATGCGATAGGAGCGGGGCCACGCTTACCCCGTGAAGGACTCATCATCATCAAACCGAATCTCACCAACGCGGATGGCCCCCCCGTGACGACGAACGTGGGAGCGGCTGAGGCCGTCCTCAAGTACTGCAAGGCCCACTGCCCCACCGAGCTCGCCATCGGGGAGGGCTGCGGGAGCGGGACGACGGACGATGCCTTCCGCGCCAATGGCTACACCGAGCTCGCTCACCGATACGGGATACGCCTGATAGATTTCAATCGCGAGAGGGCGGTCACGCTCAAGCGCGACGATGCGCTGCAACTGAAGGAGTTCCACCTCCCCGAGATCGCACGCGATGCGTTCATCATCTCGCTGCCAGTCCTGAAGGATCACAGCTTCACTACCACGACGATCGCGATGAAGAACATGTTCGGGCTGGCCCCGGCGCCCTTCTACAAGGGCTCGTGGAACAAGTCGCGGCTGCACTCCCCCTCCACGCACAAGTCCGTGCACGATGTCTGCCTCTACAAGGCTCCCAGCCTCTGCGTGGTCGATGCGAGCGTGGCGCTTACGGGGATGCACCTTGCCGGGACACCGCGGAAGCTGGGATTGATACTGGCGAGCTTCGACCCCGTCGCCGTCGACGCGGTCGGCAGCGAACTGCTCGGGCACGACCCGCGCAAGATCGAGTACCTGAGACTCTCCAACGGTGTCCTGGGCGAGATGGATGAGATTAGACTAATCGATGCCTGAGCGCATCGCTTGCAAATGCGAGCGGGTATAGGGCCTGTTCAGCGAAGCTGCGGGGAGCTCCTTGATCAACCCACGATTGGAGATCGATTCGCAGGACGCTAATCAGTCTTTATCCGGGACTATCCGCACGCTATCCGTTCCAGTGAGCGGAGTTCCGTCCAGCAGTTCACCGGTGAGGGTGCCTTCTTCGTCGTCCTCGTCCAACTCCAGGTCTTGGGTCGGGAAATGCACGACGAGATCGTCCAAGCCATCACCGTTGACATCCTCTAGCGAACCGACGTTGCCGCTCTTACCCTTTGGCTTAGGTTGTGCCCCTGCAAACTCCAGCGTCTCTTGATCGATCTCGGAGACGTCGAGGTCTTCGCTGCCCAAGATCGCCACGGGCACCACGCCTTTTGATCCAAGATTGATGCTGTTGGGAAGGCTCCCGGGCTTGATGTCTATTTCAACTTCGATCGCGGCCGGGCCCACGTATGCGTACTTCAGGTTCCCGTTGGTAATATCGTAGTAGCTGATATGGGGGTTGCCCCATACGTCCAGAACCACACATTGATACACCCCTAAATTAGTCCCGACATCCACCGGCTCCTTGTTCCAGCTGGACCCGTCCCGGTAAGCATACCTCAGGTAATTGATCGAGTATGCGATGTGTGGGTTATCCGAGGCATCCAGCGCCAGATATAACTCTCCGCCGACACCATGCCATGTCTCGCCCAGCCAGGCCGAACCGTTCCAGGCGGCGTATTTCATAGCACCAGCGCCGCCGCCAACGGAGTAGGCGATGCAGGGATTCCCCGATGAGTCAATCGCCAAGGATGAGTGATGTCCCATCCACCCCCCTCCAGTCTCCAGCGTCTGGATGTCCCAGGTAGAACCATTCCAAGCGGCGTACTTCAGGTGGCCGCCAGCGTTCGAGTGACAGTGGTAGCTAATTTGCGGGTTGCCTGAGGAATCCAGCGCTAAAGATGATTTTTCCATCCCACTTTGCGGAGTGTCCACTGTCTGGATGTTCCAAGTCGAACCGGTCCAAGCAGCATATTTCAGATCTCCGTTGCCCTCGTAGCTTATGCGCGCATTGTCCGATCCGTCCAACTCCAAAGATGTCCAGGATCCTACGTTTCCAGCGCTGTCCACTGTCTGGATATTCCAGGTGGAACCGGTCCAGACTGCATACTTCAGGTCGGTGTGGGTGTCATCGAAGTAGCTAATGTGCGGATTCCCCGAGCTGTCCAGCGCCAAGGATGTGTATAACCCCACATTACCAACGCTTTCCACTGTCTGAATGTTCCAAGTAGAACCGGTCCGGACTGCATACTTCAGGTCGTTGTTGGTCTCATCAAAGTAGCTAATGTGCGGATTGCCCGAGCTGTCCAGCGCCAAGGATGTGTATAACCCCACATTACCAACGCTTTCCACTGTCTCTATATTCCAAGTGAGGGCCCATGCAGGCGAGACCGATGGTCCTGCAATTATCACCGAGACCGCCAGGGACATAACGAGGATCACCTGGTTGAACATCGCCTTGTCAAAAGCCTTGGCCATATCTTGTTTCTCCTCATATTAGAACGAGTTCCTTGGAGAGGGGCTTTCGATCTAGATCCACCAGTATTGTTTCCTTTGTGGAGACCAGCGCAAGCCCCACCGCTCCCTTTCACCTACTCAGCAATTCCAGATTGTACCATAAAAGCCAAGCTATGTAGCGTATTCTTTCAATAAGTGCCCCTAAGGTAAACACCTTAGGTCGCGTCGTTCGTAACTTTGTGTGCTCGTTAACTAGTGAACTGGCCATTCGCGAGTACAATGAGTATGGGTGTACACTGACTATGTTTAGGGCTTCGCCGCCTGGGTATACCTGGAGCGGGCCATGAAAGAGACGGCTCACATTCCGGTTGGCCTGCGGGTCATGGCGTTCTTCTGCCACTTCTGCCCATGCTGCCTCATCGCCCGTCGCTTCCCGAACTCCGCCTTCGCCAGGAACTTTCGCAAGATCCAGCACCGCTGCCCCTTCTGTCGCTCCTATGAGAAGGTCCAGATCCTCGTAAAGGGGCAAGGAGAGCCGGAAGAACCAGTCGAGGTCAACGAGCGGAAGAATTCGGGAGGTTGGGGTGCAGCACCGAGCAAAAGTCACTCTTCGCACCGCGCAAAGAGAACGGGCGGACCTTGAGGTATCCGCCCGTCCAGAAGGAGGCACCTGGTGCTAGGTTGCCTATTGGTCTCTACAGTATCTCATCGTTGTTTGCGTCTGCGAAGCAGGAGCATAACGCCCCCAAATCCCAGCAGCGACATCGTCGCAGGTTCGGGAACGCACCAGTCGGTCAACTCATAATCCATTTCGAATCCCCATCCGTGGAACGAAAGGGAGACCCATTCCGGGTTCCAGTCGTAGAACGGTACTTCCAGTGGATGCTGCGCCGGAAGTGAGTAATCGAGGATGACGTTGGCGGCGGCCACGTCAGCGGGATCCAGCGCTACCGGGGCGGTGAGGTTGTTCCCTGGAAATCCGACGACCAGGAACTGCGGAGGGATGATCGTCAGGGGGTCCTGTTCCCCGGGGCCCAGCTTAAACCTGGCGTACAACACGTTCCAGTACGCCTCGAGGTAATACGGGGGCGTACCCTGAGTGGTGCTGCTCCTTGAGAAGTCGACGTGGACCTCCATGAGGAAATCCCGCGAGTCGAGATTCGTCAATTGCAGCTTGAGCAGTATTTCCTTCCACCTGAGGGGGTCCCACTCGTTCTCGATGACGATGGTGTAATCGAGCGGCTGACCCTCGACGTAATCCATCGCGTTGATCGACCCGGACGCATAGTTCGTGAACGATCCAGAGGGCGGATCGGGCAGATTCACGACTTCGTCCGCGTCGTAATAGTCCCCGGTGACGGGATACCCCATCGCTGAAACAGTGAGCGCACAGATACAGACTATGGCAGACAACAACTTAGGCTTCCGCATGCTTCCTACCTCCTCTCCATTGGCCATGGCTCCTCGGCCGCAGTGTAGTGATTGGGAAAAGACGTGGCCCAATCATGGAAAAAGTTGTGCGCGGGGCTAGGCTATAGGTAGGCCCCGAGCTTGCAGTGGCTGCGTGATGGTCCGGGCAGAACGCGACCGGATATTCCCTCCATCATCGCTGGCTCAGCTACTTAGGTTACCACAGATCCCGAAACTGTCAAGGGGAAAAATGTTCAAAAATTGCGGGCTTGGCAAGCGGGCGATCCCGAGGGTCTCGCGGGACGAGCCCACGCTTGCCGAAATCCAGAAACGTGGTAGAATCGCACGTAACGGTCCACGATGGTCGTGGCCATAAGCCTGGACGACAATTCTCGTATGATGTCCACCAACACCAAGGCACTCAGTAAGCGGATCGAGGCTTTCCGGGGCGTCCTCAGGAAAGCTGGGCTCAAGGTTACTCCTCAGCGTGAGGAGATTTTCCGTGAATTGGCGTGCTCCGTCGAACACCCCGACGCCGAGTTGATCCTGACGCGTGTGCGCCGTCGCCTCCCGACGGTCTCGCGGGATACGGTATACCGCACCATTGGGCTCTTGGAGAAGGCAAAGCTGGTCTGGAAGGTCGGGACCCTCCGAGGCCGAGCCCGCTTCGATGCAAACATGGATCCCCATCACCATTTCATCTGCAGCGAGTGTGCCGGGGTTCAAGATTTCGACTCCCGCTCACTGGACCGTCTGAGGGCCCCAAGGGAAGCCCGCTCGCTGGGGATTGTACAGTCGCTCAGAGTGCAGGTGCGAGGGGTCTGCTCCACCTGCGCTGCGCGACGACGGAAAAGAAAAACAAGATGAAGTAAGACCGTTGCGTTTCCCTTTTTTTGACTCTATAATCAGATTAATTACTACTTCGGATTAATTCCTATTATGTCTGCGTTTTACCCCGGGAGGCGGTGCGGCGGACAATTAGTGGGTCGGTACTGTGCGAGGGAACATCCCACCCGGGCGAAGAAAGAGCGGGCAGCTTGATACTCTGGGCTGCCCGTTTTCTTCTTGGTGAGTGCGAGTACGAGAGCGTCTCCGGGCGTCTGGACGGTTCTTAGGAGGAGGGAGCCTACACCCTCGATACGCCTCACTCGGGACGAGCCCCGGCGTACCGGGCTGAACCCCCCTGTCCTTCAATCCCGCTGCCGGAGCTTGTCGAGCGTGACTCAGGGACCTCCGCGCCCAAGCACTTGCCTTAAGCTCCGTCGAAGCCGTTGCATTACAGGCCGCTTAAGCAGGAGCACCGAAGCACCAAGCACCAGCAGCAACACTGTGCTTGGTTCCGGGATGATTGCGATTCCCGCGGGATACCCCAGACCCGTCACCAGGTCCTCGACGTTATTCCCATCGAGATCGGATCGCTGGACCTTCCCCCTCTCCTTGTCCACCCAGTAGATCTTCCCCTCGGTCAGCTCCAGAACGATATCGCGCACGGACCCGAGCCCCACGGTCACGAGGTCTTCCACGTTGTTCCCATCGAGATCGGCGCGCTGGATCTTGTCGGTACCGCTCATCGACCAGTACATCTTTCCGGCGGCGATGTCGAGGTCGATACCACGGGGATTGTCCAGCCCGATGGTGATGAGTTCTTCGACGTTGCTCCCGTCCAGGTTGGCGCGCGAGATCTTGTTGTAGTTGTAGTCGGTCCAGTACATCTTCCCCCCGGCTACGTCGAGAGCGATCGCGCGCGTCGAGCGCAGCCCTGTAGTGATGAGGTCCTCAACGTTACTCCCGTCCAGGTTGGCACGCGAGATCTTGTCAGTGCTGTAATCCCCCCAGTAAATCTTGTCGTTGATCAGATCGAGCGCAATGTCCACCGCTGAAACGAGTCC
>SDBT01005789.1_pt1 | contig 20687 bp, 17 predicted proteins | sample 2277101 | NCBI WGS metagenome assembly SDBT01 (sample SAMN10404973, study PRJNA504765) | marine sediment metagenome | isolation source: marine sediment core GS10_PC15, 103 cmbsf | place: Arctic Ocean: Southern Knipovich Ridge | collected 2010 | reverse complement strand
GGGGACTTCATGAAACGCATTGCAGTTTTAACCAGCGGCGGGGATTGTTCGGGGATGAATGCCTGTATCCGGGCGGTAACCAGATGTGGTATTGTTGCCGGATTGAAGGTATTTGGCGTATTCCGGGGTTACGAAGGCCTTATAAAAGATGAATTAAAACGACTGTATCCAACCAGCGTAAGTAATATCATTGGCCGCGGCGGGACCGTTCTTAAGACTGCCCGCTCAATCGAATTTATGGCTGAAGATGGCCAGAAAAAGGCAGTCAGGACGTTGAAAAAAAATAAAATTGATGGATTGATTACCATTGGCGGAAACGGGACGTTTAAGGGAGCCCATATCCTGGCTGATAAATGGAAAATTGCTACCATTGGTGTTCCGGCAACGGTAGATAATGATGTAAACGGAACGGATTTTTCAATCGGTTCAGACACGGCTGTCAATACAGCTTTGGACGCCATTGACAAAATCAGAGATACTGCGACTTCCCTTGAGCGAATATTTGTTGTCGAGGTAATGGGCAGAAATGAGGGTTTTATTGCCATTCAAGTAGGGTTGAGCGGCGGGGCAGAAGACGTTCTGGTGCCGACTATAAAGTATGAAATTGATGAGATGTGCGAGGATATAAAGAGGGGCCGTCGACGCGGCAAGATAAGTTGGATTATAATAGTTGCCGAAGGCGTAAGCACTGGTTCGGAAATTGCCAATTTGATTCAGGAGAAAACAGGCTATGAAACCAGGGCTACCACCCTCGGTCATATTCAAAGGGGAGGTGTCCCTACTGCCCTTGACAGGGTTTTAGCTTCCCGGCTGGGTGCCGGTGCTGTTCAGGCCTTGATTGATGGTCAGACAGACAAAATGGCGGCAAGAGTAAATGAACAGGTGAAGATACTTCCCCTGGAGGCCCCGCTTTATCAACTAAATAAACAAAGGAAGCTTGACCACGAACTTTATGAATTGATTCGGGTATTGGCCAAATAAAAGGAGGATGTTTATGTCGTTGACTTCCCAGGAGATGGATAAACTAGCATTGGAATTGGCCCTCAGCGAAGATATGGGCCACAAAAAGGAACTCGCCGCAAAGGTCTTGCAGACCGCCCGGGAAAACGGAATTTATCCGGCAAGCATAAATAAGTTCTATCAGGCCAGGGGCCGTTCTGAGTTCGGAGACCTTACAGTTCCGGCCATAAATCTAAGGGGAATGACCTATGATTTGGCCAGGGCAATATTTAGGGTGGCCAGGGCAAAGAACGCGGGTGCGTTTATATTTGAAATAGCCAGGTCAGAGATGCGTTACACATCTCAACCTCCGGTAGAATATGCCGCAATCTGTCTTGCTGCCGCTGTGAGAGAAGGATTTTCAGGACCGGTATTTATCCAGGGCGACCACTTTCAGGCCAATGCGGCCAAGTATAACGAGGACCCCGGTAAGGAAATAGGGGCAATCAAATCATTAATCAAAGAAGCAGTTGCAGCGGGCTTTTATAATATTGATATCGATTCTTCCACCCTGGTTGATTTGTCCAAGCCGACCGTTCAATCTCAACAGCGGCTTAATTATGAAGTTTGCGCCGAATTGACCAAAATTATTCGTGAAGCTCAGCCATCGGGAATTGAAATTTCAGTGGGGGGAGAAATCGGTGAAATAGGAGGCGAGAATTCAACACCAGCGGAATTGCGCGCATTCATTGAAGGTTACAGAAAGACCTTGGCAGATAACTATACCGGCATAAGCAAGATAAGCGTTCAGACCGGGACCGTCCACGGAGGCATGGTTCTTCCTGACGGCAGTATAGCCAAGGTTAAGCTGGACCTCGATACGTTGAAGACGCTATCAAAGGTAGCCAGAGAGGAGTTTGGTCTTGCTGGTGCTGTTCAACATGGCGCATCTACTCTGCCCGAGGAGATGTTTTATAAATTTCCCGAGATAGAAACAGCCGAAATACACCTTGCTACGCAATATCAGAATATGATTTATGAAAGCAGCTATTTTCCCTCGGAATTAAAAGATAAGATTTATGCCTGGATAAGAAAAGAATTGGCTGGCGAGAAGAAAGATGGCCAGCAGGATGCGCAGTTTATTTATAAAACCAGAAAAAAGACATTCGGGCCTTTTAAGAAAGACATCTTAGGCCTGTCTCCTGATATACGGCAGGGTATTGTCAAAGAAATTGAGGCAAAGTTCAGCTTTTTATTCGATGAACTTAAGGCTACGGGCACGAAAGACCTGATTTCTACGTATTATCAATAAAAATATCAATAAAAAATAGAAGTAGATTACACAGATTAAAAAGCAGATTACACAGATTAAGTTAAATCCTAAGCTCTAAATTCTAAATAAATTCAAATGACCGAAATTCCAATGACCAAAACACAAGTTTTGAATTTTGAACATTAGAATTTTGATATTATTTAGGATTTAGGATTTCGGATTTAGAGTTTTATAAAGCAATCTGTATAATCAGTAGTCAAATCTGTGTAATCAGTTAGAAATATTTAACTTATTGTTTCACAATCTTCTAAGTATAACAATCCCGGCAGTACCGAAGATTATATTAGCCAGCCAGGCGCTGAGTAACGGTGGTATAAATCCTGCTTTTCCTAAGCCGGCGCTGAGCGCCATAGCCGCATAGTAGATAAATCCGATAGCCATGCTCAGGCCCAGCACTAAAAGTAGTCCTCTTTTCGCTTTTATAACCAAGACCGTTGGTATACCGATTAAGACTATAATAAAACTGGTGAACGAAAAGGACACTTTACAATATAAATCAACCAAAAGCCTTCTTACGGTTTGTTCTCCAATTCCTCTGAATTTATTGATATAGTTTTTTAATTCCCGATAACTCATCAGCATTGGGTCTGTCTGAGACTTCTGGAAATCTTCCGGTTTTTCCCGGATGCCTAAAAATTTCTCTTCGTAATTAAGGGGAGTTTCCTTAATCCGTCCTTCCCGGTCCAATTTGTAAACAGTAACGTCGTAGAATTTCCACTCGCTGCCTTTCCATTTTGCCTGTCGGGCTATAATCTTGGACTGGATTATTCTGTTTTTATCCTGCTCTAAGATAATTATATCATTAAGCGATTCATTTTCGATGTCATAACTTTTTACATATATCAGGCGGTTCTGGGTGCCATAGAGGGTAACATTACTCAACTTGGTTGCTTTCCGGGGCCCCCTCTTCATTTCTTCCTGTTTTATCGATGAGGTAATAACCGATGTCCGGGGAACTACTTTGTCGCTGACCAGAAAACAGAGGACGCTTACCATAAAGGCCATTATCAGAAAGGGGGTCGAAATCCTTAGAATACTGATTCCGGCTGTTCTCATCGCGGTGATTTCATTGTGTCTATTAAGGTTTACCAGGACGTAAGTAGTAGAGACCAGCATAGCGATAGAAGAGGTCTGGATGAACATCAGGGGGATAAAATTTAGATAATACCGGCCAAGAGTAGAAAGGGCAATGTGTTCTTTGAGGATTTCGTCCAGATTTTCAAAAAGGTCAATCACTATGTAAAGAAAGGTAAATATCGCAATACAGTAGAGAAATGGCGAAATAATTTGTTTAAGAATATATCTATCCAGAGTTCGCATAATTCCTTGCTATTTTTCTACAGCCAGCCAGAACAGTATTATTCCGGCCGCGCCGATTAGAATATTCGGAATCCACATGCAGAGCGCAGGAGAAAAGACCTCTTTCAAGGCCATGGCCTTGCCGAAAGAAAGTAACAAATAATATATGATAAATACCCCCAGGCCTAATCCAAAACCGATGAATTTTTCTCCCCGTTTGGCCAGGAGAGCTAAAGGAAGTCCAATCATAACAAATACCATACTGGCAAAAGATAAAGAAAGCTTTTTATGAATTTCTATTATTAATGGCAATGTATTTATCCGGGAGCGATTGAGGTCTTTGATTTTTTTAGTCAATTCCTGAAAGTTCATATCCTTTGGCTTTTTTTGGATGTCTTTTCCGCTTAACTGACTCCGGAGGTCTAAAGTCAGATAGTAAGTTTTGAAATTAAGCTTGTAGAAACTTGTAGGGTCGTCCGCGCTCGGTTCATCGCTGGCTCCATTTATCAGTTTAAGGGCCACCATTTTCTTTTCCGAGATTGGAATAAGTTCGCCCCTTTCAGCGGTGATTGTCCGGGTGGGCCTCCCTTCCTGTGGTTGATAAATCCGAACACCTTTCAGTTCGTTGCCGTTTATTTCGTGGATAAAAATGATATAGTCCTTGAATGTTTTAATGAATGTTCCTTCTTCCAGGCAGGCGGCTGGTTTTTTCATGCCAATATCGGCGAGCAATTGCCTGATGGCAAAATGCACATTGGGAATGAACCGGTCGTTTAACATAATCGAAAAAAGACTGAGAACCAGGCCGATAATCATTGCCGGGATCATTAGTTTATAGAGATTAAAGCCGATTGCCTTTAAGGCGGTAATTTCATTATCCGAGGAGAATCTGCCGAAGGCCAGAAGAACACCGATTAATGTGGACATTGGGATAATGTAGTTGAGAGGTTTCAAAAGGAGGGAGAAAAATAATCTTCCGACGTAAGTGATTCCTATGCCTTTGGTTATAATCAGGCTGGCTAATTTAACGACATTTCCTATAAATAGGACCATGATAAGGATTGCCGCAGACAGGATGATTGAGATGATCACTTCTTTTAATATGTAGTTGTTGAGCACCTTCATAATTAATTTGCCCTCGCCAGTGTCAATACATAGATATTGTCTATTCCGGCCTGCAGCAGGGTGTTGGAGCATTCATTCACGGTTGAACCGGTAGTGAATACGTCATCCACCAGGAGCACCTGTTTCTCCAAAAAAAGGGAGCTATTTTTGATTCCGAAGGCAGCCCGGGTGTTTTGCCGGCGTTCTTTTCCGGAGAGACCGGTCTGAGGCCTGGTTGGTCTGATTCTGACCAGATTATTCGAAGAAAGAGGGATGTCAAATTTCCTGCTTATTTGCTCTGCCAGCAAGGCCGACTGATTGAATTCTCTTTCTCTCAGTCTTACCGGGTGGAGAGGCACCGGGACAATTAAATCGATGTTCGCAATATCTAAATGGTGTTCCATAAATTTAATCATTAATTTTCCTAACGGAGCAACCATAAACACTTTCTTGTTGTATTTTAACAGATGAATACATTCTTTTAGAATACCCTGGTAAAGACCGGTTGACCACGCCCGGGTAAAAACGTAATCTTTTTTAGAGCAATCTTCGCACCGGTGTTTTGCCGCAACCGAGCCCACCAGGACCGTTCCGCACTTGACGCAAAAAGGCGGCTGGTTTTTACTGATTTTATTCCAGCAGCTTTCGCATAAATAGCGGGTGTTTGTCGGTTCCAATTTTAACCTGCAGGTCTGGCAGTATAGGGGGTAGATCAGATTGACCAGTCCTTTAAAGATTAAACCCGGTGTAATCATATGACCAATATAATACTATTCTGCGTTGAAAATGTCAATTACCTTCAATTAATTGAGTAGTAGTAGTAGGGCACCCTTAAGGGTGCCCTACTCAATTAATCGAGGGAGAATAGAGAAAATCGCTTGTCAGATCAGGGAAATAGTAGTAAAATAACAGAACTCGGTGCCACGGTCATCCATGAGCTCATTGGGCCGATTTTAGCAAAGATGGCATTGCTGAAGGCGGGAGAAATAAAAAAGGAGTTATAGAACAATGTTTAAAGGCGCAATTTTTGATTTGGACGGCGTAATTGTCAATACAGTGCCGCTGCATTTTAAGGCATGGAAGACGATGTTCTCCGAATATGGCATAAATTTTACATTTGACGATTATAAGGCCAAAGTTGATGGTATTCCCAGATATGACGGGGCAAGGGCAATTTTAACCGACCTTAGCGAGGCAGAGGTAAAACAGGCCGCTGCCAAAAAACAGGTATATTTTGTTGAATTGATTGAGGCCGAAGATGTGCCCCTCTACGCTTCTTCAATAGTTTTAATCAAAGAGTTAAAGAGCCATGATAGGAAGATAGCCGTTGCTTCTTCCAGCCGCAATTGCAAAAGGATTTTAGAACAGACCAAAATTATTCATTTAGCAGATGCCATTGTAAGTGGCAGCGACCTTACCCGGGGCAAGCCCGATCCCCAGATTTTTCAGATGGCCGCAGATAGATTGGCCTGTCCCCATCAAGAGTGTCTTGTCTTTGAGGATGCCGTTCTGGGCGTTGAGGCAGCGATAAACGCAAAGATGCCCTGTATTGGTATTGACCGCTATGGTAACCCCGAGAGGCTTGCCAAGGCGAATTTAGTTGTTGATGATTTATCCAGGGTGGATTATAATAAAATTGAGGAGTTATTTAAAGAATGAGGGATTATTATTCCAAATACAGCAATGAATATTCCTGGCTGATTAAGCAAGAAGGCTGGGTGAAATCTCTTCAGGGAATAAGGGAGTCTCAGATGGCTCTGGGGAATGGTTTTCTGGGCAGCCGGGCAATTTTAGAAGAACTGCCCTATGATACCAAGCCCGGAACGTATCTTGCCGGGTTGTATGATGATGTGGGATCTCAGGTTGCTGAGCTGGTTAACCTGCCCAATCCTTTTAATTTCAAGATTACCGCCGACGGCGAGAAAATGGGTATTGTTACGACGGACGTCGAGAAGCACAAAAGAAGCCTCAATTTAAGGCACGGTCTGTTGTTACGGCATAGCGTTTTTCAAGATACCCGCAGAAGGAAGTATGATTATCAGAGTTTGAGGTTTGTCTCGATGCACGATAAGAATCTCGGTGTTATGCAGATTGTCTTTACGCCGCTGGACGACCGGACAACTATATCTGTCCAGACAGGGATAGATACATCCGTCTATAATTCGGGGACCGTGACCGAAGGCCGAAAAAAGCATTTCAGGATTAAAGAATTAGGCCAATTTAAAAATGAAGGCTACCTCGTGCTCGAGACCTTCAGTAAATCAGATAGAATAATTTTCAGAAGCGGATTTTATTATGAGACCAGGGGCAAAAAAGTCGTGGCCAAGGACAATATATTTGAGCTGAAATTGAGAAAAAAACAGACTGTTGTGTTTACCAAGATATTTTATATAGACAGAACTCACAACCAAAAAGATTTAGAAAAAGTCAAAAGGACTTCAGAGAAGAATTTCAGAAAGGCCTTTCAAGCCAGGTTTAGTCATTTGGTGAACAGGCATATTCGCGCCTGGGAGGATTTATGGGATGTAGCCGAGGTCTCGGTATGGACGGCCCCTGAAATTGAAAAAAATTTCAGGTTCAATATTTATCATATGTTGATTTGCCGGCCGCAGGATAATGGTTTATCCAGCGTAGGAGCCAAGGCATTGACCGGCGAAGGGTACCGCGGGCACATCTTCTGGGATGCCGAAATTTTCGCCTTCCCCTTTTATTTATATACCTTCCCGGAGGCCGCCAAAAATATGCTCTTATATAGATACAGGAGATTAGATGCGGCAAGGGCTATTGCCAAGGCGGGGGGGTTTAAGGGTGCTATGTTTCCCTGGGAATCTGCCGGCCTGGACGGAAAGGACCAAACGCCTGACCGGGCCAAAGACTTGGACGGAGAGGTAATCAGAATACATACCGGAGAACAGGAACAGCACCTGACTGCAGATGTCGCTTACGCCTTCCATCAGTATTATAACGCTACTAACGACGAAAAATTCCTCAGGGACTGTGGCTATGAAATATTCTTTGAGACCGCCAGGTTTTGGGCCAGCCGGGTTGAATATAATAAAAGAAAAAATAAATACGAAATCAAGCATGTCATCGGCCCTGACGAATTTCACCCGGACGTTAACAATAACGCTTTTACCAATGTGATGGCCAGATGGAATTTAACTATAGCCTACGAGATGTCCTACAGGGCAAAGAAATCAGCCCCGCTTCTCTATCAGAAGCTGGCTCAGAAAATAGGCCTTTCAGCCAAAGAGCCGGCGGCCTGGAAGAAGATAGCCGCTCGTATTAGCATCAAGGTGGGCAAAGACAAATTAATCGAGCAATTTGATGGGTTTTTCAAAAAGAGGAAGGTTAAAATAAGCACCTGGGATGAAAATTATATCCCGATTATTACACAGAAACTCACCCCCCGGGACTATGCTAAAACACAGCTCATTAAGCAGGGGGATGTGGTTATATTTTTATATTTACTTTCGGGCGCCTTTAGTGCCAAAGCTAAAAAGAAAAACTACGAATATTATCTGGAAAGGACTCTCCACAAATCCTCATTGAGCATTGCCACTTATGCCATTATGGCCATTGATGCTGGCGACAGAAACAGGGCTTATCGGTTTTTCAATGCCGCCCTGCATACTGACCTCAGCGACCTTCACGCCAATACACAGGAAGGTATCCACATTGCTTGCATCGGCGGCACCTGGCAGATTTTGATAAATGGTTTTGCCGGCGTGAGGATTGAGAAGGGGGTATTGTCAATTAATCCGAAACTGCCCGGGATGTGGCGGAAAATTCTTTTTTCATTACGCTGGCGGGAAAGACTGCTCAGGTTAGAAGTCAAAAACAACGAAATAAAAATTCGGCTTGCCTCACCGGAAAAAAAGAAAGGGAAGCTTAAGATAAAGGCATTTGGTATCCTGCATGAATTGAGCGGCGGCAAAACATTTGATTTTAAGCGCGAAAAAGGCGAGGAAGAAAAAAAGACCTATTACTTGTGAAAATAAACACCGGTAGGGGAGGTTTAAACCTCCCCTACCGGTTATACATGAAAAGGGACAGATGATGGAAAAGAAAAAATTAAGAATATCTCATATGCACTGGGGTTTTCCTCCGATTATCGGAGGGGTGGAGACGCATTTAACGATACTGCTGCCGAGCTTAATCAAGATGGGTCATAACGTCAACCTTCTCACGGCTTCATTTGAAGGCGAAAAGTCCAGGGACAGTTATCAAGGAGTGGGTATCTTCCGTCAGCCGATTATGGATTTAAACTGGCTTAGTAAAAGAGGGGTAAACGGCCTTACTGAAGAGGTAACCGCTGTATTTGAAAAATTTATCGACGAGACAAAGCCGGATTGCGTTCACGTTCACAATATGCATTATTTCAGCAAAATACACGCATTGGTAATCCGGGGAATTGCTACAAAAAAGGGTATTCCGCTTATTTTGACAGCGCATAATGTATGGGACGATAATTTATTTCTGGACCTGACCAAGAAAGTCAAGTGGGACCACATTATCGCGGTCAGCCATTTTATAAAAAGAGAGATTATCGGAGCCGGATACAACCACAAAGGTATAACGGTTATTCATCACGGTGTTGACCAGGACAGTTATTTTTCTAAAGCCAACACCCGGCCGGTATTTAAGAAATATCCTGTTTTACGAGGCAGAAAGATAATATTCCATCCGGCGAGAATGGGATTGGCTAAAGGGTGCGATGTAAGCATAAAGGCATTGCGGATCGTCAAGGAGAGGTTTCCCAGGGCAATCCTGGTCCTTGCCGGCACCAGGAATATTATAGATTGGGGCCAGACACAGCAGAAGGATATTGCCTATATGGTAAGCCTGATAAAATCCCTCGAGCTCAAGGATAATGTGCTAATTGATGCCTTTCCACTGAAGGATATGCCCTATCTTTACGCCGCTTCAACGGTTTGCATATATCCTTCAACCTCATCCGAACCTTTTGGCTTGACGATGTTAGAGGCCCTTTCTTCGGCCCGGCCAATGGTTGTCACTGAAACCGGAGGAATGCCCGAGATTATCAAAGACGGCATCAACGGATTTGTTATTCCGGTAAAAGATTTTGAAACACTGGCTTCCCGGATCATCCAGCTTCTGGCCGATAAGGACTTGCGGGAGCGGTTGGGATATACCGGCCGGGAGATGGTTGAGCAGCAATATACCAAAGAGATCATTGCCGAAAACACATTGCGGCTGTATAGAAGGTTTTGTTAAAACGCGGGACTAACCGGCGAACAGACAAAATGGGAGGCCGCCTGAAGATAGATAGGCAGTGCCCCTTTAAATATCCTATAAACGTCATATTATGATTACGCTGATTAAAAAGCAGCTTACACAGATAAAGATAAATCCTAAATTCTAAACTCTAAATTCTAAATAAATTCAAATGACCGAAATTCGAATGACCAAAACACAAGTTTTGAATTTTGAACATTAGAATTTTGATATTATTTAGGATTTCGGATTTAGAGTTTATAAAGTAATCTGTGTAATCAGTAGTTAAATTTGTGTAATCATTTTTACAGGAGGACAAAATGTCAGAGGGGATTACGGCAATTAATGAAAAGGTAAAGAAGGAAAGCGCATTTATTGAAGTGCTTAAGGCGGAGATTGAGAAGGTAATTGTCGGGCAGAAATATTTAATTGAACGCCTCCTGGTGGGATTACTTGCCAACGGCCATATTTTGATTGAGGGAGTTCCCGGCCTGGCCAAGACCTTATCGGTAAGGGTGCTCTCCCAGGCAATTAAAACAAAGTTTCAGAGATTACAATTTACGCCCGATTTATTGCCGGCTGATTTAATCGGGACTTTGGTATATAGCCCCAAAGAAGGAACATTTACGACCCGGAAGGGGCCAATCTTTGCAAATCTTATTCTGGCTGATGAAATTAACCGCGCTCCGGCAAAAGTGCAAAGCGCCCTTTTAGAGGCAATGCAGGAAAGGCAGGTTACCATCGGTAAAAACACATTCAAATTAGATGATCCGTTTTTGGTTTTGGCAACACAGAATCCGATAGAGCAGGAAGGGACTTATCCCCTGCCTGAAGCCCAGATAGACCGCTTTATGCTCAAGTTGAATGTTAGCTATCCGAATAAGGAAGAAGAGCATAAGATTCTCAAAAGAATGAGCTTTACTAATAAGAAAATTGAGGTAACCCCGGTCGTGAGCCCGGAGGATATAATCCGCGCCAGAAAAATCGTTGACGAGATCTATATGGATGAAAAGATAGAGAGATACGTCCTTGATATTGTTTTTGCCACCCGGACTCCGAAAGATTATAAGCTTGACGAACTTACTTCTCTTATCCAGTATGGCGCTTCTCCACGCGCAAGCATTTATCTGATTGTGGCCGCAAAGGCCTATGCCTTTATTCAGGGAAGGGGGTATGTCACTCCTCAGGACGTTAAAAGTATCGGAGCGGATATCCTGCGGCACCGCATTATTGTTAGCTATGAAGCCGAAGCCGAGGAAAAGACCTCCGAAGATATCATTAGAAAGATATTCGATGAGATCGAGGTTCCTTAGACACGGATGATCACAGGTTAAAAGATGATTCCAAAGGAAATATTAAAGAAGATTAGAAGAATACAGATTACCACTTCCCGGATGGTGATGGATATTTTTGCCGGACAATACCAGAGTGTATTTAAAGGCAGGGGTATGGAATTTTATGAAGTGCGGGAATATTTACCCGGAGACGAAATCCGTTCCATCGACTGGAATGTTACGGCGCGGATGGGGCATCCCTATGTGAAAAAATTTGTCGAGGAAAGGGAACTGACTGTAATGTTTCTTCTCGATGTGTCAATGTCCTGTCGTTTTGGCTCGGTAAGACAACTGAAGAATCACCTTGCCGCCGAGCTGTGTTCGGTACTGGCATTTTCCGCAATACAGAATAATGATAAAGTGGGACTTATCATTTTTACAGACAGGATAGAAAAATTTATCCCTCCCCGCAAGGGCCTGCGCCACGTGATGAGGGTTATCAGAGAAGCGTTGTATTATCAACCCTCTGGCAAGGGTACGGATATTTCGCTCGCCTTGGAATATCTGAACCGGGTTACCAAACGCAGGACCATTGCTTTTATGATTTCGGATTTTTTCGCTAAGGATTTTAAAAATACACTTTCTGTATCTAACAAACGACATGATATTATCGCCCTGACCATTACTGATCCGCGGGAGATTGATTTACCGAATGTGGGTATAATGAAATTGCACGACGCAGAGACAGATAAAACCTTTACAATTGATACCGGTGATTCAGGTTCCAGGGAAAGATACCGGCGCGATGCCCGGGAAAGAATAAAGGCACGCGAGAATTGTTTTCGTTCGGTAAGCGTAGATAATATTAATGTCTGCACCAAAGAACCATACATTAAGGAGCTGATAAAGTTCTTTAAAATGCGGGAGCGAAGATTAGCCTGAGATGGACTCGACTGCCGTTGCGGAAATCATAAAAGATATAAAAGGCCCTGTTTATTTCCCTGCGAATTATCTTTTCCTTGCCATCATTACCGCTGTTATTATTCTGGCGGCATTCGTTTTTTCGATAGTACTCTTTTTAAAAAGGAATTTAAAGAGACAATCAGAACCGTCGCCTGTTTCTTTCCGTCCCGCCGATCAAATTGCCTATCAGGCCCTGGAAAATCTTAAGGCCAAAAATCTTCCCCGATTCGGAAAAATCAAAGAATATTATATTGAGCTTTCAGATATAGTAAGGCATTATATGGAGAATCGTTTTTCACTTCCGGTGCCGGAGATGACCACCGAAGAGTTTCTTTATTCGCTGCGGGAATCTAAAAGTTTAAAAGACAGCCACAAGAATTTGTTAAAGCAGTTTTTAAGTCATTGCGATATGGTAAAATTCGCTAAATACGGTCCTACCGGGCAAGAAATGGATGATAGCTTTAATTCCGCAAAGAAATTGATAGATGAGACTAGATGTGTTGACGAACAAATGGAGAAGGTTTCAGTCAAGTGATTTTTAAAGATATCTGGATTTTATTGTTTTTCCCGGTCATTGTCGTTTTTACCTATTTGCTCAGAAAGAGGATTAATTCTGCCAGCGTCAGATTTCCATCGGCAGAATTGGTAAAAGGGTTTCGGCCGACCTTAAAGCTCAGCTTAAGCAGGAATTTATTTTATTTAAGGTTCGTTGCGGTATTGCTGTTACTTTTGGCCCTGGCCCGACCGCGTGTTCCGTTAGAGGAAGTAAGGATTCAGACCGAAGGCATTGATATTATCTTAACGATAGATTGCTCGGGCAGCATGCTGGCTGAGGATTTTAAAATAGCCGGCCGCCGGGAAAATCGGCTTGAGGTGGCCAAAAAGGTCGTTGAGAATTTCATAAAAGAGCGCAAAAATGACCGCATCGGGATAATTGCCTTTGCTGCTCGCGCCTACACTGTCTGTCCGCTGACGCTGGACCATCAGTGGCTGATTAAAAACCTGGAGAGGATTAAGATCGGGGCTATTGAAGACGGCACCGCAATAGGGTCCGCGATAAGTTCGTCTTTAAACAGACTTAAAGACACCGAAGCCAAAAGCAGGATTATTATTCTTTTGACCGATGGTATTAATAATGTGGGCAGGATTTCTCCTTTAACGGCCGCTGAAGCGGCAAAGACGCTGGGAGTAAAGATTTATACGATTGGAGCAGGCACAAAGGGCCTGGCGCCTTATCCGATGCGGGGATACTGGGGTGAGACCGTCTATCAGAATGTAAAAATCGAGATAGACGAAGCCATGCTAAAGGAAATTGCCCGGATAAGCGGCGGAAGGTATTTCCGGGCTACAGATACAAAATCACTTGAGGAGATTTATAAAGAAATAGACGTTTTGGAAAAGACATCTGTTGAGGAAACCGGATTCCAGGAATATAAAGAGTTGTTTCCCGTGTTTTTGATGCTGGGATTAATCATTTTAATGTCGGAAATAATTTTATCAAATACAATATTGAGGAAATTACCCTGATGAGATTTGCTCAAGGATATTATGCCGTAGGTTTCTGGATTGTTCTGGCGCTGGCCTTATTTCTGGTGTGGGTATTTAAAAAGAAAAAAGCCCTGATGCGTAAATTTGCCGAAACCGAACTACTGGGCGAAATTGCCTCTTCTGTGAATTTCAAAAGACAGGCAGTAAAATCCGCGCTGATTGTAGCTGCCTTGATATTCAGCCTGTTGGCATTGATGCGTCCGCAGTGGGGATTTCGATGGCAGGAGGTTAAAAGGAAGGGATTGGATATCCTGATCGCCATTGATACGTCCAAAAGCATGCTGGCCACTGATGTAAAACCGAACAGATTAGAAAGGTCCAAATTGGCGGTTAAGGATTTAATCAGGAAATTAAAAGGCGACAGGATCGGCCTGATTGCCTTTGCCGGCACCGCATTCCTGCAGTGTCCCCTGACCGTAGATTATAATGGATTTTTGCTGGCCCTGAACGACCTGAGCGTAAATACGATTCCCCGCGGCGGCACATCTATTTCCAGCGCAATAAAAACGGCACTAAGGAGTTACGAAGGAGGACAGAAAGAACACAAGGTTTTGATTATCATTACCGATGGAGAAGACCACGAAGGCGATGCTCTCGCGTCTGCCCGGGAAGCAAAAAAAGAAGGGGTAAAGCTATTTTGTATTGGTATCGGAACTGCCGGGGGAGAACTGATTCAATTGGTTGATGAATCAGGAAAAAGAGTGTTTTTAAAAGATAAAGAAGGAAACGTTGTAAAGTCGAGACTGAACGAACACCTCCTGCGCGAGATTGCCTTGACCACCGGCGGAGCATATGTCCGTTCCAGCGGGGCCGAATTTGGCCTTGATTTGCTTTACGAACAGAAACTTTCCAAGATGGAGAAAAGGGAAATAAAAGTACAAATGGCCAAACGTTATTACGAACGTTTCCAGATACCTTTGGCCCTGGCCCTGATACTTCTGGCAATGGAGCCTTTGATAAACGACAGAAGAAAGAGATGAAAAAGATTTTTTATACGATATTGATGTTACTTTTATTGCCGGGAATCTGCCTTGCCGGCTCCAGGGCAAAAAAAGAGGTAAAAAAGGGTAATCTGTTGTATAATAAAGGTGAATTTGAGGAAGCGTTAAAGAGATACGAAGAGGCAATCCTGGATTCTCCTGATTCGGATATTGTTAATTTCGATTTAGGGGCGGCTTTATATAAAACAGGGGCTTATCAGGCGGCTGTAGGTCATTTTGAAAAGTCTTTGCTTACTGAAGACCAATCCCTGGGACAAAAGGCCAGTTATAATACCGGCAACGCTAAATATAAATATGGGATTAGCAAGGAAGACACAGATTTACCGGCGGCCGTAAATTTATTGAAAGGGTCTCTTCGCCATTATCAATCCGCCCTTGAAGCTGTTCCGGAAGATAAAGACGCAAAATATAACTACGAGTTTGTAAAAAAGGAACTTGAGCGCCTGCAGGAGAAGCTGAAACAACAGCAAAAACAACAGCAAAAACAACAGCAGAAACAACAGCAGAAAGAACAGGCAAAGAAAGAGCAGGAGAAAGAGAAGCAGCAGACGCAAGAGACGCAAGAAGAGAAAGGCCGGCAAAAAGAAGAAAAGGAATCTGAGAAAGAAAAGCAGAGGGCTGAGCAGCCACAGGAGGCAACAGCCCCCCGGCAGGCCGGTGAGCCCGTAGAGCCGGCCGGCGAGATGTCCGAAGAAGAGGCGTCAATGCTTTTGGAGAGTTATCGTCAGGAAGAAGAGCCAAAGGGTTTATATAAGGAAAAGATTCCGACGCGCGGAATGCCGGAAGTTTCAAAGGATTGGTGAAGATGGTTATGAATGGAAAAAGACAGGTAGCGGCAGCCCTGGTCTTATTGTTGGTTTTGGCTGGTTCACTATTTGCCGAAGATGTCAGTTTTGAAGCTACGGTAGATAGGACTAAAGTTTCCCTGGGCGCAAGTGTTCGGCTTAATCTTAGTTTCTATGGGGCAAAGGATGTTTCTGTTTCTGAATTACCCGATATTGATGGGTTTAATTGGCGGTATTTAGGGCCTTCAAGGCGAATATCGATTGTAAATGGAAAGAGCTTCAGTTCGGTTACCCATATCTATGCCTTGACCCCCCTAAAGGCCGGAACATTTGGAATACCCTCTCTTTCAGTCCAGTATAAAGGTCAGACCTATACCTCAAAACCAATATTAATAAAAGTTGTGCAGGCCCCCCTCAGCCAGCCGTTGGCTGCTCAACAGCCGGGGCAGCAGGATAGCGAAGCCCGGGATTTAAAAGACAGGGTTTTCCTTATTATGCAGGTTGACAAGGGAAAGGCATATGTAAATGAAATTATTCCTTTGACGATTAAGCTTTACGTAAACAAACTGGCAATAAGAGATATCCAGTATCCTCAATTTGTGCATCAGGGGTTTTCAGTAGATGAATTTGCCGAGCCCAAACAATATCAGGGACTCTTAAACGCTATTGCCTATGATGTAATCGAATTCAATACAAATGTATTCGGGACGCATCCCGGTGAGCTGATTTTAGGGCCGGCTGAGTTAAGGTGTAATTTAATGATCAGAGGGCAAAGAAGAAGAGGTTCTGTCTTTGGCGGCAGCTTTTTCAGCTCAGATTTTTTTAACAGATTTTCCTGGCTCAATTACGAAAAATACCCTTTGAATTTGAAATCCGCCGATATCCCTGTCACAATTATGCCGTTACCGCCGGAAAATGTGCCGGCTGATTATAGCGGCGCAGTCGGCAATTATCGTTTTTTTGTTGAGGCCAGCCCGAAACAGGTTAAGGTGGGCGACCCTATTACATTAAAAATGACAGTCAGCGGAAGGGAAAACTTTAAGACAGTGAATATCCCTTCTCTTAACTTTGGAGATGATTTCAAACTTTATGATCCCGATATAAGACAGGATAAAGAAACTAAGACATTCGAACAGGTCATCATACCCAAAAGCGACGCTGTCAAGGAGATTCCGAAAATTAGATTCAGTTTTTTTGATCCCAAATCCGGCACATATAAAACGATTGTAAAAGGACCTATACCGATTAAGGTAAATCCCCTTGCCAGAGGCGAGGAATTGAGGGTGTTTGAACTTCCCGCCGGAGGCAAAATGCCTTTCCGTAAAAAGGAAATTTTAGGCAGGGACATTATCTATATCAAAGACACCCCCGGCAGACTGAGCCGGAACGGCCAATTTTTATCTGAGGATAGAATATTCATTGCAATTCAGTTTATTCCCTTACTGGGGATTATCTTTACTTTGATTTTTCACAAGAGAAGGGAGCGTATCAAAACCGATATTCGTTACGCAAGGCGCCTGCGCGCGCCCGGCGAGGCCAGGAAAAATTTGCGTCAGGCGCGGCGCTTTCTTGATTTGAAACAGTCTGATAAGTTTTTTGATGTGGTATTTAAAACATTACAGGAATATCTCGGAGATAAATTTCATTTGCCCACGGCGGGGATAACCTCTAACATAGTGGAAGACTTCAGGTCCGGCAAGATTATTGACGAGCGCCTTCTTAATATGTTAGAGGGCTGTTTTGGTAATTGCGATAGAGCCCGCTATGCGCCGGCCAGCATTACGGAAGGCCAGATGATTAATACTTTTGAGTTACTTGAAGAAATTATTGATGCACTGGAAAAGGCAAAGGTATGAAAATTAAATCGGTCGTTTTATTTTTCGCGGTTATGTTTATTTTTACCGGAGGCGGCAACTGCGCTGAATTAAGTCAGGTCCGTCAGTCATTCTATGAGGGAAATATCTATTATAGCAAAGAGGACTTTAAGCAGGCAATTGCTGATTATGAAAAGGCACTGGAATCCGGATTTGAAAGCGGCCCTGTTTATTACAATCTCGGTAACGCCTATTTTAAACAAGGTTCTCTGGGAAAGGCAATTTTAAACTATCTGCGCGCTGAGAGATTGATACCCCAGGATGTGGATTTGAAATCCAATCTGAATTATACCCGCTCCCTTATTAAAGGGGGAATGGTGCTCCCTGAAAGAAAATGGTTCAGGCGGGTATTTTTCAATCTGGCCGATTCATTCAGCCTGGACAGGATTACTTTAATTACCGCGGCTTTGTATTTTATTCTGTCAATTATGGTTATTTTGCTGGTGATTAGAAAAAATTCGAAGAAGCTGTTTGGTTATATTACCGGATTGGTATTGATTCTCCTGCTCATTTCCGCATCATTATTCTGTGCGCAATATTGTAAGATAATTATTCGGAAAGAAGCGGTTGTAATAGTTCAGTCTTCAGATGCCAAATTCGAGCCGTTTGATACCGCAACAACCTTTTTTACTTTAAACGAAGGCGAAACCGTTACTGAAGTAGCATCAAAAGAAAGCTGGATAAAAATCAAGCGCATTGACGGCAAGCAGGGATGGATTAAAACCTCAGCGATAGAATTCATCTAAAAGAAAAAGGGGACAACTTGTGGTATTAAATAAAATATGATATATATGATACAGAAACAGAAGAAGAGAAGAAAGGTGGATAAAAAGTGGAGAAGGGGTTAAAAAAAGAACTTACGCTTTTAGATATCTTTTGCATAGCTACCGGGGCAATGATTAGTTCAGGGTTATTTATTCTGCCAGGGTTAGCTTTTGCTAAGGCGGGTCCGGCAGTGATATTATCTTACATTTTGGCGGGACTCTTATGTATTCCCGCACTTCTAAGTAAGGCAGAATTAGTCACAGCGATGCCCAAGGCAGGAGGAGATTATTTTTATATAATGAGGGGTTTTGGTCCTCTTGTTGGAACAGTGGCTGGTTTTAGTGCCTGGTTCTCTTTGAGTTTAAAAGGGGCATTTGCTCTTATAGGTATGGGAGCTTATTTAAAAATACTAACCCATATGCCCTTACATATCATCGCCTTAGTTTGTTGCTTATTTTTTATCCTCCTGAATTTGATTGGCATAAAAGAAGCGGGGAGATTTCAGGTATTTTTGGTTTTAGGGCTTTTAGGCATACTCCTTAGTTATGTTCTCTGCGGTATGAAAACAGTCAGTCTCTTGAATTTTTCGCCATTTTTTTCTAAAGGATTGGGTTCTGTGTTCGCTACGGCAAGTTTTGTTTTTATCTCTTATGGCGGTTTGACTAAAGTAGCAGCTTTGGCTGAAGAGACAAAAGATCCAGGTAGAAACTTACCGCTGGGTATAATCCTCTCTCTTATCGTAGTCTCTATTTTTTATGCTTTAGTTATCTTTGTAACTATAGGAGTTTTAAATCCTGGACACCTGGAAGGAAGCCTCACCCCAATTTCGGACGGAGCAGGAGTTTTTGGAGGAGATAGCTTGAAGATAATAATAAGCATCGGCGCATTTTTGGCCTTCATCTCCACAGCCAATTCAGGGATTATGACTGCCTCGAGATACCCTTTAGGTATGAGCAGGGACAAACTTTTACCCGCCATTTTTCAAAAAATAAGCCCCCGATTCAAAACCCCTCATGTCGCTATTTTCTTTACCGGCGCTTTTATGATTTCTGCTATTTTGTTTTTCAAGTTGGAACTGTTAGTTAAGCTTGCCTCAAGTGTATTAATTTTACTTTACATCCTGGCTAATCTAACGGTAATTCTATTTAGAGAAAGTAAAATCTTAAGCTACAGGCCAAGATTTCATTCTCCTTTCTACCCCTATTTGCAAATTTTAGGGGTGCTGGGAGGAGGATTTCTTTTAATGCAGATGGGAATATTTATTGTTTTTCTGACCGCGATGTTTCTTCTATTAGGATTTGTCTGGTATAAAGTCTATGCCCAGAAAAGAGCGGCGCGGGATTCTGCTTTGATTTATGTTTTGGAAAGGCTGACAGTTAAGGACAAAGAATTAGCTTCGGAAAATCTTCTTACAGAGCTTAAAGATATTGTTATTCAACGGGAAGGTATTATTGACCAGAAGTTCTACAATCTTGTTGAGGAAAGCATGGTTTTGGATATAGGAGCACCTTTAAAACTGAAAGATTTTTTTGAACAGGTTTCAGATCGCTTAGGCAAAAGCCTAAACCTGAAATCCGAAGAGTTGTTCAACAAATTTATGGAGAGGGAGAAGGAATTAAGCACAGTGATAGCAAAAGGATTGGCCATTCCCCATATTTTTGTTAAAGCCAGGAATGTTGAGAAGTTAGTTCTGGTTCGGGCGCGGGCAGGAATTATTTTCCCCAAAGATCAGTTAGTTCATATTGCGTTTGTTCTTGTGGGTTCTACCGGTGAACGTGTTTTACATCTGAAAATTTTGGCGGCGATTGCCCGTGTTGTCCAGAGTCACGATTTTGAAAAGAGGTGGCTTGAAGCAAAAGGAGAAGAGGAATTGAAGCATGTCATTCTTTTAGCTGAAAGAAAAAGAGATTAAAAATAATTGGGTAGAATTATAAGAAAGGAGAATAAGGTATGATAGGGCAGGATGTGTTTTCTATGCTTGGTGACTTGGCCCCGATAGCAATGCCGGTTTTTGTGAGCCTGTTAGGTCTTTTTTTTGTGTGGTATTTAATAAAACGTGTACTCGCGGTAGATGCCGGGACAGAAGAGATGGGAAAGATTCAAGGACTAATCCATAGAGGAGCGATGGCATTTTTATGGCGGGAATATAAGGTAATAGCCTGTTTTGTTTTTATTGTAGCTATTGTTATATTTTTCGCTATCTCTAAAAATACGGCTTTTGCCTTTATCATTGGTGCTTTATGTTCTCTTCTTGCCGGCTATATAGGTATGAATGTCGCTACAAAGGCAAATGTAAGAACTGCTCAAGCTGCCTCAATTTCTTTTAAGGCGGCCTTATCAGTAGCATTTCGCGGCGGGGCGGTTATGGGTATTTCCGTAGTGTCTTTAGGTTTACTCGGCCTATCCGCAGTCTATGTTATTTTTATTTTACTTGAGCATCAGCAAACTGCCGGTTTTGTTAATCAATTGATAGAGGCAACAAAACCTATTGTAGGATTTTCTATGGGCGCATCTCTGGTAGCGTTGTTTGGCCGCGTTGGTGGTGGAGTTTATACCAAGGCAGC
>SDBT01005788.1_pt1 | contig 20687 bp, 30 predicted proteins | sample 2277101 | NCBI WGS metagenome assembly SDBT01 (sample SAMN10404973, study PRJNA504765) | marine sediment metagenome | isolation source: marine sediment core GS10_PC15, 103 cmbsf | place: Arctic Ocean: Southern Knipovich Ridge | collected 2010 | reverse complement strand
TCTTCTAATCCAACTTTTGGCGTCCATCCAAGTAATTTTTTAGCCTTACTAATATCTGCTAGTGTCAACTTTGGCTCTATTACAGCATCAACATGATCTGGCTTTATGTCTTTTTTCATTAACTTGGCTATTGTTTTATACAAATCATTTATCGAAACATTCGTTCCTGATCCAGCGTTAAACGCCTCGCCATACACCTTAGACTTTGAAGCCAAAAGCATAAGCTCTACTACATCGTCTATGTAAATATAGTCTCTTTCCTGATTGCCGTCACCAGTAATCCAAGGGGTCTTATTCTCACCAAGTAACTCTATAAACTTCGGAACTGCCGCAGCATATCCACCCTCCGTACTTTGTCTAGACCCATAAACATTAAATGGCCTAATATAATTACTCTCAACTCCATACATCCTCTCAAATAGCTTACAATATTGCTCACCCACAAGCTTGGTAAGAGCATAGGGAGATATAAAGTTTGGTGGAGCTGTTTCCTCTGTAGGAAATGTTTCTTGATCACCGTATAAAGAACTACTAGAAACAAAAACCAACCTTTTAATCTTATGCTCCTTGCAATGCTGTAATATTTTTAAAGTGCCCTGAACATTTACATCAGTTGTTTCTTCTGGATGTTCCATCGACCATTGAGGCCGAGTTGAAGCTGCTAAGTGGAAAACAGCATCAATATCTTTAAATAAATGATCAATAGACTCATCTAAAATATCAGCTCGATAAAAAGTTAGCCTATTATTTTCAGGCAAGTTTTCTAGCTTGCCCATAGACAAATCATCTATGCCAATAACTTGATGGCCATCTTTTAATAAACGCTCACATAGGTGAGATCCGATAAAACCCGCAATCCCTGAAATTAAATATTTCACAATGAGTCCTTTATTTTATGAACAAGCTTCATATGTCTATCTTCTATCGCACTATAGTCTACATTAGACTTATCCCTTGCTGTCTCAAATTCATAATTTTCCATCCCAAAATCACTTGCTTTTTTAATCACATTGACAATATTCTCTGAAGTTCCGCTGCAAGAAATGGTTATCAGAAGATCGTCTTTACTACCATACATACTAAGCTGCTTGCTAAAAACATGTTTATATCCAAAATCATTAGCAATCATGGTCATTATTGAAGTGTTGCTATTAAGGCAAAAAGCTTTAATGCCTTTGGAAAACAAGTCGTTTGTAAGATGTTCAGCTGTAGCAGCACTCCCTCCGTTACCTGCCGCCCAGACAAACCTAGATTTTTTAATTTGTTTTATTAAATCTTTCATTTCTCCAATACCTTCTTTACTGCTTTCCAGAGCGCATCACAAAGAACGTCTGCTTTATATGTTGTCATTCCAACATCCACTTCCCATCCCTTACGCCCTTCTCCTCTCCAAAACCCAACCAATTTCTCTCCCAGAAACTCTATCATTCGCCCAATAGTTATGTGTTGTTCCCCAGTCGTCATCTTTTTTACTATGGAATAGCCTCCATCAGCTTGCTTAACAAGTGGCTCTACTTTTATTGTTGGCGCCCAGTCTGTTTCATTAATAAGCCAATCTGAAAATTTATTTTGCCCCTTCTCACTCAACTCTCTTGATTGTTCTACTGTTATGTGTTGTTTCATATAACCCTTGTAATAATACTTTTGTAACCGAGAGCTTTCATTATAAAAAATCTGTGGCCTCCATCAATGAGATAATCAGACTCATCAGTTATTATCGGCTTTTTCAAACCATTGTCTCGTATATCTCTCGCTAACTCTTTTTTCTTCTGAAGAAAATCAGCATGGTATTCCGCAGTTTTATTTTTTTGACGACTCTTAAGAAAGTGATAAAGCTCCGTACGCTTTACATCAACATTATCGCCTAGCGCCTCTTTAATAAATTCTTCGGTTATCCTACTCGTTTCACTTTCTCCATATCCCCTAAGACGAATCATATCCAACGGAACTCTTTTTAGCTTAGATTTGTATAGGAAACTATACATATTCTTTCGAGGGTGTGGACCATCTCCTAGTATTGGATAAACTGACATTGCCTCTTCCCAGTCTCTAAAAAATTTCCTTGTATCTTCCATTCCAGGCTTCGCTCTCCAGCGTACATGGCGAGCAGTTCCATCAGAAACTACCAGCACAAACCTCGCTTTGTTTTTCAGTGCATCCAAGAGATATACAAAAACATTATTTGCTATGTGGTAATGAAAATTTGCAAGAACAACTACGTCGACACAAGGAAGCTTTTCAAAATCATAATCTTGTGTTATTTCCTCATTTATTATCTTATAATCAAGCCCCAAGCTATCTCTATACTTTTCCCCTACTCGGCAAGGGTCTTCCCACTGTTCTATCCCAGTTACATCCTTAAATCCCATCTCCTTTGCTAAACGAAGATATAACCCTGCATTACAGCCTATCTCTAAGAACGACAAGTCACTATAATCATCCTTTACAATTGGAACAGGTCTTAAAAGAGGTTTTATAAAGTTTTCCCATTTGCCCTCATTCATAAACTTTGATCCAAGCCGACCACTATTCTCTCCAAGGTCTTTTCCGTCTAAAAATATGTTTTGATGTACGGTCTTCATTTCTCTAATACCTCCTTCACTGCTTCCCAGAGTGCGTCACAGAGTTCTCCTTTGTCATCTTTAAATTTCCAGCTCCCATCTTCAGCCCCTTCATCATAACAAGTTCCAACTTGCCAGATATCATGTAACATTTCGATATGCAAGTCTCTCCATCCCTTGTCTTGTTTGGCTACCAAAAACTCAATCATTTGGCCTATGGAGAGGAGAGGAGAATGAATTTCTCTTGAGTCTGCTCCATCTTCATCAATCCAAGTACTTTCTAAATAATCATTCCATGTACACCAATCTTGAATTCTTCTTAATCCCTTCTCACTCAACTCATTTAATTGTTTTGGTGTTATGTGTTGTTTAAAACCCTTAATAGCTCCGCAATCGAGTATTGTGCAAACACCACCTTCATCGTATTTGTGTATGTGTTGTTTCATCTTTGTATATTAAATATAATCTTACTTCCGCCCCCCTCAAATCTAAATGGCATTTCCTGATAGTCTCTCAACTTTTCTCTTATTTTAACACGCTTATTAGCATAAAACATTACCAACAAAAATCCTCCACCACCAGCTCCAAGTATTTTACCTCCACCAGCACCAGCGTCTTTAGCATCTTTATACATCTTGTCAATCTCCCCATTGCTTATTTTATTACTTAGCTGTTTCTTTTTAGTCCAATAATCGTCTAATAGTTTTGCAACATTTTTTAGCTTGCCATCAGTTAGCGCCTTAGCTCCACTTACAGCAAACTCTTTATTCTGATGAAGAAGCTCTATGTTATCTTTAATATTTAAGGAAGATAAAATATCTCCTGACTTACGGGATATTCCTGTATAAAACAACATCAAACTATTATTAAAATCCTCTTTTATCAACTCAGAAATTTTTACCTTTTGGCTTTCAACCTTGCCAGATTGATTAAACTGAATTGTCCTCAGCCCCCCTAACGCCACAGCCCATTGATCTTGTATACCAATAGGTTTTTTTAAAATATCAACTTCTATTTTCACAGCTTCTTCTGCTAGCTGTCGAGAGCTTACGTTTTCACCCAGATAAGTATGTAGCGCATTGAGTACGCCCACTGTTACCGCACTGCTAGAGCCTAGCCCAGTGCCACTAGAAGGTATGTCTGCTAAAAAGGATATCTCTATGCCCTTTTTGATACCAACAAGCCTTAGAGCCTCTCTAACAAGCTCATGTTTTATATCATCTACCCTCTCCACAGTCTCCTTAATCGTGTAATTTATGATAATTAGATCATCAAATCGCTTTTTAACAATGCAGTAAATATATTTATCAATAGTAGAAGTCAAGACTAGCCCGCCGTGTTTTTCATAATACTCACGAAAGTCGGTGTTGCCACCCAGAAACGACAAACGCAAACTCGTCCGACTAATTATCACTTCTTAATCCTTTCTCTTAATTCTGATGTTGAAAATCTATGATCTCTGGTGTTGTAATGTATTTCTATCCCCCTTTTGGCACAAATTTCTTTACCAGTAAACGACTTGCCTTTCCAGTCTGCACCAACGATTCTTATATCAATATCCAAAATACTCAACAAGTCTTCTAAATCCTTTTCTGTCTCATAAACAGTTATCTTGTCAACATATCTACAAGCACCTACTGATATTTGTCTTTCAACTATTGACTGAATTGGTTTATTTTTTTTAGACCTATCTATCGTTGGATCGGTTTGAATACCCACAATTAACTCATCACAAACCTTCTTACATTCACGAAGCATGGAAACATGGCCGCCATGAAAAAGGTCAAATGACCCACAACTGAATCCAACTATTTTTTTATTCATAAAAGGTGTCCGTAATCCATTTTTCTTTTTCCATTAAAACTTGCTTGATCCTCTCATTGAGTACCTCCTCTGATGCAGTTGTATTAAATTTTTTTATTGTTCTGATTCTCTTTTCATTAAATTCCTCTCCAGCTAGTGTTAATGCTTTAATTAAATCCTCCCTTAAATTCTCTTGCCTACCGACAAAGTCCAAAGCCTTTCCGTCCTCTCCTACATAGCATTTATAAATATCAGTTAAAAATCCATCTGGATATGTTTTTATTACATTGGTAATAAATGTCTCAAAATTTTTATCCCATAAAAAATCTAAAGGAAACTTGGGAACTAAAACAAATCCCTCTCTATTTCTATGAGCCCAAAATGACCGATACCACTCAAAAGGCTTTCTCACAAAGGCAAAAGAAAATCGTCCTTCTTTGTCAATATCTTTCACATCATCTGGGATTGTATGCTCCCGCTTCAATCCAAACTTGTGGGTGGCACGATATATTCGTCGTGTTCTGTCATACACAGCGCCAGAGTGTCGCATGGCCTCTTTTACAAATATCCCACCAGTTTTTGGTATATGATAAAAGATACTTTTTTTTGTTTTAAATCCCATATCTATATAACATATTTTTTAAATATCTCTTTAACTTTCATTCTGTCTCCTGGTACATTGATTTCGCAATTAAGGTTATCTGGTATTAAATCTATCCAATGTAAGAATTCATCTTGACCAACAACATATCTCTCAACATCCATTATTTGTAATGGTTCTCCACTTTTATATTTATTGCGAAGAAAGTTTATAAGAGTATGTGGATTATCTCCAAAATCAATATTCCCTATTCTCACAATGCAATACTTGTCAAAATTTCCCTTAACTAGCTCTTCCATTTCTCTTTTGTGCTGAGTGTATCTAGTGTCGCTATAAAATATAGACAGTGATCCGAAGTATACAATCCTTTGAGATCTGTCCTGCTGCAATAGTAAATCTTTTTCTCTTTGATATTCAGACTCAGGCAGCTCACCACTGTTGCTAACCCCACTTGCAAAAAAGACGATACCTTCTCGTTCTTGCAAAACACTAGCTATATCACCAGATCCCACAATCTCACCACGTTCTCTCATTTTGGGTTCGTCTCCTTTTTTATCCAGAACCAGCTTCTAAACGTATCCCTTATTTTAGTTTGTTTAGAATCTGCACCCACAATAAAAAATGGAATCATGCCATAACAACGTGCATACGCATCTAAAGCTCTTTTTACATGATTAAATTTTTTATATTTAAAATTAGCGTAATCATGCCCAGACACAATGCCTCCGATTCTTACCTTCCTTCGCCAATAATGAAGATCAAAAGTAAAATTAAGAAAATCGTGGTTAGCGTCAATATATACAAAATCCAGTGAGTTGTCTTTGAAGTTTTTCAAGGCATCCTTTGATGATTTTTTGACAATCGTATAATTATACGACTTCATTCTTTTTACTGTTTCTTTGTATTGAATGTCAAATTCTTCTTGCTCGTGAGACGTTCCGTGAATAGTGGGCTCATATCCCTTAGTTAACCAAGGGTCAACCCCATATAAGTGTAGTTTGGGATTAGCTTTGCATAACACTTCAGAATACAGCCCTTGCGCCACTCCCAGCTCAACGCCTTTGTTAAATTTTAATTCTGCAAATAACTTAGCTAGATTGTCTCTGTTTATGTTGGGAATATTAATAACATATTCTCTGCCGATTTTAATATTATATTTTTTAAGAACGTGCTGATAAGTATTCATATTTACCTTTTTCTATGTTTATGTTGTTGAGATTTAAGATATTTACATTCGCTATAATGCTCATTAATGACGTTTAACTTAAGTCCAGCTTTTCTAAGAACATATATAAAAGCTAACTGATCTACTACATGATATCTAGTAATATGATGCCACCACTCCTTTAATGCAGCTTGAACCTGAGGTGTGTTTTTGTACATAAATATACCAGAAATTAGAAGTGCATCATCTTTATATTCTTTATCTGCTCTGATTACCTGCATTTGTTCATCTAGAAATTCATCTTGATATCTTGATTGTATGTGTAAAGATTGCCACAATCCTCTTCGTATGTATCTATATTCATCCCAAATATTAGCTCTTCCTGGATGTTTAAAAACAACCATATCATGCCCTTTGCACTTGTCTATAAAGTATTTTAATGAGTCGTGCCTTGCTAGCCAGAAACTACCATCTAACCATAAATAATAATCATAATCTGGAGCCAGTTGCCAACCAAAACACTTAGGTATCTTAGACTGTAGCCGAGGTGTCATTACTTTAGATCGTAATGGAAAGTTCTCATCTGTAAACAAATGACTATCATAAGGAATAGATTGCTCCTCATGCGTTACTGGATAATCATGTCTAGCCATGTTCGATGATATTAATGCAATTTTCATAATAGTTAATTAACGAATAAAAAACCAACTCGAATCTACGAACCTTGATCCTGGATGATACTTCTTGCGAAGTAAAAATAGTTTTTTGTTGTGTTCTTTAACATATAAATCTACAGCCTTAAATACACCAGGATGCATGTTCTTATTATCTTTGTAATCATGACCACTAATTATCCCTCCCTTTTTAACAATTTTTGACCAACCAGAAATGTCTTCTAATGCGTAATCAAAGCTATGATTAGCATCTATAAACACAAAATCAAGGCTATCGGGGGCAAAGTCTTTAATTGCACTCATGCTGGATTTTTTAATAATTTCACAGTTGTAAAGTTTTAGTCGTTTTTTTGCAATAATATAATTGTCACTATACCAACGCTGGTCTTTTCCTTCAGTATATTCCTCATAATCCTTCCACGGGTCTATGCAATATAACTTAAGATCAGAATTGGCTTTACACAATGCCTCAGAATATATACCACGTTCAACTCCTATTTCAGCGCCCTTTTTAAAATTAAGCTCTTTAAACAACAAAGCTAGATCATCCCTACTGCGTGGTAATACAACAGGTGAAACCACGTTAGAATCGATCTTATAGCGTCTAATAATATATTTAAGCGAGTTCATATTCTTTTATTATATCCGACACCTTGCCCCAATAAGGTATTTCATCAGATTCAGTCCACCCCTTATACCACCGCTTATCATGAAAATCTTTAAGGTGACGCTTACCTTTTGTAATATTGTTATCATGTCGTAAGTCTAAGATAGGATATTCAGATTGCCATGGAATCATCGGATACTCGTCTACCCCTCTAGGCTTCATGTGAGCACCTGGTTCATATCCCATATGCTTAGAATATCCCTCATTATTAACCTTTTTTCCTAATGCTAATGTGTCTTTTTGATTTTGCATTATCTTTGCAATCCTTCTCTGATAATGTCCAAGCATAAGGTCATGACGAGCACACAATCCACTTAGCTGCATATTTACATCTGTACGAGTAGCAATTCCTTCATTTATCCAAACCTTCCAGACATTAGTATTGTAATAATAAGCATCATTTGTAGGTGGCACATAATCAAAATGGCTAGGGTGGTACAGAATGTCAGCCTCACAAAAAAATATAATATCAGAATCGCTATGCTCTAACGCTCCTAAAATTTGCTTAAACTGAGATACAGGGCTTCTTTTAAGAGATGGAAAGTATATATTCTTATCTCCAAAAGTCATTCTCCATTTTAATGACGAGCAAACTATTGGGAGATTTCTGTCTTTAGCAATAGCCTTTAGGTTTACTTGAACGCTTTCGCGGATGTTGGATATAGCCTCGTTGTCAGTATAAAAAATGATTCCCCTTTTCACACCCCATCTCCTTCCTGTCTAACAAACATCCAACGAGGATTGTATCTCTTATCTTTCGTATTTTCTAAAACAAACCATGGAGAGATATCGCACGCTTTCATATAAGCCTGAACAACAGGTTTCACATGAACTGGATATCTACTTTCACCTAGATACCAATCTCTATAATCATGTCCATATACAATTCCGCCATGTCTAACTTTTTTTGACCACTCATAAATATCTAAAGCTACATTTTTAAAATCATGCCCACAGTCGATATAAACAAAATCCAATGAATTGTCTTTAAAATCCTCAACCGCATCCATGCTAAACTTTCTTATAAAATTAACGTCATATGGTTTTAATAATTTTCTTGCCATTTGATAATATCTACGAATTCTATTACCATATTCTCTATATCCTTCGTAGCTTTCCCAAATATCTACCGCATGAAGTTTCACTCCAGGGTTTTCTTTACACAATACCTCAGCATGATTCCCCTGCGCGACACCCACCTCAGCTCCTTCTTTAAATCCTAATTCTTTGAAGGTTTTAGCAATAGCAATATGATTAACATTAACAACATTAATAGGCATCTCTGAAAAACTTGAAGTGTCTATATTAAATTTTTTGACTAAATATTTAATCGTGTCATTCATTACCATAAATCCTTTAAGTCCACTAGATTACTTAAAACTACGGTGTGCGTATTCTCCTTGTCCCATATCTTTTTATATTTGAATAATGGATATATTTTTGAATAACCATAAGTACCATCTCTTGTTCCGTTAGCATCGTGAACAACAATATATCTTGCCCAACTAGCAAGTCTTTTAATCTCCTCCGTCCTGCTAGAATTAGGTGTTTGGTCAATCAATACGACATCCCATTCCTTTTCTATCTTTGCATCAGAGTATTTTTTAACAAAATTAATTTCGTGATTATCATTTTCATATCCATAATCTATAAAAAATTGCATCCAATTTTTAAAATTCTCATAACTGACCAATTTACGATTAGAGAGCATGCACTGGTAATGTAAATATGGGGTACTAAAGACGCCCATGCCCAGCTCTAACACATCCCCCACAGTCTTAGACATTGCTTGAATAAGGCATGGCAAATGTGTGCCATAGTTACCAGAAACATGCATTTTGTACGCCATTTTTATTTGTTATTGTCTTTTTTCCACTTGTCCCAAAGCTCTTTGTAGTCTTCAGGCCAACCTGGTATTGGCATAAATCTTTCTACCAACCATTCCAGTTTATATTTCATATTGGGCTCGCTATCTGTCATCCAGTGCTCAGCAGTCCATAAATAAGATCGCTGAACCTCTGCACCACCTAACTCCCAAGTCTTTCCTCTACCCCTATTTCCTTTATGCATATGTGCATACCACGCCTTTTTATTAACCATACATTTACCGCCCCAAGGACCAAGCCATGTCTTTAAGCAGAGCTCAGGAGGCTCCATGTAACTCACTCCATAGCCCTTTGACTGCATACCCTTCAAGCAATTCTGAAAGAAGTCCTTGGTTATCATCCAGCCTGATCCGTGCATTTGCATTATTTCATCCATATGTGGATGACTTTCTACTCTTGCGTGGGTTCTATTTTTCCAGTGTCCACCAGCTTGAAACCTAAAACCCCTACGATCTGTTAATGGGCAGCACAAGAAAAAATAATCATAAAACCTCTCATCCTGCCATTCCCAAGTATCAGGGTTTAATACATAAAACCGAGGCATTACTATCCAATTGTCTTCCATATCAGCTTGAAGTATTTCGTCAAAGCCTTTTCCAAAAGAACAATGTGCATCTGTCTTATAAATATATTTTCCTTTAGCGATATCAACAAGCTGGTTTACACAAGGCTTCAACCCCCTAGCTTCTTTATTTTTTACAGCAGTGAAGTTTTTATAGTCAGGAAAATCTTGATATGGTGGTCCATCAAAAGCAACTAAGACCTCAAAGTCTCCAGTAGCCTTCTCATAGATGTCTCTAACTGTTCTCTGTAAGGTTGTTTCCTTATCAGTATCAGCCTTGTGGAATTCATTTCTGCTAGGGATAATAATACTTATAAGTGCCATTAGATTTTGTGTTTAACAATTATTATTCTATCATCATGTCGTCTGCCTTTGTAGAAGCCAATTTCCTCATAATCATAGTGATTTCTAATACGTTTTACTATATTGCGAGCCACTCTCACGTCCTCGATTATATAAATAATATCTTTTTTAAGCAGAGGCATGAGAGTTAGACAAGTATTATATTGATCTTTTTGCACATGCGATCCATCATCAAGAAGAAAATCAATATCGTTTCCAGTCTTTTTAATTAACTCTAGTAAATCATTTTTATTAGACTGATCACACTCAATAGCTTCAATACGATCCTCCCCCTCCACTGACTTAACAGACTCAGGATCAATATCAGCTCCATATATTTGAGCATTGGGGAAAAAGTCGCGCCATACACGCAAGCTTGCGCCTTCAAGTATTCCAATTTCAAGAACCTTTTTTATCTTTTTTCGTTTGTCTTTAAATAGGTCATAATAATATGGCGTATAACTATGCCTGTTTTCAGGGCATTTATCAGTACCATGTTTCATGGCTAGTTTAGTTAATTTATCCATTTCCCCACGGCCTCCCTTCATTGGCTACTAAAACTTTGTTTGCCAAATTTTCTTCATAAATTTTTCTCATGGCCAGTTGCATTGCATATTTAGTATTTGATGGTGTGTTCTTCTGCCTTTGCTCATCAGTTAATGCGTCTGTGTATGCCTGTTTATCGAGGTTCTCTATTTTTTTATGCTGCCGTGTGCGAACTTCATCAACCAACTTGCCATTAAATGCCACAAACTTACCACTCCTTCTATGTAACCTCATGCAAATATCCTTATCTTCAGGACCACAAAGATTAAACCGTTCGTCATATCCCCCTGCCATAATAAACTCTTCTCTCTTGCAAACCAGCATTCTCCCGCCCATCCACTTTTTGCCTTCATGATGTATAAATCTGCCGTATTCTACCATCCAAGTAGGATTTTCTTCTTCTATATGATGCCTTAATGTTTGGACAAAGTTTTCATGAGGGATAATATCTGCGTCTAATATTGCAATGTAATCACCACTAGAAGCCAAAACAGATAGGTTTCTTGAGTTAGAAATACTAAAAAACTCATGGTTTGGAGATTTTTTGTAGGTCAACATTGGGTAATCGACAGTCTTTATATACTCAGCTAAATCATCCTTTGAATCATAATCGAGGATAACAATCTCTACAGGCTGGCTGGCATTGGCTGCCTTAATTGTGTGAGGTAGGGTTTCTCTAAGATCATCCGTCCTGTCCATTACTGTTATGCAAAGACTAATTTTCATGGCTATGCCTTTTACATTTCGGATAATGATAAGATCTTTCCCCTACTGCCATGTCTATACACCACCACTTTCCATTTTCATCTTCTAAAAAGTCTACTGACCAATAACCTTTGAAATATCCAGCAATGTAATTAATCATCTTATAAACTTCATGGTTTTTGGGTGGCAACTTCTGTACTTCCTTCAATAATTTCTTTTCCTCTTTAGTTAAGCCCTTAAATGCTTCACTAACCCAATATGGGTGAACACACTGCATTTTGCCTTTGTTAATAAATGCTCTTATTTCTCTAGTAACTGGCATTTCTCCATGAAAATAATTAAAAACTGGCTTCGTTTTTAACAACTCTCTAACTACCCAAAAGTCAAACCTAAAAGGACGACCAGCAATATTAGCCATATAGGATGCTTCCACAAGGTTTCTTACATGGTCTTTTATGTCAGATGATTTCTTTATTAAACACGAATTTTCCCAGCCGTGTTTGTTGGACAATTGACCCGTTCTTAAAAAGCATGGATAACCAATCTCATCCATAGCTTGTTTTAATTTATTTTCAAAATATTCCCAGTCCTCTGGTAATTTACCATCAGACATTATACCCAGCTCGCAAAGTCCACTGTGTACAATTATTGTTCTTGGTGTAGGTATTCTAATTTCTTGGAGTATTGGATACCAATAGACCAATGAATTTAGTTGTTCAATCGCTGGATCAAGTGGTTGACCGAACATTTCTGTTAATTTTTTATTTTTCATGTTTAGTTATGTCATTCTCTTGCTCCGAGTCATCTCTCATCCATACAACACAATATAATTTCAGCATTCGCAATACTTCAACTAACTTTCTTATTTTATTCAACAACATATTCCGATAGATCTGGCTTATCTTTTATATACTTATATGGATCAAGCTCATCAGAATCTGGAATAAACCCATCATCCTCTCCATCTATGTCTTGTAAAATCTCATTCACTAGATTTTGTGCCTCTGGACTAAGCGATGTAAAATCATCATCCTCATAATATTTACTTATTCCAAGATCTTCTTCATAATCATTAATTATCTCTAACCTTACATCTGCAACATACTTCCAATCCCTTGTAAGATTTTCACACTCTTCAATATCACTAAACAAATCAGACTGTATTCGAGCATTTGCCCCTGCGGTTATATTTTTTTCATAATTAGCCTCTGACATGAAATAAAGAATGGAACAGAAAAGTAAGACTATTATTACCCACAGTATTTTATAATTTTTCATTTTATTATTATGATATAGGCCAGCATTCTGCTATAATTGGCCTATGATTAAACTCACCAACAAAGAAAAGGGGAGGATTTATTCTAAGATATCTTTTGATCCTACAAACGATTGTTGGAATTATACTGGTTACTTGAGCGATGGCTATGGTCGTATTTACTGGAGAGGCAAAAGATACAAAGCTCATAGATTCTTTTGGGAAATGTTGGTTGGAAATATTCCTAAATGGAATAACAAAGCCTCTTTGGAGTTGCACCATCTTTGCAGAAACAGATCTTGTGTAAACATTAAACATCTTCTTTTGGCTTCTCATAAAACAAACGTACTTTGTGGCATTGGTCCAACTGCGATAAATGCTAGAAAAAAAACTTGTATTCATGGACATCCATTTGTGCCCAACAATAAGGGTTCTCGTAAATGCAAAACTTGCAATAAACTTTATATGAGTTCTGAGCGTAGACGTATATATAAAAGACAATATTATAAAAAACATTATTCCTGATTAAATGGCGAAACCCATAAACTTCTGTCCTCTGGCCAACCGGGTACTTTCCAATACTTTTCAACCAACCAAGCAATGTCATGTATCATCCCTGGCTCTTTGTTACCCATCCAGTGATCTGCTGACCAATTGTGACTATCTACAGTATGAGTGTCTTGCTTGTACATCCTTCCATATCTTCTTCCTTTATGAAGATGTGCATACCATGTTTTCTTGTTAATCTTAACTTCCCCTCCACCTAGCGCATATTTCAATCCTATCTCCTGTGGCTCCTGAGCAAAGGTGCTATATGTCTCTCTCCTATCATCCATAAAGCCGACTCTTTCCATGAAATATTTTTTAGTAGCAAACCAAGAGCTTCCTTGAAAGCTCATGGTGTCGTCTATATCATACTTAGGATCAGACCTTTCTCTACCCCTCTCAAGCCAATCAACGCCATGTATGCCCCAGTCATGATCTTTATACTTCTTTGGATAGCAGAGGTAATGATAGTCTCTTATTGGCCTAGACTCATCTATTTTCCAATCCTCAGCATCAAGAGAATATCTTCGTGGAATAACCAGCCAATTCTCTTCGCTATTATCTTTCAATACCTTGTCAAACCCTGGAGCAAACATGCAATGATCATCAGTCTTCATGATATATTCACCTTTAGCAAGACTAAGTCCTGCGTTAATTCCATTTCTCATCCCTCTTGGAGTGGCAGGGTGAACATAAGTAATTCGTTCATCGTCTACTAAAGTGTTATCCCATTTTTCATCGACGTTGACTATTATTTCTATATCACCAACAGATTTATTCAAAAGATCTTGAATCGTTTTGGCAGTAAACTGACAATTCCTGTTAGGAATAATTACGCTAAGTCTTCCTTTTATCATTTAATTTGCTGCGGCTAATACTACCCAGTCATCTCCTTCTATATCACTTTTGTGTACTTTCCAAACATAAACTTGATTATCTTTTTGTCTATATACAGAAAGCCACTCATCTTTCATAAAACAATAATCAGCAGCAGGTTTCCACGACAATCTGGCTACTAGCTTTCCATTTTTAATTTCATTCATGGCTTCAGAAAAAGACATTCCAGCTTGAATCTCTGTTTTTTCTGGAGGTGCTGGAACAGGGGTTAAAGGTGTTGATTGTTCATCCATCTAGCTCACCATCTTTCTCTTGAGACAATGAAGCACTTGTTTTATCGCTCTTTAATCTCTTTATATATTCATCTACGGCTCTACGAAGATGGTCACTCAATGTTCCAGGCAGTCCTTCAAGAAACTTCTTGTACGCCTTTTCTAATAAGAAATCAACACGTTCCATACACATATTATACACATATAACTAATTAATTCAAGAAGATATTTTTATACTCCAGCTGAAGGGCTGGCTGATGCACTAGGACTCAATGATGCTGACTCTGATGCGCTTGGGCTCAAACTGGCGCTAGGACTCAAAGATGCTGATTCTGATACGCTTGGGCTTAATGATGCACTAGGACTCAATGATGCGCTAGGACTCAAAGATGCACTTTCTGATGCACTAGGGCTTAGTGAGGCACTAGTTGAAGCACTAGGACTCAAGCTGGCACTAGGTGATAGCGATGCGCTCTCTGAAGCACTAGGGCTTAATGATGCGCTAGGGCTCAATGATGCGCTAGCTGACGCGCTTGGGCTTAAACTAGCACTAGGACTCAAAGACGCTGAGGCTGAAGCACTAGGGCTCAAAGATACAGACTCTGAAGCACTAGGCGAAAGTGAAACTGAAGGCGATAAAGATGCGCTTGGACTCAAAGATGCACTTTTTGAAGCACTTGGCGAACGTGATGCACTAGGCGAATTTGATGAGCTAGCTGATACACTAGCTGAGGCACTAGGACTCAAGCTAGCACTAATTGAAACGCTCTCTGATGCACTAGCTGAGGCACTAGGACTTAAAGACGCACTTGCTGAAGCACTAGGGCTTAATGATACGCTAGAGCTTAAACTGGCACTAGGCGACAAAGAAGCACTTGCTGAACCGCTAGGGCTTAATGAGGCGCTAGGACTTAAAGATGCACTTAAACTTATAGAAGCGCTAGGAGATAATGATGCGCTTGGTGACAGTGAGGCGCTAGGTGATAGAGATACACTCTCACTAGCTGATGGGCTCAAGCTGGCTGATGGACTCAAGCTTGGTGATCCGCCCAAACCAGATAGCGTCAAGAAGTATGTTATTACAATATCCAGCTCTCCATTTGGTGGATTATCACAAGTGAGTCTTAAGTCTTCCCCTTCTGCACCAATGCCAATAATTCCTGCACCACTTCCTTCTACATCGTGTCGTCCTCTAGCAGTACCAGAACTATAATAAAGCATCTGGTAGCCACCAATAGCTGGAGAAGTAACCAAGCCAAATCCAATACTTATACGCATATCTGCGCTCATGCTGTTGTCTGTAATTACCGTCAGCTTTGTAACAACAATTGCCATTCCAGCAGGAACAGTAAGCATGCTGACATTATTTTGTGCCCCAAAATTCCTAAGAATCTGATGATGTTTCGTTTGTGTATCAGGGTGTCCTGGAAGAACAAAAGGAATACCGCCACGAAGCGTAGGCCACTGAGCTGTAGTTTCAACATCAACCCGATCTAGCTGTTCACTTACATCAACAGCACGACGACCATGCCAACTATACTGACCACCCCCAGCACCCCAAAGCCCAACTTTGTGCTGATGTTGGGAATCAACATTTGTGAAGATAATATCTTTCTCAGCCATATCTAAAATTAATTATGAACTAAGAAAAACAGTTCGTCAATCGTGAAGTAAGTAATCTTTTATATTATTATATTTAATATGGATTGTCAATTACGACTTTTTCTTTTTTGACCCACCCAGCACTCTTTTTAATTTACCAAGTATTTTTACTTTCCTTTTTTCTGCAACTTTTACAATTACTTTTGGCTTGTTCACATCAGCTTTTTTGACTATGCTTTTCGCCTTCTTCTTGGTACGTTTCACAACCTTAACGCTCTTTTTTTTAACCTCATCCTTTTTTTTCTTTAATTTGGTTTTTGCCAGCCTTTCCTTCTTCAAAGCACTTTCAAATACTTTCCTCTCTGTTGCCATTGTCTTTTGTCCCAGTAGTACGGGAATAGTGGTACATCTACATCGTGGATGCAAGGGCGGCTCGTCTACTCCTAATGGACCAACAGTCATTGAATCGCCATTAGCTGTAAATTTATCTCCATCATCAAAATACGCATCGTCCAATCCAATAACCTTTCCATCCATTTCTAAACAGAACGGACACACCCTGTCATCTCTCTCTGTTAACCACTCTTTAGCCTCTACAACACCTGACTGCCGATATGCCTCAACTGTAGCAAAGTTGCTAGCACGCAAGGCCTCGGTTCTTGCGATCATCTCAGCCCTGCTCTTTGTTGCTATACTAAATATATGCTCCACCCTCTCTCTCAACTGAGGCACAGATTCTCCTTTAATAAATCCTTCAGCCAAAGACTCTCTTAATAAATCGCGGGTTGTTTTGTTAATTCCCAGGACAAGCTCCAAGCCATAAGTTCTCAAAAACCTTGCAGCCGTCTCTGTAAGCAAGTCAATATTCCCACCCGCTCCGAGAAAATCAAGAACATATCCTCCCTGTTCTATTAATATATCTCGGACAATAGGCATAAAGGTTGTTGTCCAAGTTTTTGCTAATTCTTCAATCGTAGGAAGAATTGACGATTCTTTCCCTTTTCTAAGATCTTTCTTGTAATGTTTTACCTCCTCAAGCCTCTCAAGAATTATCTTCTCCTGCTCTTCAAATAGTCTTACTGTTACATCCTTAAGCTCTTCCTCACGCTCGGTTACCACCTCAATAAACTGCTTCCAGTAAGCATCCTTGCCTTCTTCATTAAAAAGACTGTCAACCCCTCGAAATTTTAACTGCTCTTTTTTCTCATTTTCATTATCCTCAGCCTTAAGCATTTCACCAATCATATGTGTCAAATCTTTAGTAAGCTCCTTCTGGAGCTTGTCTCTCTCTATTTCTTCCATCCTTCTAGGAGGAATTGGCATCATGTGCTTAATCGCCTTCTTCACAGGTTTTGATTTTTTAACCAATTTAGATTTCTTTTTACCGCCCCTTAATATGCCCAAAAGCCTGCTTCCTTTATCTAGCTCTTCGCCAGTTTCTTCCGCTGTTCCACCAGCACCCCCAGATGATCCACCAGCTAACGGGGCAAATATATCATCACCACCATCTTGTGGTTCAAACCCCTCTTCAAGTCTGATCTCATTAGGAGTCATCCATGTATATCTTCTGGCATTGGCATATCTTTTCAGTTTTATCTCTACATCCTCTGGTGCAGGATCAACAAAATCAAAAAACAAATTACCAGAATCAGGATACATAGGAAGCAAGAACTCATTTAACGCCCCAGCAAACTTTCTCATCCTTGGAGTAATTACTCTCTCCATAAATGACCTAGTAGTTGAATCAGCATTGGCTCGATTTACGTCTTCTGTTAGGCCTAGAATAGTTTTTGGCACTTTGAAGACAGCGAGAATGTCATCTCTCATCATTGCTTGTTGCTTAGCAAAATCCATCTCTTTAGCACCCACAGTAGTTTTATCCAGCTTCATCCCATTACCAAGGAATGCAACCTTGTTTGATTTGGATCTTCCACCATAAGAAGTCTGCCACTGAGCTAAAAACTGATCAACTATCTTTTTGTTTAATTTTTTATCTGTAGTGAAGACCAGCCCTGGAATAGCACTATTGAAGTAAAAGTTTCTATTCCACTCCTGTGCGAAAGCGTGAGTATCTAATGGCATTGCTGCTGCCTGTACCGATCCTTTGCCTCTATAGGGATTTAGAGGATTAAAATACTTGAAGTGAATAACATTTTCTTTAGGGATGATAACCTTCTCGTTAAAACTTCCACCAGGACGATATAAATAATGCCCAACAATCTCCTTTTTGTCTGGAACAATTCTCATCCAGTCTGGCCTTACCTGCCATATCTCTTTTGGAATATCTCCCTCTTTTAAAAGAATCCAGAAAGCCTCACCAGTAAGCTCTTCATAGATTTGTGTAGCCTCAACCTGATCGTAAAAAGTGGTAAGTGGATTAATAAAATGAAGCAAGCTCAATACCCCATGCTCATAAATTCTAGTAGACACTGGCTCACCATTTACAAACTTCTTTTCAAAAAGCTTCAGTTCTATTGAGCCAAGCTCTTGAGCAATGGCAGAAATAGCAGTAAAAGCATAGCCAGTATACGCTTTTAAATACTCTTCAGTTTTGCGAAGTGGCGGTTGTGGTAAAGATATTACTGCACCAGCAGCCATTTGCGGTCTGTCTTGCTTAGCCATACTGCACTAACTTTAACACAATACCAAGAAAAGATAAATTCTAAGTTCAACTAAACATCCAGCCAATTAGTACTATTGCTGTTGCCCATTTTAGTTTTCATAACCAATACATTTGTATTTCATTAATAATCTTGGGTAACCAAAACCATACAGTTACAATTAGTACCGCCAATATTATTAAATTTCTTGTCTGTTTCTTGTTCATTTATATCACTCTCCTTTTATTAACTCCTTCTGTTTTTGTATGTTATTGTCTAGGTCTTTTGCTGCTGAGTTATAACCAGACACAGCCCCATTTGTTCCTATGGCAAATCTTTTTTCCTCTTTGCTCATCCACGGTTCAACTTGTATATATCTATCTTCCTCCAACCGACACCCCTCCATTGCAGCTATTGCTATAGTTTTATAAGAATTTTCTAACCACTTAGTCAAAGAGATCGACGAACCCACACTAGCTCTCTGTAACTCAAATTTACTTCTTGCTTCTTCAATTTGTTTTTTTATTTCTTCTTTCATTTCTCCTTGCTTAGTGAGTTTAAATCTTTCTCAAATGCATCAAATGAATATTCTTCTGGATATCTTACGGCTTTGTATGCCATAGCCCACACCTTCTCCACTAAATCCTTGTTGTTTTGGGTGATTTCTGATTCTAAAACTTTAAGATATTTATCCGCTTCTTTTCTGTCACTGTCTTTCTCAAGCTCACTTAGTTCATTATATGGTGTGTTCATTTGTCTTCCCCACCTATCAGCAAACTCTGCTGGAATTGTAGCCACCTTACCAATTTGGGGATTAGAACATTTATTAAACAAATGTTCCATCCAATCAGACCATTGAGAATGTGCTAATTCTGCTAGTTTTTCCCTCAACTCCTCTGGTGTTAGTTTTTTCATGTAAGTCTGTCGTCAATAGTTTCTGGACTAGCGCCAGCCAGTTGTAAAGTGCGGATCTCTTTCTTGAGTTCTTCTCTACCTTCTCTTTTGGCTCGAGCTATTTCGTTTGCTATGTGTTGTTTGAGTATCATTACGTCGTTTTCGGACAGTCTTGTCATCATCTCAACCAATGTATTGTTTACTTGACGAATGACTTCATCAAACCGATTCTCCTCCTCTGGTGTTGGTTTTTTCATGATTTTTTTTTGAGTGAGCTAATTAAACTACTTATTTTTTTAATCGTGTCTATATATCCATCCCAATATCTTGGACTTTCTAATTTAATTTGAACAGGGAACAAATCATATTTCAACATGTCTTCTACCTCCTCTAACGCCTCTTGTTTGGCAGCCTTAATCTTCTCCTCATCTCGTAGCTGGAGGGCTTTGTCAAAATCTAACATAGTGGCAGATTTGTACTCACCAAATGTTAGTCCATTTCTAATTGCCATAAAACCTTCCTGTAACTTCTCTTCAAATTCACTCCTCAACTGCTTGTTTGTTTTTGTGGTCATTTTTCTATTTCAACTAACTTTTGTTCTCCTGCACCAGATATATCACAATGACATCTGTTTGCTTTTTTGGCATCAGTCCAAGGAAGCCCACATATTCTGCAAAATGTTACCATCTTCAACTTTGTTTTTTTATTTTTCATATTCTAATATTTGCTTACAGGGCTTAAACGTGTCGAATTCGATACCTTTAAACTTTGTACTTTCTCAAACAAATACGGTCTAGGGCAAAGCCTTTCTCTTTGCATGGAGTTCCTACAACCTTGTACTTCGGTAGTTTAGCCCCTGTACTACGAGCAGACAGGGCGTCATACACCGCCCACCCTTTTTACGGACGCTCGCATTTTAGCGTCTATACTTCCGCCACCTAAACCGTACGTGTTTGTTAATGTACTTTCACCCCCTCTGCCTGACTGTGATGATGGGGAACAAGGTGTGTATCTATCCTTGCCTGTCATGACACTGCATCAGTTTCCCCATCTCACAATCAGTCAAATTAAATACTTATTACACACAGCTATTGCTAACGAGGGTCTGTAAGCGTTCCCCTCCCCAGTACGTTAAGATTTTCTGCTAGGTACAACTGTGTGTATTAAAA
>SDBT01005787.1_pt1 | contig 20689 bp, 24 predicted proteins | sample 2277101 | NCBI WGS metagenome assembly SDBT01 (sample SAMN10404973, study PRJNA504765) | marine sediment metagenome | isolation source: marine sediment core GS10_PC15, 103 cmbsf | place: Arctic Ocean: Southern Knipovich Ridge | collected 2010 | reverse complement strand
CTCTAAAAAACAATAAGTGTATATAATACAGTAATATAGTATAAACACTGTATGATAACATTATCATATATTATTCTTCTTGCATCACAGAGAGTATTATATTAAAAATAAACCATCTCTAATACACAATAACAATTCTTCTTACGTATAACCCGCAATTTATAGTAAATTGCTGTCTAGAGAGCACTGTAGAAATTACGTGACAGGAGGTCACTATAGACAGTTATCAATGTAATATATATACTGGAAATCCTATCGCTTTTTTATAAGCCATAGAACTCCTTTTTTTTGCCGTATCTTGAACCACTTAGCCTCCAACAGTACACATTTCAGGATCTTCAATATCTCTAGTTCTTGTAGTAATCACACATGAAGAAGTTAGCTCTGACATCTAATTAGTAAAAAAGTTCTATTGCGGAGATTTCCGCAATATAAACTTCTATTCTTTAATTAATTTAACTATTCTTCTTCTAAAACTTCCTTCGCAGTACATAATTCTTCTACAGGAGAATCAGATTGCTGAACAGCCTTATTATGCTTTTTGGTTCTTTTATGTTTACTTAGATCTGAGTTAGAACCATAATTGTGATTACATAGATCACATCTATATGTTCCTTTTTCTTTATGTTCTTGTTTAGAATTTTTAATTGATTGTTTATAATTCTGTAGTTTTAATAGTTTTTCATCTTTATCTAATCTTTTTTCTTGTTTCAAATGTTTCTTTGATAATAGGTGCTTATTTAACCCATTTCTTGACTTAAAATCTCTAGTACAAATATTACATTGTAAATTTTCTGCTTTCATATTTTTATTGCGATTTATAATTCTGTATATATAAAGGTAAAAAAAAAAAGAAATAAATAAATAACGAATTATATCTTATCATAAAAATCTACAGAACTATTTGTTCTCTTTTTTTGGGCGTTCGTATACAATTTTTTTACTATACTTTTGCTGATAGATTTATTATATATTAGCAGGTTATCTTGATCACTTGCACAGTGATCCAATTCGTCTCTGATTTCGTTTAGTTTACGGATTATATGGACTAGCTGGATTTTATGATCATCGCAGTAATCGTGTCTACTAATCACCTCTAACAATTCTTGAATGCAATCATGGCAAGTATCAGATAGCATTTTTTGTAAAAATTCTATATATATGTCCATTATTTATTTTTTTAAAAGTGATATATATAATGGCCGAAAAGAAATAAATAAATAACGAATTATATCTTATCATAAAAATCTACAGAACTATTTGTTCTCTTTTTTTGTGCGTTCTTGTATAGTCTTTTTACTATACTCTTACTAATACATTTATTATATTTCAGTAGTATATCTTTATCAGCATCACAGTGATCTAAATCATCCCTAATTTCATTTAGTTTACGTATAATATGTAATAGCTGTGATTTATATTCGTCACAGTAATCGTGTCTACTAATTACTTCTAACAATTCTTGAATACATTCATGACAACTATCAGATAGCATTTCGATTTTTATAACGAATTAGATTTCTAAATCTATATATATAAATGAATAAAAAAAGAAAAAGAATTATAAGATTCATAGATTATAATATTTTTGATATAGAAATCGAGGATAGAATAATAGTATTAAATATGATAGCATTAATACTAGGTAACAAAGAACTATATGAAGAAGGATCAGGTATAAGAATTTTATATAAACATATGAATAATGTATTATTAGAATCAATATATGAGTTTATAATTGAATCTAAAAAGAAAACACAGTTGATTTTATAACTGAGATCAAAAAAAAGACTACCAAAGCCTAACGACTATAACACGACGACGCTGAAGATGTTACCAATATCTCCAACAATATAAAAATGAGATAAAATTAGCAGCTGCTTGGAACAAGTTGAAAAAATTAACTAAAATAAAATGCTTCCCAAATATATAGATCTTATATCTTTAACACCATTATTTTTTCTCTTCCTCAATACCTAATATATCTTTTAGTCTTTGTATTTGATTCTTACAATAGTCATCTATAATTGTTTCTATATGTGCAATAGAATCAGTTCCTTGATATACTGTCTTTAAGTTTTCTAGACCTATTAATGATTTTTCAAGTAATGTACCAATTTTTTTTAATTCTATTTCACAATGTTTCGAATTATGTTCTATATTTCTATCTTCAGTATATTTTTTGTCTAGTATATTTATTATTTTTGGCATCTCGTCAGCATATAACTTTCGAAGACATCTCATTGTACTATTCCAGTTCTCTCCATAGATAGTTGAGCTTACACAGTTAATAAAATTATGTTCTAAATAACTTAGTATGTTTCCATCACTATCGGTCTGTATATACTCATGTTTCTTAATTCCTCCAACAAGTCTCAAATTACAAAGAGTATCATCAAATCCACAAATCATATTTTTAGCAATTTATAATTATATAATTATATAGAAATTTATAACGAATTTTATTATGAATTTAATAGGAAAAGATTGTAAAGATTTAATTTATAAATATCAAACAGATATGAATAGGATAGATGTTATGTGTGAGCTTAATCAAAAATATGAAAAGAAAAAATTATCTGAACATATAAAATTTACAGGAGGATATACCAATAGATTTGATAATAATTTATTACAAGACAGAAGATTTATACGTAAAGATAATATAGTATATCCGTTTAGAAATACACCTATAACATTGTATCCTCGCAATAGAAACAGAAAAATAGTTTATTATTCGAATTATTATGATAATATTAATAAATGTGTAGATTTCTTAATTATTTATGGTATACAAGGAGAAATTTTACGAAATGTCTATGCAAGATCTTAATGATGATTTAACAAGAATTCCTTTATCAGGAAAGGACTTAATAGAGATAGTTACTAAATTGGGTGGAAAGAAATCAGAAATAGGATGGATAACATACTCAGAATTAAATAATGTATCTAACATAAATCAGCTATTCGATCAACCAATTAAATGTATCTTTATTTTAATACAACCAGAAGGAGAAAGTGTTGGACATTGGATACTACTAGCTAAGAATAGTCATGGATTAGTTTATTATGATCCCTACGCGCTTACCGTGGAAATTGATGCATCTATAGCTATGAACAATAGATTACCTAAATTATTAAATAATCTCAAGGTAGATGTAAATAAACATAAACATCAACAATTTGGAAAAGATAAACATGGAGATGTTATAAATACATGTGGCCGTCATACAGCTGTACGTTGTTTCTTTTATTGGATGACTAACGATGAATATAATAAAAAAATAATACAACCATTAATTCGTAATGGAGAAGTAAACGATGGAGATACTATCGTTAATTTGCTAACTGGATTCCTTTCAGATAGTGATATGGTAGTTGAAACATTTCTAATGGATAAAGGTAAAGATCCACTTGATATACCTATACCCGGTAAGGAACGATTTGGAGGAAGTAGATTACCTCACGTTAGAACTCTACTAAGATCTAGAGGAGGGATACTCTTCGATTGAGTATATATTTTTATTTCACTTTTTACGTTTTTTTTTCTTGGTACCGTTTAATGACAATATTCCTATAACAAAATTAATCTGTCCAAACTCTCCCTGTGATACTTTAGTTCTAAAATCAATATATTTTTTTGGATCATTAATACGATATCTTATTGAGGCAGGAGTGACATCTACTTTCTTACCTTGTAATAATTTAAGATTATTATCTTTTAACCATGCCGCAGCTCTAACTTTTGTCCATTTATTTTCTTCATCAGTTTTAAAAACTACACTTTGAATTTGAGATGTCATTAGATTTTTAGTATAAAAATCGCAAAATAACTTATTTTGCTGTATATATAACGAATTAGATTTTTATTATAAAAATCGCAAAATATTCTAAATATGGTTCGTAAAATGTTATCATTAACTAGGGGAGATCCGTTAGCTATTGGAGTAAATAAAAAAGGCAAAAAGATAATAACCATTTTTCTTACAGATGAAGAGAAAGAACCTGATATTGAGGTAGATGATCCTCTACAAATATTAGACAATAGTGATATAATGAAAATAGCAAAACTAATGAGATTGGGAAATATTGAGATAAAGATGGTAAGAAACTTTATAAACTCAAATAAGAATCCTAAAGATATCGCTCTTAACGACAGATTAAAATTAGCAATAGAAAAATTAAGAGAATTGGGAAAAAATAAATTAAAACACAAACTATTATTTGATAAAAAATCAGATGAAGTTGATAAGATCATACCATTACTAGGTGGAGGAAAAACTGCATTCGATAGAAGTATATTTTTGTGTGGTCCTAGTGGCTCAGGTAAAACTTTTTTAAGTAAAGAAATAATAAAACATGATGAAAGAAATAGACCAATTGTATTATTTTCAAAAGTAGATAAAGATGATTCATTAAAGGAACTTGAAAAATTAAGATTAACAAGTAATCCATTTGATGATGAAAAGGGAAAATCTCGATTAATTAAAATAAGATTACAAACAGATGAGGACTTAATGAATCTACCCAGTAACGAAGAACTAAAAAATTGTATATGTCTATTTGATGATATAGATAGTTTTCCACATGATATATCAGTATTTTTAAATCAATATAGAGATAGCATACTGGAATGTGGAAGGCATCACAATATTAGTGTAATATCAACATCTCATCAATTATATAACTGGTCTAAGACTCGAGTAGTTTTAAATGAAAGTGAGCTCGTTTGTATGTTCCCTCATTCAAATAAAAGAAATGCTATGTTATTCTTGAGAGATAGAATGGGACTAACTAGAGATGAAGTAGGGAATATTATGAGAGAAATAATGGATAATTCTAGAAGCATAGTATGTAAAATGTCAGCCCCTAATATAATAATGCATGAAAAGGGAATAATATGTTTATAATCAATTAGATTTTTATTATAAAAATCGCAAAATAAACTATTTTTCTATATATAATTAAATAATATATTTTCTGATTAAAAATATGTAGTTTTAAATATATGATATGGTCAAATATCGATCAAGAGTAAATACTCCATTTACAACCGTTACAAAAAAAGACAAACAAATGGCTACAAAAGTAGCTCAAGCTAAGAAGTCCTCCCCTCGACCTATTAATAAGTCTACTGTTGTAGCAGGTAAGATATCTGCAAAACAAGCAGCTAATGTTAGTCGTGTTATTAAGGCTATAAAACAAGTTCATGTAGCAAGAGCTGGAATTCCTATGGGAGGAAAATATCCACCACAAGCAGATTTATTAGATGATGATACAATAGATCAATTAGATCCTCATGTATTTACTCATATGCTTAATAATATGGATATGCCCACTCATAATATATTGAAAGGTATAGCATCTAATTTTCTAGGAATAGAACACCCAATGCGCCTTATAACAAAGAGAGTATTAGGCGGCGATTTTAAGTTTCCAAAGCATCTTAGTAAAATAGCAATGCGTGATATTGTAAAAGCTAATAGTCCACAACAATTAGCCGGAGCTCTACATAGTGAGATAGTAGACATGCAGAGTGGAAAACTATCAAGAGAGGAGGTAGGCGGAGGGCTATTTGCCTCTCTTAAGACTCTAGTAAAACGAGGAATCAAGGGAGCTAGAACGGCACTACAAGCTCTTGGAAAAGGTGCTAAGGGCGCAGTCGAGGCTATTTCCAAGGGGGCCGCTGGAGCACAACACATAGGAAAGAGTGTTAATAATGCTTTGATGCAGGGTATAGAAGTCGCCAATGCATTAAGTCCTATTATAACAGAGCTCTTTCCAGCAAGTGAAGGGGTTATTAAATCAGGTATAGGAAAGGCTAAAGCATTATCAGAATTAGCTAACCGTGGAGTCGATATAGCTGAGAGAGTAGGAAGAGTTGCTGATGACCCCGGCAGAGCTCTTGCAGAAGCACTTGGTGAAATAAGCGCACCTATAGTAGTAGATATGCCATCTAGTGAAGAACCTACTGGATCAGGACTAGATTTATCTAATGCAGAAAGAGATGGTAGCGATATTTCTGGACCACAATTTGTTAGTTAGGTTGAAATAAAAACTTATTTATATAAATATAATATTTAAAAATAGCGAAATGACAAACAAACTAAATACGATTCAGTTTGTTACCAATATAGAACAATCTGGAAATTCTCGTCGTGTTAGATTACCATTTCGTGTTGGTGGATTACCACCTGTCAATAATTTTGGTATAGCCCAAATAGATGGTGATATTCAATACAATGGGACTGCTATTTTTCCAAATCCTATATGTGCAAAAGAAATAAGATTAAAAGAAAATCTAGCAACTGATGTACAATTAAAAGATGGATCGGCAAACTATATAGCTCTCAAATCTCCCGATACGTTAGCTGTAAATACTACATATACACTACCATTAGATGGTTTAGCAGGAAATCTACTCTCTACTGATGGTGCTGGTGTATTATCATTCATTCCTGATGTTAGCGCTGATGATGTCAATAGTCTTAATACATTCACTACAGATAATGCGATATTGAAAGTGGATCTACCAAATGGGACTAGACATATTCAAGAGACAACTGTATTATTAGACGATAATGCAAACTACTCTAATGTGCAGTCTGTTAATTTATTACAAGAAGCAAAGGATAACACATGGTATGGATACAATACTATGGCACCTACTGGAGTTGGACAGAATAATACTATTTTTGGTAGTAATGCATGCCCCGTTATAGATTCAGCTAGTGGAAATGTCTTTATAGGTACTGAATCCGGAACTTTATTTGACTCAGGACAAAGTAATACAGTTATTGGAGATCAAGCATGTCAAGCGTTAACTAGTGCTCAAGCAAATGTTTATATAGGAACGGGATCAGGGATAGCAGCAACAAACGGGGTATGGAATACCGCAGTAGGATTTGGTGCATTGGATAAAATCACTACAGGTAGTAATAACACCTGTATTGGAATTTTAGCAGGAACTAGTCTGACCTTAAATAACGGGTCTAATATAATGATTGGGAACAGCGGAATAGTTGGTGATAATATGGTAACTAGAATAGGAACCATACAAACTAGTTGTTTTATAAAAGGAATTCATAATGTCACTCCGAGCGGCGCTAGTGAAACCGTAATTATAGATTCTAGTGGGGAATTGGGATCACAAGCGGGATTAGGATCTAGTCCAGATAGTACAGGTGTCTTATCAGGAGGACTGCTTACTATAAATGCTGATACTACTAAATTTGATATCAGCGATGGAAATGGATTAGTATATAATCCTACAACATTAGTAAAAACGGCTGTATCATGGACAGGATTAACGGCACAAGATAATGGTGGATGGACTGGTATTTTAACATATGTATCAATTAATTCAGCTGGAGCAGTTGTATATAATACCTCAAAGGTTACTAATGCTCAAACGAGAAGTCAAATATTCTTGGGAGTCCTGGTGCATGTTAATGCTGTAAATATAGATACTACAAATGATGAACAAGTTGCTTTAGTAAATTATGTGAACTCAATTAGAGATTTATCAGAAGCTTTGGGATTTATCAATATTTCAGGTAATACTATGTCAGCTAGTGGAGCTAATTTAAAGATAATAAAATCTTCGGGACAGATGTTTAAATTTGGTTCTAATTGGGCAATAGCGGATGATAATCCACATGTCATAAGTTTAGCATCTATAGATACTGGTGGAGCTGGAGTTTTTCAATATAGAGCTCTTGATGGTACTGGATCGGTATTAACTCTTACTGATATCATTCCTAATATATTAGATGATGGTTCTCCATATCCAGGCACTACATATGGAAATAATAGATATGGAGTGAGTCGTATTTATACATTTACTAGTAATAATCTAAAAATACAACCGCCTCAGTTTGACTATTCAAATCTTGATGATGCGTTAACTGCTATTAATACTGAAGCTTTTATTACAGAGCCCTCTATAGCAGATAATGGAATGCTTATAGGATTTCTTATTACTAGAGGAAATACTACAGATCTAACTAATTCTAATAATGCTGTGTTTATATCTGCCGGTAAACTTGGAACAATCAGTTCTACGGGAGGATCAGGAGGAGATGCTTCCACAAATATTTCGACTAGTGTATTAAATCGTGCTTGTGTTTTTGCCGATACTACAGGAAAACTATTAGCTCAAGATTCGGCAGTGGTGATTAATAGTGGTTTAATATCAGGATTAACCGGATTAACATCCTCTGCTAATTTAAATCTTACAGGTAGTAGTATTACGATAGTTGATAGTGATGTGGGTGGATTATTATTTGATGATAGTACATCGGCATTTAATGTTTCAATGAAGGCATCAGCTCTAACAACAGAATCGCATGATATAATTCTACCAGTAGCAGCGGCAACAGTTAACGGTCAATCTCTCGTATCAACAACAGGAGGAATTACATCATGGAGCACTCCGCTATATACACCAAGTTTTATATACAATTGTGGATTAGCATTTAATACTGTCAGCATTGTTAATGTAAAAGCCGGCAATTGCATAGATTCTACAAATACATTTAATATTATTATAGGTTCTCCACTTACTATGACTATGAGCTCTACTGGATCGGCAGGAGGTATGCAAGTAGCGGAAGCCAGTAGTACTATGTATCAAATTTATGTTATAGCAGATACTAATGGAGTTAATGCTGTTAATACTTGGGGAGTACCACAGGGAGCGGCCATCTCATTACCTGCCACTCATGATGTTTTTAGATTAATGGGTCATGTTAAAAATGATAGTGGGTCGGACATACTCAACTTTGTTATGCATAATCGACAAGCAACTAGACATTATCAATATCAAGAATCCCGATTCGATATGGAGATTTTTGATGGTAGCGGAACAGCTAATGTATTTATAACACAAGACCTTGGTACTCTAATTCCAGCTACTGGCGTATCGATGTGTGATTTTTCTGTACAATTAGATACAGATAATGATTCAGACAAATTCTATGCTCAAAGTGGGATAAATCCCCAATCTACAGGTAGTAGTTTACAAGTTTTTGGTACCGGAATCGTTGCAGCTAGTTTCGGATTCTATGATTTCATGATATATAACCAAGCCATTAATCCCACAGGTGGAACTAGCTCTCAGCCCTCATTTGAGTGGGGGACAGATGTAACGGGCCAAGCGACAACAATTTCAATATCCGCGTACACTCAAAACCTTTGAGATGTGCACTCAGAATTTATAACGGCAATTTAATAATTAAAATTGCAAAATATTATATTTTGCTATATATATAATGGCAGGTATTCGTATTACATATTCACGGATGGTTAGAGAATCTTTAGGGGCAGATGTTAATTTAAGTAGTCCATCACCATATCAAACAATAATCACGGCATATAATAATCCAATTACTATGCCAGCACAACCTCGTTCTGGAACAGTAATTGAGATACATAATGATGCAGGTGAATTCATACTAATAGATTCTGATATATCTCTACAAGGAGCTGGAACAGATCAATTAAGAATTAATAGTGGTCAACATGCTATATTAATGTATTTATTTTCAGAAGATATTACAGAAAGATATAGATTAATTAGTGGCTCAATATCCGGTCTTACTTTACAGTAAATTTCGAATTTCTGCAACATCTCAGGCAATGAAAAAAATAAGAAATGAAGCTGATACCGAAAGGCTCTCCGAGATGGTATGTACTAGATAGAAAAGATACGGGCATAACTTTATCATAGATAGAAATTTATTTTTTTTTGATTAGTTCGAAATAGATTTTTATTATAAAAAATCGTTATAATGGCTAAGAAAAGAAAACTTACTAGACAGTTATCAAAATTTAAAAAAATAATCATATGCCCATTAGATGGGACTAGACATATTGATAAAGGACGATTTGCATTAACTCCTCACAGCAAAATTATACATAATTTATGCGATCTATGTGTTAGGAAGGACTCTAAAACAGGTAAAATAATTGGAGTATAGATAGAATTTTATTCATTTACTACGCTTATAAAACGCGAGTTTAAGTTCGAATACCCCATTTCTTGGTATAATAACAACATTTCTACTACCATCTCTATAGATAGCTGTGACTCTTACCTTGACATTTTGTACTGGACTGGATCCACGAAAATTTATGAGTCGTCTATTCTGACTAGCATTGAATTCGAGATCCTCACGTACTGGATACGTAAAGTTAATTTGATTAGTTAATGTTCCTCCAATAGTATTAGTAACATTTAATGAATGTGTACTTGGTACTATAAAATCTGTCAATAGAGTTGTAAAAATATTAGTATCTATTATTTCTTGTTGTAGATTACCAAGTCCATTTAATGCCTCTACGTTGATTTTAAACAGTTGATCAAATCTATCAAATATAGGAGTAGAACCAATAATACTTTCAACACCAGCGCCGTCAATTAATATGGGCAGATCGAACATATCAGCTACTACTTGAGATAATTCTATACTATTATTTGCAAAATCAAAATCTACTATCTGTACTCTTCCATCTGCAGTAAGATTAATATTAAAACCTGTATTACTATTCATTATTTGTAACATCCATTCATATAATGAATATGAAACTATTGTGCTTATAAAAACATCTGGGGAGGCAGTCTTACTCCTTAATGTAACTGCATTTAGTATAGCGTCTCTCATAGGAACAGATTGTATAGGAATTCTAAATCTTTCTATAGCAACTAAATATTTTGATGAGTCTTCAATTAGATGAGAAAAAGAAAATAATTGCTCTGCTTCTGTTTCCCTCTGTCCATCTCCAATAGAACGAAAGTTTAAATATAAAACTCTTGATCCTTCTTGATTAAGATCGAATGACATTTTATTTATTTATATTATATATATAGAATTTATAAATAGCAAAATATAATATTTTGCGAAATTATGGCTAATATATTAGAAAGAGGACAACTTAGACTAGAAGAACTTGCACGAGAAGCACTTGCACGAGATGTACCGATAGATATTTTTGGTGTTAGACCGGAAGAAGCGGAAAGACAACGAGATCGAGTAGAAATACTACAAGAGGAGGAAGAAGCGGAAAGACAAGCAGCAGCAGCAGAACAAAAACAACGAGACGTAGATCCAATAGAACAAAAACAACTAGCAGAACAAAAAGACATAGATCCAGGTGATACATTTAATGCTGCTGTACAGCAGTTACAAGATAATGATGTTCCAATATTTCAAGATAAGGAAAGCGGATTTACAGGAGAAAAAATAGAAAACTTTATCAAAGATAATATTGATGATGAGGGAGATTTTACAAAAATAGAAGAACTTAATAAATTAGTAAAAACAGAACTAACTAAAGCATTTTCTGAACAAGATTCTAATAAAATTATAGGAATATTTGCTCTATTAGGAGATGTATCTAGAACACTAGAATTAGAGGGTATTAATGTTTCTGAAATATTTGAGGATGCTATTGAACAATCAATACCAAAAGAACAAATAAAAAGTTTTCAAGGAAGAGTTCAACAACCAGTTAATGTTCCAGATTTAATTAATAATTTATTTGGAGTAGATTTACAACAATTAGAATCAAGAAGCTTAGGACAAGAAGAAATTTTAAGTATTAGGAGAGAATTTCAGAAAGATTTAGATGAAATAGAAGAACGAATAACTCTTGTAACACAAGAAGAAATAAAAGAACGAGAAGTCGGTAGGGATCCAAGAGATTTACCACCTGTATTTGGACAGAACACATTACAAAAGTTACAAACTTATATTAATGATCACGTAGAAAATGATCAACTAAGATTACTATTATTAAATGATATAGAAAATCGTATTGCAATTGATAGAGATAAAATAGGAGTAAGATTAGGTAGTGGTCCTCAGAGAATAGTACCTATAAGTGCAACGGAAGTTAAGATATTAAGAGAGCCATTAGCCGAAGGAATAGGAACTGTATTAGGAGAGTCTCTAGTACAATTAAGACAAGAAGAAAAAGATACATTAACTGTAAAAGGCACTATAGATAAAAGAAAATCTAGCAAAAGAAAACTACTAGATGAAAATACTAAAGAATTAGTTGAAGAGTTTAATAATTTTATTAGAAGAAATCAAATAAAAGATCCAGAAACTGGATTGCTAGAAATAATACCTCTTAAAGCTCAACGTATAGTTTCTATACCTAGTGAAGGGTTAGGTCCACCAGAGAGAAAAGAAATATTAGAAGTTATTCCTACTGATGAATTAATTAGACAACTTGATGTAGCAAGAGTAAAATTTTCAAGAAAACAACAAATATTTTCTCGTGTACCTATCAGACAGAGAGATATTGCAACAGGTCAGACAAGAGATCTTATTTTACAAGATTTATTACAATTACAAAGAAAAGAAACTACAAAAGATAGAAAACGAAAGCCAATGAGACATCTACGAGGAACTATATCAAAACGAGCTAAATTTCCAAATGTAGAGATTAAGAGAGGATCAAGACAACCTATAAAAGTTAGTGATGAAAAGTTGCAACAAGAACATACGGCTCCACAGAGAGAAATAAAAATTATGAGGGGTATAACATTAGCAGGATTAGCTAAGATATCAAATATGATTGCAATGGAATCTGGTAGTCTTGAAGATGTTAGAGGTCAGCCATTATTAACAGTTATTAAGGGAGTTACTACTATACAAGAGATAGTTAGTGTTATTATGGATCTACATAAACAACATGCAGGAAATGATTTTAGTTTAATATTTGTACCACATAATGTATTTGGTGGTCAATTTTTGGATGGTGCTTTGGCTGCTATTCATACTAATAGAATGCTTGTTAATTCTCTAGGACATAGTAGTGGTGCTTCATTTCGCCCTGCAGATTCAGTACAACATGGAGGAGATCTTAGAGATACATTTGTACAAGGAGAACATCAGATTGAGCCCCACGTGTTCTCTAGTCATGGACAGAATAATATATATCATATACAGCCATTTCCATTTGGTGGTAGAATAGATAATACTGGCTTCATTGATAAAAGTCAAATAGTTCATGATATGTTTGGTATATTACCAAAACCAATATGGGCAGATATACCTATACATGAACTAACTCACTTTCGATAAAACCGTCTAGGATTCGAGTCAACCGATATATTAAAAAAAAATAGAGTAGGAAAAATCATAATTTAGTTCACGGGAGCTGGCCCCAATCTAAGGGCATATTTATGAGATTCTAAGAAGGACATACCAGCTAGCAATCCATCATACATCAAAGACTGATGTTCTAATAGTTTTTCCCTTCCTACTTCTCCCGTTCCAAATGTATTATTTCTAACATGATCATTTGAATGTTCTGCTAGATCTTGATAAGTACGCCAGTTAAGATCGTAACTTGTATTTCTAAATCCAGCTACTGGACTTATATATAAGTTTTTTAAATTTCCCCTAACAACATCTTCGCTAGTTAGTTGTGGATCTATTAAATCATCCTTTGGTAATCTACTGGCTATTCCAAATAATGCGGGATTAGTTAGATCTCTACCACTAATATCTTTTGGTGTTTTACGACTGAATGGTCCTGATGAATTTTGTAATGACATTGTATATTTACGCAATTTATTATTTTTTTTAATTAATAAATTTTTCTAGAAGAAACTGGCGTCAAATCTTGAATCAGTAGTACCATCATCTGACAGTTCTATAAAAAATCTATCATAAATATAAAATATATGTAAGGCATATTGTTTAGTTCCACCATTAAAAGCACCACCTTGTACAACCTTATTTATAGAATATCCATCTGTAGCAACTAGGGTACTATTAAAACTCATTACATTAGATGTTTGTAACTGGCCTTTTCTAATATTGAAACTATTTAGTTCACTTTCTCCGAGTAATAAATAATATTCACTTGGATATGATGCAAATAATGTTTCGCCAGCTTGAATACCTCGAAATTTAGTTTCACCATATGGAAAATCTTTTACTGAGTTTTTCAAAGTAATACGATATAGTTCTTTAATATTATAATTTTGATCAATAATATCATCACCTCCTAGAGTATTCGATCTAATTGTAAGAGTAGCATTTTCTACTCTCAGAGGATGCATACCTGTTTCAACAGAATTTGCATCGACAGAAATAGTTGGACTAGTACCCTCACCATCAAAGTCGGAATTTACAGCTCTACATATATATGATGTTAATATATCTTTATCTACCATTCCATAATATAATATATATGTAGGTACTTGATTTGTATATATATTCGTTTGAGAATTAACAGATGAACCACCATCTGCTAGTGTAGGAGGATCAGGAGCATTTTGATTTACTAGGGGGAATTGTTTATGATCATACTGCCAACTTTGAATTCTAACCTTTCTAGGCATAGACATAAGAAGTTCGTCTCGTGGTTTTACCCAAAACAAAACAAGTTCAGCTGTTTCTATTACTAAGTCTCTTAATTGGCAAACTCTAGTATTGGCAGGATCAGCTGGCTGATTTCGTAATCGTCCATATGAATATATTAGTGCATTAGCTGCAATATCTTTAAAACTCATCTCAAGTCCTATTTGTCTTATGTATGGTATCAATTCTGTTTGTTTTAAATTCCATGCATTTGTAGCAATCTCTCCAGACTCATAATCCGATAAATGATTAAAGGGCCCAAAGGACAGTGGTTCCGTAAAGTTAAAAATATTTTCTGTTGCTATTAAACTTATATCACGAAATGCATCATCGTATGATTCTTGACGTCCATGATCAGTGTTAAATGATGTAGTAACTAATCTCTTAATACTATCAGCAGCATCTATTACTTGTGTAGGAAGATCACTTATTTCATTTATGTTCCCAACTATTAACTCATCATTACCAGAAAATCCTATTACTCTAAATGATTCACCACTATTTAGCGTTATTATATCATCTATTTTAAATATTTGAGTCTCTGAAAGATTTACAACAGTTCCTCCTCCAGCATTTCCAAATTGTAATCTAGCAGTTTCTCTATTAGTAGTATAAGTATCTGTTACTGTTAAATCTACTGGGCCTACATCGCCCTGAGTAGATCTACATAAAACAGAGACAAGATTTAAAACAGTAACAACTTCAAATTGTACTCCAGGTCCTATATTTGTAAAAGTCATTATTTCTCCTTCTGATAATGGATTTATAACATTAAGATTTGGTAAATCTATCGCAGCTCCTCCCCCTAAAGTAAATGTTAATATGGATGTTGCAGCAACAAATGTTACTTGATTTGCTGGCGGTCCTATATCAAATCCTCTAGCGTCAGATCCTGTGATAATATTAGTATCGCTTATAAAACGAATATTGTTATTACCGGCTCCAGCTACAAATCCCAAACTAGTTAATAAAAGAGTACTAGCCCCACCATCTATATTTCCAAATGCATCATATACTCCAGTGTATTCTTCATAGGCACCACCAGATGTGGATAGATAATTATTATTTATTTCCTTTCCAGCAAATGACATATTCATTTTTTTTGTTATGTATCTTAGATCTTTGTAATTAATAGTATGACTATTGAGTCTAAGATTTACATTAGTACAAGAATTATGTAGAACCATTCCAGGCTTCTTATATATTCTATCTTCAGCTACATAACTTGATGGAATAGTCTCTACTTCATCACCCTTTACGTCTACTTCAAATTCTTGTTTTTGTATTCTTACTCCAACTTTAATGTAAGCTTTTGATTTAAGAAACATATTTGGATCGAATCCCTGTACATTAAAATTAATTCTAGTACCATTAATAGAGGCCTGAGTACGTTGAACTTGAATATAGGAAGGCCATTTATCTTTTAATGTCCAATAAGAATTTGGATGTTGATCAGTTACAGATTGAAATCCTATTCCTCTTCGAAGACTTGTCATTTTTTTTGATATAGTTATAAAAATCTGTATATTATATTTTCGCAATTTATTATAAATTGCTATATCTACGTAAATATAATATTTTAATTAATTCTAACTATATTCTAGTTTGCGGGGCTACCTACAACTCCTCTAGAATCTCTTCTACTATCTACTCTTTTCTTAATTTCCATTACCATATTTAATTCTTGTTGTGTTAGTCCTCCACCAAAAATTTTGGCGATTGCTGACCCAATTCCAGTTAGTAAAGAAATGGGTGCTAGTAAGGGGGCTGTGAATGGTGCGGCTACTGATATTGGTCCAGCAATTCCCGCTATGGATCCTAGAATAGTAGATGGTTTAACTTTACCACCAACAGGCTTATCTTCTTCGAATGATTTTTCTGTTATTCCAATACTTGATGACATTTTTGTTATTTAAAATTCGTTATTATATAATTATATAATTATATTAAAATAAAAATAGCAAAATGGCATCTGTAGCTAATACAATTTATATACTTGACTCTAGACAAAAATCTGCAGGATCAACAGTAGCTTCTGCAGTATATAATTTAGCAGCATTGGGGAGCCCCGTAGAAGCGGGTACTTATGAAATGATAAGTTTCAATAGTAGAAATAATGTCTACAATGTAGATGCTGGAAATAATGAAATATATTTTAGTGAAAATGCGGGGGGCGAATTAGGACCAGCAGTATTACCATCAGGATATTATGCAAATGAAGCCGATTTTGCTGCTGCTGTAAAGGTAGCTATGGAAATAGCAGGAGCTGGTACATATACAATAACATATAGTGCTCTTACTAATTTGTATACTATAGCCGTAGCGGGAGCTGTTGCAACTTTTAATTTTAATTGGGATACTAACTCAGCACAACCTATAGCTAATTTACTACTTGGATTTAATGCTGTTAATACTGCTGATCTAGCAAGTGTCGTTTCTACACGAGGTGTGGATTTAGATCCTCATTCTCAGCTATTAATTAATGTAGTTGAGGAGGGATTAAAAAATGTTACTCTTGTTTCAGGACTAGAATTTAGCTTAATGGTACCATTAGATGTTCCCTATGCGGCTGAACTAGATGCTTTGAAGCAACAAACATTTGATCAAACAATTCAATTTGCGTCTTCAATGAATCAACTAACATTAAATTTATTTACAGAAGATGGCGTTACTTTACCAGAAGTTCAAGCTGCTCAATATGAGTGTGTAATCAGAAAATTATTTTAATTTTCTATAAGATTTTCTAGTTCGGTTTAAAAACTGAGTTAATTATTTTAATTTATTTATATCGCAAAATATTATATTTTGATGTATATACAGAATTTTAAAATTCGAAAAAATACTTAAAAATGGTTGAAATAGTACCAGATGTTAATCTTTCATTTAAGGAATATCAGGCAAGTCTTCAGCAGCTTCCGTCCAATATTTTCTATCAGCGGGTTGCCTCTCGTAATGTGAGTAATCAGCAGTGTTCATTCACTGTGAGTAGTCCTAACAAAAGAGCATACTTGCTCTCAAATCCACAAATTGAATGGCAATTTACGTTCAATCGACAACAGACATCACTTTTAACATTTTTACCTGATGGTACAGCCCTAGACTATGGACAGGGGGGATCTGGTGGTGATAGGGACCTTGTTTCTCTTAAGCCTGTACTACCAGTTGCTAATGCAATTTCTAGTATAACGTGCTCAATAAATGGTTCTACTACTACACTATCTCAGCCTAGAAGGGTATTTGAATGCTTATCAATGGCTCATGTTTCAAGAGAAGAAGCATTATTACACTATGAGTCAGGATATCCTCTTAAAATGGGAGGAAGAATAAATAAGGCTTATCCATCTTTAACATGGGCCTCAATAGAAACAGATAATACTATGTTAGATCAATATTATGATTTTGCAAATAGACAACTTAGAGGAATTACGTCTACAGGATCTCATGATGCTTTCTTTGATGATGCTGGAGCGCCAGCTCCTATTATAGCAAATGATTCTACTATACTAGTCACCGAACCAGTCATATGCGCGCCTTTCGACTGTTTTTATAAAGTTGATAAATCTACTATGCCTGACTGGTCACCATGGAAATGGATGAGTCCAGTTATACCAAATATCGATCGCCTGAATTTTTTGGGCTTGTGATGTGTAAAAACATTGCTTAAATATCTGGTAGCGGGAACATCCTTAGAGCTTATACTACTACTCACTTTTTGAAAAAAAGATGATAGGATCGGGAAAAACTCGATCTCATAGTCAAAATGTATAAGATTGGACAATCCGCTTGTGAGAATCTAAACTCGTTATGATAGAGCATGATTCCGCGTCAACGATCGCTAAGATATTGTGATGACTGGGTGACTTTATGTCTAAAATCAACCCGGGATGATTCATTAAGGTACGATCTGGCTTTATATGAAAGTATAAAGATAAACCGAGAACTCGATATTCAATTTACTAAACTTAGTGCATCAATGATGTTCTATTTCTATGGTAGAGGTACTAGGTTATCTCCTCCTGCACTAGTAATTCCATCTAATGGAGTTAAAGCAAATCTAATGTTATATTGGGCTGAGGTACCTGTATCCACCAATATACCGCGTAGTTTAGATCTCCAAACGTTCAATATGCGGGAATTTCAAGACACCGCAGGGGGCGTAGTAGCTAACCTAGTAGCTAGAACAACTACATCCAGTTTAATTCAATTAAATTCAGTTCCAAGTTGTATCATTACTCATTTGGAGGTAGATAAAGATAATAATGCTTATCAACCAGTAGCATATACTTCTCAATCTAATGTAGAAACTGCAAATGCTGTTAATATTAGAACAGGAGGAGCTATTCATAATTGGGATAATTATGGAGAAATTAATACTATTACATATTTATTGGGTGATAGACCAAATGTAATTTCAGCGACCTAGATTTGGGTCAGTGGGAGATAAAACTCTTGCTATAAACTGCCAAATTCAGGGGAACCCCTTAGAGCTTTTGATACCACTTTTGTCTAGGAAACTAGACAATATTACTTACAGGGAAAACTTGTAAGCAAGGTCATAATTCAAAAGATTGGGCAATCCTGAGCCAAGCTTCTAAGTTCGTTATGAAAGCGTTTATCATTTGATAAGCCGCGAATATGAAGAAGGTGCAACGACTTTACGACAGTTGGCGTGACTGTTTCTTATCAGAAACGGAATGATCGCTTAAGATAAAGTCTAGACCTATGTGAAAGCATAACTTACCTTAGTCGGTAAGACATCAATGATTACTTCGGAAATGTTGTAAGATAGCAATAATTATTTATATAGTTTTGCATGATGGGTAGTTTCGTTTCACAGAGGGAATTATATGACCTCACTATGAAAAATTGTAAGGCATACCCATATACTTATGAAGATTGGAGAGGAAGAAAAAGACCAACATGGGGAATAGGAGTATTACCAATTGTCGATGCAGATGGACTATTCACTACAGCTGGAGGCGTTTTAGCGCCTAATGAAATAGTAACTGCTGTATGGAGTGATTATCCATGTAAGGGAATGGTTATCGTCACAGGAGCCGATATTGCAAATAAGACAAGTACGGGTAAAATGTGCCCATGTGCTGTATAAAAACAGTGCAATACATATTCAAATTCAGGGGAACCCCTAAAATTTACAATACCACTTTTCTATTGAAAGATAGTTTATAGCGTCAGGGAAAACTTGACGTCAAGGTTATAATTTGTAAAATAAATGGGCAATCCTGAGCCAAGCTTCTAACCACATTATGATAGTGTATGAAGAAGGTGCAACGACTTTACGTTTATGGGCATGACTATTTCTTATCAGAAATGGAATGATTGCTTAAGATAAAGTCTAAACCCATGCGAGAGCATGATCTACCTTAGTCGGTAGAACACTTATAACTGCGTATATAAATATTCGCACGAGGTGGGTATAATTGGTATTTTCAAGTAATAGTTTACAAATAGTAGTTAATTGGCGTCCTCACTCAGGATTTGCTGCATGTTCTCCGGGTAATAATACATATCAACTTTACAATCATTTGATATTTGGCGCAGAATTTTTGCGTATAGAAAGTGATAAATCCCAATTCCAGTCTCAAAGCTTAGATGAGAGCGTAGCAAGACGTCTAACAGATCCACCACTTGGAAATCTTGGAGTACCTAGTGGTACTGGTGGAGCTCTTCGTGTTGGTGGAAGTTTGGGAGTTGGAGGAGCACTATCAGCACTAAGAAATCGAGGAGTATCAGCTATTGGAAGTAGACTATAAACAGCAATTTATTATAAATTGCGAAATTTGTACAAAGTAAATTTTATGTATAAAGTAAATTTTATGTATAAAGTAAATTTTATGTATAAAGTAAATTTTATGTATAAAATTTATAACCATCTAAAGAGATAAATATATATACATTATGATGAATTCTAATAAGAGACTTATACAAATTCCTAAGTCATATTATGTTGAGAACAATTTTCCATGTTCAAAAATGGACAGCATTAGAATAATCAGACAAAATCATAAGAAGAAGAAGGATTTTCATTCTGATGATGAGTATAAAAAATATATAGTTATGGAATATTATAAAAAACAAGTAGATGATATGATAGCTGTATTTGATGATAATACTGAACTAAAAATATATATTCTAGATCGAATGCGAAAATTAGTTTAATTTTCTATTTATTATAAAAATCACAAAATAAACTATTTTTTTTTGATAGGTATGTATAAAGTAGATTTTGATAGGTATAAAATTAATAACCATCTAAACAAAAGGGACATTTATAATAATATATACAC